>Ga0335077_10009705_pt1 | contig 11958 bp, 10 predicted proteins | sample Lox_Sample_31_FD_207151 | JGI IMG/M metagenome (GOLD analysis project Ga0335077, IMG submission 207151) | Soil microbial communities from Loxahatchee National Wildlife Refuge, Florida, United States - Lox_Sample_3.1 | ecosystem: Environmental > Terrestrial > Soil > Wetlands | place: USA...
GGGCGCCCGCCTATCGATATTTGAATCAAACTTCGAACGGTTCGGCTGATCTGGTGCAGCTTGCCGTCGCGCAGATGGTGAACCGCCAGCCGATGCTGGGCATCATCGAGGTGCGACAGACGGGCAGCAGCCTCATCGCGGCGAAAACGATGGTTTGCCCCGGCAATTGCCGCCCTGACGACGCTATTTTCTATCTCGGCTATTGGGAGCGGATCGAACCTTACGTGGCGGCATCGGGACAGCCACGGAGCATCGAATCCGCGGCTTCTATTGACCGCCTCATCCGCATGGAGATGCGGACGCATCCCCGCGAAATCGGCGGTCCCATCAACATTCTCGAAATCACCAGCCAGGGCGCGCGCTGGCTGCAGAACGGCGGAAACTGCTCCTTGCCCGGCGTGGGATGGTAAGGCGATTGTCGCAGTAGCGCTCATCTTGCGAATCCAAACCGCCGGAACTACCCCAGCACGCAAAATCCGCATTCATTCATCCCCGTAGAGCACAAACCTGTGCTCGTCAGCCTTCGATTCGTCACTCTGCCGCTCACACCCTGAACCGCTGCCAGTCCAACTTTCGCGAAGAACCTGTGGGGCGAGTCCCCTTTTTCCCGGCATTATCCACTTCCTGCGATAGAGAGGTTCCCATGAGAAAGCTCCGTCTTGTGCTGGTCCCCTGCCTGCTACTTTTCGCGACATTTTGCGCGGCGCAATCCACTCAGCTGAACCTGCCGCTCCAGAGCCAGGACGCAAAGATCACGCAGACCATCGGCATCACCGACGTCACGATCAACTATCATCGCCCGCTGGTGAATGGGCGAAAGGTCTGGGGCGGGCTGGTGCCGTACGGGCAAGTCTGGCGCGCGGGTGCGAACCAGAACACCACCATCACCTTCGCCAACGATGTCACCATTGACGGCAAGCCGCTGGCCGCGGGCACCTACGGCCTGCACATGATTCCCACGGAAAGCGACTGGACGGTGATCTTCTCCAACCAGCATGACGCCTGGGGCAGCTTCACCTACAAGGAGTCGGAAGACGCGTTGCGCGTCACGGTGAAGCCGCAACCCACCGAACTGCACAACGCGCTCACCTACGACTTCGACCAGCTTCAGCCGGACTCGGCCATCGTGGTGATGAGCTGGGACAAGCTCGCTGTGCCGTTCAAGGTCTCGGTTGACGTGAACAAGGTGGTTGAGGCCAGCCTGCACAACCAGATGCGCGGGCTCGCGCAGTACACCTGGGATGGCTGGGACGATGCTGCGACTTACCTCGTCGACAACAAGGTAGACCTGAACGAGGCACTGAAGTACGAAAACAACTCCATCCAGAACGAAGACCGCTATGAGAACGAAATGACGAAGTCGCGGATTCTGGCCGCGATGGGGCAGAACGCCGAAGCGCAGCAGGCGAAGCAGAAGGCACTCTCGCTGGCCAGCGCACAGCAGCTCTATGGCTACGGCCGCCAGCTCCAGCGCGAAAAGAAGCCCGACGAGGCATGGGCGATCTATAAAATGGCCGCTCAGCGTGACCCCAACAATTGGCTGACGCATGCGGGACTGGCGCGCATTGCTTGTGCCCAGGGGAATTATCCTGAAGCGACCAAGCAGATGCAGGCTGCGCTGGACGGCGCGCCGGATGGCGCCAAGTCCGGAGTGGAGAGCCTGATCAAGAAGCTGCAGGCGCAGCAGGACATCAACCAGTAGCGAAGCTTTGGAACAGGGCACAGCTTGGAGAGGCGGCAGAAAAAGTGCGTGAAGCACGAGGTTCGGGTAGTGCGACGCTTCAGCGCCGCGTGAGGCCGAAAGATACGCGCTGGCCTTTAGGCCCTGAATTATTTCACTAGAATCGACACCAACGCCGTATTCGGCCGCGTTGGCCGAAGTATCTCAGGGCTAAAAGCCCACAAGTTAACAGACGGACTGGAACGCGGGCCTGAAGGCCCGCACTACCCGGGCGCGCTCAGGATGACACCACAACAAAAGCGCCCCCAGACGGCTACAACAAACCGCTAAGATATCGGAGATGAACATGCATCGCACCTGTCTCGTGCTGTGTCTTCTCGCTCTCCTCTCGTATTCGCCACGTGTGCCGGCCGAGACGGAATCGAAAGCCGCACCTTCTGGCGCCGCCCGCGATGGGTCCCATGATTTCGATCCTCTGCTCGGTACCTGGAAGTATCATCTCAAGCGTCGCCTGCATCCTCTGACCGGTTCCAACGAGTGGGTGGAATTCGAGGGCACCGGCACTTGTCGCCCCATCTTCGATGGTGCGCAGATCGATCAGGGCGAGTGGAACGGTCCCAGCGGCCGCATCGTCGGCCTCACCCTGCGCGTGTACAACCCCACCTCGCATCAGTGGAGGCTCTACTGGGACAACCAGAAAGTCGGTGTTCTTGACCCGCCGCAGGTCGGTGAATTCAGGGACGGAGTCGGCGAGTTCTTCGCCCAGGACACCATCGACGGGAAGACCATCCTCATTCGCTTTCGCTGGACGAACCTGACGACCAACACGCCGCATTTCGAGCAGTCGTTTTCCGATGACGGCGGCAAGACCTGGGAGGTCAATTGGATCACCGATCAGACGCGCGTTAGCGACACATCTGAGAAATGAGTTGAACGTGGTCCGTCAGTGTCAGCGTTCCTCGACGATACTGCGCTAGGCGTTGTCTTTGACGGTGATGCCCAGCACCTTCATCTTGCGGTACATGTGGCTGCGCTCGAGGCCGAGCACCTCGGCAGTGCGGCTGACGCTGCCATGGTTCTCGTCCAGCTTCTTTAGGATGTAGTCACGTTCGTACGCGGCGCGCGCCTGGTGCAGGCTGGAGAAGTCGCCGGCAGCCCGGCGTCCGCCCTCGCGATAGACCAATGGCGGCAGGTGCTTGCGCTCGAGCTTCGTGACCGTCGGGTTCATGATGACGATGCGCTCGATGAGGTTGCGCAGCTCGCGTACATTGCCCGGCCAGGAGTAGCGCGCCAGCGCATCCAATGCCTCGGCGGCGATCTCCTTTGTTCGCTGGCGGTAGGTCTGCGAAAACTCCCTCAGGAAATGGCGCGCCAGCAGCGGAATGTCTTCTTTGCGCTCGCGCAGCGGTGGGACGTAGAACGGAATGACGTTGAGGCGATAGAAGAGGTCTTCCCGGAAATTGCCTTTGGTGATCTCTTCTTCCAGGTTCTTGTTGGTTGCGGCGATCACGCGCGCGTCTACGGTGATCGGTTCCTCTTCGCCCACGGGCGCGAAGCGGCCTTCGTCAAGAGTGCGCAGCACCTTTGACTGCGTCTTGAGGCTCATGTCGCCCACTTCATCGAGGAACAGCGTGCCGCCGTCGGCCTTCTGGAACTTGCCCTCCTTGTCGGCCGTCGCCCCGGGAAATCCGCCCTTGCGGTGGCCGAATAGCTCGCTTTCGATCAGGTCTTCTGGGATGGCGGCACAGTTGACCTCGACGTACATGTTGTCCTTGCGCTGGCTCTGGGCGTGAATGGCGCGCGCGACCAACTCCTTGCCGGTGCCCGATTCGCCGTAGATGAGCACGCGGCCGTTGGTCGGCGCCATCAGGCCAATCTGCTGGCGCAAGGCTTTCATCGGTACGCTGTCGCCGACGATGGCGCTGCGCGCCTGAAACTGCTTCTTGAACTCCAGGTTCTCGCTGCGCAGCCGCTTAGCCTCGATGGCATTCTTCAGGACAATGAGCGTGCGTTCGATGGAGAGCGGCTTCTCCAGGAAATCGAATGCGCCGAGCTTCGTGGCGCGCACTGCCTGCTCGATGTTGCCATGGCCGGAGATGATGATGACTTCTGGATGGTCCTCGCGCTCGACGATCTTCTCTAGGGTCTCGAGGCCGTCCATGCCGGGCAGCCAGATGTCGAGCAGCACGACGTCAGCCGACTTGCGGCGCAACAGCTCGAGACACTCCTCGCCGCTTTGCGCGGGCAAAGTCTTGTAGCCCTCATCGGACAGCACGCCTTCCAGCGTGCTGCGGATTTGGGACTCGTCGTCAACAATGAGGATGGTATGCATGGCGAGAGTCGGCCTGACGACAATCGTGTCTGTTCGATTTTAACTTTACTTGAAGGACGGGAGATACAGTGCGCTAAGGCAAGCTCGAACGAGTTCCATGTGCGGTTTCTGCAGTCCCATGGCTCACCTCTGACTGCCGTCGCCAAAAGAAATACAGCGGCGCTCCGAGAAATGCGATACCGATGCCGATCAGCGTTTCTTTCGGCCGCGTGACGACCGAATTGAGCGCCCACGCCCCGGCGAACAACACATACAGCGCGGGCAAGTACGGGTATCCTGTGCAGCGGTAGGGACGCTCCACATCCGGTCGCGTGCGCCGCAGTACGAACAGCCCCACAACGGTTGCGGCGTACGACACGATCTGCATGAACATGACGTACGTGTAGAGCTGGTCGAAGGTGCCGCTGAGCGCGAACACGATGCCCAAAGCACTCAGCGCAATCAGGCTCACGTGAGGCGTGCGATAACGGGGATGCAGTCGGCCCATCGAATGGAAGAAGGTGCGATCGCGCGCCATGGCGAACGGAACGCGCCCGCCGCTCAGCACCATGCACGACAGGGCGCCGAAGCACGAGAGCGCGATCATCCCGCTGAGCCAGCGTCCTGCGTCGGAGGAGAACAGCGTGACCGCGGCGGCCTGCGCGATGGTCTCTTCCCTCGCGACCTGCGTGATCGGCAGCGCGTACAAATAGACGGCGTTGATGACCAGGTAAATGACCGCGACCAGCAGCAGGCCCAGCACCATGGCGCGCGGCAGCACGCGTTGCGGGTCCCGGATCTCGCCCGCGACCCAAGTAACGTACACCCAGCCGTCGAAGGCCCAGAAGACGCTGATCAGAGCGACTCCGATGCCCGAGACCATCTGGCTGAACGTAAACGGTTGTGCGTTGGTGAGGCTGACCGAGTAATTCGACCAGTGGCCGTGGCCGATGGCGAGGCCCAACAACACAAAAGCCCCGATCGCGACGAACTTCGCCCAGGTCGCCGCGTTGATGAGCGCCGAGCCACGCTTGAGGCCAATGACATTGATGGCAGTGAGCAGCACAATGGCGACAATTGCGACGATGTCGCCGTGGGTCAACGTCCAAGAACCGATCCGCGCGATCGGATGATGCGCAGCGAGAACAGGGAAGAATGCGCCGAGGTAATCGGCGAAGCCGACCGCCAGTGCCGCAATGCTGCCGCTCTGGATGACGGCAAAGACCATCCAGCCATAGAGGAATGCGGGGAACTCGCCGAAAGCCTCGCGCAGGTAAATGTACTGGCCACCGGCTTCGGGATACATCGCACCCATCTCGGCGAAGGCAAAGCAGGCCAGAAGTGAGATTAGCCCGCCCGCAAACCATACGCCGAGGAACAGAAGCGGCGTGCGTACGGCCGAGGCAATTGGACCGGCTGTTAGAAAAATGCCCGAGCCGATGATGCCGCCCACCATCAGCAGCACCGAATCGGTGAGCGAGAGTCCGCGTAGCAGGGAAGTGGGGCCGGTGGCGACTTGCTCCGTGGTTGTAGCCGGATGCGCCATGATCAGCCGATACCGAGGTCTTCGGGCATCTCAAGCGGTGTGCCGCAGGCGCGGCAGATGACCGAGCCGCAATCGCCGCAAGTCAGAGGGTCGGCGACCTCGCTTGCGCATGCCGGGCAGTAGAGCAGCGGGTGCCGTTCGCCATTCGTGGGCCGCTGGGGCGTTTGAGCCATAAGTTCTGGCGACTGTACCATAAAACTAAATGTTTGCGATTCGTGAGCCTGAGTTTCACCACGGAAGCACGGAACCCACGGAATGGATTTTTTCTTGTTGCAGTTTTCCGTGTATTCCGTGCTTCCGTGGTGAACCCACCTGTCATCAGAAGCAGACTTAGCGAGGAACGCATGAGCGATCACAACACCCTATCCACCGACGAGCAGATGCGGCGCGAGTTCAACCAGTGGGCCGAGGCCGGCAAGGGCGAGGAGATGGAGCACCATCACATCAGCATCACCCAGCAGACGCTGGCGCTGATGAACCTCAAGCCCGGCGAGAAGGTGCTCGATCTCGGCTGCGGCGCCGGATGGGCCAGCCGTCTGCTGGCGCACATGGTGGGCGGTGGCGAGCGGCCGGGACAGGTCGTCGGATTGGACGTCTCGGACGAGATGATCCGGCGTGCACGCGCCAACTCCGCCGAATTGGATAACGTGCTCTTCATTGTCGGGTCAGCGCTGCAGATTCCCTGGGAAGAAAACTTCTTCCACAAAGTGCTGTCGGTGGAATCGTTCTATTACTACGGGGACCAGGATCGCGCGCTCGACGAGCTGTTTCGTGTACTCGCGCCCAAGGGCGAGCTGTATATCCTTATCAATCTCTACAAGGACAATCACTACTCGTTGCGCTGGGTGGAGGAGTTGAAGGTCCCGGTGCAGGTACGCTCCGAGCAGGAGTACATGGAACTGCTACGCGATCACGGCTTCCAGAGCGTTCGCGCGCAGCGCATTCCTGACCTCACGCCGACTCCCGAGGAGTATAGCGGCCGATGGTTCAAGGATGCTGAGGAATTGCGCGATTTCAAGCGGATTGGCGCGCTGCTGCTGATGGCGCGCAAGCCGGATGTGGAGAGCCCGCCGAGGTCGTACGAGCTGCAGTGAAAGGTTAACCACAGAGAACAGAGGAACCTTAGATACGGAGAGTCTGCTCTGAGAACGCGGGCGGCACCGGTCCTATGCCACGTGTTTGCCGTTTCTCACATTAAGGAACCTCTGTGCTCCTGTGTCTCTGGGGTTAACTGGCTTTAACGCGCCTTCTTCAGCATCGCGATCTGCCCCAAGTGGTAGACATGATGCTCGATGAGCCCGTGGGCTTCGTCGTAGTAGGTGCGCTTGCCGGCGGCGCTGAGCTCGTCGAGCTTCGCTGAATCGAGCTTCGCCAGCGCCTCGCGAAATCTGCGGTTGGATGAACGAAGTTTGTCCAGCGTCTGGCGCCAATTCTCGTTGGTGGGCGCGGGCGTGGGAGGGAAGTTGCGTTCTTCGATGAGGCCGGCGCGCTCACCTGCGAGGCGTTTGATCGCCACTTCTTCCCAGAACGTCATATGCATCACGAGCTCCCAGATGTTGTGTGCTTCGGGTAGAGGACGCGCCGCTGCCAACTCGGGGGATACATCCGCTAAGATGCTCCACATGGCATCACCGTGCCAAGGACTGCTGCTGTCGAGCACTTCGTCGTAACGCGCGAGAATGCGATCGGTCGCGGTAATAGCGTCCTCCTGTCGAAAAGAAGTTAGGAATGCGGTGGAGCTCGCCTTCTGCCGTGGAGCTCCAGATTGCCTTTCCGCGTGCTCTTACAGGCTATCGCGTCCCGGCCCGATGTGGATGCCGCCGTTCACATTGTTAAGGTCGATCTTCACTCCCCCGCTGCCGAGCGTTCCTGACATGCTCTTCGAGCCGAAGTGCCCCTTCACGGTCAGCGGGAAGTCGGTCGAGATGCCGCCATTCACGTTGCTGGCGCTGACCTCGGCATTGGGCGACTGCGGTAACAACAAGTCGATCGAGCCATTTACCGATTTCAGCGTGATCTCCCGCACGTTGTTCAGCGACGCATAGTTGGCGGCAATTGCGCCGTTCACCGTGGCCAGGTCGGAGGTGCCCGCCAAGTCGGACGCGCGCACTTTTCCGTTCACCAGGTCGGCGTTCACTTCGCCGGAAACTTTCTGCACATCGAGAGAGCCGTTCACCAGGTTGATTTTGTCGATACGCGCGTTCTGCGGCACGTGCAAGTTGTAGTGCACACCGCCTGGATTGTTGTTCATCAGGTGATGCGGATATTTGGTTTCGATCTCGATCGAGCTGCCGCTGCCATTGACCTCAATCGTGATCTCGTTGAGTCTCTCCTGATCGGGCGCGCTCTTGACGGCATCAATCTGGACTTCGTTGCGGCTCCAGCCGGTGATCTCGACGTCGCCGTTGATGTTGGTCAGCGACACCCGGCCGTCGGGGTTGAGCGGCACGGTGCGATGGAACTCCTGGGTTACGTCAGCGTATGCCGGTAAGGCGATGAGCAATGCGACAGCCATAGCGGCCACGATGGTTGCTGTGCGGCGGTTAAGACGGAAATCGGGCATAGTACCTCCCGGCGCGGTTTGACCGCGGCCTCATCCGGGTAGTGATACGCAAGAGAGGCTGCGGCAGTTCACGGAATTACGGTGTCATTCCAGAATCCAGTGCCGGTGACGGCTGGGGGTCGGCGGCGGCCAGAGACACCAAAGATTGTTACAGAATGTTCAAGACGCATTCGGCGATCAGCGGTTATGCTTTGTGGCACTGTGGGGACTTCACCTGCTGCTGCACACGAAACGGCGAAGCCTGGCTTCAGCATCATGGACGCCTTGTTTGGGCGTCCGCTGGCTACCGAAGAAGAGAAAGCGGAGCGCATTGGCCCGCTGAAAGGCATCCCCATCTTCGGACTGGATGCGCTGAGCTCCGCAGCGTATGGACCGGAAGCCGCCCTCACTCTGCTGATGGCGCTGGGCATGGCCGGGTCCGCCTACATCTGGCCGATCACCGTCGGCATCGTCATTCTTCTCGGAATTGTCTACGTCTCCTACACGCAGACCATTGCCGCCTATCCGCAGGGCGGCGGGTCCTATACCGTCGCATCGGAAAATCTGGGCGAAAACATGGGCCTGCTGGCGGCGGCCGCACTAATGATTGACTATGTGCTCACGGCTGCGGTGGGCATCTCGGCTGGGGTGGGCGCGCTGGTTTCGGCGGTGCCGTCGTTGCAACACCAGACGCTGCGCCTCTGCCTGGGCATTCTGCTGCTCATCACCATCGTCAACCTGCGGGGCATGCAGGAGTCGGGCGGGGTGTTTCTGGTTCCGACGTACATCTTCATCGGCTGCCTGCTGACGCTGATTGTGATTGGCGTGGTGAAGACGCTGGTCGCCGGCGGTCATCCTACTCCGATCGTGATGCCGCCGAAGCTAGGCGTCGCCACCGGAGTGATGAGCGGGTGGCTGCTGCTGCGTGCGTTCTCCAGTGGCTGCACGGCGATGACCGGCGTCGAGGCCGTGAGCAATGGCGTCATGGCCTTTCGTGACCCGACCACGAAGTATGCGAAGCTGACGCTGACCATCATCATCGCGATCCTCATGGTGATGCTGCTGGGCATTGCTTACCTGGTCCCGAAGTACGGAATCGCCGCCACCGATCCCGGAGCGGCGGGCTACCAGAGTGTGCTGTCGCAGCTGCTGGCGGCGGTGACCGGGCGCGGCTGGTTTTACTGGGTCAGCATCGGCTCGATTCTTGTCGTCCTGTCGCTCTCCGCCAACACTGCTTTTGCCGATTTCCCGCGGCTGTCGCGTGCCATCGCACAGAACAGGTATCTGCCGCAGGCATTCGTGTTGCGAGGCCGACGCCTAATCTACGCGCAAGGCGTATACGCGCTGGCGTTTCTTACAGGTGTGTTGCTCATTATCTTCGGCGGCGTGACCGATCGCCTGATTCCTCTGTACGCAGTGGGCGCTTTCCTCGCATTCACGCTGTCCCAGGCCGGTATGGTGATTCACTGGAGGCGGGTCGGCGGAGCCGGTTCCGGGCGCAGTATGTTCCTGAACGGGCTGGGGGCATTCGCTACCGGCATCACAACTCTGGTCGTTCTGGTCGCCAAGTTCATTGACGGTGCGTGGATTACCGTGCTGCTGATTCCCGCGCTCATTGTCATGATGCGCGCGGTGAAGCGGCACTATGAACAGGTCGGCGCTGAGATCAACACCACATCCCCTGTCGAGACCAGCAACTTGTGCGAGCCGCTGGTGCTCGTGCCCATCGACCGTTGGAGCCTGGTGGCAGAGAGAGCACTGCGCTACGCGTGGACACTCTCGCGTGAGATCCACGTCGTTCACGTGCATCTGGGTGAAGAAACCGACTACTTCCGGCAGCGCTGGGGGGAGCTGGTGGAGGCGCCCGCGGAGGCAGCCGGCCTCCAGCCTCCCAGGCTCATCGTGCTGGATTCCCCGTATCGCTTCATCGTGAAGCCGATTGTGGGATACGCGCTGGAGCAGCAGGCCGCGAATCCGGAGCGCATCATTACCATGCTGATTCCCGAGCTGGTGGAGAGCCACTGGTGGCATTACCTGCTGCACAACAACCGCCCCGAGGCGATCCGCGCGCTGCTGCTATTCAACGGCAACCAGCGGATCACCGTCGCGACGATCCCCTATCACCTGCGCGCGTGAAGCTGCTTATGCGGCCCGCCGATGACGGATGTTATCGCGAACGCGACTGCGCATCGGGCCGGTCCAGTCACTGAGTCCGTGGTCGCGTTTCCAGTGCTCCTCGACAGAGCGCATGACCTTGTCTTCGGTGTCGCCATTGGTTTCAAAGCGGCAATCGGCATTGCCAACATCGGCGCAGCGGAAGGTGTGATCGCCGCCACCGTGGCTGGTATTCATGGAGAATGCTGAACCGCTGGTGCGCCTGGAGAGGTCGGCCTGGTTGTCGTCTCGGTGCTTATTGGTGGTGGCGCGGTGCTCCGCGCGCTGCGAAGCTGCCGTCATTTGATCGCCGGGATTGCCTTTCATCTGGCCGGCGCGAGTGTCTGCCGGATCGTGCTCGCCCAGCACACGCCGCTCGTCGCTGGTGTTGCCCCATTGCTCGGTGCCCACGGTGGGAGCGGACGGATTGACGGCTCCGGTTTGCGGGTTGACGCTGGGATTGGTGCCCGGAATGTCGGGTTTGAGTTTCGTATCAGTGCTCTTCGGCATAAGTCCTCCTTTTGGTTGGATGGCCGGAGAGCGGAGCTGAGCGGGGGAAATCGAAAGCTGCGGCGGGCGGGAGCTGGTGCTACTTCTGCTTGGCGGAAGCTAATTTGTCCCGCCGCTGCTTCGCCCAGCCTTCCTTATTGACCTGCTTGGCGCGGGCGAGAGCGAGAGAATCCGCGGGCACATCATCGGTGACGCAGGACGATGCGCCCACATACGCATCGTGGCCCACGCGGACCGGCGCGACCAGCGTGGTGTCACTGCCGATAAAGGCGCCATCATCGATCGTCGTCGTGCTCTTCGTTACGCCGTCATAATTGCAGGTAATGGTGCCGGCGCCGATGTTGACTCCGGCACCAATTTCCGCATCGCCGAGATAGGTGAGGTGGTTGGCCTTCGAGCCCTTGCCGAGTCGCGTCTTCTTGGTCTCGACGAAGTTGCCGACGTGCGCGCCTTCGCCGATGTCGCAGCCCGGCCGCAGGCGCGAGTACGGTCCAAGCCGCGCGCCATTGCGCACGATGGAGTCCTCCAGAATGCAGCCGGGAAGAATCAGCACATTGTCGCCGATGTCGCAGTTGGTGATGACGGAGTAGGAACGGATGCGGCAATCCGCGCCGATTTTTGTGCGGCCGATAAGCTGCACAAACGGCTCGATGACTGTGTCAGCGCCGATGGTGACGTCTGCGTCGATGTCGCAGGTTTCCGGGCGAAAGATGGTCGTGCCCGCCTCCATCAGCTCGCGAGCTTTTTTCGCGCGCAGCTTAGCGTCGAGTTCGGCCAGCTCCATGCGCGTATTGACGCCCAACACCTCGCTGGAATCGTCCGCACGCAAGGCGAAGACCTTCTCGCCGGCTTTACGCAGCAGCGCCGCGATGTCGGTGAGGTAGTACTCGTGATGCGCGTTGTCGGTGCCGAGCCGACCGATGTGCTCGTAAAGGGGACCGGTCGCGAAGGCGTAAATGCCGGAGTTAATCTCCCGCTTCTCAGCTTCTTGGCCGCGCAAAGCTTTTTGCTCGACGATGCGTTCGATTTCGTCTGTAGCTTTGCCTCCGGCGCGACGCCGAATGATCCGGCCGTAGCCGGTGGGATCAGCCGGCTCGGCAGTGAGCACGGTCATTGCGGCGTTGTGCTGGTTGTGGAAGTCGCGAACGCGCGCGATGGTTGCGGGCGCGATGAGCGGTACGTCGCCGGAGAGCACGAGCACATGCTCGAAGCCC
>Ga0335077_10009708_pt1 | contig 11956 bp, 9 predicted proteins | sample Lox_Sample_31_FD_207151 | JGI IMG/M metagenome (GOLD analysis project Ga0335077, IMG submission 207151) | Soil microbial communities from Loxahatchee National Wildlife Refuge, Florida, United States - Lox_Sample_3.1 | ecosystem: Environmental > Terrestrial > Soil > Wetlands | place: USA: Florida...
AATCAGGTCGCACCCCAGACAACTTACTTCAATACCGCCGCGGGTCCAGACACTGTGGCTCCCATTCTTCTCTGGACAAGTCCCCTCCAGCCGGATGCGTACCACCCGCCTACGAACGTTCCGTTGAACGCGATTGTTCAGCTTCAAGTCAACGAAGCGGTTGACCCCGAAACAGTGAACAGCAATTCGTTCCCCGTAGAGGACACAACGGTTGCAAATGCACCTCTGCCAGGAAGCTATTCTGTGAGCGCCGATGGGCAGACGCTCACGTTTGTTCCCGCGACTCCGTTCACGCCCGGTCACCAGATCAGTGTCTATTCGATGAACGGTGGAATTACGGATTTGGCAGGTAACGGATTGACCAATGCTGCCGGCAACGTAATGGGGAATTTCAACTTCACGACTGGAAGTACGTCCGACGCGAGCGCACCTCAAGTGACAGGTATCAGCCCGAACAATGGGGCAAGTGCGATACCCATCAACGCACAGGTTGCAATCGGGTTCAATGAGCCGATCGATACGGCCAAGCTGAGTGGCATCACCCTCAGCGGACCTAGTGGCTCCGTAAACGTTTCTCGGGTGCCGTCAGATGGGAATCAAACGATCACAATTATCCCGGCAACCGCACTCGTAGCGGGCGCGCAATACACGGTCAATATCTCTGGCGTGCAGGATCTGAGTGGAAATGTCATCGCCTCGCCGGTAACCTCAACTTTCACCACGGGGAATTCGGCGGATTTGATTAGCCCGAGTATCGCAACTACGAACCCCGCCAACTATGCGACAGGAGTGTCGACAACCACCCCGATCCAAGTCCAGTTCAGCAAGCCGATCAATCCGCTGACCGTGACCTCTGGTTCGTTCTACATCTATCCGTACTACACGAACGTGTTCGCGGCAGGTACGATCTCAATCTCCGCCGATAACCAAACGGTGACCCTGACCCCGACTGAGCCACTGGATTCGCAAACGTACTACGCTGTCCAACTCACATCTGGCATTACGGATATGGAGGGACAGAGCCTTGCAAGCACGAACCGCTTCTTCACGACCGGCCAGGGCACAACAGCCTTGCCGCCGATCATATCGGCGCTCTCGCCCTCAAATGCGACCGTTGGAACAAGCGTCAACATAAAAGGGTCGTACTTCGGAACGTCGCAGGGAAGCAGTACGGTGATGTTCAATGGCGTGCTGGCGACTCCAACCAGTTGGAGCGATGCTCAAATCGTTGCTCCAGTTCCCAACGGCGCGGAGACAGGCCCAGTTGTTGTGACGGTGAATGGAAATACTAGCAATGGCCCGATGTTTACAGTTCCGGTGACCCCGAGCATCACGAACGTGTCGCCTTCGTCGGCTACCGTCGGCACTGTGCTAACCATCACGGGAGACAACTTCGGAGACCCCCAAGATGCAACGTTCGTTACCTTCAGCTCAAGCGCGTATCCCTTTTACATCACGGTCCCGCCCATCAGTTGGACGGAAACTTCGCTGACGGTGGCTGTACCGTCTACAGCGGCCACTGGAAATGTCTACGTGGCGGTCGGCCCAACCGGTAGCAATACCTTGAGCTTTACAGTAATTCCAACGCCACAAGTTACCAGTCTGACCGTGTCATCCGGAGTGGGGGGAACCTCCGTTGGAATCAACGGCGCGAATTTTGGCAATTCACAAGGCAGCAGTACAGTGAGCTTCCATGGAGTACCGGCTTCGGTCACAAGCTGGAGCAACACTTACATTGTTGCGGTTGCCCCGAGCAACGTGACGACTGGCCCGGTAACCGTCACCGAGAACTCCATCGGTAGCAACTCCAATGTAGTCTTCACGGTGACCACTCCAGCCATTGGCAGTCTCTCTCCGCCATCGGGTGCAATTGGAGCAACGGTCCAGCTGACAGGCTCCGGCCTGACGTCTCAAGGCTTGACAACACAAGTCTTGTTTAACGGACTTAGTGCAGCCATTTTGTCTTCGAGTAGTACCAGTTTGACGGTTAGCGTTCCATCGAATGCAACTAGCGGTAATGTAACCGTGCAAGTGGGAAATATTTTCAGTAACAGCATGCCTTTCAGTGTTGAGGGGCCACCGACCGTTACCGGTCTCTCTTCAAATCAAGGGCCGTTCGCAAGCGATGGATCAACCGTCACGATCACGATCACTGGCAGTGGTTTCGGTGCGACCCAGAGCAACAGCACAGTGAATTTCTACGGAAGCAGTACCTCGGCGACAATTCAGAGCTGGAGCGATACCGCCATAACCGTGTCCGTGCCAGACGATGCTACGACGGGTCCGGTCACCGTTCAGGTTGGCAGCCTCAACGCATCAACTTCCGATCCGTTCTATGTGAATCAGATCACCCGGCTCACGGACTCATTGGGGAATCAATCTCAGTACACGTTCTCGGTGCAGGGCGGCGAGTGGTTTCCGCAGATTTCTTCCGGTCCGGGCTGCAGCACCTGCTCGGCTCGCGGCAATATCTCAAATGTGCCCGATGCCTATGGAAATATCCAAACGAGCACGGACGCCATGGCGAACACGACTACCTACACCTATGACGGCAACAACAATGTCACTTCGACATCGCAACCGTTGAACGTCTCGACCACGGCGACGACTTCGTACACTTACAACGGCTTTGGCGAAGTGCTCACGATGACCGACCCCCTGGGCAACGTCACCACGAATGCTTACGACGCTCACGGAAACCTGCTGACGGTCACCACGCCCAGGCCCAACAGCAACACGTCTGCGAGCGTCACCACATTCGCCTATGACACGAAAGGCGAACTCACCCAAATCACTGATCCGCTGAACCACGCTACGACGCTCACCTACAACTCTGCGGGCCTAATCGCCACGATCACTGATGCTCAGAACCACACGACGAGCTATCAATATGATGCGCGCGGAAACCGGACTGCGGTCATCGATCCGATTAACGGTTCTGGCCATCCAACGAGCTTCGCTTATGACATCATGAACCGGCTGACCGGCATCACGTACCCTGACGGTTCCAGCGTCAGCTTCGGGTACGATTCGCGCGGGCGGCGGACCTCCGTTACCGATCAGAACAACCGGACAACAACGTACACCTATGACGATGCTGATCGGTTGACTGCAGTGACCGATCCCGCCAATCACGTCACCCAGTACGCCTACGATACAGAAAGCAACTTGCTGTCAATCACCGACGCGAACAATCACACGACGCAGTTTGCCTACAACGCCCGCGGCTGGGTGACGCAGACCACATTCCCATCATCGCTGCAGGAGAGCTATGGATATGACTTGGTCGGAAATCTGACTTCGAAGACCGACCGAAAAAATCAGACGATTCAGTACGTCTACGATGCGCTCTATCGGCTGACTTCGAAGACCTATCCGGACCAGAGCTCGGTGGAATACGCCTACGATCTCGCCGGAAAGGTGCAGCAGGTCAGCGATCCCACGGGAACGTACAGCTTTGCGTATGACAACATGGGCCGGCTGATCGGGACGAGCACGCAGTATGCATGGCTGTCGGGGTTCAACTTCCAAAACGCCTACGGGTACGATGCGGCTTCGAACCGGACCTCATTGACCGCGCCGGACGGCAGCGTGACGGCGTATGGGTACGACACACTGAACCGGCTCAACGGGCTGGCGAATACCTGGGCGGGATCGTTTGGCTTTGGCTACGATGCGCTCAGCCGGCGGACAAGCCTGACCCGTCCGAATGGTGTTAGCACGAGCTACAGCTACGATTCGGTTTCGCATCTGCTGAGCGTGCTGCATCAGGCAGGAGCGAACACCTTGGACGGAGCGAGCTATACCTATGATCCTGCGGGCAATCGCACATCGAAAAGCAACTACCTGAATGGGGTAACCTCGAACTATGGTTACGATCTCCTGTATGAGCTGACCCAAGTCACGCAAGGTGGTAGCACCACGGAGAGCTACACATACGATCCTGTCGGGAATAGACTGTCTTCAGTCGGAGTGCCGAATTACAACTACAACTCGTCGAACGAGCTGACGTCGAGTTCCAACGGCAGCTATTCGTATGATAACAATGGCAATACGCTGACGGATGCGCAGGGTCGTGTGTTCACCTGGGATTTTGAAAATCGGCTGGTCCAAGCCATTGTTCCGGGCGACAACGGCGGAACGACGACGTTCAAATATGATCCCTTCGGACGCCGAATTCAGAAGAGCGGCCCGTTGGGCACCACAAATTACCTCTATGACGGGGACAATACCGTTTCCGAGCTCGACAACGGCGGTAACGTTCTTGCCAAATATACCGCCGGCCAAAGGATCGATGAACCGCTGGCCGAAATGCGTTCGGGAACCGCGAGTTTTTATGAGCAGGATGGCCTGGGCTCGGTCGCTTCACTCAGCAATGGAACTGGTGCCCTCAGTAATACGTATGCCTACGATTCTTTTGGAAACGTGACGGGCTTAACCGCAACTGTCACGAACCCCTTCCGCTACACGGGACGTGAGTTCGACCCGGAGACCGGGATTTACGAATATCGGGCGCGCTACCTCGATCCGACCATCGGCAGATTCGTCAGCGAAGACCCGATCGGGCTTTACGGCGGGATCAACTCTTATGGGTACGCGTTCAATAATCCCGTAGTCTTCAGTGATCCGCTAGGACTCTGCCCACCAGACGTGCGTGAGCTTTGCCGAAGAGCGGCTAACAGTCGGTACGTTCGAAGAATGTTGGAACTCAAATCAGAAAATAATGACCGATCTAACGAGGTCGCAATCGAATCACTCTCAGAGTCATTTTTCTTGAAGGGTGTCGAACGCTTTCTGGAAATACCAATAACGATCGAATTTGGCCTACCCAAACTAGCGAAAGTGGTGCATAGGTACGCTCCAATAGTCGAGAGCGCTCATGCGGCCGTAACGGTAAAAAAAGAAGTGGACGTGATAAGGGAGCAGATTCCTACTTGGAAAGGTATCGAGGCGGACTACAAACACGATTTGGAGCTGTGTGATTCGCAGTGAGAGCGGTAATCATGACTTCGATAATCGATGGATAGTGGCCAAGCGGGGATGTCGTCGCCGCCATTACGCGGTGTTGTTAATGGTACGAATGCCGAGGAGATATGAGTGAATTGTGGAAGGACCATAAATGGGCAACTGTTACCTTTGCAACGATTTGTTTTGCGACAATGTTGTTTCCCTATATCGTGGACCTGAGCGCATACCACTATGCGAACTCGTCTGCTGAAATCCCCGCAGCCGTGCGAGCGCTGATGGCGACTGGCGTGATCGTTGCACTGCTCAGGTTACCGATTATCTTGATGGCAGCCGCGGTTATCTTTGTGGTATCTCTCGTGCGGGCGATCCGCCTCAAAAGAAATCCATAATATGTGGCACCCTTATCCCCGCACATGCGTTGTTGATGGAGCGTTCAATATTCTCGTAGCGATTCGCATTGAGGCCCGTGCCGTTCTCTAATGTGATTCGCCAGGATCTACAAACATGTCCAAATGCCTGTACTGCGGACGCGAACTCCCGCCTCTTCAAACCCTATGCCAGGAGTGCTACGAGCGCAGGTACATCGAAACTCATTCGCCAAGATCACTTTTTGAGACATTGCGCGACTTTGTTTCGAACCCTTTGAATATCACGGATAGCGACTGGGAGGACGTAAATAGATTTCCGGCCCCTCTAGCGATTGCCTTTTGTTTTGGCGGATTATTGCTATGTTGGTTTGGCGGTTGGGCAAGAGTCCGCTATCGATATTCGCTGTTTTCGGGAGTTGTCGTCGTCGGTGCGTTAATCTGCTTTGTGGTTTCGCTCTTGGCTGCGTTGGTTCTGGCGAGGAAGAAACTGCGGTGGGAGTGGGATACTGCTTCGGTAATATTCTTGTTGACGGCATGCGGTGTCGCTGGCTACTTCTATGTCGGTTCAAGCGCCATCTCGACGTTACTCAAGGCCGCGCACGCAAGATAGTGTCAGGACGGGTGCCTCAGCCTTTGAGTTGCCGACGCCACCACGGCTGCGGGTGCCCCTTTCTCGCGCTCATTGCTACGGCGGGTACGGTGCTGCCAATTGCGCGAGAACGGGACTGACGGGATGTTCACAATTGTCGACCGGAATAACGGTATAATCGCCCCATGGCGGATCATGTCGTCCATATCTCGGAAGAAGAAGCGGCTCGCAATTTCGCGGACGTGCTCGCGCGGGTCCGCGCCGGGGCCGAGATCGTCATTGATGGGCATGAACCCATCGTCGTCTCCATGCGTTCTACCAAACGCGAACCAGGCCGGTTGCTTTCCGAATCAGTCGCCTTGGCCGAAGCGCACGGTTCGACCGTCACCCTCGACGGCGATTTCGGCCGAGATATGGAAGACATCATCAACAGCCATCGTGAGCCCCTGAACCCTCCAGCATGGGACTGATTCTAGACTCCAGCGTTGTCATAACTGCCGAACGACGTGGTGACAACGTGGCAGCCATGCTTCGACAAATCGTTGGGTCGACAGGCGATCAGCGAGCGGTGCTATCCGCGGTGGGCCTAACGGAACTCGTGCATGGCATTTATCGCGCACAAACAGTGGAAGCCCGCAATCGGCGTGAATCCTTCATTCGCGAGTTGCTGAACGATGTCGAGGTGTATCCCTTCACGAAAGACACAGCATTGCTGGCTGGTAAACTCGATGGAGAACAGCAAAGCCGAGGGGTTACAATTCCGTTTGTTGATTTGCTGATCGGCGCTACGGCACTGGAAGTTGGCTACTCTTTATTGACTGTCAATCCGCGGCACTTCCAGATGATTCCTGGCCTGTCGGTCGTGCACTTCTAGTACCTCTCCCCTGCGTCCCAAAAGTCACTTCGCGGTGGGTATCAGGCTGACTACAATCAGTTCTAATGCGGTCTGCATCTGAAAAACAAGCTCCTGAGTTCCCGAACAGGAAGAACTCCTTCTCTGTCGCTTGCAACATTGACTCGCTGGGCACCACCAATTACCTCTATGATGGGGCGAACCTCGTGCATGAGTTGGACGGCGCTGGCAACATATTGGCGCGCTATACAGGCACCTGGGGCTTAGACGAACAGCTGGCACAGATTCGTTCAGCTACGACTAGCTACTACGAACAAGATGCCTTGAACTCGGTGACTTCCATGAGCAACTCAGCCGGCGTACTCTCCAATACGTACGTCTACGATGCTTATGGCAAGGTGACCGCTTCCAATGGGGCGCTCGTTAATACTCTTCAGCTCACTGGGCGTGAGTTCGACGCTGAGACCGGACTTTACGAATACAGGGCCCGATATTTCGACCCGACTGCCGGCAGATTCCTAAATGAAGATCCAATGGCTCAGGGTGAAAACTACGATGGTCTAGACCTCTACGTTTACGTTGAAAACAATCCACTGAATTTCATCGATCCCTGGGGCCTGTATACGATGAAGCATGGTGGCCTCCACCCTCCCCTGCCTCCCTCAGCCCAAATCGATGCACTTCTGCGGTGCATCGAGTCCAAGACCGGCCTTAGCCTCACAGTAACCTCGACCTCCGAGGACATTCCGGAACATCCAATCGGCACGCCACATCGGAGAGGCGTCGCCGTAGACGTGAAATATCAGCCTGGCACTGCAGACAAAATCCTGTGCGCAGCCGCGGGTTGCGGGGCTGGTTTCGGTCTGGATGAGGCGGCCCATCCGTCCAAACACTCCACAGGGCCTCACATGCACGTACAGATTCCGAAAGGCAAGAGAGGCGGTCGCGGAGACCTGCCGCAAGGCAGTTGCTGCGGGTCGTCTTCGCCGAGCGCAACGACACAGTCATCTAATTCGAGCCCATCCATTTGGGGGTCGATCTGGGAGTGGCTGTTGTCAACATTCTGATCCGTTCGCACGGTGATTTCGTGAAAGGTGGTGCTTTTATGACAAGAGTGGCGCCAATACTGATATTCGTTCTTGCTGTTGCCGTCGTGCCAGTCTTGGGTCAGCAAGGACTGCCTTCCTCCGCCTCTCTTAAGGGCTCGCCCGATTGCAAGATGGAGACCCTGCCGTCAGAGATACAGACCCGTCTGAAACAGGAGTTTGCTTCGTGGAAAATGCAAGAGTCGACAGACCTAAGCCCGAGTGCACGCGAGAGATGGAAAGCTGAGAAACCGTTGGGGTGCCCGGGAGTAGCGGTAGGGGCATTTCGTGGGAGCCCTACTCCGTCATATGCAGTTCTTCTCGTTCGGACTGACCATCCAGACGTAGGCTACCGATTTCTCATTTTTGATCGTCAGGCGGGTAAATCTTCCTTTGGATCCAAGGTTATCGAAAAATCGGACGACAGCGGCGCATCGAACTTCTTCGTTCGCAAGACGCGCATCAGCAAGTTCTTCGACCTGGCATCGAGAAGGAAGTTCCAGGTTCAAGCGAATGACGGCGTTCTGCTGGCCGACGCAGGAGAGAAGGAGTACGAAGTAGAGGTGTACTTCTGGACCTCCGACGGGTATCAGCACCAGCCGGTGGACTACTGAGTTGTGCTACGGCGGGTAGCAAGCCACAGTTACGATGCGCTTGGATTCGGCTATGACGCCTGCTCTCACAGTTGCCTACGACGCAAACGGCAATACCCTCTCTGACGCGCAGGGCCGCAGCTTCACCTGGGACTTCGAGAACCGGCTGATCCGGGCGACGAATCCAGGTGTCGGGACGACAACGTTCAAGTACGATCCCTTCGGGCGGCGAATCCAGAAATCCGGGCCGCTCGGTACCACAAATTACCTCTATGATGGGGTGAACTCACTAGAGGAAGTCGATAATGGCGGCAATGTTTCGGCACGATACACGCAGACGAGGGGCATTGATGAACCGTTGTCGGAACTCCGCTCGGGAACAACCAGCTATTACGACGAAGACGGGCTGGGTTCTGTTACGTCTCTCAGCAACGGATCGGGCGCACTCGCGAACACGTACAGCTACGACTCTTTTGGAAATCTGACGACCTCTACCGGAACCATTACTAGTCCTTTCCGCTACACCGCACGGGAGTTGGACTCGGAGACCGGAATCTACGAATATCGGGCGCGCTACTTCGACCCGACCGTCGGCAGATTCATCAGCGAAGATCCGTTTCGTTTTGCGGCAGGGATGAACTTCTTCGCATACGTTCACAACAACCCACTCGGCTTAGCTGATCCCACAGGGCTGTGTGACAAGAACTGCCAGTTGTCGATTAGTTGCGGAGCCACTCCCAACACACAGGGATTCTCTCATTGCACGGTGACGGTACAAAACGGTCCGAACTATACGGCCTACGACGGGGAACCTAGTGGCTGGTGGCTGTGGTCGACGCTTGTCGTCCAGCATGGGAAGGGTGTTCCTCCAGGACCGAACAGCTTTGTCAAGAATGTTGATGTGCCATGCGACTGTGCCCAAAACGCAGCCAACGACATAAATTCCAGCAACATGGTTTACAGCGCTCCTTTTCAAAACAGTAATACTGCCGCGGCGACGATAGCGGCTGACTGCGGCGTATATCCCGGTTCGTGGCCTTCGGGCGCATGGGGCTCTGGCCATGGGCCAATTGGGGTTACACCACCTGTCAACTCGAATCCGTGGTCACCGTTCAATCCCTGGCCACCAATGCAGTAAGAGGCAAGGATTCTGAGGGAACAAAACATGGCGAAATACAGGGTTGCGGTGGGACTGTTGTGCGGGGCTGGATTCACGTCGCTCCTGTTGCTTCTGATTAAGCTGTCATCGCCATCGGGCATTGCTCTGCTCCTGAGTTTGTTGCTGCTTCCTGGTGGTGCTATCGCTCACTTTCTCGCGAAATCCCCAGAAAGCGATCCTCCGCTACTAGTGCTTGCAGCTAACATAGTCGTTTACGCGGCAGTTTCCTTTGTTGGGCTTTTCATTTTTGGTCGTGGTGTCGCGCCAGAAAAAATGCGACTTGCGACGATCAGGCTAATGTCCCCGGTAGCACTCCTTATCGGCCTCGCTTGCACTCCAACGTTCAATCCGCTTTGGCCGCGCGGGATGACGGAGCTCACGAAGCAAGAGAAAGCCCTGCGGGACGCTCTTCCTGTCGGAATAGGAATGGATGGAGCGCGCTCTGTTCTCCGTTCGAAGGGTATCCAGTTTCAAGAGGAGACTGAGACGTCCAAGGCGGTCGTGGTAAACCGAACTGCCGGGAGCATGACGGCTGCCGCAGGTGACCGGGTCATCTCGGCTCGTCTTGAGACGCAAGCGAGTCAGTTTCCCTGTGGCTACGATATAGAAGTCGTCCTCTTGTTCGGCCCGGATGAGAGGATGAAAGACCAGTACATCAATAGGTTGCGTCTCTGCCCATAAAAGCGCCTCACAATCATTGCCCTTTGACGGCGCGAAGGACAACTAATGCGACAATCCATGTCCTCATAACTGCTGGCTTGTGGTTGGGTATGGTGGCAACTTCTCTTGTTGGGTTGTGTCCGCGCGCTGTGCCCAGCCCTCCTAGCACGCGCTGGTTCCGTACTGTTATGGTACGGTCTTATCCTTGGCGGAATGGCGCATCAGACTGAGGTTCCGCTACGACAGCAGGGTACCGCGCGTCCTGCTTGACCTACTCTTCAAATCTCCATTCGTTAATGTGCTCTGCGGAATGAACCGCCAAGATGGTAAAGATAATGACGGGAAAAACCGTTCGGATCGATATCCCCATGGCCCCATGCCTTGAGCCTGAGAGTGTCGTTTCCTTCCCAACCGGAAACAGCAAAGTAAACATGGTGGTTGTCAACAAGACTCTTTCGATCTGGGGATTCCTTCAACGATTGTAGGAGTTCCGCTCCTATGTCCTTGGGAGAACCGTCCTGATCCACAGAAAAAAGCAAAGCCTTGGAGAAGTCGCTCCCGGCATAGTCATTAACCGCTAATTTCTTCCCATCAGGACTCCAAAGTAGAGTGACATGGCGCTGGTAAGTGCAAAGAGTGCGAACCGCACCGGTCTCTATATTTTTCAGTAGTAGCGTGTGATGGGGTTCCTTGTCGGAATCCACGTTCTCAACCACGTACCGTCCGTTTGGAGACTTGAGTTGCGTCTGCGTTCCGGGAAACTCCATTAGCTGAGATGTCCCCGAAGCAGCGATGCTGCTCAGTACGACCAAAATGGAGATGCCAAAAGGCTTAGTTGCCGCAACTGCCGCAGCAAATCGTGACTGTTCTGTACCGTTTTCCATAGTTTCTTGCCGCCCGACAAGGTAGCCAGATGTCGATCCAGGCGTCAGGTAGCACATCATGATGTTTCGCATCCCAACCAGCCCCAGTGTCATGGATCGTACCCTCATATTCGGTCTTCCAGTCCCCGTCGGTTGCAGCATTGTCGACGGTTACATCACACCCATAGGGATACGGCTGCGAGCTGGAATTCGCCACAGCCACGTCACCCCTGGAAACGCTCGAAGGCTTGCCGCCCTTCTTCTTCGGTTTATAGTGTTGCCAATCGTGTCCAGGACCTCGGCTGCAATAAGAGGTAACCAACATGATGCGAGTCGTGCAAGTCCTCTTTAATCCAAAGGGGTCGACGCTATCTACTGGATCATTTGAGACGTACGCGAAGAAGTTAATCCCACCGTCGAACTCAATTGGGTCCTCGCCGACGAACCTTCCGATATTGGAATCGAGATACCGTGCTCGGTCAAAGAGCAGACCGGTTTCCGAATCAAACTCGCGGCCGGTGTACTGGAATGGATTGGTCAGAGAGCCGGTGAGGTTCGTAAGCCTCCCAAAGGAATCGTAACTGTAGGTATTAGCCAGTGTGGCAGCGGTGCTGCTCAGAGAAGTGATCGAGTTCAGTGCATCTCGCTCGTAATAGCTGGTCGTTGTTGAGCGCAGTTCCGCTAGAGGCTCGTCAATTCCTTGATCCTGCGAATACCTGGCAAGAGCATTTCCGCTTTGATCAACCTCTTCGTTGAGTTGGAACCCATCATAGAGGTAATTGGTGGTGCCCAGCGAGTCAATGTTGCAAGCGACAGAG
>Ga0335077_10009709_pt1 | contig 11956 bp, 6 predicted proteins | sample Lox_Sample_31_FD_207151 | JGI IMG/M metagenome (GOLD analysis project Ga0335077, IMG submission 207151) | Soil microbial communities from Loxahatchee National Wildlife Refuge, Florida, United States - Lox_Sample_3.1 | ecosystem: Environmental > Terrestrial > Soil > Wetlands | place: USA: Florida...
AATGGCATACGCCAGAGTTCCGTAAACTCCCAGAGCGGATAGCAGGGCCGCGGCAAAGCTGAATCCGGCCGAGAGCCACGCGAGAACACGCTCGGCCCAGAGTGAGGCGTCCACCTCCTCGGCCATAGTGCGGATCTCGTAGAAGGGCAACCGCGGGTCGATGGCCCGGAGCGCGCCTTGCACCGGGCCGATGATGGAAGCCGGATCACTGTGCGTGCGTACTTGCAGGATGAAGTCGCCGGTGTCCGTGTCGCGCCACGGCGTGTACACGGTGGGCTGTATGGCCTCGCGGAGGGAGCGGTACCTGGCATCGCTCACCACACCAATGATCTCGTTGCTGGCTTCCGCCACCCGCTTATGACCTTGACCGAACGACCGGCCGATGGGGTCGCCGGTAGGGAAGAAGTGGCGGACGAATGCCTGGTTCACAACGGCCGGCGTTGGCTTAGCCGCCGGTTCGCCGGGGCGAAAGTTTCGCCCCGCGAGGACGCGCATGCCCATCGTATCGAAATACTCAGGCGACACGCGGTTGAGGCTGGTGTTCATGAACTCGCCGGCCGGCGCCGTCTGACCAGCGGGGGCGAACGTGGTTTTCCAGCCCGTGCCCCGCATTAAGGCGCGCGCTGCCAGAGCCGCCGATTCCACTCCAGGCAACGCGCGAACGGAGGCCAGAAGCCGCGATTCCAGGTCCCTCTGTTGTGGGGCGGCATAGCCGGCCATTCCGGGATCGAGGGCGAAGGTCACGATATGGTCGCGGTCGAAGCCCGGCTCAACCGAGTGAAGCCGTTGGAAGGTGGAAACCAATAGCCCCGATACGGCCACCAGGAAAGCGCACAACCCGATCTGCAAGGTCACGAGAGCCCAGCGGAACCGCTGCCTTCTGGTCGCGCGAACCGCTTTCAGCGTCGCATGCAGGTCCGGGCGCGCGGTGGCCAAGGCCGCCGGCAGACCGGCCAGAAGAGCCGCCGCCAGGCAGCACAAGCTGGAAAATGCCAGCAGGCGAAGATCGGGTCGCAAGTCGAGCGAGAACGTCACCGCCGTCGCATCCAGATCGCGCAGCGGGGGCAGAAAACGAACCAGAAGCGGGCTCGCCATCCACGCCACGCAGGATCCCGCAAATCCGCCCATCGTCGTCAAGAGAATGCTCTCGGTGAGCCACTGCCGTACGAGCCGGCCGGCCGGCGCTCCCAGTGCCAGGCGCACGGCGATCTCGCCGCTGCGAGCGGCTGTGCGCGCCAGCAGCAGGCCGCCGGCATTGGCGCAGACAATGAGCAGGAGCATCACGCCGCCGCCCATGAGCAGCCACAGCGCCGGAGAAAATTTCGGCCGCAGCAGCGAGAGGCCGTTGGTCATGCGCTGAAGCTGGAACTGGCCGGTATGCCAGTAAAGCGCGTCACCCGTACCGCGGAATTCGTCATCGAGCGCGGCATAGATGACGGATTCGGCTTCCGCGCGCGCGGAATCCAAGCGAATCCCGGGGCGCAGCCGCGCCACGAGCGTGTAGTTGAACTTCCGATACGAATTGAAATCGGGATCGCTGAACAATCCCTCGCCGGCGATGAGGGGGACGCGCAGGTCCGGTCCGGTTTCCACCTGCACCCCGTGGAACCCTCGTGGCATCACGCCCACAATCGTGAACGCCCGATTTTGCAGCGTGAGCGGGCGGCCGACAGCCGAGGGATCGCCTCCGTACCGCCGCATCCAATACGCATAGCTGAGTACGGCCGGCAGAGAACCAGCAGCGCGGAGCTCGTCGGCCGGATCGAGCGCGCGTCCCAGGAGTGGCGGCACACCCAGCGAGCGGAAGAAGGTGCCAGTGACGAGCTGCACGCGAACCTGGTGGGCTCCGCCCGCATCGCGAACGCCGGCGCTCCCTTCCGTAAAGCCGATCACGTCCGAGAAGCTGGCCGCGCGCTCTCGCAGCGCCTTGTAACTGTGATAGGTGAAATTGCTCCGCGCACCAAGCTGAGGCGTCACCTGCACCAGCCGCACCAGCTCACCCGGCTGCCGGACCGGCAGCGGCCGCAACAACAGCGCGTCGAGCAGGCTGAATATCGCGCTGTTCAGCCCGATGCCAAGCGCAAGCAGCGTGACCACAAATGCCGAAAATCCCGGCGATTTGCGAATCAGGCGGACCGCATAACGGACGTCTTGAAGCCAGCCCACCTAGCGCCCTCTCCACTCAAAAATCGCACAGGCAGCCTGACCCGCGCCAGTCAGCTCCGCAGAATTCCGATAGCTCGTGCGGAATCTCCTCGCCGGCCATGATGTCTCGAGCGAGCGAACGCTGCCCGTGCAGTTTGCAATTCTAGCATCGCGAAAAACCTGATATAAGGTGAAAGCTGCAAGGAGGCATGTCATGCGCATCGCAATTCTCGCACTGGCTTTGGGCGCGGCTTCCGGGGCCCCGGCCCGGACGAATCTGAGCGCCGACACTCTGTGGGACTGGCGCACGGTTTCCGATCCCGAGATCAGCCGCGACGGCAAGGTGGTGGTTTATGTGCAGGGCTGGAACGACCGCATGACCGATGCCATGTACAGCAATCTTTGGACGGCCCGTGTAGATGGGCGGGATCAGAGGCCCGTCACGCAAGGCAGTTTCCGCGATTCGATGCCGCGCTGGTCACCGGACGGCAAACGCCTCGCTTATCTTTCGAATCGCAGCGGCAAGACGCAGATCCACGTGCGCTGGATGGACACGGGACAGGAAACCACCATCACGGACCTCCAAGAGGCGCCATCCAACATCGCATGGTCACCCGACGGAAGTTGGATTGCCTACACCAGCCATGTAGCGGCCAAGCCCTCCTGGTCGGTCAACATGGCCGAGAAACCCGCGGGTGCGAAGTGGGCGGAACCACCCATCATCGTGACGCGCCTGCATTGGCGGCAGGATCACGAAGGGTTGATTAAGCCCGGGTACACACAGATCTTCATCGTGCCTTCCACGGGAGGCGCGCCACGTCAGATTTCGCACGGGGACTATGATTACGGCGCGCCCGCCTGGAGCACGGACGGCCAGTGGATCCTGACGGCCTCTCACCGCGTGCCGGATGCCGATTACGATCTCACCGGTCCCGAAATTTACGGCATTGCGGTAAAGGACGGTACCGTGCGGCAACTGACTCATCGTGAGGGTCCGGACATGAATCCGGTCCCCTCCCCCGACGGCAGGAAGATCGCATACACCGGATTTGACTTCAAGCGCCAGAGCTATACCGTCACTCACCTCTACGTCATGGATGCGGACGGAGCAAATCCGCGGCGCCTGGCGGCGGATCTCGATCGCGATGTGCACTCTCCCGTCTGGTCAGCAGACGCAAGCGCCGTCTACTTCACCGCCGAGGATCACGGCATGAGTCATCTCTATCGCGCCGGCCTGGATGGCCGCTCGGAACAGATCACCTCGGGCAAAGTGCGGTTCAGCACCGGATACGCGGTCAATGATCGGTTCACCGTGTCGGACGGCGGGCAGGTCGCGATTGTGAGATCCGCGCCGAGCGAGCCCGGCGACATCGTAACGTTCTCCGCGAATCGCCCGTCGCAGTGGACCCGCCTCACGACCGCCAACGACAGCCTGCTGGCCGACCGCGATCTCGGCGAGGTGGAAGAGTTCACCTACGACTCCTTTGACGGGCGCCCGATTCAAGCTTGGATCGCCAAACCGCCGGGATTCGACGCCGCCAAGAAATATCCCCTGATTCTGCTGATCCACGGTGGACCGCACGCCATGTACGGCGTCGAATTCTCTCACGAGCTACAGGTGCAGGCGGGGAGAGGCTTCGTCGTGCTGTACACGAATCCGCGCGGTTCGACCGGCTACGGCGAAGAGTTCGGCAATATCATCGACACGCGCTATCCCGGCGACGATTTCAAAGACCTGATGGCCGGTGTGGATGCGGTTTTGGCACGCGGCTACATCGACCCCAAAAAGCTGGCAGTTACCGGAGGCTCGGGCGGGGGCCTCCTCACCGCCTGGATCATCGGACACACCAACCGGTTCGCCGCCGCCGTCTCGCAATATCCGGTGACCAACTGGATCACGCAGGCAGGCACCGCCGACGCGGGCTACTTTTTCGCCGAGATCTGGATGAAAGCCATGCCCTGGGAGAATCCGAAACAGTACATGGACCACTCACCGGTTTTCTTTGCGGACAAATTCCAGACTCCCACCATGATCGTTACGGGCGAAGCCGATTACCGCACGCCCATGGAACAGAGCGAGCAGCTTTATTTCGCGCTGAAGGCGCGCAAAGTTCCCGCGGTGCTGATACGGATTCCAGACGAACCCCATGGCATTCGCGGCTCCCACCCCAGCCACCGGATCGCAAAAATGGAACACGTCATCGGCTGGATCGAAAAATGGACCAGGTAGGGGTGTTTCCAAGGCTCACCGTGTATTGGAAACGGCCGCCGGTTGCAATCCGGCGCTCGAACATGCTGTGATGGCGGAGCTATGGCCACCCAGGCGCCGGACCGGGTTCGGATCGGGCAGCGTCCCACGCACGTGCGCTATTGGGTTATCGTGTTCGCCGTCACGCTGGCGGTAATCACCTACATCGACCGCGTGGCGATGTCGTTCGCGGCGCCCAGGGTTTCGCGCGACCTCGGCCTGACCCAGGTGCAAATGGGCCTGGTGTTTTCGGCCTTCGTCACCGCCTACGCGCTGTTCGAAATCCCCAGCGGCTTCCTGGGGGACTGGATGGGTCCGCGGAAAGTGCTGATGCGGATTGTCGTCTGGTGGTCGGCGTTCATCGCGCTCACCGGAGCCACCTGGAACTTCGCCTCCCTGTTCACGACGCAGACGCTGTTTGGCGCGGGCGAAGCCGGTTGCTTCCCCAACTTGACCAAGGCATTCACCATCTGGCTGCCACGGGACGAGCGGGTGAGGGCGCAGGGCATCCTATGGCTGAGCGCGCGCTGGGGCGGAGCCTTCACGCCGCTGCTGGTATATGTGATCTTTCAGTTCCTGACGTGGCGCCATACCTTTATGGTGTTGGGGATTGTCGGCGTGGTGTGGGCCGTCTTCTTTTACCGCTGGTTCCACGACGATCCGCACGAGAACAAGAAGATCAACGCCGCCGAGTTGGAACTGTTGCGTCCCAACCGGGAGCTGGCAGCCGGACACGCCCACGTGCCATGGGCCAAGCTGGCACGCTCACGCACCACGTGGCTGCTGTGCGCGCAGTATTTCTGCCTCTCCTACGGATGGTATTTCTACGTCACCTGGCTGCCTACGTATCTCCAGAAATCGCGTGGCGTGACGCTCGGCAAAAGCGCGGTGCTGAGCATGCTGCCTCTGTTTCTGGGAGGCCTGGGGTCGCTGTTTTGCGGTCTTATCTCGGCTCCTGTCGCGCGCCGGCTGGGGAGCGTGGCGCACACGCGGAAGCTGATGGCCTGCCTCGGCTTCACGGGCGCCAGTGTGCTTCTGGTCATTTCCATTCACCTGCCGAACCCGGTGGCCACCATGGTAGTCATGGGCTTCGCCAGCTTCTGCAACGACCTGGTGATGCCCGGCTCGTGGGGCGCCTGCATGGACGTGGGCGGCAAGTATGCCGGCACGCTGTCCGGCACCATGAACATGCTGGGCAATTTCGGCGGAGCTTTCTTGCCCACCGTTGTGGGATTGATCCTGCAATGGACCCACGATAACTGGTACGTGGCCTTCTACGTTTCCGCGGCCGTCTATTTCTGCGGCAGCTTCTTCTGGCTGCTGATGGATCCGGTGACGCCGCTCGACCGGACGGCAGAATAGTTGCCCGATGGGGCGGCGAGGAGCCTTCTGTGGAGCCACAGCGTGTGAAAGGGTTGCCCGTGTTGCGCTTGGTATGGAAATTAATTCATACTTGTTATGTATGAAAGTGGGAGAGCGAGGTCAAGTTACCATTCCAAAAGGCATCCGCGAGCGTTTCGGAATCGGGCCTGAAACCGAAGTGGAATTCAAGATACAACGGAACACGATAGTCCTGAAAAAGACTCCGAAGAAGCTGAACCTCGCAAAATGGAAAGGCCGATGCGGGGAGAGCTTTAAGGAACTCGGATACGCGTCGGTGGATAAGTACATTGAAGACGTTCGCGGCAGATGATAACCGCGATCGACACCAACGTGCTTCTCGACCTGTTGCGGCCCAACGACGCCTTCGTAGCGCGTTCCACGTCGGCCATCGAGGCCTCTGCTGCCGCAGGTGCGCTGGTGATTTGCGACATTGTTTATGCTGAGCTGTGCGCGCATTTCCGAAGCCAGCGCGAATGCGATGATTTTCTGGAAGAATCCGGAATACGCGTGGAGGGCGTCAGCCGGGCTGCGGCTTTCCTGGCCAGCCGTGTCTGGCGGGCGTACCGTATTCAGGGTGGTAGACGAAGCCGGATTCTGGCAGACTTTTTGATCGGCGCCCACGCTCAACTGCAAGCGTCGCGGCTGCTCTCGCGCGATCGCGGCTTCTACCACCACCTATTTCCTTCGCTCACATTGATGGATCCCGCCATTGCGGACTGACGCGTCCATGCTGCACGGCGGCCGGCGGAATAGGGCCCCCGATGGCTCGCCTACTCGCTCCGGATCACGCTGATCGGGTCCACGCGCACGGCGCGCAGCGCCGGCAGCAGACTGCCCGCAAGGGTCATTACCACACACAGCCCAACGGCGGCCCATAAGGCGGCTGCGTCGCCGGGCTTCACGCCGGCCAGGAGCGCTTCCATCCCACGGCCCGCCGCGTAAGCCAGCGCTACGCCGAGCGCCACACCACTCGCCGCCAATAGAACGCTCTGACGCAGCACCATCGCCAGAATGTCGCCCGGGCGCGCTCCCAACGCGATCCGCACGCCGATCTCCTGCGCGCGCTGCGACACCGCGAAGGAGAGCAGCCCGTGGATGCCGATTCCGGCCAGCAGAATCGCGATCGCCGCGAATGCGCCGAGCACCCGCAACTGAAGCGAGCGCGATGCCGTCTCTTCCTCCACGATTTCTCCCATGGTACGCACGTCCGAAATGGGCTGCTCACGGTCGGCGTCGTGAATAATCTCGCGAACCGCGGACACCAGCATGGCCGGAGCCGCCGCGGACCGGATCACCAGATCCTTCGGCGCATAAAAAGAGAAATAACCGTCCGGCACTTGCCGGTAAGGAAGATAAACCTGCGGCTCGCTGGTCCTTTCCAGGCCGCGCACCCGGATGTCGCCGGCCACGCCGACCACCATCCTGTCGTGAAAAGCGAGCTGGAAGTGGCGTCCCAGCGGATTCCGGTCCGGCCAGTAGCGGCGAACGAACGACTGGCTCACCACCGCCGCGAACGGGCTGGTGACGGTATCCGATTCGCTGACATCCCGTCCCAAATGGAGCGGAATTCCCAAGGTCGAGAAAAATTCAGGCGTTATGAACCGCATACTCGCCGTGTGCGATTCCGTCCGCTGCACAACCTGACCCTCGATGGACACCGGCCAGATGCCGCCGCGCATGGCCATGGGCAGAAAACTGATGTAGGCGGCGCTGGAAACGCCGGGCAGTGATCGGACTTCGGAGAGCACCCGTTGATAGAACTCCGTCCGGCGCGCCGTCGCCTCGTACTTCGGCATCGGCAGGGCCGTGCGCAACGTCAGGACGCCATCGCCGCGAAAGCCGGGATCGATGGCCTGAATCCTCCAGAGCGCCCGCATCAGCAATCCCGCGGAGACCAGCAGAACAACCGACGCCGCGACCTCGGCGATGACCAGCGCGGAACGCAGCCGCTCCCGCCGGCCGCCGCCCGCCCGGGCGCCCTCGCGCAACCCGCTCAAATCGGCGTTGCCGGCACGCAGCGCGGGCACAATGCCGAAGGCTATGCCGGTAAGAACCGTGAGGGCGCCGGCAAAGAGGAACACGCGCAGGTCCAAGTCCGGCGCCTGCGCGATGGGCAGGGTGTTGGGGACGAGCCTGGCCAGCAACGGAATGGAGACGACCGCCACCAGCACGCCCGCGAACCCGCCCGATACCGCCAGCACCAGGCTCTCCGTCACCATTTGACGCACCAGCCGCTCGCGGCCTGCGCCGATGGCGGCTCGCACGGCAAGCTCTTTCTGGCGCGCCAGGCCGCGGGCCAACAGCAGACTGGCGAGATTCGCGCAGGCGATCAGCAGGACACAGATCGCGGCGCCGCAGAGCGCCACCAGCAGCAGCCGCGACTGTTGCGAGAACTCATCGCGCAGACGGTTGACCGTGGCGCCGATATGCTCGTTCTCCTTGGGGTACTGGCGTTCGAGCTGCGAGGTGACGACGCTCAGCTCGGCCCTGGCCTGCGCCAGCGAAACCGCCGGCTTGAGCCGCGCGACGACCTGAAGGTAGTTATCGTTGCGGTCTTCGAACTCCTGCTCCTGAAATTGCTTCGCGGTCCAAAGCTCGGCGTCCCGGTTGGGGAAATGGAAATCCCGGGGCATGATTCCGATGACGGTGTAGGGCTGGCCGTCCAGGATCACCTTGCGCCCCGTCACGCCGCTGTCTGCGCCGAACGCAGCTTGCCACAGCCGATAACTGAGCAGGACTGTGCCCGGAGCGCCCTCCCGGTTATCCGCGGCCGTGAACAGGCGCCCGATCAAGGGTTGGATACCCAGGAGAGGAAACAGATCGGAGGTAACCGTCTCGCCCTCCAGCCGCTCGGGATCGCCCTGGCCCACCAGGTTCACCGAAATCGGATGGAACGCGCCCATGGCTTCGAAAGACGTGCTCATGCGCTTCCAATCGCGATAGTTGGCCGGCGACAGTTCCATCTGCGTATACCCCGGCTCGCGCTCCCAGAGTTTCACTAGCCTGCCCGATTCCGGAAATGGCAGCGGCCGGATCAGGACAAAGTCAGTGAGTGTGAACGTGGCCGTATTCGCCCCCACACCCAACGCCACTACCAGGATGGCCGTGCACGCGAATCCCGGCGCGCGGGCCAGTGTACGCGCTGTGTAACGCAGGTCCTGCCGGAGAATGTCCCCGTGCACCGCCGCGGCGTTGAGAAGCACCTCGGCCAACGTCTCGAACCACAGCGCGGCGATCGCCGGCAAGCCGGACGTATCCCGCCGACGCATGGCGAAAATCTCGCACATTTGGCCGCCGAATTCGCCGCGGAACGACGCCGGGTAAAGGCGCAGCAAAACCTGGTAGAAGCGCATCACGCCCTTTCCGGCGCAAACCCGCTGGCGCGGGCCAGCCTGATCAGTTGCGTGAGGCGGCGGGCCTCGGCCCGGGCCACTGCGGTTCCGAAAGGCGTGATGCGGTAGTATCGGCGGCGTTCGTCGTCCAGCTCCGGGGCCGGGCGTTCCCGCGTTTCCACGATGAGACCCTGCTCGAGCATCCGCTGGATGGAGCGATACAGAGTGCCGGCGCTCAGCTTGAGCTCACCGCTGGTGCGCGCGGCCACGTCCCGGATGATGGCGTAACCATGCCGGTCTTCGTCGGCAAGCGCCATCAAGATATGAAAGGTGGCTGGGGGCAGGGGCAGCAGCGCATCCGCCTGAGGCTTCGGATCAGACATAAGACCATTATATCCATAGCGGATATATGTGAAATGGCTATATGCGACCTATCTGCCGGAAGACCCAGACAGCGGGAAATTGCCTGCGTGATGCGGATGATGTCGGCGGCAGGCGCTATTCGTAGCGCAGCGCGATGACCGGATCTATGCGCGCGGCGGTGAAGGCGGGGCGTGTTGCGGCAGCAAGGGCTACCAGCACGACGATGCCGCTGGCGGCCACCAGGATCCAGGGATCGGCGGCCTTCACGCCGTACAGCAGGTTTTGGATCACATGGCGGCTGGCCAGGGCCAATCCCCATCCAAGGGGAATGCCGATGGCGCCCTGTAGCGCGACTCGCCGCAGCACCTGCCGGCCCAGGTCTTTACCCGTCGCGCCCAGCGCCACCCGCAGGCCGAACTCCTGCATGCGCCGGCTCACCGCGTATGACGTCACGCCGAACAGGCCGGCAGCCGCCAGCAGCAGGCCGAGCATCGCCAGCGCCACGAAAAGGCCTGTAAGGATCGCGTCCTCCTTGCGCGCGGTGAACATGTATTGCCGCATCGTGTACATGTCGCGAACCATAAAGCTCGCGTTCTCTAGCCGCGCCTGCGCGCGCACCGCCGCCGCCAGTAACCCGGGATCCCTGGCCGATTCCAAAAAGAAAGTCACCTCGCCGCCCGTGGGCATCTGCGCAAAGGGGAAGTAGAAGAACGGCTCGATCCGCTCTTTCAGGTCATTCGAAGGCCCATCCTCCACCACACCCACAATCTGGCGATTGCGGCCGTCAATTCGAAACCACGCCCCAACCGCGTCGCGCCCGCCCATGTAGCGGCGCACGAACGCCTGGCTCACCATCGCAACCAGCGTCGCGTGCGGCCCGTCTGACGATCGAAACGCCCTCCCTGCCACCACCCGCGCGCCCGTGGTCGCGAAGTAGTCAGGGCTCACCTGGTTGTAACGGAACGTTGTATCGGGCTGGCCGGGGATTTCAAGCAGGGCCTGCATGCCGCCGCCGGATCCCGCCAGCATGGCCCGGCGCGCATACGCTACGCGCACCACGCCCGGCAGTCCGGATAGCTCCGATGCCGAGGTCTGCGGATCTCTGGCTCCGCCTTCCACCAGCAGCAACCGCCGGCCGGGATCCATCGCCGGGCGAATCGCCGTGATCTTCTGGAAGCTGCGGCACAGCAGCCCCGCCGAGCAGGTCACCGCCGTCACTAACACCATCTGCCCGACGATCAGCGCGCTCAGCCACCGCGACGCCTTCGCGCTCGATGGCGCCTGGATCGCCGGAATCACACGCCGCCTCCAGGCGTCGCTCAGTGGGATCAAGGCCCCGATCAGCGCCACCAGCAGCAGCGCCGCCGCGCTGAACGTGAACGTGCGGGTATCCAGCCGCACGCCGAAATCGACATTGCTTTCGCCGGCGTAAAGAATCGCGGGAACCGAATCAATCAGCCACCAGGCCACTACCAGCCCCAGCGCAGTCCCCGTCAGGCATAGCAGCAAAGTCTCGCTCCAGTGCTGTCGCAGCAGGTGCACGCGGCCCGCGCCCAATGCCAGCCGGATGCCCGTCTCGCGCCGGCGCGCTTCGTTGTCAATGAGCCGCAGGTTCGCCAGGTTCGCGGCGGCCACCAGCAGCACCAGCACAAACGGCGCCACCAGCAGGGCGAGCTGCACATTCTCGAGATCCACGAACGGGATTACCGCCGCCGTTCGCCCGGGCTCCGGTCCCAGGCCGTCGGCCTGCAGCCTCTGGATCGTCGCCTCTTCTTCCTGCTGCGCCAACTCGATCGTCGCTCCCGGCCGCAGCCGCCCCACTATTTCGAAATCGGCCATGTGCTGGTCCAGGTGATCTCGAATGCCCAGCGAGCCGAAAAAGGTCTGGGGAGGAACGAACAATCCCACCAGCAGGCCGCGATTCGTTCCCGTAAAGCCGCTGGGCAGGACGCCCGTCACCGTCAGAACCGCATTCCCAACCGCCAGCTTCCGCCCGATGATATGAACATCACCGCCCAGCGCCGTCCTCCAATAATGACCCGAGAGGACCACAATTCCGTCCCGCCCGGCGCCGGAGTGAAAAACTTCACCCAGCGCGGGCTTCACACCCAGCAGGTCGAAGTAGTTTTCCGAGACGCCGGCGGTGATCGGGTAGTCGTCGCCCTCCGCCAGCCGGACCCCGGGGCCAATGCGGCACTCGGCGATCAACCCCTCCCAGAACCTCGGATGGCTCGCCAGCGCTTGGTATTCGATCCAGGTCATCGAACCCCCGCGCTGCTCGCGATCGTGCACGAACATTCGCGTCAGCCGCTGCGGCTCGCGTACCGGAAGATCGCGCCAGGCATAGGCATCCACGAGACTGAAGCCAGCCGTGCAGAAGCCGATTGCCAGGCCCAGAGAAGCGATGGCCAGCGCGCTGACTCCCTTGCGGCGGGTGAGCGCCCGAAAAGCCATGCGGAGATCCCGAATAGCGGCGTCCATGATG
>Ga0335077_10009710_pt1 | contig 11955 bp, 11 predicted proteins | sample Lox_Sample_31_FD_207151 | JGI IMG/M metagenome (GOLD analysis project Ga0335077, IMG submission 207151) | Soil microbial communities from Loxahatchee National Wildlife Refuge, Florida, United States - Lox_Sample_3.1 | ecosystem: Environmental > Terrestrial > Soil > Wetlands | place: USA...
GATCACGGTGCTCATGACGTTGTAGATCCCTGCCACACCCGGCGGTGTTGCTGGTGGAGCCTAATTCACAGCGCACGATGCGCCTGCGCAGGGCCGCCTATGGTAGCGGACCTCCTGTGCCGGTTCCCCGCGCGGCGCTCTGGGCCAGGCGCCACTCCTTGATCCGGGCGTGATGGCCTGACAGGAGCACGTCGGGCACGCGCCAGCCGCGGTACTCCGCGGGGCGCGTGTAGTGCGGATATTCGCGGGCGCCGGCGAGGGCCTCGCTGAAGGACTCCTCGAGCGCGGAGTCGGGATGACCGAGCGCGCCGGGCAGCTTGCGCAGCACGGTGTCGCACAAGACCATGGCCGCAAGCTCGCCGCCGGCAAGCACGTACCGGCCGATCGACACCTCGTCGGTGGCGAAGTGATCGACGATGCGCTGGTCGAAGCCCTCGTAGCGACCGGACAGGAGCGTCAGCGATTCCTCACGCGCGAGCTCTGAGGCCAGCGCGTCGTCGAGCAGCCTCCCGCCGGGCGCCAGCACGATCACCCGCCGGTCGCGGCGCAGCTCAAGCGGGTCGCGGTCGTATCGCGCCCGCAGCGCGGCCTCGACGACGTCGACTCGGAGGACCATGCCCGCGCCGCCGCCGAAGGGCGTGTCGTCGACCTGCCCGGCGCTCAGCGGCGTGTGATCGCGATAGTTGACGAACTCGAGACGGTGCCCGGCGGCGAGCGCGTTGGCAACGTGCCGCTGACGCTGAAACCAGTCGAACGCCTCGGGGAACAGCGTGAAGACGTCGATCTGCACGGCCGGCTAGGACTCGCCCAGGAACTGCAGATCGATGTCGATCGTGCGCCGGTCGATATCAACCTCACGCACCGCGTCGGTAACCAACGGCACGAGCAGGTCCGCCGCGCCTGACCGCTCGACCTCGAGCACCTCGCACGAGGGGAGTTCCACCAGCCGCCTCACGGTCCCGACGGCGCGGTCGCCGTCGTGCACAGCGCAGCCGGCGAGGTCCTCGGCCCACCACTCGTCGGGGCCGAGCTCGGGGGCCAGGGAGCGCGGCACCAGCAGGTCCTTGCCGCGCAGCGACTCGGCAGCCTCACGGTCGCCGTGGTCCGCGAGGCGGAGGATCACGCGCTTTTCGGTGCCGGCGCGGCGTGTGATGTCAAGCTCGCGATCGTCGACGACGACGCTCGCCGCCGCCGCGAGCAGCTGGGCGTTCGCGAGCGTGACGTGAAAGCTGCCGTCGAGTCCGTGCGGGCGCCCAACCCGGCCGGCAAGAAGCCATTCAGGCGGAATGCTCACCTGCGCGCGGCGTCACGCGTCGACGATGTCGACGAACACGCGGCGCTTGCTCCGGACCGCAGCCGTCTTGACCACCGTGCGCAGGGCGGCGGCGGTCCGCCCGCCCCGGCCGATGATGTTCCCATAGTCATCGTCGGCGACGGACAGCTCGAGCACGATCGCCCCGTCGTCCTCTTCGACCTCGTTCACGCGCACGGCGTCGGGATTCTCGACCAGACCACGCGCCAGGTACTCGAGCAGCTCCTTCATCGCCGCGAGCGCCGCTACTGGATGCCCTGGGTGCGGAGCAGCTTGCGGACCGTGTCCGAGGGCTGGGCGCCGCGGGCGAGCCAGTCCCGGACCCGCTCCTCGTTCAACGTGATCGTGGACGGATTGGTCTGGGCGTTGTAGTGCCCGACGATCTCGATCACGCGCCCGTCACGCTTCGCGCGCTGATCCGCGACCACCACGCGCCAGACGGGGTTCTTGCGTCCACCGATGCGAGTAAGCCTTAGTCGTACAGACATTCGAGCGATGAGGGTAGCGGGTGACGGCTCAGCGGGCCTGGCGCATGAGCGCGCCGAGGTCGGGCATCCGGCCCTGGGCGACCTGTCGCATGACCTTGCGCATCTGCTCGAACTGTTTGATCAGCGCCTTGACGGCCTGCACGTTGGTGCCCGATCCCTTGGCGATCCGAAGCCGGCGCGAGCCCTTGATCAGCTCGGGATGCCGGCGCTCCTGCGGGGTCATCGACAGGATGATCGCCTGGATCCGGTCGAACTCGCGCTCGTCGACCTTGACGCCGCGAAGCTCCTTCCCCATCCCCGGGATCATCCCGATCAGCGACTGGAGCGGACCGAGCCGGCGGACCTGACGCATCTGCTCGAGGAAGTCGTCCAGGCCGAACTCCTGCTTGCGCAGCTTGCGCTCGAGCTCGGCCGCCTGGTCCTGGTCATAGGCTGTCTCGGCCTTCTCGATCAGCGTCATGACGTCGCCCATCCCGAGGATCCGCTGCGACATCCGGTCGGGGTGGAAGCGCTCGAACTGATCGAGCTTCTCGCCGGTCGAAGCGAACAGGATCGGCTTGCCGGTGATCGCCTTGACCGACAGCGCCGCGCCGCCGCGGGCGTCGCCGTCGAGCTTGGTCATGACGACCCCGTCGAACTGGACGACCTCGGCGAACTGCTCGGCGACGTTGACCGCATCCTGGCCGGTCATCGCGTCGACCACGAGCAGCACGTCGTGCGGCTTCACGGCCTTCTTGATGTTCGCGAGCTCGGCCATCAGCTCCTGGTCGACGTGCAGTCGGCCGCTGGTGTCGATGATCAGCACGTCCTTGCCCTCGGCCTGCGCGCGGTCGCGGGCCCAGGCGGCGATCTTGACCGGATCCTGATCGGTGCCCTGCTCGTACACGGTCGCCCCCGCTTGCGTCCCGACCTTGATCAGCTGGTCGACGGCCGCGGGACGGTAGACGTCGCACGCCGCCACCGCCACCGAGGAGCCGTGCTGCTCCTTCAGGTAGCGGGCCAGTTTCGCGGTCGCCGTCGTCTTCCCGGAACCCTGGAGCCCGGCCATGATGACGATCGTGGGTGGCCGCGGCGAGAACGACAGGTCGCGCGCTGCTCCCCCCATCAGCTCGGTCAGCTCGTCCGAGACGATCTTGACGACCTGCTGGCCCGGGTTGAGCTTGCCGATCACGTCGGCGCCGAGCGCACGCTCCTTGACCGCATTCGTGAAGCTCTTGACGACCTTGAAGTTGACGTCGGCTTCGAGCAGCGCCAGGCGGATCTCGCGCATCGCCGCGTTGATGTCGGCCTCGGTCAGGGTGCCGCGGCCACGGACGTCTGAGAGCGTCGCCTGCAGCTTTTCTGCCAGTGAGTCGAACATTTCCGCTCTCAGCGTACTGCCTCGGCCCGCCTGTGTCGCAGTGCTGACATCGGGGGTCCATACAAACCGACGCGTCGGTTTATTTGTGCTATACCCGATGAAAGACCTAACGTGCCGAAGCTTCGCCCCGAGACACGCTCCGAGCGCCGCCAGCTGCTGATCGAAGCAGCCTGGCGGTGCGCGGCCGTACGCGGGTTTCGCGATCTCACGGTCGATGACGTTTGCGCCTCCGCCGGCGCCAGCAAGGGCGCGTTCTACGGCTATTTCGAGCACAAGCAGGACCTGTTGCTAGCGCTGCTGGAGGACGATGCGATCCGCCTCGATGCGGAGCTCGACCGGATCACGACAGCGAGCCCGTCCGGGATCGAGCGGCTCCGGCGTTTCGCCCAGGCAATGCTGTCCCGCAGTGACGATCCCGCCCCGGTCCAGGTCCGTGCGGACCTCTGGGCAGCTCTGCTCACCGAACCGGCCGTCCGTGAGCGTCTGGCGGTCGTAACGGGGCGACGGCGCGCGCGGGTACGCGGCTGGATCGAGGACGCCGTCGCCTCGGGGGAGCTCGCCGAGATCCCGGCGAATGCACTGGCGTCGATTCTGCTGGCGCTCGCCGATGGGTTGATCCTCCACGGCGCGCTCGACCCCGGCGGGTTCCGGTGGCGCAACATCCGACGTGCGATCGACGTGATGCTCGCCGGCATCGCGGCGCCGTGACCTTTTCCGACGTTCGGCTCGGGGGCGTTCGCAGCCTGCTCGAGCGCGGGCGCGCCCAGCTGTCGGGCTCGGTGAACCGGGGCTCGGGCGGGTTGCTCGCCCTGTCGGTGCTCGTCGGCGTCGGCGCCGGCCTCGGAGCGGTCGGGTTCCGCTACATGATCCTCGGAGTCACCTACCTGTTCACCGGGCACCGCGATTACAGCGCCGCCGGCCACGCCGCCAACCCGCTCGCGCCCGGACTCGGCATGTGGTTCGTCGTGCTCGCCCCGATCGTCGGGGGACTGATCTACGGCCCGCTTGTCAGCCGGTTCGCACCGGAGGCGCGCGGGCACGGCGTCCCCGAGGTCATGCTCGCGGTCAACCGGCTGGGCGGCAGGATGCGTCCGCAGGTCCCGATCGTGAAGTCGCTGGCGTCGGCGATCTGCATCGGCTCGGGCGGGTCGGTCGGACGCGAGGGGCCGATCGTCCAAATAGGTTCGGCGCTCGGCTCGGTGATCGGCCAGCTCGTGCGGGTGACCGAATCCCAGCTGCGCCTGCTCGTCGCCTGCGGCGCCGCAGCCGGCATCTCGGCCACCTTCAACGCGCCGATCGCCGGCGTCTTCTTCGCGCTTGAGCTCATCCTCCGAAACTTCGACACGCAGTCGTTCGGGTTCGTGGTGCTGAGCTCCGTGACGGCCGATGCGATGGGACGGGCGGCGTTTGGATCGCACCCGTTCCTGGCGCTGCCCGGTTTCGACTTCAGCTCGCCGCTTGAGCTCGTGCTGTACGCGGGGCTTGGCGCGCTCGCCGCCGGCGTGGGCGCGTCCTTCATCCGCCTGCTGTATTCGGGCGAGGACCTGTCCGACCGGCTGTGGCGAGGACCGGCCTGGCTCAGGCCAGGCGCCGGCGGGGTCCTGCTCGGGCTGTTGCTGCTCCTCGTGCCTCAGATGTACGGCGTCGGCTATCCGGTGCTCGAGCGCGCCGTCGCCGGCCACTACGTGGTGCTCGTCCTGCTAGGCCTTCTGGCGGCGAAGATCCTCGCGACGAGCCTGACGATGTGGATCGGCGGCTCGGGCGGCGTGTTCGCGCCGTCGCTGTTCATGGGCGCGATGCTCGGCTCGGCGTATGGCGCCGTCGCTCATCACCTGCTGCCGGGTCTGGCCGCCGCGCCGGGCGCGTATGGACTCGTCGGAATGGGCGCGGTGTTCGCCGCGACCGCCCGCGCGCCCATCACGGCGCTGATCATCATCTTCGAGCTCACGGGCGACTACCGCATCATCCTGCCGTTGATGTTCGCGATCGTCGTCGCCACCGCGCTCTCGGGTGCGCTCACCGCCGACACGATCTACACGCTCAAGCTGCGCCGGCGCGGGATCGACGTCGACGCGCCCCGGTCGCCCAACCGGATGGCCCAGATCAGAGTTGCCGACGCGATGGGCGAGGCGCCCCGGCCGCTGACGCCCGACCAGCCGCTCCATGATGTCGTGGCGCGATTCGCCGCCGAGCGGACGGACTCGTTACCGGTTGCTGAGGCGCACGGCCCGCTCGTCGGCGTGGTCGCCGCCACCGACGTCGAGCGAGCTATCACCCGGGAGGCGAGCGGCTCGACCGTGGCGGCGGCGCTCGTCCGCGACGTGCCGACGCTGAGGCCGTCGGACTCGCTCGAGGACGCCGTCCACGCGCTCGGGATCACAGACGACGAGGGCATCCCGGTGATGGCCGACGACGATCGGCTGATCGGCTGGCTGACGCACCGGAGCGTGCTGAGCGCCTACCGCGAGCGGTTCGGCGCTACTGAGTCACGAGCGCCCGCGCGAAGTCGGCCGAGTCGAACGGCCGCAGGTCCTCGAGCTGCTCGCCGATCCCGATCAGCTTGACCGGGATCCCGAGCTCGTTGGCGATCGCGAGCGCGATCCCGCCCTTGGCGGTGCCGTCGAGCTTGGTCAGCACCAGCCCACTGACCGGCACCGCCTCGGAGAACAGGCGCGCCTGACGTAGCCCGTTCTGCCCCGTGGTGGCGTCGACCGTGAGCAGGGTCTCGTGCGGCGCCTCCGGGATTTGCTTGCCGATCACGCGCTTGACCTTCGCGAGCTCGGCCATCAGGTCGTCCTGGGTGTGCAGGCGTCCCGCCGTGTCGATGATCACGACATCGGCGCCATCCCGGCGCGCCGCCGCGACCGTGTCGTACGCGACCGAACCGGGGTCGGCGTTCGGGGGGCCCTTGACGAAGCTGGCACCCGCGCGCTGTGCCCAGACCTCGAGCTGCTCGACGCCGGCGGCGCGGAACGTGTCCGCCGCCCCCACGACCACGGTCTGCCCGAGCTCCTTGCTGAGGTGCCACGCGAGCTTGCCGACCGTCGTCGTCTTGCCGGTGCCGTTGACGCCGGCGACGAGGATGACCGTGGGCTCGGGCCTCAGGTCGATCCGGTCATCTCCGGTCCGCGCGATCTCCGCAAGCAACTCGGTCAGGCGCTCGGTCAGGGCCTGTCCTCCGGAGATCCCACCCTCGGTCGCCTCCTGCTCGAGCTGCCCCACGACCTTGGCCGTGGTCGACGCGCCGACGTCGGCGTAGATCAGGGCCTCCTCCAGCCGCTCCCAGGTTTCGTCGCTCAGGTCCTCGAACAGCGTCGCCTGGATCTCGCTCGTGAGCGCCTGCCGGGTCTTCCGGAGGTTCTCGCGCAGGCGGCGGAACATGCCCCTCCGGCGCTCCTGGGCCTCCGGGGCGTCCGCGTCATCTGGCCCCGCCCGCCCCGGCGCGCCGTCGACGATGAACAGATCTCGCCAGTCTCGTGCCATCGGGCGGCGAGGTTAGCGGGGCGCAGCGTCGAGCCGGTAACCGCATCCGGCTCTGGGCCTTTTTTACGCTGCCTCCTCCTGCGCGGGCAGGCGGCGGGAGATCACCTTCGAGATGCCGTCGGCGCCCATCGACACGCCGTAGAGCGAGTCGGCCGCCTCCATCGTCCGCTTCTGATGGGTGACGACGATGAACTGGGCGTGGCCGGAGTACGTGCGGAGCAGCTCGAGGAAGCGATCGATGTTGAGGTCGTCGAGCGCGGCCTCGACCTCGTCGAGGATGTAGAACGGGCACGGCCGGGCGAGGAACACCGCGAACAGGAACGCGAGCGCGGTCATCGACTTCTCCCCTCCCGACAGGAGGGTGAGCCGCTTCATGTCCTTGCCGGCGGGCGTGATCTCGATCTCGACGCCGAGCAGGTCCTCCTCCTGCTCCTCGGCCGCCTCCTGCGCCTCCTCGGCGCCTTCGGAGTCGTCGTCCTCGGGCTTCGCGTCGGCCGGCGCCGGCCCTCCCCCGAGGACGCGGGGCTGCCCCTCCTGCTCGGCGACCAGCCGCAGTCGGCCGCGGCCGCCGGGGAACAGCCGCGCGGCGACCTGTTCGAAGTTGCGCGCGGCCGCTTCGAACATCTGCTCGAAGCTTTCGCGAATCTGGCGGTCGGTGTCGGCGATCAGCTTGTTCAGCTCGCGCAGCGCGGTCTCGAGGTCGTCGCGCTGGCGCTCGAGCTCCTCGACGTGGGCGACGGCCTCCTCGTACTCGGCCTGGGCGAGCGGGTTGACCGGACCCAGCTGCTCGCGCCGACGGGCCAGCCGCTCGAGCCGGCTGGCGAGCGCCTCGCGCTCCTCGGTGGCGAGTTCGGCGTCGGCCGGGGCGGCGTCGAGCTCGAGCCGGCTCGCCAGCGCGCCCACTTCCTGCGCGGACTCCTCGACCCGGTCCCGGGCGCGCTGGAGGCGAACCTGGCTCTCGGTGAGGCGCTCGTTGCCCTCGCGCAGTTGCGCGTGCAGGGCGGCCTCGCGCTGAGCGCACTCCTTGAGCTCGGCGGCGACGTGCTCGCCGGCCTCGCGGTCGGAGGTCAACTCGAGCTCGAACTGCCGGTGTCGCTCGGCGATCGCCCTCGCCACGCGCTCGAGCGCGGCGATCACCGCCCGAACCACCGGCATCAACGCTTCGTCCCGCACGGTCGAGGCATCGAGACGGTCGATACGTGCGAGCCGCTCCGCGCGCTCGCGCTCCTGGCGCTCGCGGGCTCCCCGAGCCGCCGACAGCTCGGCAGACAGCTGCGCTCGACGTCCGGCGTCCGGGCCGTCGTCGGGGGCGGCACGCCGGCGCTCGATCGACGCCGCAATCCGTCGTTCCTCTTCGCCCGCCTCGTCGCGCTGCGTGACCGCGGCGCGGTGGGCCGTGATCGCCTCCTCGGACTCGGCCTCGGCGCGCGCGGCCGCCTCGCCGCCGCGCTCGAGCGCCACGCCCGCCGCGAGCTCGGCCTGCACCGCGGCCTCGCTTTCCCGAACGAGCCCGTCCCGGCGATTGCGCTCGGCCAGCACGCGTTCCTCGCCTACCGCCGGCGCCTGGCGCAACTCCCGCGTGCGCGATGACCAGACCCGACCCGAACGGGTGACCGCGATGCCTTCGAACTGATCCGACAGCCGCTCGAGGCTCTCGACGACCCACACTTCGTGGAGCAGCCGGCGCGCGAGGCGGGCCGCGCCGGCCGGTCCGTGCACATGCCCGGCCAGCGGCTCTGCTCCGTCATGCGGGGGGAACCCGGCAGGTGCCGGGTACTGCTGAGCGTCACCCGGTTCGTTGATCAACGCCCGGCCGCCATCGGCACCCGCACGGTCGAGCAGTGTGCCGGCGGCGGCGCGGTCCTCGAGAACCGCGGCGCGCAGACGGCCGTCGAGGGCGGCGGCGACCGCGAGCTCGTACCCCGGATCGACCTCGAGCTGGTCGGCCAGAACGGTGGCACCGCCGGGAGCGGCGGTCTGGCTGCGCAGGAACTGATTGACGGCGGCGAGCTCCCCGCCGACCCGCGCCGCCTCGCGGCGCGCGGCTTCGACGGCCCGCTCCGATTCGCGGAGGGAGCCGCGCATCTGCTCGAGCCGCTCGCGCGCCTGCTCGCGCGCGACCCGCCGCTGCTCGACAACCTCCGTCCGCTCGGCGACCGCGGCGCCGGCGGCACGAAGCTGCTCCTCGAGTGCGGCGAGCTGACGTGCGAGCTCGGCTTCGCGGTCGCGCTCGAGCCGGGCCAGCTCCTGCTCGAGCTCGGAGATCCGAGCATCCAGGAGCGGATCGGGCGCGTCGGCCTGCGCGGCGGCGCGCAACCGCTCGAGGTGCTCACGGCCGCTCCGCAGACGGCCCTCCAGGTTCCGCTCCGCCGCGCGCACGGCCTCGGCGCGATAGGAGATGCGCTCGCCGGCAGACTGCGCGAGGAAGCACCGTCTGGACAGCTCCTCGCGATGGGCGCTCCGACGCGCCAGCGCCTCCTCGGCGGCTTCCCGGCGACCGGAGACGGCCGCGAGCTCGCGCTCGACCTGCTCGCGCTCGGCGCGCGCCCGGGCGGCCGCTTCCTCAGCGGCTGCGAGCTCGGCCTGGTGACGGCGCAGATCGTCGCGGGAGAGCTCCCAGCGGGCCTCGAGCGTCTGGCGCTCGATCCGGGCGTGCAGCTCGGCGGCCTCCGCCTGGCGCTTCAGCGGCCGCAGGCGCGAGCGGGCCTCGCGCGCGGCGTCGAGCGCCCGGTCGAGGTTGTCCTGGGTCCGGGCGAGCTTCAGCTGCGCCCGGCGTCTGCGCTTGCGGTGCTTGCCGAGTCCGGCGGCCTCCTCGATCAGCATGCGACGGTCGCGAGGCTTGGAGGTCACGATCGACTCGACCCGGCCCTGGGAGATGACGGAGTGCATCTCCTTGCCGAGACCGGTGTCCGACAGCACCTCGATAACGTCGACGAGCCGGCAGCGCGCGCCCGCGAGCCGGTACTCGCCCTCGCCGCCGCGGTCGAGCCGGCGGACGATCGAGACCTCGGGCGCTCCGAGCCCGAGCATGCCCTCGCTGTCGTCGAGCACGAGCTCGACCTCGGCGCCCCGCGCGCCCTGACGCCCCGGAGATCCGCCGAAGATCACGTCCTGCATCGACTGTCCGCGAACGGCGAGCGGCGACTGCTCGCCGAGCGCCCACAGCACAGCGTCGGTGATGTTCGACTTCCCCGAGCCGTTCGGTCCGACGATCACGCTGACGCCCGGGCCGAACTCGAGCCGGGTGCGGTCGGGGAACGACTTGAACCCCTTGAGCACGATCGATTTCAGGTACATGGTCTCCGCCCCGGCCTCACTCGAGCGCCTCCAGCGCCACCTGCGCGGCCTCCTGCTCGGCGTCCTTCTTGCTCCGGCCCCGACCTCGCCCGACCTCGACGCCGGCGATCATCGCGCTCACCGAGAACACGCGGTCGTGCGGGGGTCCCTGTTCGTCGACGACGTCGTAGGTCACGAGCGCGCCCTTACGTGCGAGCCGTTCCTGAAGCGCCGACTTGAAGTCGACCGGATTCTCGAGGGCGTCCTCGATCTCGGGCGCGAACGCGGCGACGACCGCCTCCGCGGTGCGGTCGTAGCCGTACGCCAGGAAGCAGGCCCCGATCACCGCCTCGATCACCGAGGCCAGCACCCGCTCGGTCCCCACGAGCGCGGGCACGGTGGACGACACCCCGGGCGGCGCCGCGGCGCTCAGGCGCTCGGGTACGCCGAGACGCTCGGCGACCTCGCGGCACGACCGTCCCGAGACCGCCTGGGCGCGGATCTTGGTCAGCCGGCCGGGGCCGAACCGCTCGGCCTCGAGCCTCGGATAGAGGTACGAGGTCACGGCCAGCGAGAGCACGCTGTCGCCGAGGAACGCCAGCCGCTCGTAGGAGTCCGACCGTCGCACGGTCCACGACGCGTGCGTGAAAACCGGGGCGGAGAGCTCATCGGGGAGTTCGTCGAGTAGCTCCCGTAGGAGCGCGGTCGAGTCACTCACGCTGAGAAGGTGCTTCGCGCTCACTCAGCATCGGGGCCCGCACTCGCCGACGCCGATGCGTGCGTCTCACCTCCGGTCACACCCAAGACGAACTCCACGGCCTGGCCAACGGTTTTGATGGTGGGAGCCTGTTCGTCGGAGATCCGCACGCCGTAAGAGTCCTCGAGCTCCTGCACGAGCGTGTAGAGATCCAGAGAGTCGGCGTCGAGGTCCTCCTTGAAGCGTGTCGACTCGGAGATCCTGTCCGGATCGACCTCGAGCTCGTCGACGAGGTGTCCGCGGATCACCTGGAAGATCTCTTCGCGGGTCATCTCCCGGAAACCGTAGCCGTCGCCTCGGACGGCCCACCGGCTCGCTCGCTCTCGGGGTCGGCGGGGCCGGGAGCTGGTCGCATCGCCCCGGCCTGCGTGAGCGCGGAGCGCGTGCGGCCGATCACGTCGTGCTGCACGCCCCGGGCGGCCACGTCGATCGCATGGGCAAACCCGCGCGCGCTGAAGCGCCCGTGGGCGACCACGCCGAGTTGCCGAAGCCCCAGCATGTACGCGCCGCCGGCCCCCTCGGGATCGATCGCGTCGCGGAGTTGCTGCATCGCCGGCGCGATCAGCCTGTTGCCCAGACGGCCTCGCGTCGACCCGCTCGCGGTCTCGCCGACGAGCCGCAGCGCGCGGCTCGAGACGCCCTCCATCAGCTTGAGCGTGACGTTGCCGGTGAACCCGTCCATCACGACCACATCGGCGACGTCCTCGACGATCTGCGTTCCCTCGACGTTCCCGACGAAATTCAAGCCGGTGCCGCGGGGGCCCGCGAGCTGCTCGTACACGCTGACCAGCTCCGGCGTGCCCTTGCCGGGCTCCTCCCCGTTTGACAAGAGCGCCACCCGCGGAGACTGCATCCCGAGCACGGCCTGGGCGAAGGCCGCTCCCATGTGCGCGAACTGCACGAGATGCTCGGGACGGCACGTGACGTTGGCGCCGACGTCGAGCAGCAGGATCGGCGAGCGCCCTGGGTTGGGCAGCGGCAGCGCGAGCGCCGGTCGGTAGACGCCGCGGTCGCGGCGGAGGTTGAACAGGGCGGCGGCGAGCGCCGAGCCGGTGGAGCCGCCGGACACGAACGCCTGCGCGCGCCCCTCGGCGACCGCCTTCGTGGCCTGGACGATCGACGCCTCGGGCGTGGTGCGCACCGCGTTCGCGGGGTCCGCCTTCTTGGCGATCGAGACCGGGGCGTCTACGACCTCGACGCCGGCCGGGACATCGCCGATGTCACTCGCCGGGCCGAACAGCAGAACCTGGATGCCGTCGGCTGCCGCCCGGGCAGCCCC
>Ga0335077_10009711_pt1 | contig 11955 bp, 9 predicted proteins | sample Lox_Sample_31_FD_207151 | JGI IMG/M metagenome (GOLD analysis project Ga0335077, IMG submission 207151) | Soil microbial communities from Loxahatchee National Wildlife Refuge, Florida, United States - Lox_Sample_3.1 | ecosystem: Environmental > Terrestrial > Soil > Wetlands | place: USA: Florida...
CCGAGACGATCATCCCGCCCTGGTACGGCGAGCGGCTGGACCTGGACCACGCCATCTACGTCTGCTTCGCCAACGCCGCCAACGCCGCCAGCCGGGCCAGCGCGGGCGACCAGGCCAGCGCGGGCGACCAGGCCAGCGCGGCCGACCAGGCCAGCGCAGTCAGCTGACGGTGGCCGTCAGGGGCGCGGGCGCAGCACGGCGGCCGCCGCGGCGATCAGGACCGCGAGGCCGGCCGGGATGAACAGTGCGTCGCGCAGGCCCACGCCGGAGGCGGCCGCGCCGATCACGACCGGGCCGCCGAGCAGGCCGCTGTAGGCCACCGCCGCGATCCGGCCGATGTTGCGCCCGGCACGGGAGGGATCCAGCCGCACCGCCGAGGAGACGATCTGCGGGAAGATCCCGGCCAGGCCCACGCCGAGCAGCGCGAAGCCGGCGATGGCCCCGGCCGGGGTGCCGATCAGCAGCCCGGCGGCCAGGCCCAGGCCGGCCAGCAGGCCGCTGACGCGGACCAGCCGCACCGGGCCGAACCGGGCCGCCAGCCGGTCGCCGACCGCGCGCCCGGCCGCCATCGTGACCGAGAACGCGGCCAGCCCGGCGGCGGCGACACCGGCCGAGGTGCCCAGGTCATTGTGCAGGTAGACGGCGCTCCAGTCGCCGGCCGAACCCTCGCCGACCTGACCGCACAGCGCCAGCAGGCCCAGGATCCAGATGATTGCCCAAGGGGGATACCGTGGGGATGGGCCCCCTCGCGAGCGGGGGCTCCGGGGGGGTTCGGGGGGGTCATCCCCCCCGGAGGGCGGAGCGGGAGGTCGTCCCCCCGGGCTAGCACAGGGGGCCGGCGGGATGACCAGCCACCGGCCCGCGAGCAGGCCGCCGGCTATCAGCACCACGGCCGTCGCGGCGAAGGTGGGCAGCGGGCCGAACCCCAGCCAGGCGGACAGGCCGCCGATCCCGGCCCCGGCCAGCCCGGCGATGCTGTAGCCCGCGTGCAGCGAGGACAGGATGGGCCGGCCGTAGGCCATCTCCAGCTTGGCGCCGCAGGCGTTCATCGACACGTCGAGGAGCCCGGCCACCGCCCCGTAGCAGGCCAGCGCGGCCACCAGCACGGCGAGGCGGCCGGTGGCCGGGCCCAGGCCGATGGGGATCAGCGCAGCCGGGGTGGCCGCGCCCGCGATCCTGGTCACCCGGGCCGCGCCGAACCGGTCCGCGATCCGGCCGCTGACCGGCAGCGTCAGCACGCTGCCGGCGGGCACGGCGAACAGCGCCAGCCCGAGACGGGCGTCACTCAGGTGCAGGGCCGTCTTGATGGCCGGGAGCCGGGCGGCCCAGGTGGCCGTGGCCGTGCCGAGCACGAAGAAATAAGTAAGTACCGCGATCCTGGTCTGCCGCAGCTCGACTATAGCTCCCAGGTTACGCTGAGAACCCGGCCGACCAGGGCGGCCACCGTGCCGCGGTCCTCCAGGGCCGACTGCCGATCAGGGGCGGCTGCCGATCAGGGGCGGCTGCCGATCAGGGGCGGAGCAGGTGAGCGTTGACGGCGCGGACGCGGGCGGCCAGGCCGGGGAGCTCGATGACCGTCACGCCCGCGGCGCGAAGCTGGTCGGCGCCGTCGCCCGCGGTGAACACCGGGGGTTCGCGCCAGGCGTAGACGACCCTCGGCACCTGGGCGGCGAGGATGTGCTGGACGCAGGTCACCGGGCGGGAGGCGCGGGCGCCGCAGGGCGCCAGCGAGCTGTAGACGGTGGCCCGCCGCAGCCGCGGGTCGCGGAACCCGAGCTTGCGCAGGGCGACCTCCTCGGCGTGGTCATGCTCCTCCTGCTCGCGGGAGAACCCGGTGCTCAGCACCTCGCCGTCCTCGCCGACCACGACCGCGCCGACCGAGAAGGCCGACTCCGACGGCGGGCACCGCCGGGACCACTCGACCGCCCAGGCCAGGAACCGGTGGTCCGGGCCGCCGGGGCCCAGCAGGTAGCGGTGCAGGACCACGTCCTCGAGCCTGCGCACTTCGGCCAGCGTCATGGGACGACCGGGGCCATGGGGGTTCGGGGGGACGTCGAGGCGCGGGGCGGCGGGGTCGGCCACGAAGAACGGCGCGGTAGCGAGCTGGAGCTCATCTGCCAGGTCGCGGGCGAGGAACTCAGCCAGGACCCGCGAACCGCCCTCGACCAGGAGACGAACCACGTCCCGTTCGGCAAGGTCCGAAAGGAGGATGTCGAGGGACAGGGGATCACCTGCGTCGATGAGTACGGCGCGGTCCCCCAGCCGGGCCCGGGCGGGAGCCAGGGCCGGGGTAGCGCAGTAGACCAGGCGTTCGGCGCCGGGAGCGAAGAAGCGGGTCCCGGGGTCCAGATCGCCGGTGGCGGTGAGGGTGACCCGGGCGGGGTGCTCAGGCAGGCCGCGGGCGGCGCGGCGGGCCCGGCGGCGCGGGTCGCGGATCAGCAGCCGCGGGTCGTCGGCGCGGATCGTACCCGCGCCGACCAGGATCGCGTCGCACCCGGCCCGCACGCCGTCGACACGGTCCAGGTCGGCCGGGCCGGACAGGATCAGCCGCCGCGGGCCGGCGTCGTCCAGATAGCCGTCGGCCGAGGTGGCGCAGGACAGGATCACGTAGGGATGAGGCGGCACGCAGCCCAGGGTAGCGCCGTGCTTTACTGGTCATCGATGCTAGAGACAGTCAACCCCGCGACTGGAGAAGTGCTGGGGACCTTCCCGGTCCACGGCCGCCGTGAGGTCGACGCGGCGGTCGAGGCCGCCCGCGAGGCGGCCACCTGGTGGGCCGGGCTCGGCTGGTCCGGGCGGCGCATCCGGCTACTGGCCTGGAAATCGTACCTGGTCAGGTACATGGGGCGGCTCGCCCAGCTGATGCACGAGGAGGCCGGCAAGCCACTGGACGACGCCAAGGGCGAGATCATCCTGGCCGTGCTGCATATCGACTGGGCCGCCCGGCGCGCCCAGCGGGTGCTCCGCCGGCGCCGGGTGCGCGGCGGGCTGCTGGCCATGAACCACGTCTCCACCCTGGAGTACCTGCCGCTGGGCGTGGTCGGCGTGATCGGGCCCTGGAATTACCCGGTGTTCACCCCGATGGGCTCGATCGCGTACGCCCTGGCGGCGGGGAACGCGGTGGTGTTCAAGCCGTCGGAGCTGACCCCGGCGACCGGAGCGTGGCTGGTCCGGGCGTTCGGTGAGGCGCTGGAGGTGTTCGGCGAGCCGCGGCCGGTGCTGCAGCTGGTCACCGGGCCCGGGTCGACCGGCGAGGCGCTGGCCCGCAGCGGCGTGGCCAAGATCGCGTTCACCGGGTCGGCGGCCACCGCGCGGAAGGTGATGACCGCCGCGGCGGAAAACCTGACCCCGGTGCTGGCCGAGTGCGGCGGCAAGGACGCCCTGCTGGTCGGCGCGGACGCCGACCTGGACGCGGCGGCCGACGCCGCGGCCTGGGGCGCGATGTCCAACGCGGGGCAGAGCTGCACCGGGATCGAGCGGGTGTACGTGGCCGACGCGGTGTACCACAGCTTCCTGGAGCGGCTGACCCATAAGGTGTCCGCGCTGCGGCCCGGTGACGATCCGGAGGCCTCCTACGGGCCGATGACCCTGCCGTCGCAGACCGAGGTCGTGGCCGAGCACGTGGAGGACGCGCTGGCCCGGGGCGGCAAGGCGGTGGTGGGCGGCGCGGATGCCGTTTCGCCGCCGTACGTGGGGCCGGTGATCCTTACGGACGTGCCGGAGACCTCCGCGGCGGTGCAGGAGGAGACCTTCGGGCCGACGCTCACGGTCAAGCCGGTGGTCAACATGGCCGAGGCGGTGTCGTACGCCAACGCGGGGCGCTACGGACTCGGCTCGGCGGTGTTCGCCCGCGACCGCCGCGGGGCAATGGCCGCGGCGCGGTCGCTGCGCACCGGGATGACGTCGGTCAACTCGGTGATGGGGTTCGCCATCGTGCCCGCGCTGCCGTTCGGCGGGGTGGGGGAATCGGGGTTCGGGCGGATCCACGGCGAGGACGGCCTGCGCGAGTTCACCCGGCCCAAGGCGATCACGCGGCAGCGGATGCGGCCGCCGATCACCCTGATGTCGTTCGGGCGGACCGACAAGGACATACACCGGATCACCACGCTGGTCACGCTGCTGCACGGGCGGCTGTACCGGCCCCGGGGCCGGGCGCGCTAAGTTCCCGGCGATCGTAAACCGGCCGGCCAGCCCGGCCTCGCGCAGGTGCCGGGCCAGGTGCCCCGGCAGGCCGGCCAGGATCATCCGGGCGGGCGGGCTGGCGCTGATCCGCTGCTGCGCGGTGATCAGGGCGGCCAGGCCGGCCGAATCCCACCCGGTCAGGCCGGACAGGTCCAGGACCAGCCGCAGGCCCTGAGGCTGCGTCAGGAGAGCGGCGATCGTATCAGTGAGCCGGGCGGCCGAGTCCCCCTCGAGCGGGCCGGTGACGGCCAGGACGGTGGAGCCGTCCAGGTGACGTTCGTCCAGGCGGAACAGCGGTCCGGGCGGGCCGAGGGCGAAGCTGATGGTGACCAGGGTGCCGTCCGGGCCCGACGTCAGCCTGGCCTGGTCGGCGACCTGGCGGACCAGCGACAGGCCGTGGCCGGGCTCGATCCGCCAGGGCGCGGTGCCTTCGCCGGCCGCCGGCCGCGGCGGACCGTCGTCTTTGCGGTCGTCGCCCGCCTGCCGCGGCGCGCCGTCGTCGCTGACCTCGCAGCGCAGGGCCCGGCTGGATTTCCAGACCCGGAGCCGGCCATGGCCGGCCCCGTGGCGCACGGCGTTGGCGGCTAGTTCGTGGACGGCGATGACCAGATCCTCGGCCCGGCCCTGGGCCAGCCCGGCCTGCGTGGCGTGCGCCGTCACCACGGCGCGCAGCGCGTACAGCGAATCCGCGTCGAAAACCTGGTCCAGGATCGGGGCGTCCGCAGGCTGGGGGCCGGCCGGCTGGGAGCCAGGCGCCGGGAGCCGGCCGTCGGCGTCATCGGTCATCGACACTCACCAGGCGGAGTCCGGGGGCGCCGGCGCTGGCCGTCACTCTGGCCCTCCGCTCGGCAGCATGTCAGCCCGCACTGCCCGCGATCGCCATCGCGTCCACGGGGTCGGCCGGGTCGGCCGGGGCCAGCGCGGCCCGGCCGGCGACGAGATCGGCGGCGCGCTCGGCGATCGCGATCGTCGGCGCGTTGGTGTTGCCCCGGGGCACGGCGGGCATCACCGACGCGTCGACCACGCGCAGGCCGGTGACCCCGCGCACCCGCAGCTCGGGGTCGAGCACGCTGCCCCACCGGGCCTCGCTGCCCATCGCGCAGGTGCCGACCGGGTGGTACAGGGTCCCGACGCTGGACCGCACGTAGTCGAGGAGTTCGGCCTCGGAGCGCACGTGCGCGCCGGGCGCCATTTCGCTCCGGCAGATGGCCGCCATGGGCTTGGCCGTCACGAACTCCCGGGCCATCTTCAGCCCGGCGAGCAGCGCCCGGGTGTCCCCGCCCCCGTCGGACAGGTAGCCGGGGTCGATGGCCGCGCGGTGCCGGGGGTCGGCGCTGCGGAGCCTGATCCGGCCCCGGCTCCGGACGTCGACCAGGGTGACCAGCACGGTCATGGCGCGCTGGGCCGGATCGGCCAGGCCCTGGTCGCGGAACGGCGCGGGCAGCACGTGCAGCTGGAGGTCGGGGGCGGGCAGGCCAGGCTCGGAGTGGGCGAAGCCGCCGGATTCGGCCACGTTGCTGGTCAGCGGGCCGCGATGGGTCACCTGCCAGCGCAGCGTACCCACATTGCCGCTCTTCTCCCACAGGCCGCGCAGCCGCGGGGTGGACCAGATGACCGGGACCACCGGGTGGTCGGCCAGGTTCGCGCCGACCCCGGGGCTGTCGGCGACCGGCTCGATGCCGGTCTCGATCAGGTGGTCGGCCGGGCCGATGCCGGACAGCATGAGCAGCTGCGGGCTGTTGACCGCGCCCCCGCACACGATGACCTCGCCGCTGGCGCGGGCCGTCTCGGTCTGGCCGTGCCGCAGGTAGGTCACCCCGGTGGCCTGGCCGCCCTCGATGAGGATCTTGGTGACCAGGGCGTCGGTGTGCACGGTGAGGTTCGGCCGGGACATGGCGGGGTGCAGGTAGGCGACGGCGGCCGAGCAGCGGCGGCCCTTGCGCTGGGTGACCTGGTACCAGCCGACGCCGTCCTGGCGCGGCCCGTTGAAGTCCTCGTTGGCCGTCGCCCCCTGCTCGCTCGCCGCCGCGATGAACGCCTCGCAGGCGGGTGACTTGTACCGCAGGTCGGAGACGGCCAGCGGGCCGCCCACGCCGTGGTACGCCGACGCGCCGCGGGAGTTGTCCTCGGCCCGCCTGAAGTACGGGATGAGGTCCTCGTAGCCCCAGCCGGCGCAGCCGTACTCGTCCCGCCAGGCCTGGAAGTCGCGCCGGTTGCCGCGAATGTAGATCATCGCGTTCAGGCTGCTGGATCCGCCCAGCACCTTGCCGCGCGGCCAGTAGACGGACCGGCCGCCCGCGCGGTGCTGCGGGACCGTGGTGTAGTTCCAGTCGTAGGCGCTCTGGAACAGCCGGTTGAGCGCGGCCGGCGCCTGGATCTCCTCGGCGTCATCGGCCGGGCCGGCCTCCAGCAGCAGGACGCTGACGCCGGAGTCAGCGGACAGCCGCGCCGCCAGGACGCAGCCTGCGCTGCCGGCACCGACGATGATGTAGTCGTACACGGCGGTCTCCTTCTCGGGGACAAAGGGAACTTTAACGCGCCGTGGTCGGTGCTGGGGGCCTCGGGGGTTTCAGCGCGGGTCCGGAGTCCGGCGGGCCCCCGAAGAACCGCCGGACTCCAGACGCCGACGATCACTTATAGTAGTCGATCAATTACAGAAGAATCCAGAAAGCGGCCCGTCCTGTGATCACGTTTTGGCCGCACGCGGCGGGCACGCGGCGGCGCGGCGGGCACGCGGCGGCGCGGCGGCCGTTAGGGTGGGGTACATGTCGCGTGACCGTAGCGAGAACCCGGTCGTTCTATCCCGCATCTACACGCGCACCGGTGACGATGGCACGACCGCGCTGGGCGACGGCAGCCGCACGGCCAAGACCGACTCGCGGCTGGCCGCGTACGCCGACGTGGACGAGGCCAACTGCGCGATCGGCGTGGCGATCACCTTCGGCGGCCTGCCGGAGGACGTCGCCACGCTGCTGTCCCGGGTGCAGAACGAACTGTTCGACGTGGGCGCCGACCTGGCCACCCCGGTCCGGCCGGAGCCGCCGCCGTACCCGCCGCTGCGCATCGACGAGGGCTACATCACCCGGCTGGAGAGCGAGTGCGACTCGTGGAATTCCGGCCTGCCCACCCTGCGCAGCTTCCTGCTGCCGGGCGGCAGCCCGGGGTCGGCGCTGCTGCACGTGGCGCGGACAGCGACCCGGCGGGCCGAGCGCAGCGCGTGGGCCGCGGCCGCCGAGCACGGCGACTCGGTGAGCCCGCTGCCCGCCCGCTACCTGAACCGGCTGTCCGACCTGCTGTTCATCTTGTCCCGGGTGGCCAACGCCGGGCACGATGACGTCCTGTGGAAACCGGGCGGCGACCGCTAGAGGATTCTAGAGGGCCACGTCCAGGTGGGAGCCGGGGGGCGCGGACTCGAGCCAGGCGAGCAGGCCGGTGAGGGCCGACTCGGCCAGGGCCAGGTCCACGGGGCCGCTCCGGTCGGCTTGGCATTCGGCCACGATGCGGCCGGGTCCCAGGATGGTGACCTCTTCCCCGGTGGGCGGTCGGCGCGCCACCACGACCAGGTCACGGCGGGCGAAGGTCTGCTCGGGGCGCATCGAGAAGCCGAAGATCCGGTACCAGCGGAACTCGTCGAGCTGGTAGGAGGCCAGGCCCAGGCGCCACCGCCGGATCTTGGGCTCCCGCTGGCGCAGGCCGCACTCGACCGTGGCGCCACGGCGTTCGAGCAGGAACCGCCGGGCCGCGATGCCCGACGCGGCCAGGACGAGCAGGATCAGGAAGGCGGCGAAGAGCCAGGCCGCATCGAGCGCCAGCGCTTCGGCCAACCCATTGCCTCGTCAGGCCTGGCCCGCGGCCCGCAGCCGTGCCCTGGCGTACTTGGCGTCGGCCGGTTCCTCGGTGCCCGAGCCGACCTCGGCCAGAGCGGCGTCGAGCTCGCGTTTCGCCTCTTCGGTGTCGACCTCGGCGCCGAGCTGAGCCTGGGCGGCCAGGATGGACACCCGGTCGTCGGCCACCGAAAGGAACCCGCCGCTGACCGCCGCGCGCACCGGCTCCTCGTCGCCCTGGATCTCCACCAGGCTGCCCTCGGCCAGGGCGCCGAACACCGGGGAGTGCCCGGTCAGCACGCCGATGTCACCCTCGGCGGTCTTGGCGATCACCATGTCGGCCTCGCCCGACCACAGCTCGCGGTCGGGCACCACCAGCGCCACGTGCAGGGTCACCCCAGATCCCTGGCCTTCTTCTCCACGTCCTCGATCCCGCCGACCATGTAGAACGCCTGCTCGGGCAGGTTGTCGTACTTGCCCTCGCTGATCGCCTTGAAGGAGGCGATCGTCTCGTCGAGCGGCGTGAAGACGCCCGGCTGGCCGGTGAACTGCTCGGCCACGAACATCGGCTGGGACAGGAACCGCTCGATCCGCCTCGCCCGCTGCACGGTGATCTTGTCTTCCTCACCGAGCTCGTCGACGCCGAGGATGGCGATGATGTCCTGCAGCTCCTTGTAGCGCTGCAGGATCCGCTGCACCTCGCGGGCCACGTCGTAGTGTTCCTGGCCGATGTACCTGGCGTCCAGGATCCGTGACGTGGAGTCTAGCGGGTCCACCGCCGGGTAGATCCCCTTCTCGGTAATGGCCCGGGACAGCGTGGTGGTCGCGTCGAGGTGCGCGAACACGTTGTGCGGCGCGGGGTCGGTGATGTCGTCGGCCGGCACGTAGATCGCCTGCATCGAGGTGATCGAGTGGCCGCGGGTGCTGGTGATCCGTTCCTGCAGCTGGCCCATCTCGTCGGCCAGCGTCGGCTGGTAGCCGACCGCCGACGGCATCCGGCCCAGCAGCGTGGACACCTCCGAGCCGGCCTGGGTGAAGCGGAAGATGTTGTCGATGAACAGGAGCACGTCCTGCCCCTGCACGTCCCGGAAGTACTCGGCCATGGTCAGCGCGGACAGCCCGACCCGCAGCCGGGTGCCCGGCGGCTCGTCCATCTGGCCGAACACCAGCGCGGTGTCCGCGATGACCCCGGACTCGCTCATCTCCAGGAACAGGTCGTTGCCCTCACGGGTCCGCTCCCCCACGCCGGCGAAGCAGGAGACGCCGCCGAAGTTCCTGGCCACGCGGCGGATCATCTCCTGGATCAGCACGGTCTTGCCCACGCCGGCCCCGCCGAACAGCCCGATCTTCCCGCCCCGGACGTACGGGGTGAGCAGGTCGATGACCTTGATGCCGGTGGTGAACATCTCGGTCCGCGGCTCGAGCTGGTCCAGCGCCGGGGGGTCGCGGTGGATCGGCCACCGCTCGGTGATGTCCAGCGAGGAGGTGGGCACGTCGAGCGACTCGCCGAGGGCGTTGAACACGTGGCCCTTGGTGACGTCCCCGACCGGCACCTCGATCGGCGCCCCGGTGTTGATCACCTCGGCGCCGCGGATCAGCCCGTCGGTGGGCTGCATGGAGATCGCGCGCACGATGTTGTCGCCGATGTGCTGCTCGACCTCCAGCGTCAGCGTCCGGGACGCGCCCTCCAGCGTGACGTCCACGTGCAGCGCATAGTAGATCTCCGGCATGTGCTCCGCCGGGAACTCGACGTCCACGACGGGGCCGATGACCCTGGCGACACGGCCGGCGCCGACGGCGGTTTTGGGGTCCCCGCCGCTTTCGGCTGAGTTTTCAACGGTCGCGGTCATGTGTCCCTCACTCACTCGTCGCACTCGCTTCGGCCAGCGCGTTGGCGCCGCCGACGATCTCGCTGATTTCCTGGGTTATCTCGGCCTGCCGTGCGTTGTTCGCCTCACGGGTCAGCGTCTCGAGCAGATCATTCGCGTTGTCGGTGGCCGCCTTCATCGCCCGGCGCCGGGCGGCCAGCTCGGCCGCCGCCGCCTCCAGCAGCGCGTAGTAGATCCGGCTCGCCACGTACTGCGGCATCAGGGCGTCGAGCACCTCGGCCGGGCCCGGCTCGAACTCGTAGGCCGGCAGCGGGCCGTGCGGGCTCGGCTCCTCGGTCTCCTCGATCTCCAGCGGCAGGAGCCTGCGCACCGCGGGCCGCTGGGTCAGCATCGACACGAATTCGGTGCCGACCAGGTGGATCTCGTCCACGTGGTCGTCCGCCTCCTCGGCGCTGAACGCCTCGAGCAGGACGTCGGAGATCGCCTTGGCGTCCGAGTACCGCGGCGTGGCGGAGAAGCCGGTCCAGGACCGCGCCAGCTCGAGCTCGCGGAACCGGTGCCAGGCGACGCCCTTGCGGCCGGCCACGTACAGCACCGGCTGGACGCCCCGCTCCCGCAGCAGCTCGCGCAGCCGGGCCGACTCGCGCAGCACGTTGGCGTTGTAGGCCCCGGCGAAGCCCTGGTCGCTGGTCAGGACGAGCACCGCGGCCCGGGCCGGGCTGGCCGGCTCGGTGGTGAACGGATGGGTGATGTTGGTCGAGCGGCTGATCACCGCCTCCACCGCCCGGGTCAGTTCCCGCGCGTACGGCTCGGCCGCCCGCATCTGCTGCTGGGCCCGGACGATCCGCGACGACGCGATCAGCTCCTGCGCGCGGGTGATCTTGGCGATGGACTGGACGGTGCCGATCCGCCGCCTGACCAGGCGAAGCTGTGCTCCCATGACCTACTGCTTCTCGGCGGGCGCCGGGGCGGTGCGCTTGGCGATCTTCTCCTGGGCCTCCTGCTGGAGCGCCTCGGCCGGCTCGTCCTCGCCGGCCAGCAGCTCGCCCGAGCTGGTCTCGAAGCTCTTGCGGAAGTCCTCGACCGCGTCCTTGAGGGCGGTGACGGTGTCCTCGGCCAGGGCCTTCGTCTCCCTGATCGCGGCCAGGATACCCTCGTGCTGCCGCTTCAGGTAGTCGAGGAACTCGCGCTCGAACCGGCTGATGTCCTCCAGCGGCACGTCGTCCAGGTGGCCGTTGCTGCCCGCCCAGATCGAAACCACCTGCTCTTCCACCGGGTACGGGTCGTACTGCGGCTGCTTGAGCAGCTCGACCAGCCGCGAGCCGCGGTCGAGCTGAGCCCGGGAGGCCGCGTCCAGGTCGGAGGAGAAGGCGGCGAACGCCTCCAGGTCGCGGTACTGCGACAACGACAGCCGCAGGTTGCCCGCGACCGTCTTCATCGCCTTGACCTGCGCGTTGCCGCCGACCCTGGACACCGACCGGCCGACGTTGATGGCGGGCCGCACGCCGGCGTTGAACAGGTCGGCCTCGAGGTAGATCTGGCCGTCGGTGATCGAGATGACGTTCGTCGGGATGTAGGCGGAGATGTCGTTGGCCTTGGTCTCGACGATCGGCAGCCCGGTCATCGAGCCGCCGCCCAGCTCGTCGGACAGCTTCGCGCAGCGCTCCAGCAGCCGGGAGTGCAGGTAGAACACGTCGCCAGGATAGGCCTCGCGGCCCGGCGGCCGGCGCAGCAGCAGCGAGATCGCGCGGTAGGCCTCGGCCTGCTTGGACAGGTCGTCGAAGATGATCAGCGCGTGCTTGCCCTGGTACATCCAGTGCTGGCCGATGGCCGAGCCGGTGTACGGCGCGATGTACTTGTAGCCCGACGGGTCGGAGGCCGGCGCGGCGACGATCGTGGTGTAGTCCATCGCACCGGCGTCCTCCAGCGCCTGACGCACCTGGGCGATCGTCGAGCCCTTCTGGCCCACCGCCACGTAGATGCAGCGCACCTGGAGCGACTCGTCGCCCGACTCCCAGTTCGCGCGCTGGTTGATGATCGCGTCGATGGCGATGGCGGTCTTGCCGGTCTGCCGGTCGCCGATGATCAGCTGCCGCTGGCCCCGGCCGATGGCGGTCATC
>Ga0335077_10009713_pt1 | contig 11953 bp, 10 predicted proteins | sample Lox_Sample_31_FD_207151 | JGI IMG/M metagenome (GOLD analysis project Ga0335077, IMG submission 207151) | Soil microbial communities from Loxahatchee National Wildlife Refuge, Florida, United States - Lox_Sample_3.1 | ecosystem: Environmental > Terrestrial > Soil > Wetlands | place: USA...
GAGGCCGTTCGCGCCGCCAATCATCGCTTCTATGCGGCCTTCGAGTCGCTCGATCTGGCGGCGATGGAGGCAGTCTGGGCGCACGACGACGGAATCGAGTGCGTGCAGCCGGGATGGGAACTGCTGCTGGGCTGGGAGGATGTGCGCGAACGCTGGACGCGCATCTTCCGGAACACCAAGCGCGTTCGCGTGGCGCTGAGCGCCACCTGGGTGCGCGTGGAAGGCCGCGTCGGCTGGGTGGCGTGCACGGCGCGCGTCACCACGGCGTTTGCGGACGGCTTCGATGAAGCCGTCGTGCAGGCCACCAACATTTTCGTCGAGCGCGATGGGGCGTGGCTCCTCGTCGCTCACCATGCGTCTCCCCTGCCCACAGCGCCGAGAACCACCGTGCAGTAAAGTTTTTGTAGCGCTTCTTCTCGATCGCGCCGCCGCGGGTTCGTTGACACCCCCGGAGGCCGCTGCTAGATTGCTTGCTCTGTGCCTTTGAGACGACGCAAACGGACGCTGCATGGATATCTCCCGGCAATCCTGACGGCTTTCGTGGCGGCGCTCGCCGGGGGCTGTGCCGTCAGCCACACGACGGTGGTGAAGCCGGCGGTGGCGCCGGAATCGCTCCAGGTCGCGACGAAGCAGGACCTCATCGCGCGGTACAATCGACAAGCGGAAACGATCACGTCCCTGAACGCCGCGGTGACGATATCCCTGACGGCAGGATCGGCCTACACGGGCGTGATCAAGCAGTATCATGAGGTCAACGGATTCGTCCTCGCGCAGAAGCCCGCGAGCATTCGCGTGATCGGCCAGGCGCCGGTGGTGGGAACAAACATCTTCGACATGGTGAGCGACGGGCAGACGTTTCACATCTTCATTCCCTCGCAGCACAAGTTTCTCGTGGGACCCGCGCAGCTGGAGAGGCCATCCGCGAAGCCGATCGAGAATCTCCGGCCGCAGCATCTCACCAGCGCGATGTTCTGGGAGCCGATTCCACCCCAGGACCTGGTGCTCATGGAAGAAGCGAGGGAAGCGGGGTATCAATACTACGTGCTGACGGTCGCGCGGCCGGCGGAGAAGTCCGATACAGCCGCCGCGGACGCAGCGAGCGCCGGCGATTGGGAAATCGCGCAGAGGATATGGTTTGACCGTGGCGACTTGAGCGTGGCGCGCAGCGAAACGTTTGACGCCGGCGGCAAGGTCGGTTCTGATGTTTCATACGCCGGGTGGGACGCTTTCGGGGTGGTCAAGTACCCTCGGCGGATTTCGATCGACCGGCCGGGCAACGACTACAAGCTTCAAATCGGAATCACGCGGGTCGCATTCAACGAATCGATTTCCGCGGAGCGCTTTGTTTTGCAACAACCGCCGGAAACGGAGCTGGTGAACGTGGGCGAAGAATCCCCGGGGACAAAACCTTGATCGGCCACATGATCGTGCAGAACGTGCTGCACCGGCCCGTCCGCACTGCGATCACGCTGATCGGCGTCGCCGTGGAAGTCACTCTGGTGATCATCGTGGTCGGGCTCACCAGCGGCCTGCTTGCCGAGACGGCCAAGCGAACGGAAGGCGTGGGCGCGGACGTGATGGTCCAGCCTCCTTCGGCATCAATCTTCATGGCGTTCAGCGGCGCTCCCATGCCCATCGCGATTGGCGGCAAGCTCGAGGAGCTCGAATACGTTCAGTCGGTGGCGCCCGTGCTTGTGCAGTTCAATTCCGTAAACGGGCTCGACCTCGTTTACGGGATTCAGCCTGAAAGTTTCCGCGCGGTTTCCGGTGGGTTCGTTTTGCACTCGGGCACCGAGCTTCAGGATGCCAACGACATTCTCATCGATGACGTGTACGCGAGAGCGAAGAACGTCAGGGTGGGCCAGACGCTGCACATACTGGAGCACGATTTTCACGTGGCGGGAATCGTCGAGCACGGCAAGGGCGCGCGTCTTTTCGTTTTGATGTCGACGCTCCAAGAAATGTCCGGTGCGCACGACAAAGCGTCGATTTTCTTCGTCAAGGCCGACCGCTCGGATCACACCGCCGCGATCACCGATGAGATCAGCGGGCTGCTGCCTCGGTACGAGATTCGGCCGCTCAAGGATTACATCTCGTTGATGACTTCGTCCAATCTGCCGGGCCTCGGCGCATTCATCAACGTCATGATCAGCATCGCGGTCGCGATCGGATTTCTCGTGACCTTCCTCTCGATGTACACCACGATCATCGAGCGCACGCGCGAAATCGGCGTCCTGAAATCCCTCGGTGCGTCGAAGGGTTACATCGTCGAGATCATCCTCAGCGAAACGACGCTTCTCTGCTTCGCGGGCGCGGTCGGTGGAGTGAGTCTCAGCTATCTGATGCGCCTGATCGTCCTCCGAATTTTTCCATCACTCACCATCCTGATCACGTTGAAATGGATCGTCCTGGCCGGGCTGATTGCCATCGTTGGGGGCCTCCTGGGTGCCACCTACCCTGCCTGGATGGCCAGCCGCAAGGATCCGGTCGAGGCCCTGGCCTACGATTGATCCGTTCCGAAGCGTTTTCTTCCAGTGCCCGGCTGGAGATCGGGAATTCAGCGGAATGCCCTCACGCCCCCGGGGAACTGGCCTATGCAGAAACTCAAAACGCGACTAGAATAATTCCATCCTCAGGGGAATGATCACTCGCGGGAGCGGCCTTGGAGCCGATACTCAAGACTGAAAATTTGTGGAAAGTCTATCGCGCCGGCAAGATGGACGTGCCCGCGCTGCGAGGGGTCAGCATCTCCATCCTTCCGGGCGAGTTCGTTTCGATCATGGGACCTTCGGGCTGCGGGAAATCGACGCTCCTGCACGTGATCGGTGGCCTGGCGCAGGCGACCACAGGGCGCGTGTTGCTCGACGGCAATGACTTGACGACGATGAACGACGCCGCCCGGACGCTGCTCCGCCGCCACAAGGTGGGCTTCGTTTTCCAGCGGTTTAACCTGCTGCCGACTCTCGACACGTATCACAACATTACGCTCGCGCAGCATATCCACGGAAACGGTTTCGACCCGCACCGCTTCGACGTGGTCGCGAAGCTCCTGGGTCTCGGTGAGCGGCTGCATCACAAGCCGTCGGAGCTTTCCGGCGGGGAGCAGCAGCGCGTGGCGCTCGCGCGCGCCATCATCAGCGAGCCGAAGATCGTCCTCGCCGATGAGCCGACCGGGAATCTGGATACGAAGAGCTCCGCGACCGTCCTCGCGCTGCTTCGCCAGCTCAACAAGGATCTCGGCCAGACCATCGTCATGATCACGCACAATCCCGACGCGGCGACGTACGGAGATCGCGTGCTGCACATGCGCGACGGCATGGTCGTGGACGGCTCGGCAGCTCAGGACTGAGATGCGCTCCCTCTGGCGAGGAATCGTTCGCGTCGTTTTTTGGTCGTATGAGCGCGGGAGCTGGCCCTACGATCTGCTGGTAATTGCGATCATCATTTTTGTGCTCGCGTCGCCGAGAAGCTGGTTTCACGACCGGCCGCAGTCGGGGGCGGCCGTGAGCGCGAGCGTCGAGCTCGTCTCCGAAGATTCCGACGGCCAGACCCGCACGTACCGCGTGGCTGCCGCCGCTCTTTCGCCCGAAAAGCGTTCGGCAAAGCCGACGCCGGAGCTCGAGCGCGAAACGCACGCAATTCTGGGGCGCTCGGTGGACGATTTGAAGGGGCGCACGTTTCAGGTGCTGCGCATCGATCCGGTGATCGCTCCCGATGGTTCGGTGTCGTATTACGACGTGATGATCCACCCGTAGTTGCGCGATTGCGCTCGCGCCCGGCATGCGCGAGCCCGACGGGGAAGGAGGCGCCTCAGTGGCCGCCGCGAATGTCGCTCGACCAACGCATGAACGCATGGAAGCAGCCGTCCGCGAGCTAGTTTCTCTGCTCGACCGCCGCGCGACCACCGCGGAGGCCGTCCGCGAGCACCACAGCCACGGCGAGTCCTACCACCCCGCAGGGCTGCCCGACGTGGTCTGCTATCCGCATTCCACCGAAGAGGTCAGCGCGATCCTGAAGATCAGCGCGAAGCATCAAGTTCCGGTGATCCCGTTTGGCGGCGGCACTTCCATGGAAGCGCAGGTGAACGCGATTCACGGCGGCATCACCATCGACATGCGCGAGATGAACAAAATCCTGCGCATCAGCGCGGAGGATTTGCAGGTGACGGTGGAGGCCGGCGTCTCGCGATTGCAACTTCAGAAGGCGCTCGCGAACACGGGCTTCACGTTTTTCATTGATCCCGGCGCCGACGCGACGCTCGGCGGCATGACGTCCACGCGCGCTTCCGGCACCACCGCGGTCCGCTACGGCACGATGCGCGAGAACGTGATGGCCCTACAGGTCGTGCTTGCCGACGGCCGCGTGATCAAGACCGGCTCGCGCGCTCGCAAGTCCGCCGCGGGCTACGACCTCACGCACCTCTTCGTGGGCGCCGAAGGAACGCTCGGCGTGATCACGGAGATCACCCTGCGGCTGCATCCGCAGCCGGAGGCGGTCGGAGCGGCCAGCTGCACCTTTCCGACGATTCGCGATGCCGTGGAGACGGCGATCGAAGTGATTCAGCTAGGCGTGCCCGTGGCCCGCATCGAGCTGATGGACGAGCTACAGATCGATGCCTGCAACCGCTACTCAAAGACGAACTATCCCGTCGCGCCGATCCTTTTCTTCGAATTTCACGGCGATAGCGAAAGGTACGTGAAGGACCAGGCCGAAACCGTGCGCGAAGTAGCGGAAGAGCACCACGGAACCGGATTTCAGTGGTTCACGACCCCGGAAGAGCGCGCGACGCTCTGGAAGATGCGCCACGAGGCCTATTTCGCGAATCTCGGAATCCGCAAGGGCGCGAAGATGTTCACGACCGATATCTGCGTCCCGATATCGCGCCTCGCGGATTGCATCGTGGAATCGAAGAAGGACACGGCGAGCGCGCCGTTTCCCGCGCCGGTGGTGGGTCACGTGGGCGACGGCAATTTTCATCTGTCCTTCATGATCGATCCGAATAATCCCGCCGAGCTCGCCGAAGCAAGGGTTTTGGAGAAGAAGATCATTCTGCGCGCCCTGGAAATGGGCGGCACATGCACCGGCGAACACGGAATCGGCGCAGGCAGGCAGCAGTACCTTCCTATCGAGCACGGCGGCGGGCTCGACGTGATGCGCGCGGTGAAGCGCGCCCTCGATCCGGACAATCGGATGAATCCCGGAAAAATGGTCGAACCGAAAGCGCTTTTCGGCGGCCCGGATTCAGCTTGACCGCAGATGCGCGACGGGCGATACGGTCGAGCGTCTATTCCCAGCCGTCGCGCTCAGCGCATCGAGGCCCACGCGGCGGGAACGTCCACGTACGATCGGTCCAGCTCCTGAACCGACTCGCAGCCAAGCAACGCGAGCGCGCGCTCCAAATCGGCGCGCAGAATCTCGAGCGATCGCGCCACGCCGGCTTCGCCCGCCGCACCAAGCCCATACGCATACGCGCGGCCGATCAGGACTGCCTTCGCCCCCAGGCACATGGCTTTCGCGATGTCGCTCCCGCGCCGGATGCCCCCGTCCATCAAGACTTCGGCGCGGCCATTCACGGCCTTCACGACTTCAGGCAGAGCGCGCAGCGTCGCGGCGACGCCGTCGAGCTGCCTCCCGCCGTGATTGGAGACGATCACACCCGCCGCGCCCTCCTCGAGCGAGCGCCGCGCGTCGTCGCCGGTCATCACTCCCTTGACTACAACCGGTCCCGGCCAGGCTTTGCGTATCCATCGCAGGTCTTCCCACGTGACCACCGACCGCGCCAGGCTGGCCTGCGTCTCGGAGAGCGGCAGTGGGCCGCGCCCCGGCACAATCACGTTGGGAAGCTCGAGCATTCTTCCGTCCAGCAGGAATCCGGCGAGCCAGCCGGGGTGCACAAGCAATTGCGGCAGGAATCGAATCTTGGCGGAAAGATTGCCGCCGGTTAGCGTTCCCGCGCCGTTGCGCACGTCGCGCTCGCGAAAGCCGAATGTGCCTGTGTCGATCGTAATTGCGAGACCCGTGAATCCGGCCGCGCGCGCCCGATCGAGCGCGGCCTCGGCGGCCTCGCGCCCCCCAACCAGATACAGCTGATACCATCGCGGCCCGGAAGTGGCGGCCGCAACGTCTTCCAGCCGGCTTCCCGAAATCGTCGTAAGCGTATATCCGACTCCCGCTTTTCCGGCCGCTGCCGCCGCGCGCACTTCACCGCGCGGATAGATCAGGCGGCTGAATCCCACGGGCGCGAGCAGCAGCGGCATGCTCAGTTCGGAACCGAGTACCTTCGCATTGGTGTCGCGGCGCTTCACAGCGACCGCGTTGCGCGGCCGGAACGTGACTTCCTCGAAGGCGCGGGTGTTTTCGCGCAGCGTGATTTCGCCTTCGGCGCCGCCATCCACGTAGTCGAACACCACGCGGGGCAATCGCTGCTGGGCCACACGCCGCAAATCGGCGATATTGACGACGCGCGGCGAGCTAACTCTGCGTTCGAGACGAGTCATTGCCGGGCGCCGCCGCGCTGCCGTTGGGCCGCCGGGATTTGAAAATGGAAGGGCAAGGAATTGGCTTCCCCCGCGCCCATTCTACCGAGTATCCTCGAACATTTGTTGGCAAGTTGAAGCGCCATTCCGTTCCCGCATGCGCTTCGCGCGGTGCTGGAATCGAGTATATAGTTTGCCCAGGAGCTGCCGATGAAGGTGGGAGAAGCGATCGCCGAAATACTAAAGCGCGAAGGCGTGGAAATCCTTTTCGGCTACCCGGTGAACCACGTTATCGAGTCGGCGGCGAAGGCGGGCATTCGGACGATCATCGTCCGGCAGGAGCGCGTGGGGCTGCACATGGCGGACGCGATGTCGCGCCTGACGAGCGGGGGCAGAATCGGCGTTTTCGCGATGCAGCACGGGCCCGGCTCCGAAAATGCGTTCGGCGGCGTGGCGCAGGCGTACAGCGAGTCGGTGCCGATTCTCGTGCTGCCGATGGGTTACGCGCGTCGCGTCGCGCACATCGATCCGAATTTCAATTCCGTGGCCAGCATGCGCACGATCACGAAATCCGCCGAGCCGATCGTCCTGCCGGCTGAGATTCCGCACATCTTCCGCCGCGCATTTTCTCGCCTGCGCAATGGACGCGGAGGCCCCGCGCTGATCGAGATTCCGATGGATCTGTTCGCCGAAGAGGTGCCCGAGCCTCTCGCGTACGAGCCGGCGATCTCGGCCCGCTACGGGCCCGATCCCGCGGAGGTGCGCAGGGCGGCCGCCGCGCTTGTGAACGCGAAACAGCCGGTGATTTACGCGGGGCAGGGAATTCACTTCGCGCGCGCGTGGGCGCCGCTCAAGAAACTCGCGGAATTGCTCGGCGCGCCGGTGGCGACGAGCCTGCAAGGCAAGAGCGCGTTTCCCGAAGATCATCCGCTTTCGCTCGGCGCGGGCGGCAATTCGTTTCCGCCGATGGTCCCGTATTTTCTCGAGAAGGCGGACTGGATATTCGGCGCCGGTTGCAGCTTTACGCAGACGACCTTCGGGATCGCCATGCCGCCGGGAAAAAAGTTCATTCATGCGACGCTCGATCCCAACCACCTCAACAAGGACGTTCGCGCCGATATCGGGCTGATCGGCGACGCGCGACTGGCGCTCGACGCGCTGTGCGCCGAAGTGGAGCGAACGATCAAAACGCCGCGGATTTCGCGCGTCGCGGAAGAGATCGCAGCGGTGCGCGAGGCATGGCTCGACGAGTGGATGCCGAAGCTCACTTCGCGCGACGTGCCGCTCTCTCCCTATCGCGTGCTCTGGGATTTGCAGCGCACTGTGGATGTGGCCAACACGATCATCACGCACGATGCAGGCAGCCCGCGCGATCAGCTCGCGCCCTTCTGGGTGACGAAGCAGCCGTTCACCTACATCGGCTGGGGCAAGACGACGCAACTCGGATACGGTCTCGGCCTCGCCATGGGCGCGAAGCTCGCGTGCCCGGACAAGCTCTGCGTCAATGTGTGGGGCGACGCCGCCATCGGCTTCACGGGCATGGATTTCGAGACCGCGGTCCGCGAGCGGATTCCCGTTCTCTCGATCCTGCTCAACAATTTCAGCATGGCGATGGAACTTCCGATCATGCCGATCTCGACGGAGAAATACCGCGCCACCGACATCTCCGGCGATTATGCCGCGATGGCGCGCGCCTTCGGCGGCTATGGGGAACGCGTCACGAATCCGGACGACATTGTTCCCGCCATCCGCCGGGGAATCGAGCAGACGCGCAAGGGCGTTCCGGCGCTGCTCGAATTCATCACCGCCAAGGAAATCGCGGTGTCGAAGCAGTATCACGGCAAGCGCTAGAGGCGCCACGTCGCTTGCGCGCGATGGCAAGAATGGGTCGAATGAACTATCATCAGCGGCGCGCGCGGGCGCGGACGCGATCTCGACTTCGTGGAGCCGGAGAAATCCTGATATGAAACGACTGTTCCTTTTGGGTGCGCTGGCGGTTGCCTTCGGAGCCTTCGTGCTCGCGGCGGCGCTTCCGGCATTGGCGCAAAACCCCTCGCCCATTCCGCAGTCGCCCGGCGAAATCGTGTTCGGCCGGAATTGTGCGTCGTGCCATACCGGTCCGAATCGAGCCGATCGCGCGCCCGATTTGAAAACGCTGATGGAATTGACGCCGGAATCCGTGTTCGCGTCGATTACAACCGGGACAATGGTCGTGCCCGCTCAGAAATTGACGGACGATGAGAAGCGGTTGGTCGCGGAATACCTGGGCGGCCGGCCGCTCGACACGAAACACACGGGCAGCGCGGAGTCGATGTCCAACCGCTGCGCAGCGAATCCGCCGCTCGGAAATCCCGCCGCGGGGCCATCCTGGAACGGATGGAGCGCAAGCCCCGGGAACACGCGGTTTGCTTCGGCGCAAGTCGCGGGTCTTAGCGCGGCGCAGGTTCCTCAACTCAAGCTGAAATGGGCATTCGGATTTCCGAACGGCGACACGGCGTTCGGCCAGCCCACGGTCGTCGGCGGCCGCATCTACGTCGGAAGCGACATCGGGTACGTTTACTCGCTCGACGCCGTCACCGGCTGCGTGTACTGGTCGTATCACGCACGATCGGGCGTGCGCACGGCTCCCGTCTTGGGGCCGGTGAGCGGTGCCGGTGCGGCGAAATACGCGGTCTATTTCGGCGACATGCGCGCGAACGCGTACGCCGTGGACGCCGCGACGGGCAATCAAATCTGGATGCAGAAACTCTCCGATCACTACACCGCGCGCATCACGGCAGCTCCCGCGCTGCACGAGGGCCGCGTGTACTTCCCCATATCGGCGACGGAGGAGGTTTTTTCGGCGAGTCCCTCGTATCCGTGCTGCACGTTTCGAGGGAGCGTGGTTGCGCTTGACGCGAACACCGGCCAGCAGGTGTGGCGATCCTACGTGATCCCCGAAGAGCCGCAGCCGGTACGAAAGAATTCGGTGGGCGTCCAACTCATGGCGCCGGCGGGCGCGGCGGTATGGAACGCTCCGACAATCGATGCAAAGCGCGGCATGCTTTACGTCGGCACGGGGGACGCCTTCACGGAGCCTGCGGCCAAGACGTCGGATGCCGTGGTGGCCATCGATCTGAAGACGGGAAAGATTGCCTGGTCGTTCCAGGCCGTGGAAAACGACGCCTTCATGGTCGGCTGCGTGCCGGTGTCGACGGAGAATTGCCCGAAGGATCTGGGGCCCGATCACGACTTCGGTTCTTCGCCGGTGCTGATCACGTTGTCGAGCGGCAAGCAGGTCCTGCTTGCGACGCCAAAAAGCGGCACGGTCTTCGCGCTCGATCCTGACCGGAAAGGCGCCGTGCAGTGGCAGTTGAGCCTGTCCGAAAAGCTCGCTCCCAACAACGGGCAGATCGCTTTTGGAGGCAGCACCGATTCGAAGAAGATATATCTCGCTCTCGAGGACGGTACGTTCGTCGCCGTCGATCTCGCGACCGGACAGCGCTCGTGGATCACGCGGCTCGAGTCGCTCGACAATCTCGGCGAGCCGACCGCCAACGGCGAAAACAGGACCAAGGCAGGTCTGCGCTTCGGGCAGTCCGCCGCGGTGACGGGAATACCCGGCGCCGTGTTCACCGGCGGATGGGACGGAATTTTGAGAGCGCTTTCCACCGCCGACGGAAGAATTCTCTGGCAGTTCAACACGGTGCAAGAATTCAAGACAATCAATGGAGTCGCAGCGAAGGGCGGCTCGATGGGCGGGCCGGGCGCGACGATTGTGAACGGCATGCTCTACGTAGGATCCGGGTACGCCAACGTCGGCGGCGGCATGCCGGGCAACGTGCTCCTGGCATTTTCCGCGAAGTAGCAGAAGACGCCAGAAGCGTTCACGCGACAAACTTCTTGCTAGTGGCCCTGCGGCGCTGCATTCCTGGTGATGACGATGTTCTTCAGCGCGTCCGGATCGTTCTTCAACTCGTCTTTTCCCGCGGGGAACTGATTGAACTGAAGCAGGTATGAGATTACGTCGAGCGATGCTTCCGGCGTGAGAGTGCCCGGCTTGTCCTGCGGCATGGTGGTCTCAATCAGATTGAACATATCGGCCAGGCTCTGCCCATCCCAAACTTGCATGAAGGCGTCGCCGGCCAGCGGCAATGCCTGGCCGCTGCCGCTCAAGTCCTCCATGTGGCAGCCGCTGCACGTGTTGGTGTACAGGGTCTTGCCGCGCTTCGCCTGGTCGTCGCTGTAGACGCCGTCCATCGTGGTCTTCGCCGGACTGGCAGCCCGGGCCGAGCGCATCACGCCGCCCACGCATGCCGCCAGCACGCCAGCCAGCAGAATGCCGAAAATCAGCCGCCCGCTCGCAGCCGCGACGGAATGGCCCTTGCCCGACAACCCTCTATTTCCGGTCCGGTTCATGTAATTGCGTTCTCCTGATTAATTTGGATGCACGAATTGGGCTTCTCGGGTACGGGCCAATGATAGCAGACGAATGCGGGGAGTTGGCGCGTTACGTGTCCGCAAATCTGGGCGCGGCCCGGGACGTCCTCGGCGCACCGCGAGCGCCCAGGCGTACACGACGCCGTCCGACGGTGTGATCACGTACTGCCGGCCGTCGAGTTCGTACGTCATCGGTGCGGACAGAAGGCCTTTACTGGCTCGGCTTGTTTTGTTGCAGGGCGGGATCGTTGGCAGCATCGAAATAGCGCGTGTTTGTCGGACCGTAGCCCGATATCTCGACGATGACGGCGTCATTCTCTGTGCGGGCAAAATGATTGACTCCACCCGGCTCGGAGTACACGCTTCCCGGTGGAAGCGTCTTCAATCCCTTGGCGTCGAAATGATCGCCGTAGCCGAAGTGCCACTCGCCCGAAACGACGGTTGCCATTCGGTCATCCCGATGCGAGTGTGCCTGGATCGTCACGTGCGCGGGCACGAAAAGCAAAATGGAGTAAAAGCCCGCCTTGGAAGGATCGCCGAACAACACTTTCGTATGAACTCCCGGGACGCCGGAACTTCCGATCTGATTGCTGCCGAGCTTGCTTCCGCTGATTTCGGATGGAGTCATGCGCATCTGGGGCAGCGACTGGGCGGCTGCCGCGGACACGGAAACAGCTGCCAAGACGGCGATCGATATGCTCTTGAACATTTCGATTCCTTTCCTCCGCACCACTGAATTGCGGAGCATTATCGCAGCAACTGCGTGTGCTCTGTTACGGGAATTTCAAAACAGAGCCAGCCCGGCTCTTTCGGGCTCGCGAGCGGGAAGCCGAGCCGAAAAAGAAAAAGGGCCTGCTGGCGGCATCCAGCAGGCCCTTGTGAATCAGTAGAATTGGTTGCGGGGGCCTGCAACCATCCGAATTGGCTAGTCCTGCCATTCCGCTTTCCGATGGTACGCACTGCCGCCTAGTCAGGCGACTTCTGCCATGACAGCGCCTCTTGAATTGGTTTTACAACGACTTACAACTACGAGGGGACTGCCAAAATACCTGTAAGTC
>Ga0335077_10009717_pt1 | contig 11951 bp, 9 predicted proteins | sample Lox_Sample_31_FD_207151 | JGI IMG/M metagenome (GOLD analysis project Ga0335077, IMG submission 207151) | Soil microbial communities from Loxahatchee National Wildlife Refuge, Florida, United States - Lox_Sample_3.1 | ecosystem: Environmental > Terrestrial > Soil > Wetlands | place: USA: Florida...
CTGAAATATTGGGCAATCCCACAAGCGGGGTTGCAAGCCTCGTTGGGCGATTCAGGCCACAGACTCAAAAGAGGCTGGACTGCCGCGACAGCGCTGGCGCGGGAGGCATCGTTCGGGACAAATGCCACCGACGTCTGGTGCAGGTGCTGACGAAGCCCTTCATAGTTTCCGAAGAGGAAAGTCTTGTTATTCCGGAGCGGGCCCCCGAGCGCGGCGCCGAACTGATTGCGCTGAAAAGGAGGAGCAGAGCCGCGATCGAAATAGTTGGGCGCATCAAGCGAATTGTTGCGGAGAAACTCGTATGCGCTGCCGTGGAGTTCGTTAGTCCCAGATTGTGTCACAATCGTGACTTGTCCGCCGGGATGTTTGCCATACTCCGCTCCATACGAATCGCGCAGCACATTGAATTCCAGCACCGCGTCAACACCCAGAAGTTGCTGGCTGCTGCCGCCCGGTTGCATGTTGTTCTCCGCCGCGCCGGTAAACTCCACACCGTTGAGCAAGAATATGTTCTGCTGAGGACGGTTTCCGGAAACCGCGAAGTTGTTGCCGGTGGTTGAATTCGAGACACCAATACCGCCCGTCTTCTCCCACGTGAAGTTTACAATTCCTGGATTCAGGGTCAGCAGCAGATCGTAGCTGCGGCCATTGAGGGGAAGATCTTTCACCTGCGTCTCGCTAACCAGACCTGAGATGTCTTGTGTTGTGAGGTTCACGACAGGAGCGTCTTCGCTGACCTTTATTTGTTGGCTCACTGTCCCAACGCGGAGACCCACATCAGCCTTCGCGTCTTGGCCAACCGCCAGCCGAATGCCAGACCGAATGGCCTCGGCGAATCCATCTTTCGTGACTCGCACTTCGTACAATCCCACCGGCAACGCAAAGAATCTGTACTGTCCGGCTGGATCCGTTCTGGCAGTGCGGGAAACGCCGGTGTCGAGACTCCTCAGTTCGACCGATGCTCCGGACACGGCTGCGCCAGTGGGGTCGGTGATGATTCCCGACAGGCTGGCTGATACCTGGCCCATCGAGAAGGGCGCGCACATGCAGAAAAGGGCCAGGACCACACAAAGAGCGCTGTTGGACGATACGGCCGATATCGAGGAAAGTCGTGGAATTTGCGATTCACTTGCGCAGCGCATGCCGTTGGCTCCCAGGGGTATCCGATGCGGAATTCACAAAGTGTATATTACAGATGATTATTAAGTCGAATATGATTCGGATATAAATGACTGTTGGCGGCAAGCCGTTCATTGACTGGGATCACTTAGCCACTGTACGATTCGGCTCCTAATGCAGAAGAACCGCAAACCTCGTTCGTCAAAGCCCGAGGTCGAGGAATGGCTGAGACCGCGCGAAGCGGCGGTAGAACTTCACGTCAGTTTCCCAACTATCAAGCAATGGATTTACAGGAAGAAGATTCGCAGTGTTCGAACTGCCGGCGGGCACCATCGCATTCCCCAGAGCGAGATCGACCGACTACTGTTTCGGACAAGAGGGAAAACAGTTCCTGAGCGAGCATTGGTCATGCGCCGTCTGAGTGGCAGGAATCAGTTAGTCGGGCGCATCGAGAGTGTGCAGATCAGCGGCCTGATGGCGGAGGTGGTCCTGTCGATCGGCGAACAGCACATCACCGCGATTATCACGGCGCGATCGGCTCGCGAAATGAATCTCAAGGCAGGACAGACCGCTGCTGCTCTCATCAAGGCCACTGAGGTCATGATTCTGCGAGTGTGATGATGAAGCGAATAATCCAATTCAGCCTTCCGCTGGTTTTTCTGATCCTCGGCAGCAGCCTGCTGCAAAGTCAACAGTTGAGCGTACAGACCGAAACAGGAAAGCAAATCCTGAGTCGTGCGGATCTTGAAGCTCTGCCGCACGTAACAGTGACGGCGTCCGAGCACGGCTCTCCTCCCATGAATTTTGAAGGTGTCGCCCTAAAGAGTGTGCTGGAGAGGCGGGCGTGACCTTCGGAGAATCGATAAAGGGCAAACGCCTCAGCAACTGTCTGCTGGTTGAGGCTGCGGATGGCTATCGAGTCGTAATCGCCTTACCGGAGTTGGACCCGGCATTCACCGACAAGCAGACGGTGCTCGCTTTTCGGCGTGACGGCAAGCCTCTCGGCGAAAAAGAAGGCCCGTACCGGATCGTTATTCCTGACGAAAAAAGAATGGCTCGCTGGGTCCGACAGGTGACCACGCTGAAGATCGTGGACGTGCAGTGAGCCGGGTCAATCCTTCTGAATCATGACTTCGGTTGCTTTGACTACAGCGGTAACGGTGTCGCCCTTCTTCAGTTTGAGTTCGTCCGCACTGCGGCGTGTGATGGCGCTCTCAATGAGGTTGTCCCCCACACGAACAACCACATGAGCCATGACATCGCCGAGTTGGATTTCTTCGATTTTTCCACGCAGTTGGTTGCGAGCTGATATCGCCATTTCGGCATTATAAAGCTCTCCGAAAGGTGAGAACTTCAGTAGGGGATCGGTACTTCCGTGGCGACAGTATCTTTTATCTGCCCGCTCTCGGTGTGCTTTTTCTCAACTGCGGCGTAAACTGGCCGGGTCCTCGTGACCGCAACGGAGAACGATTGTAATCTTCCTTGGCTATAGTGAGGTTGGCATGGACCGAAGTACGAGTGCCAGGATCTTTTCAGCTCTGGAGACATTTCGCATCGAGCTCCCATCGTGGGGCTTTGCCAACACCGGCACTCGATTCGGAAAATTCATCCAGCTTGCGGCTGCCACATGTACTGAAGAGAAGTTTAGCGATGCGGGCCAGGTTCACTCGCTCACCGGGGTCTGCCCAACCGTAGCTCTGCACGTATTGTGGGACTGCCCGAATGGCGTGCAGAGTTCAGACGACATTCGGAGGTTCGCGGAGAAATACGGCGTTGCGCCCGGTTCGATCAATCCCAATCTTTTTCAGGATCAGGAGTACAAATACGGATCCTTCGGCAATCCCGAGCCGGCCATTCGAAAGCGCGCCTTACAGCACACAAAGGATAGTATCGAAATCGCGCAGCGACTGCGGTGCCGCGATATTTCCCTCTGGTTCGCGGATGGATCAAATTACCCCGGTACGGCGAACATCCGGCAACGCAAGGAATGGTTCAAAGAAGGGTTGAGGAGGGCTCATGACCAGCTCGCGGCTGGCCAACGGATGCTGATTGAATACAAGCCGTTCGAACCCGCCTTCTATCACACCGATATTGCCGACTGGGGAATGGCTCTGCTCCTGGCGCGTGCTGCGGGACCGCAGGCCAGGGTCCTGGTCGATACCGGACATCATTACGCCGCGCAGAACATCGAGCAGATTGTTGCCTGGCTATTATCCGAAGGTATGCTCGGCGGTTTTCATTTTAACGACCGGCGGTATGCTGATGACGATTTAACCTTGGGCTCAATCGAGCCCTATCAGGTCTTCCGCATCTTTCACGAAATTCGTTATTACGAGTGGGAAACCGGAAAGCCGGCCGATATCGCATATATGGTCGATCAAAGTCACAATCTGAAGGGAAAGATTGAGGCCATGATCCAAACCGTCGTCATGGCGCAACAGCTCTACGCAAAAGCAGCGTTGGTCGAAGGCGAGAAGCTGGCCTCGGCTCAGAAATCTTGCGACCTCGTGCGAGCCGAATCCATTTTGCAGGATGCCTTCGCCACCGACGTTCGACCTGCGATTCAGGAATGGAGAGCTTCCACGGGCTTACCTGGCGATCCCATGGAAGCGTTCCGCGAAAGCGGCTATCTGGAGCGGATTGCAAAAGAGCGGGCGGCACGAAACTCACAAAGCGTCTCTTCCTATGCCTGATCCGGAGAAGGGCAAACCTTATCTGGCAATCGATCTCGGCGCCGAGAGTGGGCGAGCTGTCCTGGCGCATCTCAAATCGGGCATTCTCACGATCGAAGAAGTGCATCGATTTCCCAATGAGCCGGTTGAATATGGAGGCTCCCTGCATTGGGATGTCGCGCGGCTTTGGCTCGAGATGCGAAGAGCTCTGAACGGATTGGAAACGCATCAATTGGCCGGCATCGGCGTCGACGCCTGGGGTGTGGACTACGCTTTGCTGGGAGAACGCGGGGAACTGCTACAGAACCCGTATCACTATCGCGATGCACGGACGCAAGGCGCCATGCAGGAAATTTTCCGCAGGGTCCCGAAGGAAGAGATTTACCGCACGACCGGCATCCAGTTTATGCCCATCAACACGCTGTATCAGATCTTCGCTGCACAACGGGATACGCCTACGATAGTCGCGGCCGCGAAGCAGTTGGTGACCGTTCCCGATCTCTTTAACTATTGGCTTACTGGAAATGCGGTTTGCGAATTCACCAACGCAACTACCACACAAATGGTCGATCCGGTTCGGCGAACCTGGGCGACAGGTCTCATCGAGCGGCTGGGACTGAATCCTCAACTGCCAGCTCCGATTGTTGAGCCGGGCACGGTCATCGGACCTTTGAAGCCGAAGGTTGTGCAGAACTCCTTTTTGGCGGGAACCCCCGTGATCGCGCCCGCATGTCATGATACCGGCTCGGCGGTCGCTGCAATATCCGCGCGCGACGGCACCGCATTTCTCAGCTCTGGGACATGGTCGCTGCTGGGCACGGAACTCGACGCACCCGTCATCGCGCCCGAAGCCCTGCGCCTCAATTTCACCAACGAAGGCGGGGTAAATGGTACGACGCGTTTGCTCAAGAATGTGATGGGCCTTTGGATGCTGCAAAACTGCCGGCACTGCTGGAGCGCGCAGGGCCATTCCTACGATTATGCGAAGCTTATGGACATGGCGAGCCGCGAGACAGCATTCGCTCACCTTGTCGACCCCGACGACCAGTCTTTCTTGCGCACCGGCAATATGCTCACGGCGCTCGACGAATTTTGCCGGAAGACTCATCAGCCCTCACCAGCCAGTCCCGGAGCGTACGCGCGCTGTGTGCTAGAGAGCCTGGCAATGAAGTATCGCGTCGTGCTTCGTAGTCTCGAGCAGCTTTGCGGCAGACCCATCGAACAGATACGCGTGACCGGCGGCGGATCGAAGAATCGGTTGCTCAATCAGTTCACTGCCGACGCGACTCGACGGAAAGTTCTTGCCGGCCCCGCCGAAGCCACCGCCGTGGGCAATATCGCGATTCAAATCCTCGCCATGGGACAGGCCACGTCGCTGAAGGAGGTTCGCGCCATCGTGGATCGCTCTTTCCCAACGGAGATTTTCGAGCCTCGCGATACGGACAAATGGGATAAGCAAGTGGAACGGTTCGAACATTATTGCGAAACGATTTATGCCTGAACTCAAAGAAACCGCGCGGTTGAAAGATCTTTGGGACGAGCGCAAAGCCGGCGAGCTCGCCGGCAACCAGCTCGCGCTTCTACGCTATCGCTCAAACCTGCTCGGCGCTGATCTCCGCATCACGAATTTTGGAGGGGGCAATACCAGCTCGAAGATTGAGCTCGCCGATCCTTTCACGGGCCAAAACGTGCGCGTACTGGCCGTCAAAGGCAGCGGCGGCGACATCGGGTCGATCACCGAGGCGGGATTCGCTCTTCTTTCTCTTGATCGTCTAGAGCAGTTGAAGGGACTCTATCGCGGGGAGAAGCACGAAGATGAGATGGTCCGGTACTACCCTCTCTCTGCTTTTGGCGAGAACCGCGTCGCTGCCTCCATCGATATTCCGTTACATGCATTCCTTCCGTTCACGCATGTCGATCATCTCCACCCCGATTGGGCGATCGCGATCGCGGCCAGCGCAAATGGCAGACGCAAGCTGGAGCAGTTCAACCAAGAGTTTGATCGCAAAATTGTTTGGATTCCATGGCAACGTCCCGGATTCGAGCTAGCCCTGTTGATCGAACGCGCGGTGAAAGAAAACCCCGGCGTGGAAGGCTTGATCCTGGGCGGCCACGGATTGTTTACCTGGGGCAGCACGCAACGCGACTGCTACCTGAACAGCATCCACACCATCGATCAAATGGGAGAATTTATTGCCAGGCATCAGGCGAAGAAGGTCACTTGCTTCGGCGGAGTTCAAACTCCGCCAGTCGAGAATCGCAGACAAATCGCTGTGCAGATATTGCCTTCACTGCGCGGCGTGGTTTCTTCGAACCGTCGCGTGGTGGCACACTACACCGACGATGAGGACGCATTAACCTTCGCCGGATCAAAGTGGGCAAGGGAATTGAGCGCACTCGGTACCAGTTGTCCCGACCATTTTTTGCGGACGCGCGTTTGCCCTTGGTTTCTTCCCCGGGATTCGGTAACGGAAGATGTGAGTGTTCTCAAGACACGTATTCGGAATGAGGTTGGACAATACCGGATCGCCTACAAGAGGTATTACGACGATTGGGCCACTCCTGATTCGCCGAAACTTCGCGACACCAATCCTTCTGTCGTCGTGGTGCCCGGTGTGGGCCTGTTCGGCTTCGGCAAGAATAAGAAGGAAGCGAGGATCACGACCGAATTTTTCATCAACGCCATCCACGTGATGGCGGGAGCGAATGCCCTGGAAGATGGCGAAGTTTCTCATCCGCTTCCGCAGGCGCGAACGCTGGAGCAGTCCAGGCAATTCACCAAGTTTCACAACTACGTAGCGCTTCCCCGGTCGGAGGCGTTTCGCATCGAGTACTGGGAGCTGGAAGAAGCCAAGCTGCAGCGCATGCCGGCCGAAGCCGAATTCAGCCGGAAGATCGCGCTGATCGTTGGCGGGGCCAGCGGCATCGGCCGCGAAGTTGCGCTGTTGCTGGCTCGCAAAGGAGCGCACGTCGTTATCGCCGACTTCGATCTGCTGGGCGCGAGCAAAGTGGCGGAAGAAGCAGGAGCCGTTTCATCGCCTGAATTCGTTGCCGCCACTGCGGCTGACCTCAGTTCGTCGGAATCCCTGGCCGAGGCTGTGAGGTTCACCATCTCAAAATTTGGCGGAATCGACATTGTCGTCAATACCGCGGCCATTTATCCGGCGCCCGGATCGGATGGCGAGCTCTCCGACGCGCAGTGGGCCAAAACATTCCTGGTGAATGTGACGGGGAATTACCTGCTCGCGCAGCAAACCGAGTGGGTCTTCAAAGATCAGAGTTTGCCCATCACGATGGTACTGACCAGTTCCGCCAACGCCGTTGTGCCGAAGAAGGGAAGTGAGGCCTATGACACCAGCAAAAGCGCCTTGAATCACCTGATTCGCGAACTCGCGATCAAACTAAGCCCTCACGTGCGTGTGAACGGAATCGCTCCCGCAACAGTCGTAGCTGGTTCCACGATGTTTCCGCGCGATCGGGTCATGCAATCCCTGCAGAAATACAAAATCGAATTCTCTCAATCGGAATCTACAGACGAGCTGCGCAGCAAGCTGGCCGATTTTTATGCGCAGCGCACGTTGTCCAAACGCCCAATCCTTCCGCAGGATTGCGCGCACGCGATCATTTGGCTGGCGGGCGAGCACAGCGGCCGAACAACCGGCCACGTGATTCCAGTGGACGGCGGCCTGGCGGAAGCGTACCTGCGCTGAGCGATTTCAAGTTCGAGGAACGGAATGAATCCAAACCCGGCTCTGGGAGTCTTCTTTCATTGGCTCGGCGGCCTCGCTTCCGGCAGCTTTTACGTTCCCTATAAAGGCGTGAAACATTGGGCCTGGGAGACGTATTGGCTTGCGGGAGGATTCTTCAGTTGGATCATCGCGCCATGGATTCTGGCGTCGCTTCTCACGAAAGATCTGTTCGCGGTGTTGGGGCAGGCGCCCGCATCTGCAGTCTTCTGGGCCTTTTTCTTTGGATTGCTGTGGGGAGTCGGCGGTCTCACTTTCGGCTTGACGATGCGCTATCTCGGCCTATCCCTGGGGATGGCCGTCGTGCTCGGACTCTGCGCTGCCTTCGGTACGCTCATGCCGCCCATTTTCCGTGGAGAGTTTATCACTCAGGTGGTTGGAACCACGTCCGGACGAGTCATTTTGTTTGGGATTTTTGTCTGTGTTGCCGGCATTACTGCCGCGGGTCTCGCCGGGATCTCAAAAGAGCGGGTGATGTCGCCGGAGCAGCAGAAGGCCGCGATTGAGGAATTCGATCTGCGCAAAGGAATCGGAGTCGCGATTCTGTCGGGCGTCATGAGCGCGTGTTTCGCCTATGGACTCGCGGCTGGCGACCCGATCAAGAGGCTGACCGTGCAACATGGCACCGCTAAACTCTGGCAAGGATTGCCGGTGCTGACCGTGGTCCTGGTCGGCGGATTCCTGACCAATTTCATCTGGTGCCTGATCCTGCTCGCGCGGAACAAAACCGGCTATCAGTTTTTCAACTCGCAGATTCGGAAAGACGGAATCAACGACGAGCCGATCATTGAAACTGCCGTGGATGCGCCCAGTAGGGAGGTAGTCGAACACATTCATTCCTCGATGTCTGCGCCCTCAGCCGTGGTGGTGGCGGAAGAGTCATCAGCGGTTGCTGTTGTGCATGCGCCCATGCTGCGCAACTATCTTCTCTGCGCTTTGGCCGGGACCACGTGGTATTTCCAATTTTTCTTCTACACCATGGGTGAAAGCCAGATGGGGCGCTATGGCTTCTCAAGTTGGACGCTGCATATGGCCAGCATCATCATCTTCAGCTCTCTGTGGGGCATCGGCTTCAAAGAGTGGAAGGGTGCCGGCATTCGCGCCGGCGCTCTGCTGACGCTCGCGCTGTTTCTGCTCTTCGCCTCGACGGTGATCGTCGGATACGGGAACTATCTTGGACTCGCGCACTGATGCTAAGGCAGGCTAGTGCTGCCGGATGATCTTCAGCCGCACCGGGCCGAGCAAGCCGGAAGGCAGCGGCTGCAAATTGTCCATGCCTTGCGGGACGAACCGCTCTCCGTACCGATCGTTGAGGAGACGGTAATCCGGAAGTTTGGTTCCCGCGAGCATGTTGATCGCGGTGTTTCCCACCACTATGCGCAGTTCATTTTTGCCGTCTTTCAACAAGGAAGTCACGTTGATCGCATACGGCGGGTGCCACACCACTCCGGCTCGCTGACCGTTTACGTAAATCTCAGCCGCCTCGCGGACAGGGCCGTCGAGATACGCGCGCATGTTGAATTCCGGTAAAGGGTCGGGCTTCTCAACAGGCGTGCCTTCTCCAAAGTCGAGGATCACGGAATTCTTTTCTTTCACGCCCGCGGGCAGATCAATCGCTTTTTCGTACGTTACTTGTCCGGAATAGTATTTGAAGGATTTGTCCTCGCTCCACGAATGAAGTTTGTCGAGGTGATTTGTTTGATGCAATCCGTTGAACGTAAGCCTCCAATCGGACGACAGATCGATCCCCTTTGAAGCTGCACTCGCAGATAAATCAACACCCGGTACTGATGACCGCCTTCGTGCGGCCTGAGAACTACTTCTGTAAATCAATCGCGATTCGTACGCTTGCAACCCGAGATCAAGCTTGTTCGCATCGGAGAGAACGGTCACCTGTCCGGTGAATGGATCCCAGGATTCCGCATGACGCGCATCTTCTCGAAACGTTGCTGTGCCCGTGAACGGACGATTGCTGGTGTTGGCAATGAAATACAAATCTCCACCTTCTAGTTTGCGGTGAATAAACCCGATTTCAGGGCCTTTTGGAACCAAGGACACATCCGGCTTGAGACGCTTCGTGATTACATTTCCAAGTTGCTTTTCGTCCTCGACGTAGAATCCAAGCGCGTCTTTTGCCTGGAATAGCCGTTGGGAAATTGCCCTTATCTGTTCGCCTTCGCTCCCAGCGTTCCGAAAGCCGGGCGCCGTGGAAGGGAGCCGGCGCGTGGCAACAACGATGCCGCCGCGCGTCGCGTATTGCTCAATTTTCTGATACGTCGCAAGCGGCAGACGTTCCACGCCCGGCAATACCAGAACTGGGTAACGGATACCCAGCGTGTCAATCGCATCGGCATCGATGAAGTCCAGATTAAAGCCGGCATCAAGGATTTGTGTCATGACCTCGCTGCCGAGCAAGTCTCCCATGTTTTCATCGATGCTGACATCTTTGCCGCGAGGGTTGAATCCGCCCTGCGTTGTTGCTCCTGACGACAGATGGCCATTGGCCGTGAAGCTGGCCCAGGCGTCATCGTTGGGCAGCAGGAGTGCGACATCATTGGCCGGTTTACCTTGTCGCAGCGCGAAGCTCACCCGCTGCAGATACGCCGCCAAGTCGGGCATTGCGAACCACCACGGATTGTGCGCGTTGAAAGCTCCAGCCGCATACATGCGCCACCCCGGCTCACCCGCCGATTCTGGCGAGTAGGGCCAGCCGTGCCCAACTAGCTGATTGATTCCTTGCAGAAAGTGCAGGTCGGCTTCCGCCTTCATATCCAGCGGCGACGCCTGGAAGGCAGGCGAGTGCAGCCACGTCCACGTCTCCGAAGAAATCACCGGCTTGCCAAACAGATGTCCTGCCGACGCCGCCCAGCGTGTATCCGAAAACTGACGCCACATTAAGAATGTGGCTTTGCCTTCGCCTTCCGGCAGATCTTCGTATTGATTGCTCGAGAGAGTGACAGGAGGAAATCCATACGTTTGTGAGCGAAACAGCGTGTGATGTTGCATGGCCCACGCATGCAGAGGCTTCAAATAATGTTCGTTGGCGAGTTCTGTGAGTGTCTTTCCCCAATCATGCCGGATGGCCGCCGTACTCGGGCCTGCATCCCCGACGAGCGCCAATAAATGAGAAGTCAGGTCGTAACCTCGACGGCGCTGAAATTCTCGCAGCAGGTTTGGAGTCCAATCCGACCCGTCATCCTCCAGACTGTCACTGAACACCGCATAGGGAGGATGCTCGCCGAAGGCTTCCATCAGGCGATCTCCAACGGAATGCAAGTGAGTTTCAATCGCATCCTGATCGTAGTGATCGAGGACAAATCCCTCCGCTCCGACTGCGGGACGCTTCACCATCATTCCAGTTCGGCTCGATATGAAGAACACCGCGCCGGAACCACCGCTGATTTCCGAGGACAACTGCAACCTGCCGTGTTCGATGACGGGAACGTCAATATGTTTTGCGTTCTGCAGCTCAATCCCGCTTGCCGAATTCGGAACCAGGAACACGGCTTCCAGCCGTTCGCCAGGGTCGATGTGAGGTATGGCAATGGAGTGTGAGCCCTGAGGAATCGCGACGGTCTCCACCCGCAAACCCCCGGCGGCCTGGGTCACTGGAATATGAGGGCCACCGAAGGGCCAGCCGCTGCCTAGAGTGATATCAACGCGCAATCCGAGCTTTCTGGCTTCTTCCGAAGCAAATCGCAAAGCATCGATATGTTCATCGGAGAGGAATGCCGCGTTGTGAAATCCAGTTTGCGGATCGTCCAATGCGAGGGGATACAAAGTAGCGATTTCGACGCCGCCAATTCCCGCGGCCTTCATTTCTTCCAGCTCTGGCTGGATTTCTGCCTTCGTCACGGCTGGCCCAAACCACCACCAGCGCATCATGATGCGACAGTTGTCCGGGGGGTGAGCGAACGAGTCCCTGAGATTTTCCAGGCTCAAGGCCGACTGAGCACAGCATTGGACGACCTGCAGAATGCAGACTAAAACGACATAGATCGAAATTGTCCGCGTTCCACGAGCCGTTATCAATGGCGGCAATCGCATCGCTTGCATGTCTGTTTGTGGGGACCGATTGTACATCCTCTGGATTAGAGCGCGGGCGGAACCGAGGCAGTTTCGCTGCGGGATATGGGAGCGAGTTAGAATGGCGTTACAGCAATTTGTTTGCGTCGGTAAGTGGGCCGCCATCGTGAAAACCGCATTTGGGGTTTCGGATACAAAGTTTGACGTGACACCTGCGTAAGGAGATCTATGCTTTCAGGCAAGAGGATTGGCTTCTCCATTCTGTCTTTTGTTTTGTTGCTCATTCCGGCTGCAGTCTTGGTTGCGGCCCCGGACCAGCCTTTTCATGACGCACCCGCATCGGCGAAATCGATGAAAAATCCAGTTGCCGGTCAGCCAGACGCGATCG
>Ga0335077_10009718_pt1 | contig 11950 bp, 9 predicted proteins | sample Lox_Sample_31_FD_207151 | JGI IMG/M metagenome (GOLD analysis project Ga0335077, IMG submission 207151) | Soil microbial communities from Loxahatchee National Wildlife Refuge, Florida, United States - Lox_Sample_3.1 | ecosystem: Environmental > Terrestrial > Soil > Wetlands | place: USA: Florida...
GTCGAGTGCCGGGCAATCTCTTTGACTCGCGACGTGCCGAGCGCGCTGGCGTGGATCATCGAGCCGATGATCCTCAAGCTGCCCAGGGACTCCCTGAAAGCCACCCTGGAGGCGACCCGCCGCGCCTCAGCTTACCCGTGGCACAGGCCGGAAGCTGAAACAAGCGGGCGCGGCTGCAGATGTTTGCAGATGTGTGCGTCCTCCCATTCATTCTCAGCGGGGTATAGAATAGACGCAGCAGAGGGGAATCCCAGTTCGCTCGATGACTGCCAGCGATGTTTTGGGCTTCAGCCGATTGGCTGTCGACGCTACCACCGGAATGGCTGGGGTTGTCGAGGCGATGCACCAGACGATCGCCGGGAACTTGCTCGCACCCATGATAGGCGCCGGTTATGCGCCCGTGCGCGCAATCGCGAAGCTCGTTGGCCACGGCATCGACGCCGTCATGACTCCTTTCTGTGAAACGGCCGGGGAAATTCATCCTTCGCCGGAACGGGAAGCGATGCTCGCGGCCGTGAACGGCATATTGGGCGATCATCTTGCCGCCACCCAGAACCCGCTTGCCATACCCATGCGTCTGCGCCGGCACGGCCGCCCGATTTCACTGAAACGCACGGATCTCCAAGCCGCCGTCCTGCGACCTGCCGGCAAGGTTCTTGTCCTGGTACACGGCCTCTGCATGAATGACCTGCAATGGACGCGGCGCGGCCGCGATCATGCAGCGACGCTAGCGCAAGACCTCGGATGGACGCCAGTGCACCTGCACTATAACAGCGGGTTGCACATTTCCACCAACGGGCGGGGATTCGCCGAGCTGATGGAAACTCTGCTCCAACAGTGGCCGGTCCCGGTGCGGGACATAGCAATTGTAGGCCACAGCAGCGGCGGGCTCGTATCCCGCAGCGCGTACCGATACGGCACGACTGCGGGCCACCGCTGGCCGCGACGCGTCCGAAGACTTGTCTTTCTGGGGACGCCTCACCATGGGTCGGCGCTGGAACGGATCGGGAACCTGGTAAATGTCGGATTGAGCATCAGCCGCTATAGCGCTCCCCTGGCGCGCATCGGGAGCATCCGCAGTGCCGGGATCACCGACCTGCGCTACGGATACCTGCGGGACGAGGATTGGAGAGGGAGCGACCGCTTCCGGCACTCGCCAGACCGCCGGCAACCCGTGCCGTTGCCGAAACGGGTGCGATGCTTCACAATTGCGGCAAGCATGGGAAGTGACCACGCGATCGGAGACGGCTTGGTGTCTGTGGACAGCGCACTGGGCCGGCATCAGCATCCGAGTCTCACGCTGGCTTTCGCGGCACGCGATCAATGGGTGGGTCATGGCTTGAACCACTGGGACCTGCTCGATCATCCCGCGGTCTATAAGCGAATGCGGAGCTGGCTCGCGTCTTAATCGGTAAAGAGGCCCGCGGCGGGAGGTCGTCCCTGCAACCGTCTCATTCGCTGATGAGCAGCGCCAATGCGACAGCACCGCAGCGCCAATAATGGGATATTAAAATCTTATGATCGGCTATTATGAAGGGAAAATGAGGTGCGGTTCATATGACAACCAAACGCTCTTCCCTGTTTCGGATCGGTACGCTCGGGGTAATGACGGCTCTCGCAACATTCGGCTGGCATCCCGGCAGCGCCGCCCCACGAGACAACCGCCCCGCGGCGAAGTTCCTGCACGCAGCGCTGAGTTTCGAGCCGAACCAGGGGCAGGCGGCAGCACCCGTTCAATTTCTTGCGCGCGGCTCCGGTTATGCTCTCTCTCTGGAGCCGGGTGAGGTGGTGCTGAACCTCGAACGGCAACGATGGGCCGGCGGACATGCGCACGGGGCCGCGCCGTCCGACAGCCTGCGCATGAGCCTTGTTGGCGCAAACGGGAAAGCGAGTGCAACCGGCTTGGCCGGCCAAAGCGGAGTGGTGAACTACTTCGTGGGCAACGATCCCAAGCAGTGGCGGGTGAACATTCCGACCTACGGCAAGGTGGATTACGCCCAGGTTTACCCGGGCATCGACCTGGTCTTCTATGGGAATCAGCGGCGGCTGGAGTACGACTTCGTGGTGGCGCCCGGCGCGGACCCAAGCCGCATCGCCTGGCGAATCGAGGGGGCGAGCGCCAGCATGGACGCGCAGGGAAACCTGGTGCTCACAGCCGCCAATGGTCCGGCGAGCTTCGAGAAGCCGGCCGTCTACCAGATGGATGGCGAGAAACGAAAGAGCGTGAAGGGCTCCTTCGCGGTTCGCGGCAACCAGGTGCGATTTGAGATCGGCGACTACGACCATTCCAAGGCGCTGATCATCGATCCCGTGCTCAGCTACGTCACCTACCTAGCCGGCACCGGTACCGATCAGATCAGCCAGACCACCGGCCCCGGCATTCTCCAAAACGCGACCGCACAAGGACTCGCGATTGACGCCCAGGGCAGCGCGTACGTGACCGGCCGCACGGCTTCCACGGACTTCCCGACCAAGAACGGTTATCAGAACCAGAAAGCGTCATCCAAAGGAAACGCCCCTTCTGCGTTCGTCACCAAATTCAACCCCGACGGCAGTTCGCTGGTCTACTCCACTTACCTGGGCGGGACCAACTGGGATTACGCTTATGCGATCGCGGTGGATTCCAGCGGCAGCGCTTATGTCACCGGCTACACCCAGTCGTCCGATTTCCCGATCACCGCGGGAGCCTACCAAACCGTCTGCTCGCCGCAGCCAAACAACAAGTCGCCATCGGCGAATGCGGCGGGAAACGGCTGCCAGGGAACGAACAACTCAGCGTTTGTGACGAAGCTGAGTCCTGCCGGAAACAGCCTGGTCTACTCGACCTATCTGGGCGGCTACGGGGGAGGATACGGAACCGCGATTGCGGTGGATGCGGCAGGCCGCGCTTACGTTGCCGGCAACGAGAATGCACCTTGCAACACCTCCTATGTCTTCCAATCGTGTTTCCCCACCACGGCCGGCGCGACCATCCAGACCATCAACGCCAACAACGTTACGGACTTTTCCTTCGCCGCGGTAATCGACCCCGCGGGCGCGAACCTGCTCTACTCCACTCTGTTCGGGGACCTGAACGGAGTCGGGACCAAGACCTCCGCCGGCGGGACCATGGCTACCGGAATCACCGTCGATTCGAACGGCTACTTCTACCTGATCGGCAATACCAAAGCCGGCAAGCTGCCGGGAACCACCGGCGCATACCAGCCCAGCCCGGTGCCTATCGACGGGACGGGCACCTATGCGACGGCTTACCGCGGCTTCATCGCGAAATTCAACCCCGTGACGTTGAACACCGGGGCTTACCTGGCCGCTTGCACCTATCTGGGCGGGAAGACCGGCAACACCAGCGACTATCTGAGCGGCATCGCCATCGACAGCGGCGGCTTTGTCTATGTGGTTGGATACACCAACTCCGCCGACTTTCCGGTCACGAGCGGCGCTTACAGCACCGTTTGTGCTCCGGGTGGCGGCACCTGCGCCGCAGGTCATGTGACCAAGCTGAATCCGACCCTCAGCGCCGTCAGTTGGTCTACTTACGCGGGCGGCTCCAGGCAGGACGGAGGCGACAGCCTTTACGATACCGGCCCGATCCAGTTGGATGGCAAAGGGAACATCTACATCACGGGAACCGCCAATCCGCATTTCCCCATGTTCAACTCCGTGGGGCCGATTATGTGCTGCAGCGGCGGGCTGGTGGTGGTCGAGCTCGATCCCTCGGGCTCGAACCTGCTTTTCTCCACGAGCATCTCCGGCGGGCTGGACAGCATGCAGACGGGCGGGCTGGCGGTCGATTCCGCCGGCGACATCTACGTGGCCGGGAGCAACATAGGCGCGAACCTGGCGACAACTTCCGGCGCGTTCCAGAGCACCAATCCCAGCCCGGTTCCAACCTGCTGCTATCACGGCTTCGTGGCCAAGATCACGGCTACCGCCGAGCCGCTTCTGCAATCCGGCACCCTGGCCAACGGCGCAACGTATCTTGCGGGCGGGCTGGTGCCGGGGTCCTGGGCGCAGGTGAAAGGCAGCAACCTCAGCAGCGTCACACGCATCTGGGACACACCCGACTTCACCGGGTTAGGCGCTAATCTGCCCACCAACTTGAGCGGCGTGCAAGTGCTGGTCAACAGCCAACCGGCGGCGGTGTATTACATCAGCAATACGCAAATCAGCTTCCAGGTACCGGCGGGCATCACGGGCACGGCCGCCGTGCAGGTAATTTCCAAAGGCCAGGCGAGCAACATTGTCAGTGCCGCGGCGGCGGCCAACTCACCGGGCATCTTCCCGATAGCGCTCGGCGGCACGAACTATGCGGCGGCGGTGTTTCTGGACGGCAAGATTGCGGCCGAACCTTCGAATGGGCCAGGGTTCCGCAACGCCGTTCCCGGCGAGACGGTGGAACTGTTCGCCACGGGCCTGGCTCCGTCGCCCGCGGGAACATTGGTCTCGACGACATTCGTGAGCGGCGTGACGGTGACGATCGGCAGTGTCACGGTGCCGGCGGACGCCGCGGCGCTGGTATCGGCGGGAGAATTTCAAATCAACTTCAGGGTACCGACCAGCCTGGCGCCGGGCGTTTATCCGGTCTCGATTTCGATCAACGGAGTGTCGTCGCCGGCGACGATCAATTCCGCGCCGGCCGGGCCGGTGGTGATGCCGGTCGGGCACTGAGGCGTCGCCAGTGGGACGGGCTAACGCCATGCCAGTCCGGCGAACATAGGCCGGCGCACAGATTCGTCCCAGTTGCGGACGGCCTACCGATCGCGGCCGAGAAAACCGCTCTTGTCCCGGTCGGCGGCCTCGCCCGTTGGCGCCGGCCACTTTTTCGTGCTTTCGGGCGCCGGCCCGGATGCGTTGAGCACGCGGATGGCAGCCAGCCGCACCGGCTTGGGCATGGTTTCCGCGCTCAACTGGGCGTAGAGGTCCAGGGCCCGCGTCCGATTGCTCGCCATCAGGCCTTCGGCGCAAAGCAGGGCGGCGCGAGCGGCAACAGGAAAGACCGGAGAACTGGCGCGGCCCAGCGCGGCCTGAAGCGATCGAGACGCCTGCATGCCTCCGATCATGCCCACGGAGGCCGCGGCCGCGCGGGCCACTTCGGCGTCGCTATCGTCGATCAGCTTCGTCAGCATGTCGAGCGCTTTGGCGTCCTTGCGCACGCCGATCGAGGTGATCACCCCGATTTTCAGGCGGCCCTGCAATTTCGGCAGAGCGTCGCGCAGCGCATCGTCGACGGAGGGATCGGGGTTCGGCTCCAAGCCGAAGCGGGCGTAGCACGAGAGCTGGGGGTGGGTCAGGAGCGCCGCCAAGGGCGGGACCGCTTCCTTGCCGCCCACGAAGGCCAGCTTCTTGCAAGCGATGGCTTTCTGGAACAGGGTGGAAGACGGGTCTTTCACCATGGCGACCAGCTTGGGCGGTTCCATCTTCCAGATGGGCAGCGCGTCGTACTCGGGAAGGATGACCGGCCGCGCGGGGGCGGCTCCGCGTCCCGGCGCGGCTTGCGGCGTTGGTGTCTGTGCAGGTGTTTGCGGCATTGCGGTAGTCTCCTTTCTTCCCGGCTACACGCTGGTAGCCAGCGCCTCCATGCGCCAGGGCTCGCGATAGGCGCGGCCGCGCATGCGATTGGCCTCTTCGTCCTTGAGGAACATCCGTTTGGCCGGATCCCAGGTCAACTTGCGGTTCAGTTGAGCGCAAATCCAAGCGGCATGGGAGGCGACGTGGGTGTGACAGGTCACGTCGGCATTGGCGCGGGGCGGAATGCGGGAGCGGATGCTTTGCAGGAATTCGCGGATGTGCTCGCCGGTCGGGTCGCCCTTGGGTCCGATTTTGGTGGGCACGAGAGATTTCAGATTCGGCGAGACCTCAATGCGCCCGCTGTCGCCGACTTCGACCCAGCCTTCGGTGCCTTCGAAGCGATTGCTGCACGAACCCAGCAACATCCAACTGTGATTGCGCAGGACGAGTTGCACGCCGTTGGCGTAGCGGCAATAGATGGTGTAGCGATTGATGAGGCCGTCGCCGCGGAAGGTGGGGCCGTCGGGAACGTACTCGACCGGCTCGGTGTGCTCCATGTCGGCGGCCCACTGGGCCATGGCGACGGTGTGGGAAGCCCACTCGAGCAGCCCGGCGTGGAAATCCCAGAACTCGCCGCGGCCACGGTCGGGGTAGGCGGAATTCCAGGGGCGCCACAGGCACGGCCCCAGCCACTTGTCCCAATCGAGCACCAGCGGGTCGGGTTCGGGGGTCTCGGGGGGCCACCAACTATGCCCGCCTTCATCGACGGTTCCCAGGCCAATGGCGGTGTCGGCATGCACGGCCAGAAGCCTGCCCAGCCGGCCGCTGCGGGCGAGCCCAACGGCGAACTCGAAGGCGAACTGGTTCTTGCGCTGGGCGCCGGACTGGTAGACCACGCCGTAGCGGCGGACATTATCGGCCATGGCGTAGCTTTCGTTGATCGACATGGCGCCGGGTTTCTCGATGTACATGTCCTTGCCGGACTGCGCCGCCCACATCGCCATGGGCCCATGCCAGCGGTCGCTGGTGGCGATCAGGAGGGCATCGATGTCGGGCCGCGCCAGCACTTCGGCGGGATCGCGGTACATCTTGCAGTCGTTGTTGCCGTAGTGCTTGTCCACGAAGCTCTTGACGTTTTCGCGAGCGCTCTCCCGCACGTCCGCGATGGCGACGAATCGCACGCGGGGGTCGGGGAGCAGGCGCTGGAGGTCGTACATTCCGCGGCTGCGGATGCCGATGCCTGCGAAGACCAGTTGATCGTTGGGCGCGACGGGCCCGGCGGCCGCGGCGGGCTGAGCGGGCACCTGGGCGGGAGCCTGTCCCATGGCGGATCCGCCGACCGCGGCCGCCACGCCGGCCCGCGCCAGAGACGTTCCAAAGCGCCTGCGAGTGACGCGATTGCGCTCTTCGGGCATTGTGGATACCTTCCTTTCCGACGAACGGTTGCTCTTCTGGGCGAACTGTAACATCCAGCGGGGCTGCTCTCAAGGGCGTGAGGGCTGGGCTGGTTCAGATCTCCCGGTGGCGGCCTCAGAATCTCTGCGGCAAGCTGCGAACGAGCTCCAAAACGAACTCGCTGCAATACTGTCCGGCGACACGCTCGAGATGCGGATGGCTGTACTCAGAATCCGAGATCATTCGGATCGCCAGAAAGCGCGTACGAAGACCGGTTGCCGCGCCGTGCGCAAATGCGCTCTCCATGTCTTCGGAATCTGTACCGTACCTGGCGCGAATGCTGGCAATCATATCCAGCTCGCGATTGTACTGCGGCGCGGAGCCGATGGTTCCCCGGACGACGCGCCCGCGTGGATTCTTCATCGCCGCGGCGGCTTCGATCGCGCGGGCATCTCCGCTGAATGTGTAGAAGGAAGTTCCCTGCCTGCCATCGAGCCGTAGACGGTGAGGATCAGGCTTCCACCGCGCCGGGTTGATGCCGGATCCGGCATCGCCATGCTCCGACGTGTAGGCACCGTAATCGACGGTTCGTTCGCCGACCACGATGTCCCACAACCGTAGATCCGGGTTGTGGGCTCCGGCGGTCCCCTGGTTGATGACCAGGCCCGGCTGGTAGCGCTCGATCCCGAGGACGGTAGCCGCGACGGCGTTGATGGGACCGACTTCTGTCCGGGACACGACCACTCGTTTGGCGCCGATTCTTCCTTCCCAGAAGGTCCATGCGGAGATCTGCCTGGACCGGGCACCTTCGAGCGCAGTCAAGAGCGGCTGTAACTCGCCATCTACCGCGCCTTGCACCAACAGCACGCCTGGCGGCTCGTCTGCGCAACCGATGGCAAACGCCGTGCAGGCGCTCAGGAAGTTTCGCCGTAGCATAACGGGATCAGTTTAGTATCTCCGGCGACGGTTTGGCAGCGGCGCTTTTGCCAGCCTGTGGAGCGGCTCAACGGTGAAAGCCCCCACCCCTACGCCAGTAGCTTCTTCAGATACGCGAGACTCGCCTCGAAATCCTCGCGCTCTTTGCGCCGGGCTGCCTCGGCGTCCGGCGGACGCACCTCCGGCGCGCGCGCCTTGCCCCGGTCCGCGATCTCCAGAAAGCGCTCGAATTCCCACGCGGGCGTGTCCCGGTACGCCTCCCAGAACTTCGCGTCGCGAAACGGAAACACCCGCGGCCCCATCACGATCGACTCGATCGACAGCGCCCGGCCCGGGCACAGCGCCGCGTACTTGCGCACGTACCCTTCGATATCCACGTTCCCCTCGCCCATCCGCACCCACGACACCGCCGCGCCCTCCGGCACGCGCCACACGGCGCTGTCCCGCAGGTGACTGGTCAGCACGTACGGCGCCAGCGTCTCCAGCGTCAGGTGCGGGTCTTCGATGGTCCACAGGGGATTGCCCGAATCGATGCACACACCGGTCACGTCCGGCCCCGCCTGCTCGATCAGCCCCTTCAGCTCGCGCGCCTGCATGTCCCCGGCGTGATTCTCGATGGCGATCTTCACGTGCGCGTCAGCCGCCCTCGCCCGCACGTTGCGCAGCACCTGCGCCATGCTCTCGATGTGCCGCTCGATGGGCCCCGGCAGCCGGTCCGCCGAGCTGCCCAGCACGCAGCGCACGATGCGCGAGCCCACTGTCACCGCCGCGTCGATCATCGTCCCGAGCTGCGCTTCCGCGGTCCCCGCGGAGGCGTTGAACATTTTCGAGGTAGGGCAGATCGACATCATCCCGATCTCGATCTCGATCCCGAGTTTCTGCGCGTGCTCCCGCACCCGCCGCAGATTGTCTTTTTCCAGACCGCCGATGAACCGCACCTCGGAAAAGTGCACCACCCGCACCTTCAGCCCCGCGCAGTAATCCAGAAGTTGGAACGGCGTCCAGTTCTGTGAGCGCAGGCTGAAGAGGTCCGCGCCCAGCTTCACGCTGGCGGCCGCTTTCGCCGCCAGGGCCAGAGGCGCCACCGCAGCCGCCTGCATCCATTGCCGCCGCGTCATTGCTTTTCGTACACCACGTACGCGAACTTCTTCGAATCCGGCGACCACGAGTTCACGTTGATGGTCCCCTGCCCGCCGAAAAACTTCACCAGCACCTCGGGATGCGCCGCCTTCAGCTTCGCTCCGGGAGCCGGTATGAGCCGGAGCACCACGCCTTCCATCTTGTCGTTGTGGTTCGGCGTGCCGGGCGGGAATCCGAAAATCAGCAGCAGCTTGCCGTTCGGCGAGAAGTGCGGGAACCAGTCCTCCACTTCGTCGCTGGTCACGCGCTCGGCCTTCGCATCGTCGGCGCCCGCTCCGTCCGGCGGCATCCGCCAGATGTCCCATCCGCCGCCGCGGTTCGAGTTGAAGTAGATCCACTTGCCGTCCGGCGAATACTCCGGCCCGTCGTCATAGCCTTTCGTGGTCAGGCGCTGCTCCGTTCCCCCTTCCACCGGCACGCGGAACAGGTTGAACTTGCCGTCGCGCTGCCCCACTACCGCCAGCCATTTCGCGTCGGGCGACCATCCGTGAAAATAGCTCGGCGAGAGCGGCGTCATCAGCTTGGCGCCCGACCCGTCCCCATTCGCCAGGTACACCTGCGACTGCCGCGAATTCGGGCTCGACGCCGAAAACGCCAACTGCTTCCCGTCGCGCGTGTAGTCGTGATCGTTGTTGCAGCGGTACCCGCCCTCGCCCAAGTCGATTTTCTCCAGCTTGGCCTCTCCCTCGACCGGCAGCCGGTACAAGCTTCCGCCTGTATTCACAAGGAGGAACTTCCCGTTGCGCGACCAGTTCGGCGCCTCGATCACCTGGTCCGCCGAGTAGAGCACAAACGAGCGCTTCGTCCCCAGGTCGTAAATCGAAATCCTGCTCCGGTACCGCTGCTGCGGTGTCTGCTGGGCCAGCGCCACGGCCGCCAGCAGGACGGGCATTAAAAAGCGATGCATGGTCCGCTCGATCATATCAACATCGCCACCGTCCGTGGAATTGCAATTGCTTCCCTAACGTCCGCTGTTCGTAAATCCAACGGTTTCTGACATCTTTGGACCAGTGATAGGGGTTTATCACCCGTGGTGGGGAATATGACGCGAATCCAGGCACTCAAAGACCATCCGTTCGCCGTAGGACTTTCCGGCACGCAGCTCGATGGCCTCGCCAAACTGGCCACCGAGGTCATGTTTCAAGAGGACGAGGTCATCCTCGTCGACGGCCAGCAGTCCACCTCGTTCTACCTGGTCATGTCCGGCAGCGTCGCAGTCGAACTCAGTACGCCACGTTACACGATCTGCGTGCAGAGTCTCGGGCCGGGCACCGTCTTCGGCTGGAGCGCCCTTCTCGAACACCAGGACACGCTCTTCCAGGTTCGCGCCCGCGAACGTACCACCGCCCTCGAGCTCAACGGCGCCGCGCTCAAAGCCCGGTGCTTCGAAGACACCGCGCTCGGCGCCGCGGTTCTCCACCGTGCCCTCTACGTTGTGGCCGGCCGCGTGAAGGCCACCGAGCTACGCTTCGCCGAAATGTGCGGCGTCAAAGTGTAGAATGGGACGCGAGTGCGCGTCCTCGAACTATCCGACCTTCTGCCTCTCCTCGACTACCCCGAGATCATCAACCGCATGCGCGACGCCCTCATCGCCTACTCCCGCGGCGAGTGCGACACTCCCATGCCCATGCACCTCCCCATCGCCCCCGAAGACGCCGAAGTGCACATGAAGTCCAGCTACCGCCGCGGCGGCAAGTACTTCGCCCTCAAAATCGCCGCCACTTTTCCGCGCAATCCAGGCCGCGGCCTCCCTGCCGGCAACGGAATGATGCTCCTCTCCTCCGCCGAGACCGGCGATCCCGTGGCTTTCCTCCGCGACGGCGGACACCTCACGGACGTGCGCACCGCCGCCGTGGCCGCCCTCATCGCCCGCGAGCTCGGCCGCCGCGACAGAACGCTCGGCGTTATCGGGACCGGCATCCAGGCCCGCCTCCAGGTCGAACTGCACGCCCGCGTGCTCCCCCTCGAGCGCGTCGTTCTCTGGGGCCGCAACCCGGAGCATGTCGAAGCCTGCCGCCGCGACATCGGCCGCTTTGCCGACGTCTCCATCGCCGCCATTCCGGCCGAGGTCGCGCATGAAACCCGCCTGATCGTAACCTGCACCGCCTCGCGCGAGCCGGTCCTCCACACCGCCGCCGTCCATCCCGGCACGCATATTTCCTGCGTCGGCTCCGACACGCCGGGCAAGCAGGAGATGGACGCCGCCATCCTTCGGCGGGCCGCCCTCGTCCTCGCCGATTCGCGGCGCCAGTGTGAGAAGCTGGGGGAGTTGCAGCACGCGCCCGATTGTCTCGTCCGCGCCGTCGAGCTCGGTGAATTCCTGGCCGCGCCGCGACCCGTCCCGCCGCACTCGCTGACCGTGTGCGATTTCACCGGTCTGGGTGTGGAAGACCTGTACATCGCGGAATCCTGCTGGGAGAAAGTCGCATGAGAATCCCCGTCTTCGAAATGGAGCGCAACCAGTCCACCTGGGAAAATCTCGTCGAGTTCGACATGAGCGAAAGCGGCGTCCGCCCCGTAAGCCTGCGCGAGCTCGCCGGGATGGGCCTCGATCTCGACGCCATCATTGACATGCCGCTTGGCTACAGCCAATCCAACGGCACCATTCCCCTCCGCGAAGAGCTGGCCCTACAGTACCCCGGCGCGTCTGTGGACCATATCGAGGTCACCAACGGCACCTCCGAAGCCAATTTCCTGCTTGCCCTCGCCCTCATCCGCGACGGCGACGAAGTCGCCTTCCAGGTTCCCAACTACATGCAGTACGGCGGCCTCCCCACCGGCTTCGGCGCCCGCATCAACACTTTCCACCTCTCCATAGACCGCGACTGGGAGCCCGCCTGGGACGAATTCGACCGCGCTGTCAACCCGCGCACGCGCCTCGTCTATCTCTCCAATCCCCACAACCCCACCGGCAGCGTGCTCTCCCGCGAAGCCATGCGCCGCATCGTGGCCCGCTGCGACCAGGTTGGCG
>Ga0335077_10009720_pt1 | contig 11950 bp, 18 predicted proteins | sample Lox_Sample_31_FD_207151 | JGI IMG/M metagenome (GOLD analysis project Ga0335077, IMG submission 207151) | Soil microbial communities from Loxahatchee National Wildlife Refuge, Florida, United States - Lox_Sample_3.1 | ecosystem: Environmental > Terrestrial > Soil > Wetlands | place: USA...
CCGCGCCCGTAGCTCAGTGGACAGAGCGACGGCCTTCTAAGCCGTTTTGCCGGAGAAAGTGCTGGCGCACTTTCTCCGGGTCGGGGCGCTTGTACTCTTGCAGGCTCCGCGCCCGTAGCTCAGTGGACAGAGCGACGGCCTTCTAAGCCGTTTTGCCGGAGAAAGTGCTCGCGCACTTTCTCCCGGTCGGCGCTTGTACCCTTGCAAGCTCCGCGCCCGTAGCTCAGTGGACAGAGCGACGGCCTTCTAAGCCGTTGGTCGCAGGTTCGAATCCTGCCGGGCGCACTACACGACGGTCAGCGGCTCGCAGCTTCGGCGGCTGCGGTTTCCGCTCGGGTCGGTCGCCGTGACGCAGAGCTTGACGGCGACGTCCGCGAGTGTCGCCGGAACGTGCCACGTGACCGAGTACGCGCGGTCGGCCGCCGTCGGCTGGAGCGGCCGCCGGAAGGTCGCTAGCACCCTGGCCCTGCCGGTGATCACCTGCAACACGGCGCTCGTGCGGCCGCTGTCGTCGGACGCTTCGTAGCTCAGCCTCATCGGCCGCCCCCGGCTCCCGGCGCTCGGCAGCGCGGCCGCGATCGGGGCCAGGATGTCCTTCGACCGCAGCGCGTCGGCCGCGATCAGCTGCGAGACCGCCGCCGCGGCCGTCCTCGTCAGCTCGTCGGCCGAAGCGCCCTGGATCGGGACACCCGCGAGCACCCGCTCCTCGGCTGCTGTCGAGCGGCCGCCGTCGTAGATCCCGAAGCCCGCCGGCATCACGACGAGCAGCGGGCCGACGTAGACGATCCCGAGCTCCAGGCCGAGGAACTTCGCGTAGTCGCTCGGCTTGCCGAACAGGCTCGGGACCGCTCCGAGATCGGACGGGCTCGCGATCACGGCCACCCTGATCCTGTCGTTCCGCTCGTAGACCGCGTCGACCTCGGCCGCGAGCGCCGTAGCCGCGTCGGCTCCGGGCGCCGGGTAGGGGAGGAACACGTTGCGCGTGTAGAGGACGTCGCTGGCGGGATCACCGTCGGCGAGGGCCGCCGGCACGGCGAGCGCGACCGCCACCGAGCCGACCAGGATCACACAGGCGGCTACTCTCGCGATCGGCACGGCTTCGGCTTCATCCAGCGTCTGACTAAAGCAGCGCCTTCTCGCCGGCGCAACCGGAGGCGAGTGGTCCGGCGTGCAGGGTGGCGGACGGGACTCGAACCCGCGACCACCCGGACCACAACCGGGGGCTCTACCAACTGAGCTACCGCCACCGTGAGCGGGGACAGGATAGCGAGCCGGGCGCGAAGCCGGGCATACTCCGTCCAGGCCCCGTAGCTCAGCGGATCAGAGCGGCGGACTTCGAATCCGCGTGCGGAGGTTCGACTCCTCCCGGGGCCGCTCCGTCCGCACGTCCGCTCGCACGCGGCCGAGGATCGCTTAGGTTGACGAGCATGCATTCGCCCGACCGAGGCGCGATTCGGGAGCTCTCTCGCGACGAGATCGATGCGTTCCTCCTGGAGCAGCGCATCGCGCGGCTCGGCTGTCACGCGGGCGGGCTCACCTACGTCGTGCCCGTGATCTACGCGTACGACGGCGAGTGCGTGTACGCCGTGACGACCGAGGGGCAGAAGGTGGCGATGATGCGCGAGAGCCCGCGCGTCTGCGTCGAGGTCGACGAGTACGACGCCGACGGTCGGGGGAGCTGGCGGAGCGTGATCGCCTACGGCGAGTACGAGGAGCTCGGCGGCGACGACGTCGGACTGGCGCTCGCTGCCCTGCGAGAGGCCTTCGGCCGGGAGGCGCCTGCCGACGGCGGGCGCGGCCTCGGCCCGGGTGTCGTCGCGTTCAGGATCCGCCTGGACGAGCTCACCGGGCGCGCGGTCGCCCGCTGACGTGACCGCCCTCGTCGTGGTCGGGATCGACGGCCTCGGCGGCGCCGGCAAGAGCACGCTCGCCCGGCGGCTCGGCGCGGACGCGGTGGTCGAGTTCGACGACTTCTACCGGCCGTCCGCGACGCGGCTTCCGCCCGGCGACCCGGACATCGGCGGGAACTTCGAGTGGCGCCGGCTGCGCGACCAGGTGCTCCTGCCGCTGTCGCGGCACGAGGAGGCCCGCTACCAGCGCTACGACTGGGGCGCCGATGCGATGGCCGAATGGCGCACCGTCGTCCCCCGCGGGCTCGTCGTGATCGAGGGGAACTACTCGACGCGCGCGGAGCTGCGCGAGCTGTACGACCTCAGGATCTGGGTCGAGACACCGCGCGAGGTCCGTCTCGCACGCGGGCTCGAGCGAGGCGGGATCGACACCCGCGAGCGCTGGCTCGAGGAGTGGATGCCCGAGGAGGAGCGCTACCTCGCCGCGCAGGAGCCGTGGCGGTTCGCCGATCTGATCGTCGACGGCCTCGCGCCTATCCCCTCATGTTCACCGCGTGGACCCTGACGGGCTCGATCGTCACGACGACCCGCGACTCGCCGGGCCGGTCGTGGACCTCGAGGTCGGCGCCGTACTTCGCGCCGAGGCGACCCGCGAACACGTAGTCGTCGTCGGGCTCGACCAGCGCGCGGCCGCGCACCTCGAGGTAGCGGTAGGGGTTGCCGAGGTCGAGGATCAGGAGGCTGCACTGCGGCCGCTGCGTGAGGTTCTTCGTCTTCTGCCGCGACGTGTTCAGGGAGAGCCTGAGCTCGCCGTCCTCGAGCAGGAACCAGACGGCGGTCACCTGCGGGAGGCCGTCTCCGCCGATCGTGGCCAGCGCGGCGACCTGCGCGTCGAGCAGGTCGCGGTGGGAGTCCGGGAAGGTGGTCATGCGGCCATTCTCGCCGACGCGCACGGGCCCATGCGCGCCGGCGGGAACGTCGGCTAGCAGCAGCCGTTGCCGCAGCAGCCCGAGCCGCAGTCGCAGTCGGTCGCGGTCATCGCTCCTCCTTTCATCGATAGTTGTCGATGCAGAGACGCTAGCTGGTACATTGATGAGCGTCAATGAAGACGCTCCCCGTCCTCCAGCCGATCTGCTGCGGCCCGGACACACCGGTGATGGAGCCCGCCGCGGCCGAGGCGCTCGCGGCGGCGTTCAGGGCACTCGCCGACCCGACGCGCGTCGCGATCGTCAACCGGCTCGCCGCGGCGCCCGAGGCGTGCGTGTGCGACCTGACGGACGCGTTCGAGCTGTCGCAGCCGACGATCTCGCACCATCTGCGGATCCTGCGCGACGCGGGCCTCGTCGAGGCCGAGCGGCGCGGGACCTGGGCCTACTACCGCCTCGTCCCGGAGGCGATCGACGGGCTCCGGGGCGCTCTGGCCGGCTAGCCGAGGAGCGCGCGCACCGACTCGAGCCGGCTGCGCACGACACGGTAGTGCGCCCAGCTTCCGCGCTGCTCACGCTCGACCAGGCCCGCCTGGAGCAGGACCTTGAGGTGGTGGCTGACGGTCGGCTGCGTCAGCCCGAGCGGCTCTGTCAGGTGGCACACGCACGCCTCGCCTCCGGGCTGTGACTGGATCAGGCTGAGCAGCCGCAGGCGGGCCGGGTCGGCGATCGCCTTGAGCGCATGGGCGAGGCTCTCGGCCTGCTCCGCGTCGAGCGGCCCCGCGAGCAGGGGCGGGCAGGACACGGCGAGGGTCGCGATCGGCTTCACGAGACAAAGATATTGACAGACATCGATGGCCGCGCAAGACTCCATCGCATAGACCGACGTCGATATGCAAGGAGCGACCGATGAGCCAGCAGCTCGACCCCGTGACGGAGCATCACGTTCGCCGTGCGGCCGCGGCGCTGGCCGACGAGTTCGCGGGGATCTTCTCGCGCGAGACGATCGAGCGGTACATCGGCGAGTCGACCGACCTGCTCGGTGAATCGAAGATCAACGTGTTCGTGCCCGTGCTCGCGCACCGCTTCGCGCGTGAGCGTCTCCGCGCGCTCGCGCAGGCGGAAGGAGCGATCGTGAAGGAGCGACCGGAGGTGCTGTTCGTCTGCGTCCACAACGCGGGCCGGAGCCAGATGGCGGCCGGGCTCGTGCAGCTCCGCTCGGAGGGCCGAATCCACGTCCGCTCTGCAGGAAGCGCGCCCGCCGACGAGATCAATCCGGCCGTGGTCGAGGCGATGGCGGAGCTCGGAGTCGACCTGGGCGAGGAGTTCCCCAAGCCACTCACCGACGAGGTCGTACGCGCAGCCGACTGCGTGGTCACGATGGGCTGCGGGGACGCCTGCGCGATCTACCCGGGCAAGCGCTACGAGGACTGGGTGCTCGATGATCCGGCGGGCCAGGATCTCGCGACCGTGCGGCGGATCCGCGACGAGCTCGATCGCCGCGTGCAAGCCCTGATCGCCGAGCTGCTTGGCTAGGCCGGCGCTCGCGAGGCGCTGCCTCGCCGAGGGCCTCGCAACGTTCGCCCTGGTGTTCGCCGGCTGCGGCGCGATCATCGTCGATCACGAGCGCGAGGGCTCGCTCGGCGCGGCAGGCGTAGCCGTCTCGTTCGGCCTGGCGATCATGGTGATGGTCTATGCGACGGGCCATCTCTCCGGAGCCCACCTCAACCCGGCTGTCACGCTGGCGTTCGCCGTGACCCGGCACTTTCCCGCTCGAGACTCGCTCGCCTACGCGTCGGCCCAGCTCCTGGGAGCCGTCGCGGCCGCCGGGCTGCTCCGGGTCGTCTGGCGAGGGACGCCGGCGCGGCTCGGTGCGACGGTTCCCAGCGTCGGCACGTGGCCGGCCCTCGTGTACGAGATCGTGCTCACCGCGCTGCTGATGTTCGTGATCATGGCCGTCGCGACCGACACCCGGGCGGTCGGGGCGGCCGCGGCGATCGCCATCGGCGGCACCGTCGCACTCGACGCGCTCTTCGGCGGCGGCGTCACCGGCGCGTCGATGAACCCGGCGCGCTCGTTCGGCCCCGCGCTGCTCGCGCCGGAGTGGTCGAGCTTCTGGATCTACGTCGTCGGCCCGATCACCGGCGCCCTGCTCGGCGCGCTCGCGTACCAGCTCGTCCGGGTGCCGGCGGCGGACGCGACGGCCTGAGATTTAAGTTGACACTTACGTAAGTAAGTGCTTACATACTCGCCGTGGAGGTCGCACTGAGAGCGATCGCCGAGCCTCATCGGCGGCAGATCCTGCGTCTCGTCTGGGACGCCGAGCTCTCGGCCGGCGAGATCGCCTCGCACTTCGACGTGTCGCGCCCGGCGGTCTCGCAACATCTCAACGTCCTGAAGGGGGCGGGGCTCGTGAGCGAGCGACGGAACGGCGCCAGGCGCCTCTACCGGGCGCGTCCCGAGGGGATCGCCGAGCTGAAGGCGTTCCTCGAGGAGTTCTGGGGCGACCGCCTCGAGAACCTCAAGCGTGAGGCCGAACGAGAGGAGAGGGAGCAGCATGGAAAGCACGACTGAGAGCGTGACGATCGAGCGCGAGCTCGTGATCGACGCGAGCCCGGAGACCGTCTGGGAGTTCCTCGTCGATCCCGAGAAGGCGGTCCGCTGGATGGGGATGTCGGTCTCGATCGACGCGCGCCCCGGCGGCGAGTACCGCGTCGAGGTGATCCCGGGCCACACCGCCGCCGGCGAGCTCGTCGAGCTCGACCCGCCCCAACGGCTCGTCTACACCTGGGGCTGGGAGCAGGGCGAGGACGGGCCCTCAGCGGTGCCGCCGGGCGCGTCCACCGTCGAGATCGAGCTGACGCCGAGCGGAGGCGGGACCGCGCTGCGGTTCAGGCACCGCGACCTGCCGAGCGAGGCGACCGCCGAGTCGCACGGACACGGCTGGGACCACTACCTCGGGCGGCTCGCGATCGCCGGGGCCGGAGGCGACCCGGGAGTCGATCCCTGGGTCACGGGCGAGCGGAGTCGCTCGGCGGCACGACAGTGATGCCTCTCACCGAGCTTCCGGAGGTCATGCTCGCGATGTTCGCCGACCCGGAAGGGCACCTGATCGGGCTCGTGAAGGGGATGTAGGGAACGAGTTGCGCTCCGGGCGCACGGGCGACACCATCCGTCCGTGCGCCCGCTGCTCGCCGCGCTCGTCCTCGCTCTCGTCCTCGCCGGCTGCGGCGGCGGCGCGAAGGGGCCCGCGCCCGCGGCGGTCGTCGCAGCGGCGACCAAGGCGACCTCCGCCGAGAAGAGCTTTCACTTCGTCTACGACGAGCAGCACGGCCCCGCCTCGAAGAAGGGGCTCCACCTGATCTACGCCGACGGCGACGTCGTGCTCCCCGGCGACGTGAAGGCCGACGTGACCGGAACGCTCCTCGGACTTCCCCTGCGCTCGACGCTGGTCGTGGTCGGCGGCAGGTACTACATCCGGAACCCGTTCACCCAGAGCTGGCAGTCGGTGAGCGTGGCGACCAACCCCGTCGCGTTCTTCAATCCGGCGAAGGGAGTCCTCGCCGTGATCGCCGGCGCGACGCAGCTGCAGAGCAAGGGCAGCGAGAAGGTCGGCGGGCGGGACGCGTACCACGTGAAGGGCAAGGTGCCGGTGAGCGCGATCTCGCCGATCCTCGGCAATCCGCCGAGCTCGAAGCTCGTCGACGTCGATCTCTGGATCGACAAGGAGAGCTCCCGCCTGCTCCGCGTCCGCATCTCGGGGCCGGTCGAGTCGGGGGACCCGTCGAACGCGGTCCGCACCGTCGACCTCTCGAGCTACGGGAAGCGCGTCGTGATCACCGCCCCGGTCACGTCCTGACGCAGGCGCTGCTCTCCGCGCGCGGCGTGACCCGGCGGTTCGGGCGCCGCGTCGTGCTCGAGCCGACGGACCTCGACGTCGGGACGGGGGAGGTCGTCGCCCTCGGGGGCCCGAACGGCGCCGGCAAGTCCACGCTGCTCGCGATCCTCGCCGGGGCGCTTCGCCCGACCGGCGGCACCGTCGCGGCGCCGGCGAAGCTCGGCTGGATGCCGCAGCGACCCGCCCTCTACGGCCGCCTCACCCCGCGCGAGAACCTCGAGCTCTTCGCCCGTCTCGCCGGGCTCGCGGACGTCGGCGACGCAGTCGCCCGCGCGCTCGCCGAGGTCGGCCTGGACGTAGAGGAGCGGCACGCGGCGGACCTCTCCGTCGGGAACCAGCAGCGCCTCAACCTCGCGATCGGCCTGCTCGGCGAGCCGTCGGTGCTGCTCCTCGACGAGCCGACCGCCTCGCTCGACGCGCGCCGGCGAGGCGGGCTCTGGGAGCTGGTCGCGCGTGTGCGCGGCGCAGGCGGCGGCGTCCTCTTCGCGACGCACAACCTCGACGAGGCCCGCCGCGTCGCCGACCGGCTCCTCGTGCTCGAAGAGGGCCGCCTCGTCTACCAGGGCCCCCCGGCCGGGTATCGCGAGGAGCCGGCGCCAAAGCCAAATGCTCATGAGCACAAGGATGGGGCTTGAGGGCGATCCGGCTCCTGCTCGGGAAGGACGTGCGGCTGCTGCGCCGCTCGCCCGCGCTCGCCGGGGCGCTGGTCGTCTACCCGCTCGTCGTCGCGCTCCTCGTCGGGCTCGTCGTGCGCTACGCGGGCGAGCGACCGCGTGTCGCGCTCGTCGCGCCGGAGGGCCTGCCGAGCGTGATCGTCGTCGGCAAGCAGACCTTCGACCTCCAGCAGCTCTTCGCGGGCGCGAAGGAGGTGAAGCTCGTCCGGATGCCCGCGGCGCAGGCCGACCACCAGCTCGCCTCGGGCCAGGTGCTCGCGATCCTCACCGTGCCGAGGGGCTTCACGTCGGACCTGCGAGGGCTCGAGCGGAGCCCGAAGCTGATCCTCCGCACGACGCGCGGGGGGCTCTCGACACGCGTTGTCGAGAAGCTCCGCTCGTTCGTCTACTCGACGAACCTCGACCTGCAGAAGGCGTACATCCAGGCGAACCTGGCCGCGGTCGACCTCCTGCTCCGCGGCGGCGGCGGCACGATCGGACAGACCAGGTTCAGCCTGCTCGGAGTCCGCCGTGCGCGGGCGGAGCTGGCGGCGCTCGCGCGCTCGCCCGATCCCGCCGTGGCTTCCCGCGCGAAGAAGCTCGGCACCTTCATGGGGCAGCTGACGGGCGCCGTGGGCCAGGTCGGCACGTTCCTGCGCGCGACCGCGAACCCGATCCAGCTCGTCCACGTCGAGCAGGGCGGGCGCTCGTGGATCCTCTCCGCGCAGGTGCAGGCGTACGCCCTCGCCCTCGCGCTCGCGTTCGTCGCCGTGCTGCTCGGGGCCGGCGCGATCGTCGCCGAGCGGGAGGAGAACGTGCTCGGACGGCTCGTCGGCGGTCTCGCCGGCTTCGGCAGGCTGGTGGCGGAGAAGATCGCGTTCGTGACCCTGGTCGCGGCCGGGCTCGGGCTGCTGCTCGCGCTCGTGTTCGGTCTCATCGTCGAGCTCGGCCACGTCTCCGGCGGGCAGCCGTGGCAGCGCGTGCCGCTCCTGCTCGCCGGGCTCCTGCTCGCGGCCGCGGCGTTCGGCGCGTTCGGGGTCCTCGTGGGTGCGCTCGCCCGTGAGGCGGGGACTGCGACGCTCTTCGCGTTCCTCGTCGCGCTGCCGCTCACCCTCGTCTCGCTGGTGCCGAAGGGGACCGCGCCGGTGGTGGCCTGGATCGGCGCCCTCTTCCCCTTCGGCCACGCGGTGCACGCGTTCACCGTCGCGCTCTACGACACGCATCCGGCGGGTCTGTTCGCGCGGGAGTGCGCGTGGCTCGCCGCGCTCGCGGTCGGCTACGGCCTCGCCGCGCGGGTCGCGGCGCGGCGGCTGCTCTGAGAGGCGCGCGGGCCCCTGCGGAGCCCGCGCGCACGGTGGTGGGCTACCTGGCCGCGATCGGAATCCGGTGGGCCTTCGCCTCGACGGTCTTCGGCGTGTGGAGCTCGAGCACGCCCTTGGTGAAGACGGCCTTCACCTTCGTCGTGTCGGCCTCGGGCGGCAGCTCGAACCTGCGCAGGAACTCGCGGTCGAGCCGCTCGTGCAGACGGAACGTCTTCTCGGCCTGCTCCTTGGCCTCCTTCCGCGTGCCCTTCACCGTCAGCACGTGGTCGGTGACCTCGACGTCGAGATCCTTCTCGTCGAAGCCGGGGACCTCGAGCTCCACGACGAGCTCGTCGGTCGTCTCGTAGATGTCGGCGGCGGGGACGAGCAGGGGAACGAGGCCCCACGCGTCGAAGAGCCGCCGTGCCCTCCGCTCCATCGAGTCGAGCTCGCGGAACGGGATCAGCGGTGTCGTCGGCATGATTGCACCTCCTTTCGTCCGGCACCCGAATCGTCGCGCCGGGGGGCGCGGCGCGCATCGGGCGTGCGCCGCAGCGCGGTGCGGGGAACTACCGAGCCGGCGGAACGATCACCACGGGGCAGGGCGCGTGATGGGCGCACTGCTGGCTCACCGAGCCGAGCAGCAGGCCCGAGAAGCCGCCGCGCCCGCGCGAGCCGAGCACGAGCAGGTCGGCACCCTCGGCCGCCTCGACGAGCGTCGCCGACGGCTGCCCTTCCACGGCCTTGCGCTCGATCTCGAGGCCGCCGGTCGCGAACTCGGCCAGCGCGTCGTCGATCACCTGCTCGGCCTCCCTCTCGATCGACCCCAGCGCCTCGGGATCGGCCGCGGGGAGGTAGCCCGGGCCGGCCAGGAACTGGTACGTCCAGCTGTGGACCACGACGACCCTCACCTCCCGCAGGCGCGCCTCGTCGAGCGCCCAGTGCAGCGCCCGCTTCGACTCGGCCGAGCCGTCGACGCCGACGACGATGAAGCCCACGCCTCGATCGTAGCCCCTATCGTTCGGGCACGACCACGCGGGCGTGGCGGAACTGGTAGACGCGGCGGGTTTAGGTCCCGTTGGGCGAAAGCTCTTGGAGGTTCGAGTCCTCCCGCCCGCACTCCGACACGGAGGACTCGGCGGCAGCCCACCCTCTCTCTGCTTGAATGGCCGCAGTGTCTTCCCAGGTAGAGGAGCTGGCCGGCAACACCGTTCGACTCACCGTCGACGTGCCGAGCCACGACGTCCACCACGCGGTCGAGCACGCGGCGAACGATCTCGCCGAGAGCGTGAAGGTGCCGGGCTTCCGCAAGGGCAAGGTGCCGATGCCGGTGCTGATCTCCCGCGTGGGCCGCGACCGCCTCTACACCGAGGCGGTCGAGAGCCACATCTCCGGCTGGTTCTGGAACGCGGCCGCCCGCGCGCGCCTGCGCCCCGTCTCGCAGCCCGAGTACGACTTCGAGCTGCCCGCCAACGACGCCGACCCGTGGCGGTTCACCGCGACCGTCGAGGTGATGCCCACGCCGGTGCTCCCGGACTGGTCGGAGCTCGAGGTTCCCTACGCCGAGCCCGAGCTACCCGAGGGGCTCGTCGACCACGAGCTCGAGGTGCTGCGCTCGTCGGTCGCCGAGCTGGCCCCGGTCGAGGGCCGCGGCGCGCAGCCGGGGGACACCGTCGTGATCGACCTCGTCAGCCCGGGCGGCGAGACCCAGCACGACTACGTCGTCCAGCTCGGCGCGGGCCGCCTCGTCGAGGAGATCGAGCAGGGCGTGCTCGGGATGGAGGCGGGCGCGTCGAAGGAGATCGGCTTCGAGCTCGCCGACGAGTCGACCTCGGCCGTCGAGGTCCAGCTCAAGGAGATCAAGGAGCACGTGCTGCCGCCGCTCGACGACGAGCTGGCGCGCACCGCGAGCGAGTTCGACACGCTCGACGAGCTGCGCGCCGACCTCGAGCAGCGGCTCGAGGAGCAGGCCGAGGCCGAGGCCGACGCCGCGTTCCGCTCCGCCGTCGTCGACGCGCTCGTCCAGGCCGCGAACGTCCAGGCGAGCGGCCCGCTCGTCGAGTCGCGCGCGCGCGAGCTCCTGAACGGGCTCGTGCGCTCAGTCGAGGGCCGCGGCATCCCCTTCGAGGCCTACCTGCAGATGACCGGCGGCTCTGCCGACGAGCTCGTGCAGCGCGTCCGTGCCGAGGCGGCGCACTCGGTCGCGCGCGAGGTCACGCTCGAGGCCGCAGCCGACAAGCTCGCCCTCACCGTCGAGGACGCCGAGGTCGACGAGCTCGTCCGCGAGCAGGCCGAGGCCGCGGGCGAGGACGCCGACGAGGTGATCGCCGAGCTCCACGAGCGCGGCGAGTACGAGCGGCTCCGCGAGGACCTGCGCCTGCGCGACTCGCTCGACAGGATCGCCGCCGAGGTGAAGCGCATCCCGGTCGAGCTGGCAGAGGCGCGCGAGGCGATCTGGACGCCCGACAAGGAAAAGCCCCAGACCGAGACGAAACTGTGGACCCCCGGTAGCAAGGAGTAGCGATGAGCCCGTTGATTCCGATGGTGATCGAGCAGACCTCGCGCGGCGAGCGGTCGTTCGACATCTATTCCCGACTGCTCAATGAGCGGATCATCTTCCTCGGCACGCCGATCGACGACCAGATCGCGAACCTCATCGTGGCGCAGCTGCTCCACCTCGAGTCGGAGGATCCGGACAAGGACATCTCGATCTACATCAACTCGCCCGGCGGCCAGGTGTACTCGGGCCTCGCGATCTACGACACGATGCAGTTCATCAAGCCCGACGTGCAGACGATCTGCGTCGGGATCGCGATGTCGATGGGCGCCGTGATTCTCGCCGGCGGCGCGAAAGGGAAGCGGATGGCGCTGCCGAATGCCAAGATCCTGATCCACCAGGTGACGAGCGGCTTCCAGGGGCAGGCGACGGACATCGAGATCCAGGCGCGCGAGACGATCGCGTTGAAACGGCGCCTGGAGGAGATCCTGAGCGAGCACACCGCCAAGGACGCCGAAACGGTGTCGAAGGACATGGAGCGCGACTACTACATGACGTCCGAGGAAGCGAAGGAGTACGGCATCATCGACAACGTGATCGCGCACCGCTAGCTGGACTAACGGCGGCAGGCGCGCTACAAGGAGTATCGAGACGATGGCCCGAGCGAGCGACGGAAACGAGCAGCTGCTCTGCAGCTTTTGCGGCAAGAGCCAGCGCCAGGTGAAGAAGCTGATCGCCGGGCCCGGCGTCTACATCTGCGACGAGTGCATCGATCTCTGCAACGAGATCATCGACGAGGAGCTGACCACTCCCGCGCAGCTCGAC
>Ga0335077_10009723_pt1 | contig 11949 bp, 8 predicted proteins | sample Lox_Sample_31_FD_207151 | JGI IMG/M metagenome (GOLD analysis project Ga0335077, IMG submission 207151) | Soil microbial communities from Loxahatchee National Wildlife Refuge, Florida, United States - Lox_Sample_3.1 | ecosystem: Environmental > Terrestrial > Soil > Wetlands | place: USA: Florida...
GCGGCGCGAGCAGCTCCTTGTCGCCCGCCGTGACGGAGAAGCTCACCGTGTAGGTGAGCTCGTATTCGTTCGGCAGATTGAGGTTCGACACCGAGAGTACGCGCTGCTTGAGGTTGTCCTTGAGGATGGTGACCACCGCGGACGCCTTGTCCTTGTGCTCCGCGAGCTGCGCGCCGTTCATGAGGAGCGCGCGCTTCAGGCTCACGATGAAGTCGCTCTGGCGGTCCTCGGTCTGCAGATATGGCGTCTTTACCGCGGCCGGCAGCAGCGCGTGCCCTTCGAGGTGAAAACCGCAGCCAGCGAGCAGCGCCGCCGCGGCCGCCAGCGCTACCGGCACGAGCTTGCCCGGAGGGCGGGTCATCACACCACCACGTTGACCAGCTTGCCGGGCACGACGATCACGCGCCGCACCGGCTTGTCGGCCACGAATTTCTTCACCGCTTCCGCGGCGAGCGCCGCGGCGCGCACCGCGGCCTCGTCCGCCCCGACGGCCACGGTGATGTGGCCGCGGAGCTTGCCGTTCACCTGCACCACCAGGTCGTGCGTGTCCTGGGTGAGCGCCGCGGCGTCGGGCTGCGGCCAGCGCTCATCGATCGGTGCCGTGGCATGGCCGAGCGCGCGCCACAGCGCGTGCGACAGATGCGGGGTGATCGGCGCCAGCACCAGCACCTCGATCGCGAGCGCCTCCTGGCGCACCGCGCGCCCCTGCGGACTCGAGTCCTCCGCGCCGCGGATTGCATTCAGCAGCTCCATCATCGCGGCGATCGCGGTGTTGAAATTGCGGCGGCGGCCGATGTCATCGGTCGCCTTGGCGAGCGCCTGGTGCGCCTGGCGTCGCAACTCGCGTTGCGGGCCGGTGAGCGCGGCCGCGTCGAGCGGTGGCGGGGCGCCCGCCTTGCGGTGCTCGTACACCGTGCTCCACAGTCGCCGGATGAAGCGCGAGGCGCCCTGCACTCCCTCGTCAGACCACGCGAGCGTGTCCTCCGGGGGCGAGGTGTACATGGTGTAGAGCCGCGCGGTGTCGGCCCCGAAGCGCTCGATGAGGCCCTCGGGGTCGACGCCGTTGCCCTCGGACTTGGACATCTTGCCGACGCCCTCGTGCTCCACGGTGAGGATGCCGAGGTCCGGGGTCGCGACCTGGTAGATCGTGGTGCCGTCGGCAGCGCGCTGCGCCTCGACGTCGGCGGGGTTGAAGTAGCGCTTGCGCCCGCCCGGCGGCTGGTAGGAGTAGATGTGGTTCAGCACCATTCCCTGGGTGAGCAGCCGGGTGAAGGGCTCGCCGAACTTCACCAGCCCGAGATCGCGCATCACCTTGCTCCAGAAGCGCGCATACAGAAGATGCAGGATCGCGTGCTCGATGCCGCCGATGTACTGATCGACCGGCAGCCAGTAATCGAGGCGCTCATCCACCATGGCACGCCCCTGGTCGGGGCACGCGTAGCGCATGAAGTACCAGGACGAATCGACGAAGGTGTCCATCGTGTCGGTCTCGCGCCGCGCGGCCTGGCCGCACTTCGGACACTGACACTGATAAAAGGCGGGCGACTTGGCGAGCGGGTTGCCGCTGCCGTCCGGCACCAGATCCTCGGGCAGCACCACCGGCAGCTGCTCATCCGGCACCGGCACCTCGCCGCACGCGGCGCAGTGCACGACCGGTATCGGGCAGCCCCAGTAGCGCTGGCGCGAGATGCCCCAGTCGCGCAAGCGGAACTGCACGCGCTTGTCGCCGAGGCCCTTCCTCCTGAGCGCCGCGGCGATCGCGTCCACCGCCTGCGTGTAGCCGAGACCGGTGAACTCCGCCGAGTTCACCGTCACGCCGTACTCGGCGTAGGCCGGATTCCACGGCGCGCGCACCTCGTCGTAAGCGCCGGTGGTCGAGCGCACCACCGTGACCACCGGCAGGCGGTTCTTGCTCGCGAACTCGAAGTCGCGCTCATCGTGCGCCGGCACCCCCATCACGGCGCCCTCACCGTAGGCCATGACGACGTAGTTGGCGACCCAGACCTCGAGGGGTTTGGCCGTGAAGGGATGCAGCACGTGCAGCCCGGTCGGCATGCCCTTCTTCTCCTGGGTCGCGAGGTCCGCCTCAATGACGCTGCCGCGGCGGCACTCCTCGATGAAGGCCGCGAGCTGCGGATTCCCGCGCGCCGCCGCCATCGCCACCGGGTGCTCGGCCGCGATCGCCATGAAAGTCGCGCCGAAGAGCGTGTCGGCGCGGGTGGTGAACACCTTGAGCGAGCCCTGCACACCCGTGGCGGCGACGGTATCCGGCGCGTACGGAAAGGCGATGTCGCAGCCCTCGCTCCGTCCGATCCAGTTCGCCTGCATGAGGCGCACGCGCTCCGGCCATTCCGGCAGCTCATCGAGCGCGGCGAGGAGCTCCGGCGCGTAGCGCGTGATCGCGAGGTAGTACATCGGGATCTCGCGCTTCTCGACCAGCGCGCCGGTACGCCAGCCGCGCCCGTCGATCACCTGCTCGTTCGCCAGCACCGTCTGATCGACCGGATCCCAGTTGACGACGCCCGACTTGCGGTAGGCGAGCCCGCGCTCGCGCATGCGCAGGAACAGCCACTGGTTCCAGCGGTAGTAGGCGGGGTCGCAGGTCGCGAGCTCGCGCTTCCAGTCGAGCGCAAAGCCGAGCGATTTGAGCTGCTGGCGCATATGCGCGATGTTCTCGCGCGTCCACTTCGCCGGCGGCACGCCGTTGGCCATGGCGGCGTTCTCCGCCGGCAGCCCGAAGGCATCCCACCCCATGGGCTGCAGCACGTTGTAGCCCTGCATCGCCAGGTAGCGGGCGAGCACGTCGCCGATCGTGTAGTTGCGCACGTGCCCCATGTGCAGCTTGCCGGAAGGGTACGGCAGCATCGACAGACAGTAGAACTTCGGTCTCGCGGGGTCCTCGCGCACCTCGAACGCGCCGCGCTCGCGCCAGTACTCCTGCGCGGCGTGCTCAACGGCCGCCGGATCGTAATGTTCCTGCATCAAGGCAGTCGCAGCGGTACGAAGATCTGCGCGTCCTCGCGCTGAATGAGCAGCGCCACGTTCTTGCCGGCGCTCTTCGCCGCCTCTTCGAGCTCGGCCACGGTGTGCACCCGCTTGCCGTTGACACCGAGGATGACGTCGTCGGGGCGGATCTCGGCCGCGGCCGCCGGACCTTCCACCGCCTCGACCACCAGGCTCCCCTGCGTGCCGAGCTGCTCCCGCTCCTGCGGCGTGAGCGGCCGCACCGTGAGTCCGAAGGCGCTCGGGCGGTTCGCGCCGCCCGGCGCCGGGCGGCCGCGGTTGGCGGCCGTCGCCTGCTGCTCGTGCAGCTCGGTGACGCGCACCGTCAGCGTCTGCGCCTTGCCGCCGCGCCACACCTCGAGCGTCGTGTCGCTTCCGGGCTTCATGGCCGCGATCGCGCTCGAGAGCTCGCCGTAGCGCTCGATCGGGCGCCCGCCGACCCCGAGGATCACGTCTCCCGGCTGGATGCCGGCGCGTGCGGCCGGCCCGTCCTTCTCCACCGACGCCACCAGCGCGCCGCGCGGCCTGTCGAGACCGAAGGACTCGGCGAGCTGCGCGTTGAGATCCTGGATGGTGACGCCGATGCGTCCGCGCACCACGCGGCCGGTCTTGATGAGCTGCTCCTCGACGTTGCGCGCGACGTCGATTGGGATCGCGAAGGACAGGCCCATGAAGCCGCCCGTGCGGCTGAAGATCTGCGAGTTGATGCCGATCACCTCGCCCGCCATGTTGAAGAGCGGCCCGCCCGAGTTACCGGGGTTCACGGCCACGTCCGTCTGGATGAAGGGCACGTAGTTGTTCTCGCCCTGGAGCGTGCGTGAGGTGGCGCTGATGATGCCGGCGGTGACGGTGTTCTCGAAGCCGAAGGGCGAGCCGATCGCGACCACCCATTGGCCGGGCTTGATGCGCGAGGGATCGCCGAGGCGCACCGTGGGAAGGCTGCCGGCACTGATCTTGATCACCGCTACGTCGGTGCGCTCATCGGCCCCAATCAGCTTGGCCTGGAACTCGCGCCGGTCGGTGAGGCGTACGGTCACGGTCTCGGCGTCCGCCACCACGTGCGTGTTGGTGAGGATGTAGCCGTCGGGGCTGACGATGAAGCCCGAGCCGGCGCCGCGCGCCGGCGGCTGGTTGCCGCGTTCGGGCGGCGGGATGCCGAAGCGCTTGAAGAAGTCATAGAAGGGGTCGTTCGGCTGCAGGCCCTGGACTCCACCCTGCGCGGGCTGCGTCTTCTCCACCACTTCGACGTTGACCACCGCGGGGCCGTACTTCTCGACCAGCTGCGTGAAATCGGGCAGCCCGCGCACCACCGCCTCGCCCAGGCCCGGCTCGCCGCTCGTCTGCGTGACCAGCGCCGGGGCGGGCGCCGGCTGCGCCGCGGAAACCTCGTGCGTCGCCTGGGCGCTCGTCTCGCGCGAGCAGGCAGCGAGGGCGAGCGCGACGGCGAACACGCCGAGGAGCCTGCGCAGCGGCAGGGCCGGGGTGGAAGGGGCTTTCACATTAATGTCCATGTCAGGGAGTTCCTCGGGAGGTCCGCGCCGGCGGCCCGGAACGGGGCCGCCACAGCCTATCATTCCGCACCGCCAGGGCGCATGCCAGCAGGAGCGCCGCCAGGATCAGCACCGGCCAGTTTCCAACACGCGCGTACGGAGTGAGCCCGGTGAGCGGGGTGACCTGCGAGCGCAGCACCACGGGACGGAACTCCGCGGCACGGGCCACGACTTCGCCATGCGGGCCGACGACCGCGGAGATGCCGTCGTTGGCGGCACGAACGAGGTAGCGACCCTCCTCCAGGGCGCGCATGCGCGCGATCTGGAAGTGCTGGTGCCGGGCGCTCGAGTGACCGAACCAGGCGTCGTTGGTGACGTTTACGAGCGCATCCGCCGCGCCGCGGCGCAGCGGCTCGAGCATGGAGCTGCCGTAGGCGTCCTCGTAGCACACCGTGGCCGCGAGCCTCAGGTGCGCCGCCGGCAGCGGTGCCTGGTAGGCAGGACCGGGAGTGAAGTCGGAGTACGGCAGCCTCGCGAGCCGCATCCATGAACGGATGAAAGGCGGCACCGGAAAGAATTCCGCGAACGGCACCAGGTGATGCTTGTCGTACCAGCTCACCGCCGTGTCGAGGGCCAGTACCGAGTTGTAGTAGCGCGCCGGATCGGCGTCCGAGACTCCCCCTTCCGCACGCAGCACGCCGATTACCAGCGCCGAGCCGCGCGCGTGCGCCTCCGCATAGAGCCGTTGCAGGTAGGCCACGAGATCGTTGGCCGTCTCACCGCCCGGTGCCGATTCCGGCCATACGATGAGTGCAGTGCCGAGCGCCTGCTCGGTGAGGCTCTGGTAGAGATTGAGCGTCATGTCGCGGCTGGCTTCCTGCAACTTCTCGTCCTCGGCAACCGCGCCCTGGGCAATCGCCACCGACACGGGCGCGCCGGCGGGGCGGGTCCAGGACACTCCGTGCAGCGCCGCTCCTGCCGCCCAGGGAACCGCGAGCACCGCGAGCGCCGCGAGCCGCACGCGCCAGGTGCCCAGGGCGAGCGCACTGAGCGCGCCGGCGCAGAGCAGCAGCGCCGCGCTCAGCCCGTAAACGCCCGTGACCGGTGCCAGGCCCGCGAGCACCGAGTCGGTCTGCGAGTAGCCGAGCGACAGCCAGGAGAAGCCCGACAGGAACCAGCCGCGCCACCACTCGATGAGCAGCCACGCCGCCGGCAGCCCGACCAGCCAGCGCAGCGCGCCAGCTGCCGGCAGCCAGCGCGCGCACCCGTAGCCGAGCGCCGCGTGGTAGAGCGCCATGATGCCGGTGAGACCCAGCCACAGGAACACCGCCAGCCAGAGGGGCGCGCCACCGAGCGGAAGGCTGAGCAGGAGCCAGTAGGTACCGACGCCGAAGGTGCCGGCGTTGAAGAGCAAGCCGAGCCGGGCCGCCTCGCGCGGCGTCGCACCCTGCCACAGCCACATGAGCACCGCCGGACAGAGCGCGCCGAGCGGCCAGAGCTCGTACGGCGCGAAGGCGAGCGGCAGGACCGCGCCGGCAGCGAGGGCGAGCAGCGTACGCAGCCAGGCTGAGGCCGGTCGCGCGAGCACGAACGTGGCTCGTGCCGGCGCGGGGGCGGCGGCTGCGGGAGCTTCGCTCATGAGACTACGCTCCGCCGCCCGCGGCGCGCTCTTCCGGCGGCAGCACGTCGCGCGGCGCCACCACGCGCAGCGCCTCGATGCGGCGGCGGTCGGCGCGCAGCACGCGGAACTCGAAGCCGTCGATGGTGGCACCCTCGCCGCGGCGCGGCAGGTGGCCGAGCTGCTTGATGACCAGCCCCGCCACGGTGTCGACGCCCTCTTCCTCCGAGAGCTGGGCGCCGAAGTACTCGTTGAACTCGGCGATGCGCGTCACGCCGCGCACCGTGAACTGCCGCTCGGCGTCGCGACGGATGTTCTGGTCGTCCTCGACGTCGAACTCATCGTCGATTTCGCCGACGATCTGCTCGATCACGTCCTCGATGGTCACGAGCCCGGAGACGCCGCCGTACTCATCCACCACGATCGCCATGTGGTTGCGGTTGCGGCGGAAGTCGCGCAGCAGCACGTTGAGGCGCTTGGACTCCGGCACGAACAGCGCCGGGCGCATGTACTCGCGGATGTCGAAACGCTCGCGCCGCTCGGCGGTGAGCTTGAGCAGATCCTTGGCGAGCAGGATGCCGACGATGTCGTCACGGTCCTCGTCCATCACCGGGAAGCGCGAGTGACCCGACTCGACCACCTTGGGGAGAATGGCCGCGGCGCGCTCGTCACGCCGCACGAACACCATCTGCGCGCGCGGCACCATGATGTCGCGCACCTTGAGGTCCGAGACCTCGAGCACGCCCTCGATCATGCCGAGGGCGTCGCCGTCGACCAGCCCGCGTTCGCCCGCATCGCGCAGCACCGTCAGCAGCTCCTGCCGGTCCTGGGGCTCGCTGGCGAGCCCCTGCGTCAGGCGTCGCAGCCAGCGTCCGGTGGCATTCACATCCTTCGTCATGAGATCACTTCCCTACGTAGGGGTTGGCGAAGCCGAGCCGGCGCAGGACCGCGATCTCGCGCCGCTCCATGCGCCGCGCGTCGGTGGCGCGCTCGTGGTCGTAGCCGATCAGGTGCAGCGTGCCGTGCACCACCAGGTGCGCCCAATGCGCCTCCAGCGTCTTCGCCTGCGCGCGCGCCTCGCCGCGCAGCACGCGCGCACAGATGACGAGATCGCCGAGGGGACGCGCGGCGCCCGGTGCCGCCGGCAGCAGTGCCGTCGGGAAGGACAGCACGTTGGTCGGTCGGTCGCGGCCGCGGTAGCGGGCATTCAGGCGCGCGCTCTCGGCGGCCCCAACCACGCGCACCCCGAGCTCGGCGCCGGCCGCGCGGCGCCCGAGCGCCGCCCCGGCCCAGCGCGTGAGCTGCGCGCGCTTCGGCACCCAGGCGCGCACCCGCCGCTGCACCTCGACCTTGAGCGGCGAGCGGGCGCTCACGCAGAGCCGCCGTGGGATTCGTACGCCTGCACGATGCGCTGCACCAGCGGATGGCGCACGACGTCGCGCGCGTCGAAGAAGGTGAAGGCGACGCCGGGCACGCCGCGCAGCACCTGGACGACGTGCGACAGCCCCGACTGCCGCCCCGCCGGCAGATCAGTCTGCGTGACATCCCCGGTGACCACGGCGCGCGAGCCGAAGCCGATGCGGGTGAGGAACATCTTCATCTGCTCGATGGTGGTGTTCTGCGCCTCATCGAGGATGATGAAGGAGTCGTTCAGCGAGCGGCCGCGCATGAAGGCGAGCGGCGCCACCTCGATGACGTTGCGCTCGATGAAGCGCGCCACGCGATCGAAGCCCATCATCTCGTAGAGCGCGTCGTACATGGGGCGCAGGTACGGGTCGACCTTCTGCGTGAGATCACCCGGCAGGAAGCCGAGCCGCTCGCCCGCCTCGACCGCAGGCCGCACCAGCACGATGCGGCGCACGCGGTCCGACTGCAGCGACTCGACCGCGCAGGCGACCGCGAGATAGGTCTTGCCGGTGCCAGCCGGCCCGATGCCGAAGGTGAGATCGCCGCCGCGGATGTGCGCCAGATACTCGCGCTGGTGGCTGCCGCGCGCACGGATGCCGCCGCGCGGCACGTGCACACCGTGCTCGCGCAGGTCCGCATCCGCAGGCGCCGCGCCGGCGTCGCGGTCGCGCAGCGCGAGGTGCACCAGCTCGGGCGTCACTTCCTCGGTGCGGGTCAGCTCGAACAGCTCGCGCAGCGTCTCCTCGGCGCTCGCGGCGCGCGCGCCGCTCACCCGGAAGGTATCGCCGCGACGATGGATGCGTACCCCGAGCCGCTCCTCCAGCAGGCGCAGGTTCTCATCCAGCGGGCCACAGAGGCTCGCGAGGCGGGTGTTGTCGCCGCCGCTGAGATCGAATTCCCGCTGCTCCGGGGCGCTTGAGGCGGGCACGGCCATTCAGCCGCAGGCCGCGAGCGGCGCGGCAGGGCTGAGCCGTCCGCGCAGGCTGTGGGCGAGCGCCGCGGTCACCTCGACGTCGGCGAAGCGATCGATGAGCGCGGCGGGACCGGCGAAATTCACCCAGCGGTTGTTGGCCGTGCGGCCGGCGAGCTCGCGGCTGTCGCGTTTGGCGGGGCGCTCGATGAGCACGCGCTGGCGCGTGCCGACCATGGACTCGCTGATGGCGCGCGCCGAGGTCTCGAGCTGCGCCTGCAGCCGCGCCAGCCGCTGCTGCTTCACCTCGTGGCTCACCTCATCGGCAAGCGAGGCTGCGGGAGTGCCGGGCCGGCGGCTGTAGAGGAAGCTGAACGACTGGTCGAAGCCCACCTCGCGAGCGAGCGCGAGCGTCGCCTCGAAATCGCGCTCGCTCTCGCCGGGAAAGCCGACGATGAAGTCGGAGGAGATCGAGATGTCGGGCCGTACCGCGCGCAGGCGCCGCACCTTGTCCTTGAACTCGAGGCTCGTGTAGCCGCGCTTCATGAGCGACAGCACCCGGTCGGAGCCGCTCTGCACCGGCAGATGCAGATGATTGGCGAGCTTCGGCACGCTGGCAAAAGCCTCGATGAGGCTGTCGCCGAACTCGAGCGGATGGGAGGTCGTGAAGCGGATGCGCTCGATGCCGGCGATGCGCGCGACATGATGGATGAGCGTCGCGAGATCGACGCGCGCGCCATCGTGCATGGCGCCGAGGTACGCATTGACGTTCTGTCCGAGAAGTGTCACCTCGCGGACTCCCTGGGCGGCGAGCGCGCGCACCTCGCCGAGCACGGAGTCGAAGCCGCGGCTCATTTCCTCGCCCCGCGTGTAGGGCACGATGCAGAAGCTGCAATACTTGCTGCAGCCCTCCATCACCGACACGAAAGCGCGCGCGCCCTCGGCGCGCGGCTCGGGAAGCGAATCGAACTTCTCGATCTCGGGAAAGCTGACATCCACCTGCGAGCGGCCGGTGCGCCTGAGGTCCGCGATCATCTGCGGCAGGCGGTGCAGCGTCTGCGGCCCGAACACGAGATCGACGAACGGCGCGCGCTCGGTGATCGCCTCGCCCTCCTGGCTGGCGACGCAGCCGCCGACGCCGATGATGAGCTCGGGACGGCGGCTCTTGAGGCGCCGCCACTCGCCGAGGAGCGAGAACACCTTCTCCTGCGCCTTCTCGCGCACCGAACAGGTATTCATGATGAGTACGTCCGCCTCGTGCGGATCGTCCGTGGCGATGAGATCGCCGCCCGCGTGCAGTACGTCCGCCATGCGGGCGGAGTCGTACTCGTTCATCTGGCAGCCGAAGGTCTTGATGAAGTAGCGGCGGGGCATGGAGTGCGCAAATTTTACGGCCTGGGGACAGGGGGCGCACAGCCGGAACGTCCGGGGGCAGACCGACGCCGGACTAAAACTCTTTATTTTTCAATTTGTTAAAAATTATACGGCCCCTGACAAGCTCCTCGAGACGCTCGAGAGCTTCCTCGAGCAGCCTCTCCGAGGCGTGCACGCCCGCGGCCACAGCCGCCGCTAGAACGGGATATCGTCGTCGAATTCCTCGCCACCGCCGCCGCCGCCGCGGCTGGGGCTGCCGCCCTCCTCGCCCCCTGACTCGCGGCCGCCGCCCGCAGCGCCGCCACCGGCACCCGGCGCCTGGCCGCCGCCGGCACCGCCGCCGCGGCCACCGAGCATCTGCATGTCGTTGCCGACGATCTCGGTCGAGTAGCGCTCGTTGCCCTGCTTGTCCTGCCACTTGCGGGTGCGCAGGCTCCCTTCGATGTAGACCTGCGAGCCCTTGCGCAGGTACTCGCCGGCGACCTCCGCGAGGCGGCCGAAGAGCGCCACCCGGTGCCACTCGGTGCGCTCCTGCTGCTCGCCGGTCTGCTTGTCGCGCCAGCTCTCGCTGGTCGCGATGCGCAGGTTCGCCACGGTGGTGCCCGACGGCATGGCACGGGTTTCCGGATCCGCGCCCAGGTTGCCGATCAGGATGACTTTATTGACTCCACGCGCCATGGTGATCCCCTCGATTTGAGGGTGTGCATTCTAGTGGAGCCGGCGGGGGCACGCGAACCCTTGAGGTGCGTGCCGGCACCCCCAAATCCTGCCTCTCAGCCGAGAAACACCCGTGGCTTTGGTTTCAGTCGTCCCGGCGCGTAGACTTTTTGGTTCGATGCAGCAGATTCGCCTGCGCGGTGCGCGCACCCACAACCTGAAGAACCTGAGCCTCGACCTGCCGCGCGAGCGGCTGATCGTGGTCACCGGACTTTCGGGCTCGGGTAAGTCCTCGCTCACCTTCGACACGCTGTACGCCGAGGGTCAGCGGCGCTACGTCGAGTCGCTGTCGGCCTACGCGCGGCAGTTCCTCGCCACCATGGACAAGCCCGACGTCGACAGCATCGAGGGCCTCTCGCCCGCGATCGCCATCGAGCAGAAGGCGAGCTCGCACAATCCGCGCTCCACCGTCGGCACGGTGACCGAGATCTACGATTACCTGCGCCTGCTGTACGCGCGCGCAGGTCTCCCGCGCTGCCCCGATCACGGCATCGACCTCGCCGCGCAGACTGTGAGTCAGATGGTCGACCAGGTGCTGAAGCTCCCCGAGGGCACGGCGGCCGCGCTGATCGCCCCGGTCGTCGCGCAACGCAAGGGCGAGCATCGCGAGCTGCTCGAGGACCTCGCAGCCCAGGGCTTCGTACGCGTGCGCATCGACGGCCGCATCCACGAGCTCGAGGCGCTGCCGGATCTCGATCCGAAGAAGAAGCATTCCATCGAGGCGGTCGTCGACCGCATGCGCGTGCGAGCCGATGCCGCGCAGCGCCTGGCTGAGTCCTTCGAGACTGCGCTGCGGCTCTCGGGCGGTCTCGCGCAGCTCATCTTTCTCGATGAGCCTAAGCGCGAGCCCCTCACCTTCTCGAGCCGCCACGCCTGCCCGGTATGCGGCTACAGCGTGCCGCCGCTCGAGCCGAAGCTGTTCTCTTTCAATAACCCCTCGGGCGCCTGCCCGGGATGCGATGGCCTCGGAGTCGAGGAATTCTTCGACCCGCAGCGCGTCGTGCTCCACCCGCACCTGTCGCTCGCCGGCGGCGCGGTGCGCGGCTGGGACCGGCGCAACGAGCACTACTTCCAGCTCATCCAGGCGCTCGCCAGGCACTACGGCTTCGACATCGAGACGCCGTGGAGCGAGCTCCCCGAGCGGGTGCGCGAGGTGCTGCTCCACGGCAGCGGCACCGAGACGCTCGAGTTCAACGAGCGCGAGTCGCCGGGCAGACGCACGCGCCGCCGCCATCCCTTCGAGGGGATCGTGCCCAATCTCACACGGCGCTACCGCGAGACGAGCTCGCCCATGGTGCGCGAGGAGCTCGCGCGCTACCTGAGCCTGCGACCCTGCCCGGACTGCCAGGGCACGCGCCTCAATCGTGCCGCGCGCTTCGTGTTCGTCGCCGACCGCAGCCTCCCGCAGGTCGCGCACCTCACGGTCGGCC
>Ga0335077_10009724_pt1 | contig 11948 bp, 6 predicted proteins | sample Lox_Sample_31_FD_207151 | JGI IMG/M metagenome (GOLD analysis project Ga0335077, IMG submission 207151) | Soil microbial communities from Loxahatchee National Wildlife Refuge, Florida, United States - Lox_Sample_3.1 | ecosystem: Environmental > Terrestrial > Soil > Wetlands | place: USA: Florida...
CTTTGACGCTCTGGAGAAGGAACTGGAGGACGAAGCCGAGCGAATTGACCTCGCGGGTGGGGATGCGGCAATCGGCGGCGAGGAGCAGGAGCTTGCTGATGGCGTAGTTCACCGCGGAGGAGGTGTCGAGGTGGTGGCCCGTCGCCGGGGAGAGCCGGGGCCGGATATCCCCACGCCCCCTTTTTGGGGAAGCATGCGAAACAAGGGGGTTAGGGCAGGGGGATCTTGTAAACACGGAATCTAAAGTACTCGCGGGCAGGCAGTCTAATTGTAAAGTTGTATTAACTCGAGTGTATACTTCGTTAAGAGTTCTACACACAGAGTGATGCGGGGAGATTTTTCGCGAAGCCGTTTATTGGCAACTCTTGCGAGAAGCGGCGCTGTAAGTCCTTTTGAGGCAACTCCTACGAGGCGGGAACTTCGGCCCACACGGAAAAGCGCCGTGTGGGGCAGCCAGGCAGCGGGAAGCCGCTTCCATCGAGCGCGTGGGGCCTTTATACTGCCGGGTCGCGGAATCGGGAGCACACCAGGGGGTCCACTGTGCCAGTAGGAACACCGTTTCACGAGCGCGAGTTGGCGTTGTGCGAGAGCCTGAACTACCGGGAATGGTCGGGCTACTACACCGTAAGCGTCTACGAAGCAACGCACGAGCACGAGTACAACGCGATACGGCAGTCGGCGGCGCTGATCGATATTTCTCCGCTCTACAAATACATGGTACGTGGGCGCGACTCGGCGAAGCTGATCAACCGCGTGCTGACGCGGGACATCCACAAAGTGGCCGTAGGGCAGGTGATTTACTGCTGCTGGTGCGATGAAGACGGAAAAGTGATTGACGACGGAACAGTATCGCGGCTGAAGGAAAACACCTACCGGTGGACGGCGGCGGATCCGAGCCTGCGGTGGTTCCGGCAGAACGCGCGGGGGCTGGAGGTGGAGATCGAAGACATTTCCGAAGAGACGGCGGCGCTGGCGCTGCAAGGGCCGACTTCGGGGAGGCTGCTCCTGTCGCTGGCGGAGGCGAAACTCGAGAACCTGAAATATTTCCGGGTGACCAGCGGAAAAATCGCGGGAGTGCCGGTAGACATTTCGCGGACGGGGTACACGGGCGACCTGGGATACGAAATCTGGATGCCGGCGAAGCAGGCGGGGCGGGTGTGGGACGCACTGGTGGAGCACGGGCAGGGGTTCGACATCCATCCGGCGGGGATGATTGCGCTGGACATCGCGCGGATCGAAGCCGGCCTCTTATTGATTGAAGTGGATTACACGAGCAGCCGGAAGGCGTTGATCCCGGCGCAGAAGTATTCGCCGTACGAAATCGGGCTGGGGCGCATGGTGGACCTGAAAAAAGAAAACTTTGTGGGGCGCGCGGCGCTGGCGGAGGAGCAGAAGAGGGGCGGAGCGGCGCGGCAACTGGTGGGGCTGGAAATCAACTGGAACGAGGTGGAACGGCTGTACGAGGCGGAAGGGCTGGCGCCGCAGGCTCCCACGATGGCGTCGAGGCTGCATGTGCCAGTGTACCGGGGAAGCGCGCAGATCGGGAAGGCGACTTCGACGACGTGGTCGCCGACGCTGAAAAGGATGATTGCGCTGGGGAGCGTGGCGAGCGCGCATTCCAAGGACGGGACGGAACTGCAGATGGAATGGACGGTGGAGGCGGTGAGGCACCGGGTGGGAGCACGGGTGGTGCCGATGCCGTTTTTCAATCCGGGGAGGAAGACGGCGACGCCGATTCGATAGGCGAAGAGGGAAAAGGATACCGCAGAGGCGCAGAGGACGCAGAGGGGCGCAGAGAAAGCCAGAGAAGGAAGAGGACCAGAGAAATGAGCGAAATGCGAATGTGGATACTGGCGGGAACGCTGGCGCTGGCGGGGGTGACGTCGATGGCGGCACAGGACGGGGCGCGACGGCCTCCGGAGACGCGGAAGGACGACGTGGTGGACGACTACCACGGCGTGAAGGTGGCCGACCCCTACCGGTGGCTGGAGGACCAGAACAGCCCGGAGACGCGGGAGTGGATCGACAAAGAGAACGCGTACACGCAGGCGGTGCTGGGCGCGCTGCCGGGGCGGGCGGTGATCGAAAAGAACGTGGCGCTACTGATGAAAATCGACGCGTTCGGGGTGCCGACGGAGCGCGGGGGGAGGCTGTTCTATTCGAAGCGGAAGGCAGACCAGGACCTGGCGGTGCTGTACGAGCGGAAGGGGCTGGAAGGCGCGGAGCAAATGGTGGTGGATCCGCATCCGCTGAGCGCGGGGCATACGACGAGCGTGAACTGGCTGGCGGTGTCGCAGGACGGGACAATGGCGGCGTACGGAGTGCGCGAGGGAGGAGCGGACGAGGTGGCCGTGCACCTTGTGGACGCAACCACCGGAAAAGAAATGGCCGACGGGCTGCCGCGGGCGGACTATCTGTCGCTGGAAATCGCGCCGAACGACCGGGGAATCTATTACACGGTGATCCACAAGGCGGGGCCGCGGGCGTATTACCACGCGCTGGGCAGCGACCCGGCGAAGGATGAGGAAATTTTCGGGGCGAGCTACGGGCCGGAGATGCTGATCGGCGCGTCGCTATCGGAGGACGGGCGGTATTTGGTGTTTCACGTGTTTCACGGATCGGCGGGGGATTACTCCGAGGTGTACACGAAAGACCTGAAGACGGACGGGCCGATCACGCCGCTGGTGAAGGGAGTGGCGGCGCGGTTCTACGCGCAGATCGCGGACGGGCGGGCGTACATCCAGACGAACTGGAAGGCGCCGAACGACCGCATGCTGGCCGTGGACATGGCGCACCCGGAGATGGAGAACTGGAAGGAAATCATTCCGGAAGGAAAGTGGCCGATCCAGGCGGTGGCGCTGGTGGGCGGGAAACTGCTGGTGCGGTACACGGAAGAGGCCACGTCGCGGCTGCGGCTGTACGAGGCCAGCGGGAAGCCGGAGGGCGAAGTGAAGTTGCCCACGCTGGGAACGGCGAACCAGACGAGCGGGAGCTGGAAGAGCAACGAGGTGTTTTTCGGATTCCAGTCGTTCATCCATCCGCAGTCGGTATACCGGCTGGACGTGAAAACGGGGAGCGTGGCGGTGTGGGCGAAGCCGGAGACGCCGATCCGCACGGAGGAGTTCGAGACGGAGCAGGTGCGATACGCGTCGAAGGACGGGACCGAGATTCCGATGTTCCTGGTACACCGGAAAAATTTGAAGCGGGACGGTGAGAGGCCGGTGCTGCTGACCGGCTATGGCGGATTCAACGTGAGCGAGACGCCGGCGTTCAACGTGTATGCGGTGCTGTTTGCGGAGCACGAAGGCGTTTTTGCGCTGCCGAACCTGCGGGGCGGCGGGGAGTTCGGAGAAAGCTGGCACAAAGCGGGGATGCGGGAGAGAAAACAGAACGTGTTCGACGACTTCGAAGGGGCGGCGGAGTGGCTCGTCGCGCAGAAGTACACGAAGCCGGCACGGCTGGCCATCCGAGGGCAATCGAACGGAGGGCTGCTGGTGGGCGCGGCGGTGACGCAGCGGCCGGACCTGTTTGGCGCGGTGGTGTGCCGGTATCCGCTGCTGGATATGCTGCGGTACCAGAATTTTCTGGTAGCGCGGTTCTGGGTGCCGGAGTACGGGTCGTCGGACAAACCGGACGAGTTCAAGTATTTGCGGGCGTATTCGCCGTACCAGAACGTGAAGGCGGGAACGAAATATCCGCCGGTGCTGTTCATCACCGGGGACGGAGACACGCGGGTGGCGCCGCTGCACGCGCGGAAGATGGCGGCGGAGATGCAGGCAGCGAACGGGTCAGACAAACCGATCCTGCTGATGTACGACACGCAGTCGGGGCATTCGGGCGGGCGGCCGCTGGGGAAGCTAATCGACGAGGCGACGGATGAGATGGTGTTTTTCTTCGGTGAACTGGGAGTGACGACGGCGGGCCACTAGAGAGCAAAGGCCAGACGAACTGCGGAGAAAAGCCCACGGTCAGAAAACCCCTGACCGTGGCTACCCGGAACAGAAAAAAGCAGGTCCCTCGCCCGCTGAAGCGGGCGCGGGATGACAACCCCAGGGCCGGCGCGGGACGCCGGCGCTACGGGGCGAGGCGGTTGTATTTTTTCAGGACCTCGCGGAGGCGTGTCTGCGGGAGGGCGATGGCGGTGTGGCCGTCGCGGCCGGTCATGGTGGCGGCGGCGACCATGGCGTTGACGATGGCTTCTTCGGTGGCTTGGACGGTGGCGGCGAAGAGGGGATCCATGGCGTCGTTGGCCAGCATGCCGACGGGGATGACGCCTTTGGTGGCGTCGACGCCGGGATTCGCGGTGGAGAAGGCGATGAAGATGTCGCCGGAGCCGTTGCCGGAGATGGAGCCGTCGCGTGCGAGGCCGAGCGAGGCGCGGCGAGCGAGACGCTTCAACTGGTGCGGGAGGAGCGGCGCGTCCGTGGCCACGACGATAATGATGGAGCCGCGGTCGAGCTGGTCGGCGGAGAGCGTGCCGGCGTAGGCGGGATGCTCGGTGATTTCCTTTCCGACGGGCACTCCGGCGATGCGGAGATTGGAGCGGCGGCCGTAGTTGCACTGGACGAGCACGCCGACGGTGTAGCCGCCCTGAGCGGCAGCGAGCACGCGCGACGAGGTGCCGATGCCACCCTTGAATTCGTTGCAGACCATTCCGGTGCCGCCGCCGACGCTGCCTTCTTCAACCGGTCCGCCGTGGGCGGAATCGAGCGCGGCGAAGACGTGCTCAGGATGGACGTGGAAGCCGTTGACGTCGTTCAGAAAACCATCGTAGGTCTCGGCGACGACGGGGAGAGACCACCAGTAGCCGTCGGGATCGGGCTTGCCGTGGCGGATGCGCCAGGCGATGACGGCATCGCGGACGACTCCGACGCTGTGAGTGTTGGTGATCATGACGGGGCCTTCGAGGATTCCGGATTCCTCGACCCAGGTGGTGCCGGTCATTTCGCCATTGCCGTTGAGCGAAAACCAGCCCGCGAATACGTTGTTGTTGCCATTCCTGCCGCGCGGAAGGATGGCGGTGACGCCGGTGCGCACGGGACCCTGGCCGACGACGAGCTTCCCTTCTCCGCTGATGAGCGTGGTTTCACCGACTTCAACGCCGGCAACATCTGTGATGGCGTTGAGCGGGCCGGGAGTGCCGTCGAAGGGAACGCCGACGTCGCGCGCGCGGGGCTTGGGCGGCGTCTGCGCGAGCACAACGGCAGCGGAGGCCGCAGATACAATCGCGAGCAGGAGAATCGCGGCGGTGCGGGACGGAAATGATCGATGGGTCAAAGTGTCCTCCTTCGCTAGGGCCTGTAATCGGGTTTCAGACGGCCGCCATAGTGGCCGACCACGGCGGCGGCGACGCGTGCGATGGCGTCGTGGAGTGCGGAGGTTGGGCCATGATGATGGCCGGTGAAGACGACGAGGATGATGGGAACGTCGTTCTCTGTTCCTTTGCCGGGGATCCAGATGATGCCGGCGTCGTTGGCGAGCCAGGGCTGGCCGTCGCCGGTCTTGTGGGCCATGGGTTCGCCGTCGAGATATTTCGGGAAACGGTTGTTGACCTGCTGCTGCTTGAGTATGCCGAGCATGAGATCGCTGGCGGCGGGGGAGATGAGTTCACGGCGGGCCATTTTTTCGAAGAGGCCGCCGATTTCGCGGGTGGTGGAGTGGCCGAAGTAAATGCCGCTTTCATAGATGGTGTGGAGAAAGGCTTCGTCGACCTGCTGCGGGGAAAACTGGTGGAAGGGGAAGAGGATGGTCTGGTCGCCGGAGGCGCTTTTGTAAGCGGGGTCGAGGCGGGAGAGCCACAGGCGGTCCCAGTCGAGGTCGGAGAATTCGATGGTGGTGTGGGGAAAGCCGAGCTGGGCCATGGTGTGCGTGACATTGGCGCGGCCGACTTTTGAGGCCAGGACGTCGGTGGCTTCGTTGTCGCTGATGATGATCATCCAGGTGAGGAGATCGCGGATGGTGGGCGCGAGGCCGGGATCGAAGCGGTAGAGCATGCCGGAGGGGAGGCGGCGGTCTGCGGCGGTGAGCGTGACGCGGTCGGAGAGAGCGAAGTTGCCGGCTTCGGACTGGCGGAGGACCTCGGCCATGATGGGGACTTTAATGACGCTGAAGGTTTCCATGACGCGGTCGGCGTCGAGGGCCAGGACTTCGCCCGTCTTCAGATTTTTCATATAAACGGACATCTCCCCAGGGAAGGCGGCGCGGATGGATTCGATTTGCGCGCGGAGATCGTCGAGCGACTGGGGCACGGGCGGGACATTCTGGCTTTGCGCGAGTGAACCAGGCAGCGCGGAGGGGTGGGCGGGTTCTTCCGGCAGACCCAGAAGCGAAGCGGCGTGGCCGAGGAGCGCGACATTTTTCTCGACGGCCGCCTGGAGGCGGGCGACTTCAAACTGCGCGCGGGCCCAGTTGCCGTCTTCGGCAGCTTCGGCGAGGCCGGGCAGCTCCCAGTGGGCATAGGTGTAACGGCAGGCATAGATGAGGTGTTTGAACCAGGGGCGGCCGATGAGGCCGGCGGGATCGAGCCAGTTGCGCTCGAAATCCATCTCGCTGGAGTTGAGAGACTGTTCGGCACGGGCGTCCATCGCGTTCTGGGCCAGTGCGAGGACGACGCCGCGGGAGAGGGCGCGGCCGGCGCCTTCCAGGTCGGTCATTTTCGAGAAGAGAGGGTCGAGATTGATGTGGCGGCTGAGGCCGGTGCGGGCGTCGAGATCGGAGAGAAATCGGCCGAGCTCGCGGCCATAGGCCTGGAAGTCGAAGGGCAGCACGTCGGCGCCGGCGAGACGGAGCGCGAGCACGCCCCAGAGCTGGCTCATCAGCACGTGGTAGCGGTAGCCGGGATCGCCGAAGTGATTTATCCAGTAGAAATCGTCGTAGGCGGAGTGGTAGACGCCGTAGGGGCCATGGAAGCCCATGCCGGCGCTGGGCATGCCGTCGTAGTTGAGGAAAACGGTGTGATCGGAGCCGCTGCCGATTTCCTGATTGACGAGGTCGGCGTCTTTCACTTCCGCGGAATGGGATTCGGCGGATTTTGATTTTTTCCAGGCGTCGTAAAGCGAGATGCCGGAGGGATCGCGGAGGGTACGCGTAATGTCGACGATGGTGGAGGCGAGCGAAGGGACGGCTTCGACGCCGAGATTGGGGCCGGAAGTGGAGGAGTCGACGTTCAGATAGGCCACACCCTTCTTGCGCAGCTCGTCGGCAAACTGCTCGCCCCATTCGGTGGAACCGGTGAGGCCGTATTCCTCGCCATCCCAACTGCAAACGATGAGAGTGCGCCTGGGGCGCCAGCCCTGCTTGTGGAGCTCGCCGAAGGCGCGGGTCATTTCCATCATGGTGGCGGTGCCGCTCGAAGGATCGACGCCACCGAAAATCCAGGCGTCGCGGTGATTGCCCATGACGATCCATTCGTCGGGTAATTCGGAGCCGATGATGCGCGCATCCACGACGTAGTAGGGCTTGACGCCATCGTCCATCTGCACGTTGATGTGGGCTGTGACGGCGCCGGTGAGGCGGTAGGTGATGGGAAGCGCGCCCCGCCAGTCCTTGGGAGCTTCGGGGCCGTCCATGCGCGCGAGGAACGGCTTGGCATCGCGCCAGGAAATCGGGAGGCAGATGATTTTCGGGACGGAGACGGCCTGGTCGATGGGGATGCGATGCGCGCCGGGGACGGAAGGCCAGCCGGGAGTTTGCGGGTCGCCGGGAACCATGAAGTCGTAGGTGATGGCGCCGTGCTGGATGTGGCTTTCGGGGCCCCAGGGGCCGTTGGGGAATACTTTGCCCTTGGCGTAGCCGTCTTCGGCAGGATCGGAATAGATGAGAAGTGCGGCGACGCCTTCGCGCTGCGCAGTGAGGGCCTTGAAACCGCGATAGCTGTAGGGATTCGAGTAGCGGACAATGGCGATTTTGCCGCGGGGGTCGATGCCGTTCCTTTTGAGAAGCGCGTAGTCTTCCGGATTGCCGCTGTGCGCGTAGATAACGGGAGCAGTAACTTCGCCGGAAGCGGAGAAACCCATGTAGGCCGCGGGGATGGCGGGATTTTTGGTGTCGGGATCGACCTTGTAGGCGTCTTCGCGGAGGCCCGCTGTGTACTCGACGGGCGCGGTCATTTCCAATGACGCGGATTTGGGCCCGGAGTGCCAGACGTCGTATTCGCGGACGGTGACTTCATCCCATCCCTGCTTCTTCCATTCTTCAGCGATATAGCGCGCGAGGTAGTTATTGCGTTCGGACGCGGCGGGATGAGGCTGGGCGGTAAACGTGCGGTGCCACTCGCGCGCGCGCTGGGGAGAAGGAATGGCGGCGAATTTCTTTTCGAGATCGAGTTCGGCGCGGGAGGAGGCCGCGCTGTAGCCGCGCAGGGACGGCTCAGCCGAGGCGGCGGGTTGCTGCGCGGAGGCGGGCAGGAGGAGAAGGGCGCAAAGGACGGCGAGCAGAACGAGAGAGTGGCAGAGGCGCGGGACGGAATTTCCGCAGGGCAGGCGTCCTGCGCTACATGCGGGGAGAGATTGTGGCGAGATCATGCGGTGGCTCCTTTGGTGATTTGCGCGGCGGCGGATTCGAGAGCGGCGGCGAGCTGTGCGATATCCGAGTCGCTGATGATGAAAGGCGGGGCGAGAAGAACGTGGTCGCCGGCGGCGCCATCGGCGCACCCCTGAATGGGATAAACGGCGACGTTGTGATCGTAGCAGATCTGGCGGACGCGCTCGGCGACGCCGGCGGAGGGCGGAAAGGGCGCGCGGGATTTCCTGTCGCGGACGAATTCGACGCCGAGGAGGAGGCCGCGGCCACGGATATCGCCGACAACGGGAGAAGATTCGAGAGTGGCGAGGGCGCGGCGGAGGGCTGCGCCGGATTTTTCGACGCGCTCGAAGAGGCGCTCGCGTTCCAGAATATCGAGGACGGCGTGGCCGGCGGCCATGGCGACAGGGTGGGCCTGATAGGTGAATCCGTGGAAAAAACTGCCGGAGCCGGAAGCGAATGCCTCCACGACGCGGGGCGCGACGATGACGGCGCCGAGCGGGGCGTAACCGCTGGCGATTCCCTTCCCCACCAGAATCATGTCGGGAGAGACGCCCCAGTGGTCCACGGCGAAGGGTGGGCCGGTGCGGCCCATTCCGGTCATGACTTCATCGGCGATGAGGAGGATGCCGTGGCGACGGCAGACTTCGGCAATGCGCTGGAGATAACCGTCGGGGGGCACGACAGCGCCGAGAGTGGCGCCGGAAACCGGTTCGAAAACAAATGCGGCGACGGTTTCCGGACCGGATTCGGAGATGAGAGTTTCGAGATCGTCGGCGCAGGCGATATGGCAGTCGGGAAACGTTTTCTCAAAGGGGCAGCGGTAGCAGTAACAGGGCGCGATGTGGCCCCAGTCGGGAAGAAGCGGGAGAAAGGGCGCGCGGCGGGCGACGTTGGCGGAGACGGCCATGGCGCCGAGCGTGGCGCCGTGATAGCTCTGGCGGCGCGCGAGCATGCGGACGCGCCGGGGCTGGCCGCGTTCGAGCCAGTACTGGCGGGCGAGTTTGATGGCCGTCTCGGTAGCCTCGGAGCCGCCGGAAGTGAAGAAAACGCGGCCGGAATCGCGGAACGGGAGAGGAGCGAGTGCGCGAAGGCGCTGGGCAAGGCGCTCGGCAATGTCGGTTTGAAATTGCGAGGTGTGGGCGAAGGCGAGCAAACGGGCCTGCGCGGCCATGGTGTCAGCCACTTCGGCGCGGCCGTGGCCGATGGAAACGACGGCGGCGCTGCCGGAAGCGTCGAGGATGCGGCGGCCGTCGGAGGCGAGGATGTAACAGCCTTCGCCGGTGGCCGCGATGGGATAAGGCTTGCGAAAGCTGCGCGGGAACAGGGCCTGAGTCATGGATGCGATGACCTGCTGACGGCGGGATTCTAACGGAGAAGGAGTCTCTCGCAAAGGCGCAGAGAGGCAAAGAGCGCAAAGGAGAAAAGCAGGGAGAGCGGTGGACCGGCGCGAGGAACGGAGAGGTTGCTGCAAACCTGCTTGTCGCCAGAAAAGGCGAGCCTGGGTGCGGGGGCGCGATTCTTGCGCAGCGGCTCAGGTTTCACTCGAGCGGGAAACAATCCAGATCGTTGGCGAAGGAGAGCGGGCCGGAATACCGCTTGCGGATTTCCGCTTCCGTCTGCGCCTCTTTGCCGAGGGTGCGCAGCATTCGATGAGAGAGGACAAGTTTCTTCACGCCGGCGGTGGCGGCAATCTGTCCGATGACGGAGGGAGGCATGTGCAGGCGGCGCTCGACGCCGGTGGCACCCTCGGGGACTGCGTTGTGGGCGACGAAAAGATCGGCGCCGGAGGCCAGGCGCGGGAGGCCGGGGCCGTCGCCGTTGGTGTCGCCGCTGAAAACGATGACCTTGCCGGCGAGCTCCACGCGCCAGGCGAGAGCGGGGACGGCGCCGTGAATGACGCGTACAGCGGAGATGGAGAGGCCGTCGCTGCGGAAGACCACGACGGGCGAGGAGCCGGCGACAACGTTGTGGGGCTGCATTTTGTAGCTGCCCTTTTCCTCGGGCGCGAGCAATTCGCTGAGATAACGATAGACGCCGCGAGTGGGGCCGAAGAAATCGGCGACGAACTCGGTGGTGGAGGGCATGAAGTCGTTGCCCGGCGGGCCGTAGATGGGCAGGGGGCGGGAGCGATCTTCGAACCAGGAGGATTTGATGAGCGCGGGAAAATCGGCGCTGTGGTCGACGTGGAAGTGAGAGAAGAGAATGACGTCGAGTTGGGACATCTGCGCGCCGCTTTCGCCGAAACGGAGAGCACTGCCTCCGCCTGCATCGACGAGCACACGGGCACGGCCGTCCTGCCAGATGAGATAGCTGGAGGAGGCGCGCTTATCCTGGAGCTCGGGCCCGCCGGAGCCGAGGACCTGCAACGCCACGCCATGCGCGCCGCAGGATTGCGCTGGAGCGGAGGAAGGCGCGCACAAGAGAGCCAGGCCGAAGAGAAAGCAGCGGCCAATACCGATGCAGAACCGGGAAACGTCTGTGTGCAGACCCATTACCGCTTCCTCCTGGGGAAAAGCATTGGATGAGGCAAGCTTGCCGCGGGGTACTTGAGGACGCCATTTGGCCCGCGGATCAGGAGTGCTGCCGGCGGGCGCGCGCGAGGCGCGGGAGGAGGATAAGCACGGCGCCAAGAATGAGAAGCGAGAAGGCGAGAGACTGGGTGTTTCCCATGCGGAAGTCCTCGAAAGCGATCTTCAAGGTGCCCAAGACAGCGGCACCGTAGGCCATCCAGACGAGTTCCATGCGCTCGAAGCGCGCACCCGCAAGGGCGAGCAGGAGCGCCACGGCGCACATGACGACGGTGCGAATGACCGACAAAAGCGGTAGCGATGGAGCCGCGCCACGCGCGAAGAGCCAGACGAGTAAGGTGACACCGAGAGCGGCGATTGCGAAGACGGCAAATACTGCAGGAAATAAGCGCAGAAGCCGCTCGGCCCTGTGTTCGCCGGGATACCGCGAGATGAGCGCGGCGCAGAGCACGGCAACAGCCGCAGAGAAAAACGTAAGACCGCCGGGCGCGGGCGGAAACGTCCCGGTGAGCGCACGGCCGGCGTAGCCGAGCAGACCGGAGGCGATCACGGCACCGGCCAGATAGCCGACCCCCTGCAAATCGAGGGCGGGATTGCGTAGGCGGACACCCAGGCCCGTGACTGCCACGGCCGCGAGGCTCAGCCAGATCACCAAAGCGGGCTCAGGAATGGCGAAGAAGCTTCCTGCGAGCAGGAAGACAGGCGCCCAAACCGCGTAAAGGATGAAATTGCGCGCGGCCCGATGACGCGAGCGCAGGGCGAAGGCGGCAAAGTAGCATGCCGCGGCAACGACGAGGCAGAAGATTCCGAGCGCGCGGGTACCTGTGCCGCCGGTGATTCGAAGCACGGACCAGACCACCAAAAGCGCCGCCGCGGGGAATTGCACGGCTTCCAGGA
>Ga0335077_10009726_pt1 | contig 11948 bp, 11 predicted proteins | sample Lox_Sample_31_FD_207151 | JGI IMG/M metagenome (GOLD analysis project Ga0335077, IMG submission 207151) | Soil microbial communities from Loxahatchee National Wildlife Refuge, Florida, United States - Lox_Sample_3.1 | ecosystem: Environmental > Terrestrial > Soil > Wetlands | place: USA...
CGCCGGGAGATTTCCAATAGACGCGTTTGTCGTCGGAGGCGGTGCCTGGTTCACCGAAGTGAGAAACGATCTCGTTTTGCGTGGTGATTCCGTTCTTATCGTCGGGCCATAGACCCAGCCCCTAAGCGTCAAGCCGACTCCAATTGCCCAATATCGACGGTCGATACGACGTCCTTTCCATGGGAGAACGAAAAGATACAACCGGACGTCAGAAAGCACGCGGCAACTGCTGCCGCGCGGACGAGCGCCATTTTTCCGCTCATAGCTTTCCGCTTTCCCAATCGCTGACGAATTGCGGATAGTTCCGGCGCTGGCGTCGCGATGAAAGGACACGCTCCGAGCGCACAACTCGATTCGAGTCGTCGAACTTGACGAGCAGGACGTAATCGTCTGGAAGATTTCCGTAGAGATAAATGTGATTTTCCTCGAAGACTATGTCCGGTTTTCCCAACCGCGCGGCGATCTCGTCTTGCGTGGTAATTCCGACTTTTATTGTCGCGCGATAGGTCCACTCCCTCAGCGTCCGGACGATGTCAGCGTAAATGTGGGGTGGATCGGGCGGCTCCTCCGCGCGCTCGACGCAGCCGGATTGGTCGAATTGAACGAGCGTTAGATGATAGTCCATGTGCGGCTCGCTGCATCCGATGCGGGACCCCGGGCTTGCCCCCGACGATCCGCAGATCTTAAATCCCTCGTGGACCCAAGAGTACGCGACCGCGCGTTCCTGCTCCAAAGTGGCATTGGGTTTGCCCCATCGCGCAAGCACCTCCTGCTGCGTCATCACGCCGATATCGGTTTGCTTGATCACGACAACCGGTCCCACATCCTTGCTATGCGGGATCGGAAGCATGCAGCCGGAGGTCAAGAAGCACGCGACGAGCGCCGCCGACAGCGAAGGTAACCGGCCGCGCAGGTATGCGATGTGCGAGTTCATGGGTGATCCCTCCTGTCGATCTTGCTGTCATCCCGGGATTGAGCGGCGCCGGATTACGGACGCTCGGTGACGGGAATGAAGACCACGCTCTTCCTGAAGGCATCGAGCTCGGAGCGCAGGGCGTCGTCCAAATAGGATCCCTGCTCCGTCTTGTATCGCTCACTGTAGGAGACGCTGATTGCGTATCGCGGATCGAGCGGATGGCGGCACAGCACGATCGATATCGTCAGAACCAGAACGGCATTCGGCACGCGAGCATTCTCGCGCTCTTCGGAAACGCTGTCGTAGCGGAAGCAGTGCGCGCCGAAATCCGAGGCGACCGAAGTCCTCTCGTCGGTGATGCGGAACCGATCGGCTGGCGGCCCGGAACCCAGATAGGCGACCCACTGGATGTACTCCCGGAAATCCGCCAGGGTCTCTAGCTTGTGCTCCCTGAGCTCGACAAATTCGGCCTGGGCAATGAGCGTATGAGTGGGATCGGCGGATTCCCGTACCGGAGATTTGCTGAACGCGATGGCGAAGGGGCGAGAGCCCCTGAACTGGTCCGGTGGACCGTATATCCGGATTGGCACTCTCCCCGTGACCCGTTTGCCGAGCTCGTAGGCCACGAGCCAATTGTTGCCCTGCGGCGGCAATACCGAGGCGCCGACGATTTCGATCCGCTGGGTTGGATTCTCGACGGGACGTCCGATCGGTTGAGAGCCGCAGGCACTGACGAGCCCAATAAGAAGAACAGCCAGCGTCGCGCGAGCGTAGCGGTTCATCGGAGCTCTCCCTCCGGAGTGAATGCGCAATCCGGCACGGCGGGGTCGGTGTCGACGGAGAGATTCCGCGAGCTTCCCGTCGTGACCGTCGCGCAACCGCACAGCAGGACCGCGAGTGTCCCAAGAGTGTATCGATCCATTGCAAATCTCCCGGCTCGGTTTAACCAGGTTCGATGCTCGCGCAGTCCCGTCAGCCCGCTGTCTCGCCGGCCGTCAACTCGCGCATAAATCCGCATCAAAAGGCCGTCAAAACGCGCTATCATGCGGTGAAGAGACCGGGAGCATGCCAGTAAAGCGGGTGATTGCGCCCGCCGAGCACCTTTATGGGGGGACGGGGACCTGCCCCGCATTGCGGAAACGCCCGAGGGCTAAAGGTCAAGGAGCATGGCGCGGCTCACTCTGCGGTTATTGGGAGAGTTGCAGGTCGACCGCCAGGACCGCGGTGATACCGCCTCGGCCGGGCGAAAAGCCCAGGCCCTTCTCGCCTACCTCGCGCTCAACCCGAGGCAACGCTGTAGCCGGGAGCGGCTTGCGACGCTGCTATGGAGCGATCGCGGTGAGGAGCAGGCGCGGCACAGCCTTCGCCAATCCGTGCTCGCGCTCCGCAAGGCGCTCAATGACGAGAGCGGCACGATCCTGATTTCGGACGGCGAGCGGCTCGCACTCGATCTCGAGAAGGCGGACATCGATGTCCGGCGCTTCGAGCAGTTCGCCGCCGCAAGCTCGCGCGAATCCCTGGAGCAGGCGAGCGTACTTTACCGGGGCGATTTCCTCGAAGGCATCGACGTGCGCTCCGAGGGCTTCGACGAATGGTGCGCGGCGGAGCGTATGCGGCTCCGCGACCTCGCGATCGACGCGCAGCGCCGGCTCACACAGATTTGTATCGACGCCGGAGATTGGGACGCCGCGCAAAGCGCCGCTCAGCGGCTGCTCGCCCTCGATCCCACGCAAGAGACCGGGCATCAATTCCTGATGCGGATTTACGATCGAACCGGGCGCCGGTCCATGGCGCTCCGGCAGTATCGTACCTGCGAGGAGATCCTGAAACGCGAGCTCGACGCGCAACCCTCGCCGGAAATCAGCCGCCTTTACGCAGAGATCCGCGAGCGCAGCGAGGCGCCCGCGAGCGCAGTGGTCGCCGATACCCCCTCGCAGATTTCCGCGCCGCCGCCTCCTGCCGCAGGTGCCTCGCTCGCCGGCGCGGGCCGCCCCCGCTCGCGCGGCTGGCTGCGTGGCCGATCCGCCGTGGGGTTTTGGCTGCTTTGCGCCGTTGTCGTCGCACTCGCCGGTCTCGGCGCGGTCGAGCTCGCGGGGCTTTTGACGCGGGAGCGCGCCGATCCCGCGAAGATGCAATTCCCGCTGCCAGAGAAGCCGTCCATCGCCGTCATGCCCTTCGAGAGCTTGGGCGCGGACGGAACGCAAGATGGCTTCGGCGACGGGCTTTCGACGGAGATCACCAACACGCTCTCCATCATTTCCGAGATGTTCGTAATCGACCACTATTCAACGACGGCGTTTCGCTCGCAGCGGCTGCCCGCGCGCAAGGTGGCGGAGCAACTCGGCGTCCGATATGTGCTGGAAGGGGCCATTCAAAGATCGGGCGACCGAGTCCGCATCTCGGCGACGCTCGTGGATGCAGTCGCTGGAAATAACGTCTGGGCCGATCGCTACGAGCGCGAGGTCACCAACCTCTTCGCGCTCGAGGACGAGATCACACTGGCCATCGTGACCGCGCTCCAGGTCCGCATAACCGAGGGCGAGCAGGAGCGCGTGGCCTCCATGCACGGATCGCGAAATTTCGAAGCTTGGGTGCTCGCCGGACACGCACTGCAACTGCTGCGCCATTTGACGAAGGGTGACGTCGCCCGCAGCCGCGAACTCTATCGCCAAGTATCGGTGCTCGATCCGAACTACCCCGGCGCCTGGGATGGTCTCGCCTGGACCTATCTAATCGACGCGCGGTTCGGTTGGAGCGCATCTCCCTCCGACGATCTCGCGATGGCGGGCGACCTCGTGCAAAAGGCCTTGGCGCTGGACCCCGAGCGTCCCCGCACATTCGCCCTGCTCGGCACCTTGAGCCTGATCAAGGGCGATCACGCGCAGGCCGTGACGTTCGGCGAGAAGGCGATGGCGCTCGATCCGAATGGCGCCGAGGACGCCGCGCTGTTGGCCTTCACGTTTACCTACAGCGGCGAGCCAGAGAAAAGCATCGCCCTCATAGGACGAGCAATGCGGCTGAGCCCCTTTTATCCCGATTGGTTTCGTTGGGTGCTCGGTCGCGCGAACCGATTGGCCGGCCGGCTTCACGAGGCTGAGAACGCACTCGCGGTCTCCAGGAGCGAGACGGATTCGCTGCAGCGCCTCGTGGAATTGGCAGCGACTTACAGCGAGATGGGACGCCTCCAAGAAGCCCGCTCGATTGCGACCGAAATCGTCAAGATCGATCCCAAATTTTCGATACTCGTCTGGACCAAGACGCCTCCCAACAGAGATCCCGCGGCGACGCAGCGCGAGGTAGACATTCTGCGCCGCGCTGGTCTACCGGAATGAAATGCGACGTATCCGCGAATTTGGAGTTATTGGGCATGTGAAATCCGTTGCTCCAGCGCGGCGACAACAGAATCCGCGGCAACCGCGCATTCGGCCCTCCTCGAGGAAAAAAACTCGATGCCGGATTCAAGCGGAGAATCGATTCTGCCCTTTTCTTCACCGCTGTATTTGTCCAAAAGCTTCCCGTAAATCGCGCACTCCGCGCCGCCTTGGTAAACGCGTCCGCTCGCCCCGGTCCATTTCCAGAATCCCGACCACACGAAGGCCTTGACGACTAGGATTTGATTGGGCGGCGTGCCGGGCTTAACTGCCAAACCCGCCTTTACCAACTGCTCTTGCATATGTGTCAGGGTGGCCGCGACGACCTCCCGCGCCAACGGCGTTCCGTCATCGACGATTTCGACGGCGCTGTATTGTGTGAATGAGCCTCCGGGCTTCAGTTCGACGGTTGAAGCACCTGAGCTTGGGCCGCCGTGGGGATTCGAGATATGGCCGCATGCGGCGATGAGTACGCAAACGAGAGGCGCGAGCGCTGCGCGGGTGTGCCGGTTCATCTTAGTCCTCCCAGTCCGATGGAACTGGGGTCGATGCTCTCAAGGCCCCGTCAATTTCCTGTCCCGCAACCCGGCAGCGCCGCGATAAATCCGCATCAAATCGCCGTCATTTCGCATTGTCGGAAGTTTACCGTCGGCAACGCGGCGATAGCATTTCTAGCGCAGCGGTCGCATTCTCTCCTAGATCTTGTCGATGACATGATCTGCGGCCGAGCTAGATGTCGCATCTATATCCTCGCACGAGCCCTTTTCGCCATAGACCCACGTATTGGTCGATCGGTTGATCCATCCGGATGCCGAGCCGGGATATCTAGGGATTTACTCCTGCCTTTTCTTTCATCCAATCACCGACATAGTCCCTGGGGCGCCCCGATGACCTGCGCGGCGAAACGACCGCTGCGCGGCTGACTCGGTCATGGTCGTCGAATTCGATAAGCAGCACGTTGTCCTTTGGGAGATATCGATATTCGCAGACGTGCCTGTCTAGCCAAGCGATGTGTGGGCCGCCAAAGCGCGCGACGATTTCTTCTCGAGTTGTGACCCCGATTTCAGTCGCGTCGCGATACGCAAACTCTTTCATGGTCAGTATCCGGGATTCTCTCCCGCTGGGAGGATAGCTCGGCTCCTCCGCACGCTGTACGCGGCCCGATACATCAAACTGAATGAGCATGAAGTGATCCCTCTTTTCAGGAAAGCAGCCCGTGTGACCGCCCTCGGTCCCACATATCATCCAGCCCTCGTGGCGCCATGCATAAGCGACCGTTCGTTCTCTATCTAAGACCATCGTGGGCTCACCCCACCGCGCAATAGCTTCGCCTCGCGTCAGGACGCCGATGTCGGTTGGATTGATGCTAACCGCCTGGCCAATGTCCTCGCTATGGGGAACCGGAATCAGAACGCATGCAGATACCTGTAAGGTCGCTGCCAGCCAAACTCCATGGAAGATCCTCCTCACGTGTCACCTCTCTATTCCGCTACCGAGATTCACTGATTGAGGCTCGTATTTCCTTTGGCCCAACCGCTGATGAAGCTCCGAACGTATCCTCGACCGCTCCACGTCAGATGCCGCTCGGCGCGAGAAACCCGACCGGACTCATCGAATGCGACCAGCAGCATTCGGCTGTCCGGATGACGACGAGACCGGCCACCGCCAGAAGCGCGAGCAGAATGCGGCTATACGGGATCATCCGGTCCCTCAGGGTTCGACCACGGCGCCATCGATGGTCGCGGAGGGGTGTCAAATCGCCGTCCTGTAGGCGAGCGCTTTGACGCAATTCGCAATCAAATCGCCATCAAAAAGGGGCGCTGTGATGAAGTGAGGGGACCGGGGCGCCGATATTGGGGTTGGCAATCCGCGGATCGCTAGAGACCATAGGGACGGCGTTCGAACCAGCGCGTGACAGCCAAAGACGCCCGCCTTGGTTCAGAACGCCTGCATTTCGGGCCCGCGGTATCAACGTTGAAACAAGACGGGTAATAGCGATTCATGCTCCGAATTTGGAGATCGGAACCGCGGATAATGGCGTTGAACTAGTCCGAGATGTTTCTATGAACGGATGCGGACGGACGGGCACGCTCCCTGGGGGGCTTTGAACGCCCTTGTCGTCCAAAGCCGCAAGAACGAGCCCATTGAGGTCAAGGTGCGGCGACAGAGCGGCGGCATCGGCACCGCCGGCATACCCTGAACGACGAGTTCGCACGAGCACGACCGAGCCTGGGCTCGACCTTCGTCATCGGTCGAACCAGCGGTATTGCACCGTGAAGACGAGGCTGTTGAATGCGCCGCTGTTGTGAGCGGTGAGCCAGCTTGCCCACGCTACCTTTGTCGATAGACCGTCGGCGATGGGAATCGAGAGCGTGGCGCCGTAGCGTGTCACCGATTGAAAATCGTGATTGTTGACCCCATCGATGACGATGTCGCCGTCGAAGTAGTGCGTTAGGTCCAGGGACAACCAAAGACCCGGGCGAATATTGTAGCCGCCATGCGTCTGAAACGTCCAAAGCGGGGCTTGGCCCCGCACATGACCGCCGAAGTAATTGCCGTTGTCGGTGTAGAGCCAGACGCCCGCCGAGCCGTCGACGAAAAAGTCGCCGAGAGGCTGCGAGAAGCCGGCCTCGGGCTTGAAGCTCCAGCGGTGCGTGCCGACGTTGAGAAGACGCTGCGGGTTGTAGTCGCCGGTCGGCGCCGACACCATGAAGCTGAGGCCGACCGTGGTCGTGGGATCGCGACGTGCGAATTCCGCGGGCGTGAGCGCGAGGCCACCGATCAGGTTCTCGGTGACGCGAAAGCGAATGTCGCCCAAGCCCCGTCGGTTGACTTGCTTGCTTGCGTCGAAGACCTCGCCGCTGAAGTCGGCATCGAAGAAAGGAAGCACGACGGCGGCGCTGGCCTGATGACCGAACAGCTCGAAGGTCCGGTCATAGCCCACCAGGCCCCCGTTGATGGACGCCTTGACATTTTGGATCGGGAGCGACGGATCGAGGGAGGCGGCACCGATCACCCGCAGATAGCTTCCGAGCAAGAAGTTGGTATCGATCGGGCTCGCGGATTAGGCGCGCGGCTCCATGTCTTGCGCGCGGGCTTCGCCGCTTGCCCAAATCGCGCCCACCGCCGCCAGGCCAAGGAAGAGCACGAAAAGGCCGATCTTCCCGATGGCGATCATCGCGTCCCTCGAACTCGATCGCGTCCCTCGAACTCGAATGGCGATCGAGTCAGGCCGCAATCCCGCGCCTCGCGCCGCAGCAACTCGCTTGCCAAAACTTTACGAGCCGACGGCTATGTCGTGTTCCGAGGAAGCTCGTATCGCGAGAAAACATGAATGTCGATCCCCGAACCCCGGCGGAGCAGTGCGCAGTGACGAGATATTTTCGGAGCAGGCCGTCCTATATGACGATTTTGAGCAACTGCTGCAGAAGGATCTCGAATGGGAACATCGTTAACGCGAGCGGGAGCAGCGGCAGGGCGATCAGAACGATGAGCCGCATGACGACGTTCCGGTCGAAGGGCAGCATCTGCATTTCATGAACGACGTCGTAGCTGTCCCCGAGATCAGCGAGCGACTGGATGTCGGGCGTGCCCAGCAGATCCTTCTCGCGATCCCGGGATGGGCTTTGCCATTTCCGGCGAAATGCGTTCACGTAGCGCGCCGCGAAGGCGCCGTACGCCGGCAAATTTGCGCGTTTGGCGGCCATCATCTGCGGCGCGAAGAACGCCAGGGGCAGCAGCGCCAAGAGCATCAGAAACACAACCCATCCGGCGATCAAAATCTTGAAGTCCGGCAAACTCGCCCCCGCGTTCAGGATCTGGTTGCCGACCACGCCTGAGATAAAGATCGACTGCGCAACCAGCACCGGCGCGATCGCATCGACGCTGAGACTCAGGAACTCCAATCCGCCGGCACGGTCTGGATGCAGCGGGTTCAGCTGAAGGCGTAGGCGCGCCACCCGGAACAGGAACACGTACCAGACGAAAAGTCGGAAATACCAGCGGAGCAGGATGAATCGAAATACCGGCACACTCACGAAGACGTACCAATATCCCGCTGGGGTGAACGAAATCGTGCCCCCCGTGCTGGATGCGTACCAGCTCGCGACGTGGAGGCTCGCTTGTGACCGCCAGACCCAATAGAACACGACAAAGGCGCTCACCAACAGCGCGATTTCGATCGCCGTCGAGTTCCGCAGCCGCATGGTGCTGGAAATGATGTCGTCGAAGGTTTGGCGGTCGCTGGGCGCAATGAGGTCACGCTCCTTGAATTGAGCGACAACCCCGCGCAGCTGGTGATGAACGAGGATTTCCGCTGCGATGAGCAGGGGAAGCGACAGCAGGAATCGGACATGCACGTCGAGGTCGTAGAGGAAGGGGACGCTGACGCCGCTGAGCAAGCCGCCGCCGAGGGCCGCCAGGATCGGAAGCGGCAGCCAAGTAATGATGACGAAGGCGAGGACTCGGCGCTTCAGCCACGCCAGCGACGGCTGCACTATCCGTGCGCGCAAGAGAAGCTGATAGAGCGGTCCGCCCAGGATGAGCGAGAAATCCGTCTCCTTCCGCGGTGGAGGGATTTCGCCTTCGCTCATCGTCACCGGCTTCGCCATTGCCGGCTTCACCCCTCGAGATAGACGTTTATCTTGCCGCTGCGCGCGGCAGCTTTGAGGGCGGCGTGATCGCGCTCGGCTTGATCAGCGTAGGCGAGGGCGAAGTCCCCAATCGCCTGCTCGAAAGTGTCGCTGTTACCGAGATAGCCCGATATCGCACACTGATCGCCTGTCTTTGCGTGATTGCGTGCGAGCACCCAGCCGCAGGCAGTCGCATAGAGGGTCAGGATCTGGGCGTCCCAGGTCTCGATCAACGGTTTGATCTTGGCGTCGCGGAGCTGCCGCACGTAGAACTGCCGCCCGTTGGGCGCAGTGACCCAGCCCAGGAATACGTCGGAGGCCGGCTGCATCAGGCGTTGTCCGATCACCACCCGTTGACCGTGATGAGCATGGGCGCTCTTGCCGGCAAAAGGTTCGAGCACGGATGCGACCGCCTCCTTGAATTGCAGGAAGAGCGGGTGGTTCGACGCCGACATCATCAGTGCGATCCAGCACCTCCGCCCGACGCTGCCCACGCCGACGACCTTGATGGCGGCATCCACGACTTGGTACTGGTCGAGCAGGAACCGGTGGTCCTCCGAAAGCGTCTCGCGATAGGCCAAGAACACCTGGGAGAGGATTTCGCTGAATTCGGGGCCGCGCGCTGCTTCGGGATGGAAGATCAAGGGCGGGCTGTCGCTGATGCGGATCCTGCCGTTGGCGATATCCGTCAGCTTCGGGAAATCCATTTCCGAGCCGCTGCGCTTAGCAGCCTTCCTAAAGCGCTTGCGGACGAAAGTCTGAATGTTCTTGGGCAACCGTTCCAGAAAATCATTCTGATCGATCCTGGAATACCAGACCTCAAGCGGGTGCATCTCCGCGTACTCGCGGAGATGCGTGCGATAGCTGCGCGCGGATTCAAGCGCGGCGTCGCGTCCCTTCGCATCGCTCACCCCCAGCGAGCGGGCCGCGAGAACGAAAGATGCCGCGAGGCGCTTCACATCCCATTCCCAGGGCCCCGGCAATGTCTCGTCGAAGTCGTTGATGTCGAAGAGGATGTTCCGCTCGGGCGTGGCAAAGCCGCCAAAATTGGCGAGATGGCAATCGCCGCAGGCCTGTACCTTGAGGCCCGTCACCGGCGTGCGCGCGAGATCGGCCGCCATGATCCCAGCGGAGCCGCGGTAGAACGCGAACGGCGATTGCAACATGCGGCCATAACGGATGGGCACCAGCTCCCGGAGCCTCCCATCGTCCGAACTGCGCAAGAGCTTGATCGGATCGGGCCGGCGCTTGTCGGCTTTCCAATGCGCAAGCTCCTCCCGCGCGATCTTGTCGCGCAGCGCCTTACCCGCCGCGGTCGACTCCGTTACGGTTCGCAAGGGCTTCATCGGGGATCGCTCGCCAATTGCGAGGCGGGGAGCCGATTGCTCGACCGGCCGGACCCGACCGTTTTTACCCTCGGGACTCATCGCATGGCTCCATCCGAAGGGCGAGGCTGTCGCTCCGAATCCGAAACGCCCGCCGATCTTCTAGGATCGCGGGTCAGCTCTCGCCTTGATCTGGGTCAATGGACATCGCGTCGGCTCTTTCGGCAGCGCCGCAAGCTGGGCTCTCCACATATTCGGTTGTGTTTTCGCGCCTTGCAGGGCCGCCGGGATAATGTGGACCTTTGCCAAGGTGAAAGCAATGCGGGCCCTGGCCAGAACTCGACCGTCAGCGGATATGCTGCCTGAACTCTCCCGGCGTCATGTTGGTGGCGCGGCGGAAGGCACGTGTGAAGCTCGCTTGCGAAGAGAAACCCGATCGAAACGCAATTTCGGACAAGGGAAATTTGCCGACACTGATCATCTGCTTCGCGGCGGCGAGGCGTCTTTGGCTGACATAGCGTTGTGGCGGCATGCCCATCGTGGCGGCAAACGTGCGCGCGAAATGGAACACGCTCAGATGAGCAACGGCGGCGAGGTCGGTGACGGTAAAGTCCTCTTCGAGGTGCTGGTCGATGTAGTCCAATACACGGCGCATTCTGGCATGGTCGAGGGTTTGGGCGGCGCCGGTGATGCGATCGACCAAGTTTCGATCGACGTAATTCTGGATAAGGCGTGTCGCTAGCATGAGGGAAGACATCTCTGCGACCATACGGGTTGTGGCGGTCTGTTCCGTCAGCTCACTGAGGACAGACGCTCCCACATGTCTGATCAGGTCGTCGTTCAGACCGCCGACATACTGGACTGCGCGGACGAGCGATTTGCTAAGGCTGTATTGCTCGGCCAAAGCGTCGAACTGCCGTAACGGCAGAAAGAGGTGAAGAGCCCGTGGCATGGGGGCCGAGAGCGCGATCTCCTCCGGCCCAACATCCGTCGGCACCAGCCACACGGTCCCGGCCTCCGGCCGCGACTGCTCTTGCCGCCCCGCGGCGGTGCGCGTGACTAAACCGTCGGTTCCGGACAGGGCGATGACGACTTCGACGCTTTGTTGCTCAATAGAGAAGACCTTGCCCATCGGATGAGACCACAACTCGGCCGATAAGGTCGTCCAACCCCGATCGGCAGATGACTGCAATAGCTTTGAGCGCGAATATTTTCGCAGGCCGTCGACTTGCCAGTCCTGCGTAGGCAGTTCGCTACGGGCCAATGTTTCGGCAGCAGCGGATTCAGCGGGCACAGGCGGCTCCCCGATCGGAAGTAAGCTACTTCCCCGTCAGCACGAGCATCAAGCACATAGAACCGGCTTCATCTGCTGGTATTTGTGCTCTTCGATACACCAATAGAAGCGTTTTCAAAGGCCAGCCGTACGCTTCGTTGTATCTCCGCCTGGTCCACCGGCCGCGTATCCGGCGGCGTCACCGGGCCAGAAGATCGAAGAATAGCAAGTCGGGTCAATGGAACAGCAGGCCGGGGAAAGACCCCCTGCCGCAGCCCCGCCTAGTGTTCGCTCGCTTAGAGCTCACCTCTCGCCGAGGCATCGGCGAGGCCAACAGATCCAACATCAACAGAAGGAATGGTGTCATGAACAAGGTCTCCAAACTCGCGGCGTTGGCAAGCGTAAGCCTGGTCACAGGCGTTGCCGCAGCCG
>Ga0335077_10009727_pt1 | contig 11948 bp, 9 predicted proteins | sample Lox_Sample_31_FD_207151 | JGI IMG/M metagenome (GOLD analysis project Ga0335077, IMG submission 207151) | Soil microbial communities from Loxahatchee National Wildlife Refuge, Florida, United States - Lox_Sample_3.1 | ecosystem: Environmental > Terrestrial > Soil > Wetlands | place: USA: Florida...
GGCCGGGCGAGGTGAGCGCAATGGACTGGCTTTCGTAGTTGTCAGCCGGCGTTCTTTCCAGGCCTTTGCGAAGATCGACCCTGCCGCCCTCGCCGAAGCCCTCAATCGGCTTGCCGGTCTCCGTGTCGAGGCAATAGAGGAAGTTCATGATCCCGGCGAAGATCCGGCCGTGCGCGCCATCGGTCCAGTACGCCAGCCCGCGGGCGGGCTGCGAGCCGTTGATGCCGGAGTCGTACTTCCATTTCAGCTTACCGGTGGCGGCATCGAGAGCAACGACCTTCTGCGTGGGCGTATAGGCGTACAAGGTACGGCCCACGATCAGCGGATTGGTCTGGATGCCTCCCTTCTCGCCGGAGTCATACGTCCAGGCGACCTGCAGCTTCGAAACGTTGCCGCGATTGATCTGGGTGAGCCCGGAGTAGTGATCACCGTCGGCGCCGCCGTTGTAGGCGGGCCAATCGACATCCGGGGCCCGCAACGTCCCGGGGCCCCCGAGAAGGCGCTTCTCCTTCTCGGGGTGGAGCGACAGGACTTTCGTGGTGGGGACGTTCTGGCCGCCGGCCATCACGACCGCAACAGAAAGCAGAGAAGAACCGAGGAAGGCTCGCATGAGCATGGTAAAGGGGTGACCTGTTGAGGCTGGGTCAACGACGATTGTTGCATTCCCGGCTGAAGGTAGCAAAGCACTCCGGATGACGGGTGATTCGGGTCACTGAACGAGTAGGGTGTCTGTGAGACTGTCAACCACGTGATACCCGCAAGCCGATAATGATATGTGGTTTGCAAGAGGTTCACAGTTGCACATCACAGCAAAAGGGGACGGGCTTGCAGGATCCCCTGGCTTGATCCGCCGGGCACCGGCAATGATGTTTTCCGTCCCCAATCGTGCATTCACAAACATAGTGCCACAACGGGGTGAGTTTATCTGCAACGGCTGTGCAGCCCGCGATCACCACGAAGAGAGCTCTGTGGAAGACCCACGGGATGCACGCCAATCGATGGCTTCCGCATCGGAATTCTCATACCACAAAGGTGGTCTGGCAGTCCCGAAAGAGACCGTCTAATATAGCAACGACCTTTCCCCCCAAGGCCCTGTTGTAGTTAGCCGCGCGGAGAAGGTTTGTGCGCCATTTCTCCAGATGATGAAGTCGCGGGACACATTCCGGGCAATCTTCGAGCACGCGCCGGCAGGAATGGCTCAAGTCAGCCTCGAGGGCCACTGGCTGGAAGTGAATCGCCGGCTCTGCGAAATGACCGGCTACTCCCGCGAAGAACTTCTCGCCACGAATTTCCAGCAGATCACCCATCCGGACGACCTTCCCGGTAATCTGGACGGGCTCGCCAACCTCTCCTCCGGTGATCTAGAGGTTTATTCCGTCGAGAAACGGTACATTCGCAAGGATGGATTCACCATCTGGGTCAAGATTTCCGTTGCTCCGATTCGGAACCTGACGCACGAGACGGACGGGTATTTCATCGCGGTTGTTGACGACATCACTGAATACAAGCGCGCGCGGGAATTGCGGCTGAAGGCGGAAGAGAAGTGGTCCAAGGCGTTTCGGGAGTCGCCCTTGGCCATCGTAGTCATCCGGCTGAAAGACGATCGTCTCCTTGAGGTAAACGATGCTTTCGAGCCATTTACGGGCTACAGCAGGCAGGAGGCCATCGGCCGCACCTCCAACGAGCTGAATCTGTTTGTCGAACCTATCGTCCCCCAGGAAATCATCGACACCGTCCAGGCAGGTGACCGCGTGCGGGGATGGGAAAAGCGTTTTCGCACCAAGGACGGCAGAATCGGCCACGCGTTGTTTTTCGCCGATCAAATCGAGATTGATGGAGAGCCCTGCCTGCTTGGGGCGGCATTGGACATAACCGATCGCAAGCGCCTGGAAACGGAATTGCATGAACTCAGCGGCCGCTTGATCCACGCCCAGGACGAAGAGCGCAAGCGCATTGCAACCGAACTTAGCGATAGCCTCGGGCAATCCGTCACTGTAATCAGCTTTGAAGCTTGCCAGCTCGCAAGGAGCACGCGGGGCGAACTCGGCCGCGACCTGCAGTCTCTCTGCGCCAAGATTCAGGACATCGTGTCAGGCATCGGTATCCTCTCGCAGAGCCTGCACCCCTCGGGCCTTGACTATACGGGCCTGCCATGGGCCATCGAGTGCCTCTGCCGCCAGTTTACCCATGTCTACGGGCTGCAGGTGGCATTCAAGCACGAGGGCATTCCGACATTTCTGCCCGCGGATGTCGCGCTTGTTCTGTACCGGATCGTGCAAGAGGGATTGAGAAACGTCGTCCAGCACAGCGGCACACGACATGCCTGGATCGAACTTGCGCGTGAGGAACAAAGCATCCGGCTTGAACTCTGGGATAAGGGGGTGGGATTCGACCCGGCGTCTGTAAAATCAGGACTCGGATTGCTTACGATGCGCGAGCGGTGCCACCGTCTGAACGGCCGGTTGGCCGTTCACAACAAGCGCGGCGCCTGCATCGAAGTGCATATCCCGCTTGCGGATCTCGAACCCGACCTCTTCAACCCCCTCCTCGACATCGAGCGCGAACGGGAAAGAGCAAAATAGCTGCCACACTTTCGACACGCGCAGGCGGGCAATCCGGTAGCTATTTGCTCAATTCGCCCAGGGCGGGGCGGCGTTACCATTGCCGTCGACCGGCACGCTCACGAGGATTTCGGTTCCACGTCCTGGCTGGGATCGAACCTTGACGGAGCCCTTCAACGCCAATGCCCGCTCGCGCATGCTGATCAACCCAAGACCACGGCCCTGTACTGCCTTTTTGACGTCAAAGCCGACACCGGAATCGCGAATGGTCAATCGGATGTGTTTCGGCGCTCCTTCCAGCCAGACGACAAAACGCTTCACGCCGCTGTGTTTCAGCGCGTTTTGCAGCCCCTCCTGCGTGATCCGGAAGAGCGCAAGCGCGACATCCGGAGGCAACGATTTTGGCACATGCTCGTGCGTGAACTGAATGTCCAGGTCGTGACGCCCGCGCAGCTCACAGCACATGGCCTCGATGGCTGCTTCCAGTCCCAGGAAATCCAATTGCGGCGAGTGAAGTCCGTGGGAGAGCGCCTGAATCTCTGACGATAGATTCAACGTTTCCTGGCCGAGCTGGCTGATTATCAAGTCCCGTTGGGCCGAAACGAGTTTGGCCGCGCCGAGTTGCTGGATACCCATGGCGATCATCGCGACACGCTGGCCGATGCTATCGTGAAGTTCGCGGGCAATGCGCCTGCGCTCTTCTTCCTGGGCCTGGAGAAGCCGAACGGTGACATTGCGCAAAGCTTCCTCAGTCGTTCGGCGTTCGGTGATGTCCAGGGTGACACCCATCAGGGTTAATGGTGTTCCCCCCGCATATTCATACGGATTGCCACGCGACACGACCCAGCGAATCGAACCGGGCGTCGGAACAATTCGATATTCGATTGTTTCCTCGTGGCCTGCGACCATTGATTTATAGAATTTCTGGACCAGCCCGCGATCTGCAGGGTGAACGATATTGAAGAACTTCCTCGCATCGATTGCACCATCCGGCTTGAATCCGAGAAGCTCTTTCAATTTTGGGGTGGCCCAGATGACACGCCTCTCGACATCGATCGTCCAAAGCCCCGCGCCCGTGGTGTTGGCTGCCAGCCTGAGGCGCGCTTCACTTTCGAGCAGCCGTCGTTCGGTCTCGGCGCGTTCCAGGGCGTTGGCAAAAACATCGGCGAGAATCTTCAGTCGCTTTTGCAGCGGCTCCGGCCAGTCGCGCGTCTGCGATGTGCTGTCGAAGGCCCAGAAACCTACCGGCCGCCGACCGCCCGTGCTCAGGGGAATGGCGAGCGCGGAATAGATGCCGAGCTGCCTCCACATTGCCTTGTCGATGGATGCCTCGGGCGGCGCCGCCTCGATGTCTGGCAGGCATATGATCTCGTTGGCAATGAGTTTTTGATTGCACCACGGGAAGTTCTCCGCCGCGGTGAACTGCGTGGCGGGTGGCGGGGGAAGATTCGGATCACGAAGTGTATAACTCAACTCAAAAACATCCGGGTTGTCGACCTGGCGGCGGTATATGCATGACGCTTCTACGTCCATAGACCTGCAAATGACCCGTAAAGCATCCCCAATCTCGCGATCCAGTTGATCCGAAGGGATATTCACGAAGCGCGAGGAAATGTTGGCCAGCAGTGATTCAAAATTCGACTCTTCTTCAAACACACGCTCGAATGATGGAGTCAGCACGGTCACCATCGATTAGGCTCCCTTTGTGAGTCGATCCGCGTTACCGCTTTCGATCAAGGCACAATGGCCGATCCGGCCTAGGGCACTTCTCGCTGTTCTTCGGTTCAATCGTTCCTAATCAGCGATGAGTCCCGGAGGGGCAAACAGACAGGGGAATAATCAGATGACAAGGTTGGCTTCCCGGGAACCAACCGCAAGCGAATTTTTGCTTGGCAGCCCTAAAATCCGTTCCAAATCGACCGGCGTAGTAACGTGCAGACTCGGAGAGGCTGGACAATCAGGCCAGATTATGAGTTCAAGTCCGGCCGTCTTCAGCGACCATAGTTACCCGGTTTCACCGGTTGGACATCTGGCCGGTACATGGTAACAAATTTTTTTCTTCCGGGTGTCAATCGGAGGTTCGATTAGCGGCCGCCGGGAAAATTCGTTGAATACAGTAAGTTACTGGCGGTTAGCCGGCGGCGATTGGGAAGACGGCAAGAACGCACCGGTTAACGATGGGACCCGCGGCCTAGTCCGTTTTTACTAATCCCTGCACCCTGCTTTAACGCACCACGCTCTGGAACAACTGTGATTTGAGCAGGTTGTTGAAGTCGTTGTCAGATGCGGCGAAGTGGACTCCCAGGCGGCCCGAGTTGGAACTGATGTCGGTACCCGAGAGCGCCGCCTTCTCCGTGTCTGATCCGCTCATCTTGCGATAGATGACAGCGGCGTTCAGCAGCGACGAGATAGTAGCGGCGGCGAAGGAGTCCCCGGTGGCAATCGTCAGGTCGAACTTCACGCCATGCTGAAAATCCATCGAATACCAGGAAGACATGAGGCGCTTGCGCACCGACTCGTAATCGGCAACCGAGCCGGCCTCGCCCAGGACCTGTTTCATCATGGTCTGGGTCCCCTTTGCATCGAGCACGCTCCAGAGCGGCTCAGAATCGACCGAGCGCATGGCATCCATCACGTTCGAGTTGTTGAGCAGGCTCTGTGTGTTGCCGTCGCGCGCATCCAGTGAGGCCTTCACGGCGTCCGTGCCACCGAAGACCATCGTGGAAGCGTCGACGAAGCAAAGCACCATGCCTGTCTTTCCCATGGGGTAGATCTTGTTGGTGCGGATCTGCGAGGGCTTAATCCCTCTCTTGCGGAAGTTGGTGAGGATGTCCTGAACCGGGAACTGGCCTTGGGCGATGCCTATGGTCACCACTTCTTCGCTTGATTCAGACGGGCGAAAGAGCGCGAAGGCGAGCTCGTCGACGTCGTGGTTCTCATTGAGGCCGGACCTCTGCAAGGCATCGTCGAACTGCTTGAGATCGGGCGGCATGACGCGGTCGCGCAGTTGCATTGCCGTTGGGGAGTTCTGCATGGCGCGGTAGTCGATGACCACGAGTTGCTGCACATCGCGCGGAATGGCGGTGCGGGCGTCGGACGAGAGCTGAGCTGCATGGGCTAGAGTGCCGGCGGCTACGATGACCGCCAGCGTAGTGAAACGTACAAAGGTGCTGAACAAGTAACTTCCTCCAGGACTGCGGTGATTCTCGCAATGGGTCGTCAGCATAGGCTTTTCGCTATGGACGTGACAGAATCGCCGGTCCTTCTTTCCCCAAGACAATTCTAACTGCAGGGTTCTCTTCGTCCGTAAGCAAGGTCACTCAACCCGCCGCGACTCAGGCCACGCCAGGGGCGCCGCGAGGCGGTTTTCGAGAATCTTGGCCAGAGGATCGAACCCAACCAACTGACGCATCCACTCGCTTTCGCGCTCACAGGCGGCGTCGGGAATCAAGCCGATGACCTCGCCCTCGACCGGGGCTGTCTTGTGGCGCGCGGCCAGCCGGGACACGGCCTTGTAGACCTCGGACACGGGAGTGGCCTGGAAGTCGCCGATGTTGAGCGAGAGCTGCGCCCGGCCGTGGGCGGCCAGACCCAGAGCCTTGACACCCTTGAGGCCCAGGCCGGCGGCGCGGATTTCGCGGGCAATGGCGCGAGCCACGGCCACGTCAGACGAATCGAGGTATACGTTATAGGCAACAAGGAACTTGCGGGCGCCGACAGCGCAGGCGCCGGCGGTCGGGTGGAGGCTGGGACCGCCGACATCTGGCCGGCGGGCAGCGTCCTTCCTGGAGACGTCGCGCAGCCCCTCGAACTGCCCCTGGCGGACGTTTTCCAGGTTGGCTCGATCGGGCCGGGACGCGGCCGCCTCGTAGAAGTAGACCGGCACGCCGAAGCGCCGCCAGATCTCAAGGCCGGCCTGCCGGGCCAGCAGAACGCACTTTTCCAGCGTGATTCCTGCAATCGGGGCAAAGGGAATCACGTCGGCGGCACCGATGCGCGGGTGCTCGCCGGCCTGCCGCGTGAGGTCGATTAATTCAACCGCCTTCCCCGCCCCGCGGACTGCCGCTTCCACAACCGCCGCCGGATCCCCTGCGACAGTGACGATCGAACGATTCTGGTCGGCGTCCATGGACCAGTCAAGCAGGTGCACTCCCTCAACTCGCATCGAGGCGACAATGGCCTCCACGCGCCGCGGGTCAGAGCCCTCGGAGAAGTTGGGAACGCATTCGACGACTGGACTGTTCATGTTTTCAGTTCTCGGTTGTCAGTTGTGAGTTGTGGGTTCCGTCGGGCTCAAATTGAAAACCGAAAACTCGGATCTGACAACTGGTTTCCTACTTCCACCAGGTATACCCTGCCTGGATCTGAATAAGGGCGTTGACTCCGGGGTTGCGATCGCCCAGGGATGCCGACGAGATGTGAACGGCGTTCACCGCGAGGTCGATGGAGCGCCTGGGACGGGTGAACCAATGGATCCCGCCACCGCCCTGCGGCGAGAAGTTCCACACCGATGTTCCGCCGGGATAGCCGTGGGGAACGAGGACGTCGGGCGGAAACTTGTGGGTGGTATAAACGAGGCCGCCGGCGCCCTGGAACCAGGGCTGGATTCGCGCTGAGCTGGTGAGGAAGTTCCAGCGAAAAATCACGGGAGTCAGGCTAACCCCCGTATAGGTGCCTCCGCCAATGGGCGCGGTGTACGTCATTCCCCGATAGACGAACGTTTGCATGTGGGGAGCCGGCGTGTACGCCTGCCAAATGGGTTGAATGTTTCCGGCAAGTTCAAACTGGCCGCTCAGGATGCCGGCATGCAGGACCGGGGTAAGAGGTTTGCCGATCTGGAACCCGGCCGCGAAAAAACGGAACTGGTCGCGGTTGCCGAGGCCCTGGCCAAAGTAAGCGATAGGGCCCATCTCCCAGCTTCGGGCGTTGCGCACCTGAGCAACGGGTGACTCCTCAAGGTTCTGAAGCCCTCCGGCGACGACTACCTGTTGACCAGCGTCTACGGCCGGGCTTTGCGAGGCAGGCTTGTCCGGCGCCTGGGCATTTGCCGCAAACGCGGCGCAGAGAAGCAACAAAAAGACTTTCAAGATTCGTTTCAACTTTCGTTCGATGTGCTAGATCTTATGGACTTTCACGAAAAAGGCCGCCTCGCTCGGGGCGGCCCTCTCTAAACAACTTTGGCCCCTGCCCGAATCAACCCGCAACCTGCTCCATCTGTTCGGCGGTCATCTCGAAGTTCGAATACACGTTCTGGGTGTCGTCGAAATCTTCGAGTGCTTCGAGCAGACGCATCATCTGGCTGGCCGTCGGACCTTCGAGCTTTGTGTACGTCGAGGCGATCATGGTGACTTCGCTTGATGCGACCGGGATACCCGCGGCTTTCACAGCGTTGAGCACGGGCTCATAGGCATTGGGATCGGTGATGATCTCAAATACGTCGCCTTCGTCGTTGAGGTCTTCGCCGCCGTGCTCGAGCACGATATCCATCAGCTTTTCTTCCGAGGCAGCGGACTTCTCGACGGCGATGACGCCCTTCTTGGAGAACATGTGCATGACCGAGCCGGTTGAGCCCAGGTTTCCGCCATTCTTTGAGAAGATGTGCCGGATCTCGCTGACCGTGCGGTTGCGGTTGTCGGTGGTCACTTCGACGATGATGGCAACGCCGCCGGGGCCGTAGGCCTCAAACGAGATCTCTTCGTAACTTACGCCCTCGAGCTCGCCCGTGCCCCGCTGGATGGCGCGCTTGATGTTGTCGGCGGGCATGTTCTCGGCCTTGGCGGCCAGGACCGCGGTGCGCAGCCGGGGATTGCCGTCGGGGTCGCCGCCGCCCTGCTTCGCGGCAATGCTGATTTCCTTAATCAGGCGGGTGAATATCTTGCCGCGTTTGGCGTCGAGAGCGCCCTTTTTGTGCTTGATGGTGGCCCATTTGGAATGGCCGGACATGGGAACCTCAATGTATCTTGAAATCGGGCGTACAAGTGCGCCCGCCCTTCAGGAGTATATCATCGGCCTGACCACGCCGACCCGTGTTTCGGACGCACTCCGGCGAGTTCCCGGGCGAATGCATCGTTGCCGTGTCACCAGGAGTTTGAACACCGACAATGAGTTCGCCTTTGCTTCAAGAAAGGCGACAATAAGGGCAAGTGGAAGCATTCTCCGTGTACCGCCAAAACCAGCCGCCAACCAGGTCCGTGACCGAGTGTGCCGCCCGGCCTACCCGGCGCAATTTTCTTCAGCAGGCAGCGCTGGCTGGGGCATCGCTGTTGCTTCCGGAATCCATGGCCGGCCTTGCGCGGACTCAGACGCCTTCTGAACCAGCGGCCGATTACAGCATCGAGATCGCGGATCTCGAGTGGGAGCTGGGGCCAAGGAAAAAGATCCACACCACGGCGTATAACGGCCAGATTCCCGGCAAGCTCTTTCATCTCACCGAAGGCAAACCGGTCAGCATCGACATCGTGAACCGACTCGACCATGCGGAGATCGTCCACTGGCATGGCCAATGGATTCCTCCCGCTGTGGACGGCGCGATGGAAGAGGGCACGCCCATGATTCCGCCCGGGAGGCGTACCCGGATCGAATTCACTCCCCGGCCTTCAGGCCTGCACTGGTATCACACCCATGCTCCGGCCAATCACGACCTGCATCGGGGTCTCTACAGCGGGCAGTTCGGTCCCCTGCTCGTCGAGCCCCGGCAGAACCCGGGATCTTACGACCAGGAGCAAGTTCTGGTCCTGCACGAATGGGAACCATACGTCGCCGCGAGCGAGGACGGTTCCCAGGAGATCCAGTATGCTTCGGGTTCCATTAACGGCCGGATGCTGGGTCACGGAGATCCCATCCGGGTAAAGCGGGGACAGCGCGTTCTCTTTCACATCCTGAACGCCAGCGCCACCCAGATACGATGGCTGTCGCTGCCCGGCCATCAGTTCGAAATCGAGGCGCTGGACGGCCGCCCGGTTCCCACGCAAGCTAAGGTGGAAACGCTGCGCCTGGGTCCGGCCGAACGGATCAGCGCCGTGGTCGCAATGGATCAGCCCGGCGTCTGGATTCTCGGCGAAGTTCTCGAAGAGTTACGGAACCTCGGCATCGGCGTGGTAATCGAATATGCCGGACAATCAGGCAAGCCGCAAAGCGCCGATCCCAAGGCTCTCACGTGGGATTATCGTGTGTTCGGCGATGCCGCATCCGTCCCGCAGAAGCCGGACATCACGATCCCGCTGGCTTTTACTTCAAAATTCCAGGGCCATGGCGCCATGGACCGCTGGTGCATCAATGACAAGTCGTTTCCGGCAACGGATCCGGTGGTCCTGAAACAAGGTCTTCGTCACCGGCTGGTGTTCGACAATCGCAGCCAGGATGACCACCCCGTTCACCTGCACCGGCACGCATTTGAACTGGTTTCGATTCACGGCGCGCCCACCGGCGGCGTGTACAAGGATGTGGTGATCGTCAAGGCACGAACCCGCGTCGAAGCCGACCTGGTCGCCAATAACCCGGGTCCTTCCCTGTTTCATTGTCATCAGCAGGACCACATGGATATGGGATTCATGACTCTCTTTCGTTACGAGTAACACGCTGGGCATCCCGATCCGAGGAAAATTCTTGAAGCATGTCTTCGCTTACGTCTCTCTGATCTTCCTTCTCGCCGCGGGTACCAGGTTGCACGCGCAGGGCAACTACGAGATCCAGGTCTATGGAGCGGAAACCGTCGCGCCGCGCAGCACCATGTTCGAACTGCACTCCAACTTCACAGCCGTCGGGCAGAAGGACTATGTTGACCGCCAGGCGCCCACATATCACGCCCTGCACGAGACGATTGAGATCACGCAGGGGATCAACAACTGGTCTGAAGTCGGCTTCTACATCTTCACCACCTTCCAAAGCGGGCTGGGCGCGCAATGGGTGGGCAGCCATATTCGTCCCCGCGTGCGAGTTCCGGAAAAGTGGGGCTGGCCGGTCGGCGTCAGCCTTTCCACGGAGATCGGCTACCAGCGCGCGCTCTTCTCGCTGGACACCTGGACGTGGGAGATCCGCCCGATCATTGACCAGACCAGGGGACGCTGGTACTGGGCCGTGAATCCTGCGCTGGAGCGCACCTGGCACGGCCCCGATGTCGCCCTCGGCGTCGGCTTCTCACCGGCGGCCAAGGTCAGCTATGACTTCACCCGCCAGATTAGCGGTGGTATCGAGTACTACGCCGATTACGGCAGCCTCACCAATATTGCCAGCCTCCACTATCAGCAACAGCAGATCTTTCCCGCCGTGGATCTGAACGTTTCTCCCGACTGGGAGATCAATTTCGGCGCAGGTGTAGGCCCGACGGCGGCAACCGACCATTGGATATTCAAGGTGATCATCGGGAGACGCTTCAATTGGGGGAAATCGAAGAGGTCGGCGCAGTGATAGCGGAGCCGGTATTCCGGCCGTAATCAGGGCGAAAGCTCACCATTGAAGGTTTTGCAACTCGCGACGGTTCCGCCCTCCAGTCCGCGGCGGAACCACTCCGACCGCTCCGCGCTGGAGCCATGGGTCCATCGTTCCGGGCTGACGGCCCGGCCGGCCATTCTCTGCAGGTGGTCGTCGCCCACCGCTGCCGCGGTGTTCAGCGCATCATCGACGTCTTCGGGATGCACGATGTTGCGCTGCTCCGTGCTGTGCCCCCACACGCCCGCGAGGCAATCGGCCTGCAATTCGAGATCGACTGAAAGGTGATTGCGCCCGTCCGGATCCTGCTGAGCAAGGCGCTGCATGCGCGCCTCAATCCCCAACAGTTTCTGCACGTGGTGGCCCAGTTCGTGGGCCACGACGTACGCCTGCGCAAAGTCGCCCGTGCTGCCGCCGAATCGCTTCAGATCGCTCCAGAAGGAGAGATCGATGTACACCTTCTCGTCTTCGGGACAGTAGAAAGGTCCGGTTGCCGCCTGCGCGGTGCCGCATCCCGAATATGTCATGTCACGGTAGAGCACCAGCTTGGCGTGGCGATACGTGCGCCCGTGGTCGGCGAAGATCTCGGTCCAGGTCTTCTGCGCATCGTCGAGAACGAAGCTGATGAGTTGCACGTCGCGGTTCTCGTTTGGCGACGGGCGCGCAGGCTCGCGCACGCTCGTCGACCCTCCGCCGGAGAGCACGCCGCCCAGAAAATTCCGGCCGGTGACGAGGCTGATCAGCAGGAGGATGACGAATCCGACGATGCCAATGCCGCCGCCACCCATACCGCCGAAACCGCCGCTCGAGTCGCGGCGATCCTCGATGTCGTCGCTCATCCCGCCGGGAGTCCAGTCCATGAAAGGTCCTAATAATGAAAAGGCCTAATTCCAGGCAGAAGAGAGGGATACGGGCGATACCTCGCGTAACCTGTAGTGAATCACGGCCAGCTAGTTGCGA
>Ga0335077_10009728_pt1 | contig 11947 bp, 9 predicted proteins | sample Lox_Sample_31_FD_207151 | JGI IMG/M metagenome (GOLD analysis project Ga0335077, IMG submission 207151) | Soil microbial communities from Loxahatchee National Wildlife Refuge, Florida, United States - Lox_Sample_3.1 | ecosystem: Environmental > Terrestrial > Soil > Wetlands | place: USA: Florida...
CTGCGACCAAGGCCGGACGCTAACGCAGCCGTAGGCGCGTTAGCGGGAGGCGGAGGAAGCGGCCCGGGATGGCCGCAGGCCACCACGGGCCGCGCAGCGCGGCCGATCGCCAAGGTCGCTGTGAGTGGGAAGCCACCTGATGCGCGGAGCCGGGACCGCGCTCCCGGCGGAGCGCACGATCCGAGATGCCACGGGCGCGAAGAAGGAGGGGTCCCGTAGGGGAACCACGGGTTCCCCTACGACAGCTCGCGCTTTCGCTCGAGGATGCGCTTCCGCTTCGCGACGAGCTCGCGCTCGAGGCCTTCGAGCTCCGCGCGTCGCCGGCGCACGAGCTCGAGCTGCGTCTCGACGTGCGGGAGCGCCTCGTCGAGGAGGCGCAGCCGCTCGGCGTCCGAGTCGGTCTCCTTCAGGCGCGCGCGGATCGCCGCGCGTGCGTCCTCGGCCTCGACGACCTGCTTCAGCTCGTCGAGCGAGAGGTTGAGCAGATCGCGCAGCCGCTTCAGCTCGAGCAGGCGCTCGACGTCGACCTCGTCGTAGAGCCGGTGCTCGCCCTTGCGGCGCTCCGCGCTCGGCAGCAGGCCGATCTCCTCGTAGTAGCGGATCGTCCGCGGGGTCAGCCCGGTCCGCTCGGCGACCTCGCCGATGCGGAACGCGCGGTCGGTCGCGGCCGCGCTCACGCCGCTGCCTCCTCGAGCGGGATCGCGTCGGCGAGATCGCGCGTCCGCGCCTCGGACGGCCGCAGGAGCGAGACGGCGGCGCCGAGGAGCGAGACCCCGGTCAGCACCCAGAGCGCCATATGCATGTTCGCGATGAACGGGTCGAGCTGCGAGCTCGACAGTCCCGAGGCGAGCCCGGAGAAGATCTCGAACAGCACCTGCTTCGGCACGGCGGCGGTGACGACGGCCATCACGAACGCGATCGAGATCACGGCGCCCGTGTTCTGCAGCATCACGCGGGCCCCTGCCGCGATCCCGCGGCGGTGCACCGGGACGGCGCCCATCATCGCGGCCGTGTTCGGGCTGTTGAACATGCCGGAGCCGATCCCGACGAGGAGAAGCCAGAGCGCGCTCCACACGTACGGCGTGTGCGCCTCGAGCGTCGTCATGCCGGCGGTCCCGACCGCGCCGACGACCATCCCGCCCGCGGCGAGCAGGCGTGAGCCGTGGCGGTCGGCGGCCATCCCCGCGAGCGGCGACGAGACGAGCATCCCGACCGCCATCGGCGCCAGCTCGAGCCCGGCCATGATCGGCGACTGCCCCTGCGGGCCCTGGAAGTAGAAGACGAACAGGAACATGAGCGCGAAGCGCGAGAGCCCGTTGATGAACGCGGCCGCCGAGGCGGCGCTGAACAGCCGGTTCTCGAACAGCGACAGGTCGAGCATCGGCGAGGAGCCGCGCCGCTCGATCCCGACGAACAGCGGCAGGAGGACGATCGCCGCCGCGAATCCGCCGAGGACGACGCCGTTGTTCCAGCCGGAGAGCCCGCCCTTCGAGATCGCGAGCACGAGCCCGGTCAGGCCGACCACGTACGCCGCCGTCCCGAGCAGGTCGAGCCCGTGCTCGTCGTCGCGTCCCGACATCTCCTCGAGCACGAGGGCCGCCCAGCCCGCGCCGAGCAGTCCGAGCGGGACGTTGAACCAGAACACCCAGTTCCACGACAGCAGGACGAGCGCGCCTCCGAGCACCGGCCCGATCACGAGCCCGACCGCGGCGATCATCGTGTTCGTCCCCATCGCGAGGCCGAGCTCGTCCTTCGGGAACGCGTCCGTGACGAGTGCGGCGGCGTTCGCGAACAGGAACGCCGCGCCCACGCCCTGGAGCACGCGCCAGAGGATCAGCTGCGTGCCGCTGCCGGCGAAGCCGGCGCCGAGCGACGCGGCCGAGAAGGCGACGAAGCCGAGGACGTACGCGTTCTTGCGCCCGAACAGGTCGGAGAGCCGTCCCGCCGTCAGCACGAGCACGGTCGAGACGATCATGTAGACGAGGATCACCCAGACGAGCTGGAGCAGCGTCGTGTGCAGGCTCCGCTCGAGGTCGGGGAGCGCGATGATCAGGGTCCCCGAGTTGACCGTCGCGAGCAGCATCCCGAGCGATGTGCACGAGAGGACCCACCACTTGTAGCGGGGGCTCTGCCGGCGTGTCGCGAGGAAATTCATTCTTACGTCAACGTCAAGTTAGCAGATCGGGCTAGACTCGCGCCGTGCACGCCGAGTCGGTCCCGCAGGCGCTGCCGCGGCGCCGCGCGCTCGTTCTCTCGCCGCAGGCGTTCCGGCGTCTCGCCATGGCCGCGACCGGGATGCTCGTCCTCATCGTCGCCACCGGCGCCACCGTGCGGCTCACCGGCTCGGGGCTGGGCTGCGAGCACTGGCCGGGGTGCCAGCCCGGCGATCCGTTCCCGGCGCGCGGCTACCACTCCGACATCGAGTTCTCCAACCGGCTCGTCGCGTTCCTGACGGTGCTGACGACGCTCGCGCTCGCGATCGGGGCGCTGCGCACGCGCGGGCTCGGGCGCGGGACGAAGATCCTCGCCGCGCTCGTCTTCGCGGGGACGCTCGGCCAGGCGCCGCTCGGCGCGATCACCGTCTACTACCACCTCAACCCGTGGCTCGTGATCTCGCACCTGCTGCTCTCGCTCGCCGTGCTCGGGCTCGGCGTGCTCGTGCTGCTCTCGGCGACGCTGCTCGTCCGCGGCGGCGACCCGCCGCTGCCGGCGATCGCGCGCACCGACGGTGCGGTGCTGCTCGCGGCCGTCGGCGCGCTCGTCGTCTCCGGCACGCTCGCCACCGCTGCGGGCAAGTTCCCCGGCAACAGCGGGGACACGCGGGTGCGCCGGCTCGGCTCCTTCGAGCCGGCGGTCGCCGTCCACGTGCGCGTCGTCGCCGCGTTCGGGATCGTCTTCCTCGTGCTCGCGATCTGGGCGTGGCTGCACCGCTTCCGGTATCCCTGGCTCGTCCGCGGCTGCGCCGGGCTCCTCGCCATCCTCGCGGTGCAGATGATCGTCGGCGAGGTGCAGTACCGGACGTACGCCACCGTCTCGTGGTACGTCGTCCTCGTCCACGTCGCGCTGGCCGCGTCGCTGTTCGCGTGGACGGTCGGGCTCACGGCGCGCCTGTGGCGGCCGCTGGCCCCGACGGGTCGCGCGTAGACTCAGCCCATGTCGGAGCTCACCGTCTCCCACCGGCCGCGGCTGCGGCGGCCCGTGCTTCTCGCCGCCTTCCGCGGCTGGAACGACGGCGGCCAGGGCGCGTCTCTCGGCGGCGGCTATCTCGCGAAGATCTGGGACGCCTCGCGGTTCGCCGAGATCGACTCGGAGGGCTTCTTCGACTTCCAGGCGACGCGGCCGCACGTCTCCCTCGTCGAGGGGCTGACGCGGCGGATCGACTGGCCGGACAACGCGTTCTTCCACGCGGAGATGCCCGGCGCCGACCGCGACATCGTCATCCTGCTCGGGATCGAGCCCAACCTCCGCTGGCGCGCGTTCTCGCGTCTCGTCGTCGGGCTCGCGCAGGATCTCGGCGTCGAGCTCGTCGTCACGCTCGGCTCGCTCCTCGCCGACGTCCCGCACACGCGGCCCGCGCCGGTGACGGCGGCCGCGAGCGACGAGGCGCTCGTCCAGGAGATGGGGCTCGAGCCGTCGCGGTACGAGGGCCCTACCGGCATCGTCGGCGTCATGCTCGACGCGTGCCGCGAGGCCGGGATCCCGTCCGTCAGCCTCTGGGCCGCCGTCCCGCACTACGTCTCGCTCGCCCCGAGCCCGCGCGCGGCGCTCGCGCTCTGCCGCCGGTTCGGCGAGCTCGTCGGCGTCGACGTCGACGTGAGCGAGCTGGAGCAGGCCGCGCGGGAGTACAGCGAGCAGGTGAGCGAGGCGGTCTCGGCCGACGCGGAGACCGCCGCGTACGTCGAGGAGCTCGAGCGCCGCGTCGACCTGCTCGAGGAGGCGGAGGAGCTGCCGTCGGGCGACTCGCTGGCGGCGGAGCTGACGCGCTTCCTCCGAGAGCGCGACGAGGAGAACGAGAACCCCCAGGGGCCCGAAGGGCCCGCGAGCTAGCCGCCCGGTGCGCGTCCTCGTCGTCGGCGCGGCCGGCATGCTCGGGCGCAAGCTCGCCGTGCACCTCGCGCAGGACGGCCGCGTCGCGGAGCTGGCGCTCGTCGACGTCGACGCCGGCGACGCGGAGACGGACGTCGCGGACGTCGCGGAGCCCGGGGTCGCCGCCGCGCTCGTGGCGAGCCGCCCCGACGTCGTCTTCCACCTCGCGGCCGTCCTCTCCGGCGAGGCAGAGGCGGACTTCGACAAGGGCTACCGCGTCAACCTCGACGGGACGCGCCGCCTGCTCGAGGCGATCCGCGCCGTCGGCGGCGGCTACCGGCCGCGCGTCGTCTTCGCCTCGTCGATCGCCGTCTACGGCGCGCCGTTCCCCGATCCGATCGGCGACGACTTCCAGACGACGCCGCTGACGAGCTACGGGACGCAGAAGGCGATGTCCGAGCTGCTGCTCGCCGACTACACGCGGCGCGGCCTCCTCGACGGCGTCGGCCTGCGGCTGCCGACGATCTGCGTCCGTCCGGGGAAGCCGAACCGCGCGGCGTCGGGGTTCTTCTCGAGCATCGTCCGCGAGCCGCTGAACGGCGAGGAGGCGGTGCTGCCGGTGCCCGACGGCGTGCGCCACTGGTTCGCGTCGCCGCGCGCCGCCGTCGGCTTCCTCGTGCACGCGGCGGAGCTCGACGGCGCGGCGCTCGGCGACCGCAGGAGCCTGACGATGCCCGGCGTCTCGGCGACCGTGGCGGACGAGATCGAGGCGCTCCGGCGCGTCGGCGGCGAGGAGGCGGTGCGGCGCATCCGGCGCGAGCCGGACGAGACGATCATGCGGATCGTCGCCGGCTGGCCGGGGCGGTTCGACGCGCGCCGCGCGGCCGCGCTCGGCTTCCGCGCGGAGTCGGACTTCGAGGAGATCGTCCGCGTCCACGTCGAGGACGAGCTGTCGTGAGCCGCCGCGTCGCCGTGGTCACGGGCGGCGGCAGCGGTATCGGCCGCGCCTCCGCGGTCGCGCTCGCGGGCGCGGGGTTCACCGTCGTCGTCTGCGGCCGGCGGGTCGAGCCGCTGGAGGAGGTCGCGGCGGAGGCGGGCGGCGGCGCGGTCGCGATTCGGTGCGACGTCCGCGACCCCGAGGCGGTCGCGGCGCTGTTCGCCGAGGTCGAGGAGCGGTTCGGGCGGCTCGACGTCCTCTTCAACAACGCGGGCGTCGGCGCGCCGCCGGTGCCGCTCGACGAGCTGACGCTCGAGCAGTGGCGCGCCGTGCTCGACACGAACGTCACCGGCGCGTTCCTCTGCACGCAGCATGCGTTCCGGCTGATGAAGCGCCAGTCGCCGCGCGGCGGCCGGATCGTCAACAACGGCTCGATCTCGGCGTACGTCCCCCGGCCGATGTCCGCGCCGTACACGGCCGCGAAGCACGCGATCACCGGGCTGACCCGCTCGACCTCCCTCGACGGCCGCGCCCACGACATCGCCTGCGGGCAGATCGACGTCGGCAACGCCGCCACCGACCTGACCGCGCCGATGCAGACGACGGGCATGCCCCAGGCGGACGGGACGATCGCGCTCGAGCCGACGATCGACGTCGACCACGTCGCGCGCGCGGTCGTCTACATGGCGACGCTGCCGCTCGACGCGAACGTCCAGTTCATGACGGTGATGGCGACGAAGATGCCCTTCGTCGGCCGCGGCTAGCCGTCGGCGGGTTCTGCGGGCTCCGTCGCCTGCGCCTCGCCGCTCGCCGTCCTGCGGCGGCGCCTGCGCCGCGGCCTCGGCGGCTCGGCGCCCTCGGCCGGCCCGGCCGGTGCCTCGGCGCCCTCGACGGCGACGGCTGCGTCCTCGCCCGGCGGGTCCGCCGCCGCCGCCTCGCCGGCCTCGACCGTCGCCGCCGTCCCCTCGACGGCCGCCACGGCCTTCTTCCTCCGCCGCCTCCGCCGCCGGTTCCGGCTCGGCGCCTGTTTCGGCGCCGGCAGGTTCTCCGACAGCGCGAGCGCGACCTCCGGCGCCGTCCCGAGCTGCTCGCGCGCCTCGTCGATCAGCTTCGTCGCGCGCGGCGTGTAGCCCTCCGCGGATGCCAGCAGTGCGGCGCCGACCTGGATCGGCTGCTCGAGCGCGGTGTGGACGAGCTTCGCCGCGTTCTCCTCGTGCCGGTGCCCGCGCGAGTTGGCGAGCGCGCCGAGCAGGCGCTTCGCCTCCGGGTACTCGCTCGACGCGCGCCGGTCCTGCACCTTGCGCGTCGCGCGGGCAAGCCGCCACGTCCAGCGCGCGAGGATCTGGTCCGGCGCGTCCGGCTTCCCCTCCGCGATCGCGCGCAGCAGGACGCGGATGCCGGCGACCCGCTCCTTCTCCCACGTCGGCGCCTGCGTCACGAGCGTGACGAGATCGTCGAAGGACGCGCGCTCGACGCGCATCGAGACACGGTCCTGCAGCGCCATCAGCCGCAACCGGCGGTTCGGGTTCTCGGCCGCGCACGTCTGGAGGAACGTCTCGAGCGCCGCCTTGCTCGCGCGGCCCTCGGTCAGCTTCTGGACGAACGACGCGCGCTCGTCGAAGCGGATCTGCCGGCCGGCGATCGTCGCCCAGTACCGCTGCTCGTCGTCGTCGAGGAAGCGCGGGTCGACGCGCTGCCACTCGCGCTGGATCACCGCGACGCGGCGGCGGACGTCCGGCGTCACCGGGACGAGCCACGGGGCCGGCGTCAGGCGCCTGCGCGCCCGGCGCTGCGAGCGGCGGCGCGGCGCCGGCGTGACGCGCGCGCCCTCGCGGTAGAAGTCGGCGCCGAGCAGCGAGTGGAGCGAGACGACGCGCTCGTTGTGCGTCGCGCCCTTCGGGACGAAGTCGACGACGACGCCCGCCTCCTTGCGCGGGTGCAGCCGCATGATCCGCCCGATGCGCTGCTGGTAGACGCGCCGCGACGCCGTCGGCGCGAGGTGCATGCACACCGTCGCGCGCGGCGAGTTCCAGCCCTCGGCGAGCAGCTGCGCGTTGATGAGGACGTTGATCTCGCCGCGCTCGTACGCCGCGAGCGTCTCGGCGAGACGCACCGGCGGCGTTCGTCCCGATACGGCCTCCGCCTTGATCCCGGCTGCGCGGAACTCCTGCGCGAGGTTGTACGCATGGTCGACGCCGGCGGCGTAGACGATCCCCGGCGTGTTGTCGAAGCGGTCGCGGTACAGGCTGGCTGCGGCCTGGTTGAGCGCCTGGTGGTCCAGCGTCTTGGCCAGGATCTCCTGGTCGAAGTCTCCGCCGACGATCGGCACCGAGTTGATCGCGGCGACCGGGGGCACGCGCAGGCAGCGGAGCGGTGCGATCAGCCCGCGGCGCGCGGCGTCCTGGAGCGGCAGGTCGTCGACCGAGGCGGGGAAGACGTCGGAGACCTGCTTCGCGATCAGCTGCTCCGTCGCCGTCATGCCGATGTAGATGGGCTCGGGGAAGGAGCGGATCGCGGCCGACGTCTTCTCGCCGAGCGCGGTGTGCGCCTCGTCGCAGATGACGAGCTGGTACGCGTCGCGGCTGATCGAGTCGACGTGGCGCGCGAACCACGCATACGTCTGGATCGTCAGCGGGTTCTGGCGCAGCGGCTCCTTGCCGCGCTCGATCGCGTCGGTGATCCGGTCGCCGTAGCCCTCGGTCCTGAGGTCGCGGTTGAACTGCGCGACGAGCAGTCGGCGGTGGGTGAGGATGAGCACGCCGAGCGTTCGCGCCGCCTCGACGAAGCCGGCGGCGGCGATCGTCTTCCCCGACGCGGTCGGGTGGCGGAAGCGGTAGCGGCGGACGGCGCCGGGGTCCTGCTCCGGCGACAGCTCGAGCGGCTCCTCGTCCTCGTCGAGCCCTCCCTCGTCGAGCTCTGCCTCGTCGGCCTCGGCGACGGCGGCGTCGAACGTGACGTCGTCGTCCGCGTCCTCGTCCTCGGCCGCCTCCTCCTCGGCGAGCGCGTGGCCGTTGCCGTTGACCGGCTCCTCGTCGCGCTGCGTCGCCGCGATCAGCTCGGTGAGCATCCCGGCGAGCGCGTCGACCTGGTGGCGGCGGAGCTCCGTGCCGGCGGCCGTGCGCGGCGTCGGCTCGGCGAGCACGCGCTCGAGGCCGAGCATGAGCCCGTACCGGACCTTCCACTGCTGCGAGGGGCGCACCAGGCCGGACTCGATCTCGGCGAGCGCGTCGTCGAGGGCGCGCCGGCGCGCCGTGCCCGGGGCGAGCACCTGCGCGGGATCCTCGCCCTCCCGGATGAACGGCTCGCCCGCCCACGCTTCCGCGCGGAACGCCGCGGCGACCAGAGGGTCTGCCGCCCCTAGGACGATCGTGGGCTGCTGGGTAGCTTCCTGCATGTGCGCAGCACGGTTCTCGTGCCGCCAACGTGGAGAGGTGCCCGCGCGCTCGGTGAATCCCCTGAGGCGAGCGTCGCTTGCCCGGAAGCATAGCGGCCCGCGAGGACGCGTCAACTGCCCTATGGAGGCATGCCCGGCCGGGGCGGGCTAGGAGCCGAGGCCGCCGAAGATCGCGAACGGGTTCGCGGGCTCGACCTCGGCGACGGTCTCGCCGCTCGCGACGGCCTCGCCGTGGATGCGCGCGGCGACGGCGTCCGCGTCCTCCTTCGACGCGGTCCCGACGAAGAGGAACTCCGACTGGCGGATGACCGAGTAGCCCTCGGCCTCGAGCTCCCGCTCGAGCGCCTCCGCCTCCTCGCGCGTCGCGCACTCCTTGCGGACCTCCCACGGCGCGTAGCCGCGGTCGAGCTCCTCCTGCTCCCACGACTCCGTCGGCGGCTCGTCGTCCCAGCGCTCCTCGTCGGCGAGCCAGTGCTCGACACGGCTCGCCGTCGCCTCGACGCCGTGCTCGCGCAGCTCTGCCTCGATCACCGCCTGCGCCTTCGCCGCGTCGTCCGGCGAGGACGCGTAGACGAAGATCTCGTTGTCGTCGCGGGAGACCGCGAGCCGCTTCGCTTCGAGGTCCTTCGCCAGTTCGGCCGCGTCGCTGCTCAGCCCCTGGCCGAGCCGGTGCAGGAGACCGCCGGCGTGCTCGCCCTCGGAGACCTCGATGCGGATGCGCCAGTCGTCAGCCATGCAGGCCGAGCGTAGCGCCTGCGCGGTAGTCCGCGAGCGTGCTCCCGACGACGCGCTCGGAGATGCCCGTCTGGTCGAGGTGCTTCGTGATCCCGCCGAGGAAGAACGGGTAGCCGGCGCCGAGGATGAGGCACGCGTCGACATCTGCGGCCGAGCCGACGACGCCCTCGTCGAGCAGGCAGCGGATCTCGTCGGCGATCGCCTCGAGCGCGTCCTCGCGGATCTGCTCGACGCTGCGGCGCGCGTCGCCGCGCGCGACGATCTCGTCCTTGCCGTCCGCGAAGCCCGCGAGCGTCGGCGAAAGCGGGAACCGGTCCGGGTACGCGTCGTGCAGCGTCTCGAGCACGTGGTTCGCGACGCGCGGGCCGACCATCTGGAGGAGCACCGACGGCGCCATCGGCAGCCCGAGCGAGAGCGCCGCCTCGTCCGTCTCCTCGATCGTGTTGCCGTTCTCGAGGGCGTCCATCAGCACGGTCGTGAAGCGGGTCAGCACCCGGTTGACGACGAACGCGGGTGCGTCGCCGACGATGACGCCGCGCTTGCGCAGCTTCCTGACGACGTCCCACGCGGTGGCGAGCTGCTCGTCCGTCGTGCGCGGCGTGCGCACGATCTCGACGAGCGGCAGCACCGCGACCGGATTGAAGAAGTGCAGTCCGACGTCGGCGCCCATCTCCTCGACGGAGAGCGACGACGTGTTCGTCGCCATGATCGCGTCCGGCGCGACGCGGCGCACCGCGGCGACGACCTCCTGCTTCACGCTCATCTCCTCGAACACCGCCTCGAGCACGAGATCGCAGCCCTCGAACTGCTCCCAGCCGGTGCCGCCGTCGACGATCGTCGCGAGGAACGGCGTGCGCGCCCCGACCTCCTCGCGGATCGTCGCGAGCGCCTCGTCGACGCGCGCCTGATCGATGTCGCGAAGGACGACCGGCACCTCGAGCCGACGCAGGAACAGCGTCGCGAGCTGCGTCGCCATCAGCCCGGCGCCGACGATCCCGACCTTCTGGAGCGCGCGCGGCTTCGCGTCCGGGAGCGCGGCGGGCTTCTTCGTCCGCCGCTCGACGACCGTGAACGCGTACACGGACGCCTGCGCCTGCGGGCTGAGCAGCAGCTCGCCCATCGCCTCTTCCTCGGCGGCGTAGCCCTGCTCGAGCGACCACGTCTGCGCCCCGGCGATGAGGTCGAGTGCGACGTACGGCGCGCGCGTCGCGCCGTGAACGGCGTCGTCGACCCGCGAGCGCGCCTTGCGCAGGATCGTCTCCGCGTCGGACCAGTCCGGCGCCTCCCGCGCGAGTGACGCCGTGTCGCGTGCGAGATCGCATGCGAACTGGAGCGACTCGTCGACGAACTCGACCGGGTCGAGCATCCGGTCGGCGAGGCCGAGCTCCATCGCCTCCGCGGCGCCGATCAGCCGGTTCTGGCGGAGCGGGTTGACCACGATCAGCCGCACGGCGGCGTCCGGTCCGGCGAGCCTCGGCGCGAGCTGCGTGCCGCCCCAGCCGGGGATGATCGACAGCGCCACCTCGGGGAAGCCGAAATGCCGGACGCTCGACGCGATCGTCCGCGCGTCGCAGTGGAGCGCGAGCTCGAGCCCGCCGCCGAGGCACGCGCCGTTGATCGCGGCGACGGTCGGGAACGGCAGGGCCCGGATGCGCGCGAACAGCTCGTGGCCGGCGCGGATGCCCTCGACCGCCGCCTCGCGCGAGTCGATCCGCGCGAACTCGTCGACGTCGGCGCCGACGCAGAAGACGAACGGCTTGCCGGTGACGACCATCGCCGCCCAGTCGCCGGACTCGAGCTCGCCGACGACGCGCACCGCCGACTCGAACGCCGTGCGGCCGAACGTCGTCGGCTTCGTGTGGTCCTCGCCGTTGTCGACGGTGACGAGCGCGATCGGCCCGGCGGGCGACTCGACGCGGTTCAGCGCGAAGAACGTGTCGCTCATGCGGCGACGTTCTCCCAGACGATCGCGCAGCCCATGCCCATGCCGATGCAGAGCGCCGTCAGCCCGTAGCGGCCGCCGCGCTCGCGCAGGCCGTACGCGAGCTGGGAGACGAGGCGGACGCCGGTTGCGGCGAGCGGATGGCCGCACGCGATCGCGCCGCCGTACGGGTTGAGGCGCGGGTCGTCGGCGTCGACGCCGAGCTCGTCGCACCACGTCAGCACCTGCACGGCGAACGGCTCGTTCAGCTCGAAGAGGTCGATGTCGTCGAGGGTCAGCCCCGCCTGCTCGAGCGCGCGGCGGGTCGCCGGCACGGGGCCGATGCCCATCAGATGCGGCTCGACCCCCGCGTACGCATACGAGACGAGGCGCAGCTTCGGGGCGAGGCCGAGCTCGGCGACGGTCGGCTCGGCGGCGAGGAGCGCGGCGGTGGCTCCGTCGGTGAGCCCGGCGGAGTTGCCGGCGGTGACGCGGCCGCCGGCGCGGAACGCGGGCTTCAGCGCGTCCAGGCCCTCCATCGTCGTGTCGGGGCGGAGGAACTCGTCGCGGGCGGCGACCTTCCAGCCCTCGTCGGAGAACACCGCCATCGGCACGACGGTCTCGCGCATGACGCCGTCCTCCCACGCGGCGGTTGCCTTCTGCTGTGACGCGAGCGCAAATGTGTCGGCGCGCTCCTTCGTGATCGCGGGGAAGCGGTCGTGGAGGTTCTCGGCCGTCCGGCCCATGACCGCGGCGGACTCGTCGATCAGCCGCTCGGAGACGAAGCGGGGATTGAAGTCGACCTCCGCGCCCATCGCATGGTGCCCCATGTGCTCGACGCCGCCCGCGAGCGCGACGTCGACGGCGCCGAGCGCGATCTCGCCGGCGGCGGCGGTGACGGCGGTGAGCGCGCCCGCGCACATGCGGTCGACGG
>Ga0335077_10009729_pt1 | contig 11947 bp, 11 predicted proteins | sample Lox_Sample_31_FD_207151 | JGI IMG/M metagenome (GOLD analysis project Ga0335077, IMG submission 207151) | Soil microbial communities from Loxahatchee National Wildlife Refuge, Florida, United States - Lox_Sample_3.1 | ecosystem: Environmental > Terrestrial > Soil > Wetlands | place: USA...
CGCGGTATCTCGCCGAACTTGACGGTCACTGATCCGGCCACCGAGGACGGGAGGGGCCCATGCTCCCACCCACGCTGCTGCGCCGGGTCGTGCTGGCGCCGCTGGTGATCGCGCTCGCGATCGCGCTGCTCGTGCTCTCCCCGCTGATCGCCCTCCTCGCCGTGACGTTCAGCCTGGTCAGGCGGTCACCGTCCGGCCGCATGCGGGGGGTCAGGCTGCTGCTGTTCGCCCTCGCCTGGCTGACCGCGGAGACCGCGACGCTGTTCATGTGCCTGGGGCTGTGGCTGGTGAGCGGGTTCGGCGGGCGGATGCATACCGAGCCCTTCCAGAGCCGTCATTACGCGGTCATGCGCTGGTTCCTCGACGTGATCTACAACACGGCCACCGGCACGTTCGGGCTGCGGGTCGAGGTGGACGAGCCGGAGCTCACCCCGGGGGAGCAGGCAGCCCGGCTGGCCCGGCCGGTCATCGTGCTCAGCCGCCACGCCGGCCCCGGCGACTCGCTGCTGCTGGTCCACCACCTGCTCAGCGTCTATGGGCGGCGGCCGCGGGTGGTCATGAAGGCGACGATGCAGCTCGACCCGAGCCTGGATGTGGTGGGCAACCGCCTGCCCAACGTGTTCGTCCGGCACAGCCGGGCCGGCGCGGGGATCTTCAGCGAGCAGATCGAGCGGCTGGCGGGCGGGCTCGACCAGCTCGGCGCGCTGGTGATCTTCCCGGAGGGCGCGAACTGGACCCCGGGCCGGTGGCGCCGTGGCATCCGGAGGCTGGAGGAGCGGGGGCGCGGCGACCTGGCGGCGCGGGCCAGTGCCATGCCCCACCTGCTCCCGCCGCGGGCCGGCGGCGCGCTGGCCGCGATCACCGCCTGCCCCGCTGCCGACGTGATCTTCGTCGCCCATGCCGGGCTGGACCGGATCGTCACCGTCGGCGACGTCTGGCGGAACCTGCGGGTGGACCAGACGGTCCGCGCGAGGTGGTGGCGGGTCCCGGCCGCCGAGGTGCCCCGGTCCGCTGACCATGCCGCTCAGGAGCGATGGCTCTACGGCTGGTGGCAGCGCATCGACGCGTGGATCACGCAGAACCGGCCGGACGACGCCGGGAGCCCCGCCTTAACCCCCGGCCAGGTGAGCGGGTAACTGGCCCCGGATCACGGCGGCCGCGGTCTCGGTGCGGGAGGAGACCCCCAGCTTGGCGAAGATGTTGGACAGGTGCATCTCGATGGTCTTGTCCGTCACATGCAGCCGCTGGGCGATGCGCCGGTTGGCCAGGCCCTGGCTGACGAGCGAGGCGACCTGCTGTTCCCGGCGGGTCAGCGCGGACAGCGCGGTGCGGCCGGCCCCGTTGCCGGTCCGCGGCTGGCCGCGGGAGCCGCGCGCGGCGATCCGCCGCCGGAGGCTGGCCGCCTTGCGGGCGTAGGGGCCGGCGCCGCAGGACTCGAACACCGACTGGGCCGCCTGGGCCTGGGCGGAGGCCTGGTCGCGGCCGCCGCGGGCGGCCAGCGCCGCGGCGTTCACCAGCGCCGCGCGGGCGGCGTCCAGGACCATGCCGGCGTCGTTCAGCGCGTCCCGCGCGGCGGCGGCGTAGCCGGATGCGGTTGCGGCATCGGTCGCGGCGAGGGCCTGGGCCCGCGCCAGCAGGGCGAGCCCGGTGCCGCCCGGCAGGTCCCGCCGGCGCGCGGTGGCCACGGCAGCGTCGGCCCACCGGAACGCGGCCGGCGGGTGGCCGGCCGCCAGCTCGGCGCGGGTCAGCAGCTCATACCAGCCGATCCTCGCCCAGTCGGCGGCGTCGGGTGGCTCGGTGACGGCGGCGGAGGTGGCCAGGGCCAGGCATCCCTCGGGATCGCCCATGGCCAGCCGGGCGTCGGACAGGGACCTGGCGGCGAGGAATGCGCGCCAGCCGCGCGAATGCCGGGGCCACTGCTCGGCGGCGACCGCCGCCGCGGCGCGCGCCGTCTCAAGGTCACCGGTCCAGGTCGCCACCCAGGACCGGAGGGCCAGCGCCGCGGTCCGGTGCTCGTCGTGCCCGGACGTCGCGGCCAGCTCCACCGCGTCCTCCGCGGCAACGGACGCCTCGGACAGCTGGCCGGTCGCCCGCAGGGCCAGGATGCGCCCGACGAGCAGTGGCGCCACCGAGAGGGCCCGGCCGCCCCGGTGGGCCAGGGCCAGCCCCCGGTCGAGGTGGCGCCGAGCGGAGCGCGGGCGGTCGAGCAGGAATTCGCTCCAGCCGACCAGCAGCGCCGCCTCCGGGCCGAGGCCACGGCCGGGGGGGGACTCACCGCCGGCCGCCCCCTTCCCCCCGGCCTGGCCCGCCAGCGCATCCAGGTAGAACGGGTTACCGCCGCTGGCCTGGTAGATGGTGCGGCACCAGGACCGGCTGCCGCGCCCGCCGAGCATCAGCCCGGCCTCGGCCTCGCTCAGCGGGCCGAGCCGGAGGCAGGCCGGCGGGTCGTCCCCCTGGCCGTGGCCACCGCGGCCCGCAGCCGCGCGGGCACCTGCCGCCACCGGTAGGCGAGGCCGAGCAGCACCGGCTTGCGGGGAGGCTGACAGAGCAGCTGGGCGAGCAGTTCCGTGGTGTCCTCGTCGGCCCACTGCATGTCGTCGAGGAGCAGGACAAGCGCTGGCGAGGCCAGGGACTCCAGCAGCACCCGCACCGCGCGGAACAGGCGGTACCGTTCGCGCCCGGGGCCGGCGTTCTCCATGCCGGGATGCCGGAGCGTTGGGAAGATCGAGGCCAGCACGTCGCGTTCGGCCTCAAGCCCCCAGAAGTCCAGCCCCGCGAGGTAGTCGTCGAGCGCGTCGACCAGGGCGTAGAAGGGCACCCGTTCCCCGCCATGCTGCGCCCGGCCATCCAGCACCAGGAAGCCGTGCTCGGCGCCCCGGCGCGCCACCTCCGTCAGTAATCTGGTCTTGCCTATCCCTGGGTCGCCCGTCAGCTCCACGACCTGCGATCTGCCGTCGGCCAGGCGCGCGAGCGCCTGCACGATCACTTCGCATTCCGCCTGGCGGCCAGCTAAGGTTCCCCCGCGCAAACCCGGATCTGCCGTTCCCCCAACCATCGCGCCAACCTCCGCGGCGATACTGCCGCCGCACCCGCTCCCTTAATTCAGCCGCCATACAGCGGCCAAACCCGGCCCAATTATCTAACGGACCCGGGTTCAATCCGGTTCAGGATGAGTTCAAAGCCGATGGCCAGCGGCCCGCGCCGCGGGCCGGGAAATTCCGGTCATTCGGGGCCAATGGCGCCGATGCTTTTTAATGTTTTGGTAAAGAAAAACCCATGCGCGGACCAGCTACGCTGAAACCTAGGGATTTCCCCGTTGCCCGGGCCGCCGCGGCCATTCAGGCTCTGGCTAGGACCGGGTGCGAGCCCTCCTGAGGACCACACCGCGGGGGACCCGTCGCCAGGGCGGCCCGACGCCAGCGATCCGCCGGGCCGCCCTGGCCGGCGGAGGCCGGGGCCGCGCGTCCGGGACGTGGCTGCGCCTTCTCTCCGTCGGCTACCGTGTGGATCTGACGGCGGGCAAGGAGGCGGCACCATGACCGTGATGACCCCGGACCAGCTCACCAAGCAAGTGCTCGCCGCCTACGCGGGCACGCCCGATCCGCGCTTGCGCCAGCTGCTCACCAGCCTCATTGGCCATCTGCACGCGTTCGCGGTGGAAACCGGGCTGACCAGGCAGGAGTGGCTGGCAGCGGTGGATTTCCTCACCGCGACCGGGCAGAAATGCGACGACGAACGGCAGGAATTCATCCTGCTCTCCGACGTTCTCGGGTTCTCGTCCCTGGTCGACCTGATCAACGCAACGGACGGCGCCACCGAGTCGACGGTCCTCGGGCCCTTCTACGTGCCGGGCGCGCCCGTGCGCGCGATGGGCGAGCAGCTCGGGCGCCCCGAGGACGGCAGCCCCACGCTGGTCCGCGGCCGGGTGACACATCCGGCGGGCGAGCCGATCGACCGCGCCTCCCTGGACGTCTGGCAGAGCGCCAGCAACGGGCTCTACGACACCCAGGACCCGCAGCAGCCGCGGTTCAACCTGCGCGGGGTCTTCGTGACCGGGCCCGATGGCGCCTACCAGTTCCGCACCGTGCGGCCGGCCAGCTACCCGGTCCCCACCGACGGCCCGGTCGGCGATCTGCTGCGCGGGGCCGGCCGCCATAACTGGCGGGCCGCGCACATCCACGCGATCGTCTCCGCGCCCGGCCACCGGCCCGTCACCACGCACATTTTCGACGCGGAGAACCCCTACCTCGACAGCGACACCGTTTTCGGCGTGAAGGACTCACTGGTCAGGCCGTTCCTTCCGGCCGGCCCCGGCGACCCTCCCGACGTCAGCTACATCACCGAGATGGACTTCATCCTGGTCCCGGACGAAGGCTAGGGTCCCAGGGCATCCGACATATCACGGATTTTGGTGGGCTAAACCATCTCATAACGGACGCGATCATGACGAAGATCCGTGATATGTGGTCGTGGCGATGGCTTCGTGTAAATTCAGTGGCCATTGGGGGCTGGTGGGGTATTCCCGGCGATCTCGAACCAGACGGTGCGGCTGGTTTCGTCGCCGGACACCGACCAGTCGGTCGATAGGGCGCCGACAATGGCCAGGCCGCGGCCGCGCTGGTCGTTACGCGCGTGCCGGAGCTTCCACGGGCCACCCTCGTCCTCGACCTCGACCCGCAGGCCCGCCGGGCCCTGGCTCACGCGGACGATGATGCGGCCCCTGGGCCGGCGTGAGTTGCTGTAGCGAACCGCGTTGGTGACGATCTCGGACAGGCACGCCACCGCGTCCGTGGCGGTGGGGCAGTCGCCCAGGACCTGGGCGAGGAACCGGCGGGCCTCCCCCACCTGGTCAGGACTCGCCCGGAAGGAACGGATGCAGGTGCGCGGACCGGTGACCGCGGATGCCCGGCCGGGCGCGCCCACTGCCGCGCCTTCGACCGTGCTCATCCCGTCCTCCTCGCGGGCCGTGAGTTGCGCTTGACGGCCCTCGCCGGGCTTCCCTATCGTAGCTGAAGTTGGCGGTAATATTGTCGCCAAAATCTTCGGCAATGTCCGGGCTAACGAGTTGCGGGGTGCCCGTGGCGCCGGGCCAGGGCGGGTACTGGTCGGCACAGCCGGCGCGCCACAGTGGAGGCCTACGACATGGAGCGGTTATCCATGCTGAGCAGCACCACACCGAGTGAGTGGGCCCGCAGCCTGGTCAGGGGGGCCTACGACCTGCATGTGCACGTGGCCCCGGACGTGATGCGCCGGCGGGTCACCGATGTCCAGCTCGCCCGCCGCTGCTGGGACGCCGGCCTGGCCGGCTTCGTGCTCAAGTCGCACTACGTTCCCACCGCGGAGCGTGCCGCCGTGGTCAACGAGGCACTGGGCGGCGAGGTCCAGGTATTGGGGGCAGTGACTCTGAACGCCTCCGTCGGTGGCCTGAACCCGCTGGCAGTGGAGATCGCTGCCCGTGAGGGGGCCCGGATTCTGTGGATGCCAACGGTGGACGCGGCCAATCACCGGGCCTTTGGCCACGAGTTCGCGCCGGGCGCGCAGCCGCCGCCGTGGCTGGCCCTGCAGCAAGATCTTGATTCACAGGGCATAACGGTGGACCCGGTGGCCGTCGTTGACGAGGCCGGGGGGGCGCTCCCGGCGACCAGGGAGGTACTGGGACTGGCCGCACGCCACCAGCTGGTCGTGGCCACCGGGCACCTCAGCGCCTTCGAGACGCGGGTCATCGCCGACGCGGCCCTGGCGGCCGGGGTCCGCCACGTCATCGCCACCCATCCTGATTTCCCGCAGCAGGACATGGGCCTTGACGACCAGCTCGCCCTGGCCCGGCAGGGGGTATTCCTGGAACGCTGTTTCTGCCCGCCGTACACGGGCATGTGCGACTGGGCCCGCATGGTCGCCAATATCAGGGCCACCGGGCCTGCATCGGCGATCGTGACCACCGACCTGGGGCAGCCGGACAACCCGCCGGCCGAGGACGGGCTCGCGCTGATGGCCGACGCCCTGCACGCCGCGGGGTTCACGGATGAGGAGATCACCACCATGATCGTGGACAACAGCCGGCTGCTGGCCGGTGCCGACGCACTGCGGGCCGACCCCAGGAGGATGTGAGCATGGCCGACGAGGGGGGTGTGCTTGACGAGCTGCGGGCGGCCATCCTGGCCGGCGAGTTCGTGGCCGGTCAGCGCCTGGTCGAGGTGGACCTGTGCGAGCGGTTCGGCTGCGGCCGCTTCGCGGTGCGGGCGGCGATCCCCGTGCTCGCCAGCGAGGGGCTGGTGGACGTGCAGCGGCACCGGGGGGCCCGCGTCCGCATCATCCCGCTCGCGGAGGCCATCGAGATCACCGAGGTACGCCGGCTGCTGGAGGGGCTCATCGCCGCCCGGGCGGCGGAGCGGGCCACCCGCGCCGAGGTGGGGGAGCTCCGGCAGGTGATCAGGGAGATGCGGGATGCGGTCTCCTCGGCCGAGCTGATGCGCTACAGCGACGCCAACGCCCGCCTGCACGGGCTGATCCGCCGGATCGGCGCCCACCAGACCGCGACCGGCATCCTTGAGCGCCTGCGCGCCCAGATGGTCCGCCACCAGTTCACGCTGGCCCTGGTGCCGGGCCGGCCCGCGGTCTCGCTGGCTCAGCACGAGCGCATCGTGGCGGCCATCGCCGCCCGGGATCCGCAGCAGGCCGAGGCGGCCATGCTCGACCACATCACCAGCGTGATCGAGTCGCTCAGCAGCCTGCAGGGCAAGCCCGCCGGCCAGGCCCGCAGCGGAGGGGCCGGGCCCGGCGGCAGCGGGTGACATAGGCCGGATCCGGCTCCCCCCGGTCTGCCGGCTCCCCCCGGTCTGCCGGCTCCCCCCGGTCTGCCGGCTCCCCCCGGTCTGCGGGCTCCCCGGGCTCCCGCCTACTCCCCGGGTCCGTCGGCTCCCGGCCTCCCGGCGCTCCCGGCCGCCGGCTGTCCTGGCGGGCCCGCCGCCGGCCGCCGCCGCGGCTACGGCGCTGACCGCCCAGCGGCACCCAGCTGGCCCGGGCGGATGTGCCCGACCACGTCGCGGATATCGGCGTCCGCCGCGCCCTCGGCGGCCGCCGTACGCATCCAGTCCCGGGCGGCGGCGAGCTGCGGCAGGTCGGCCGCGTCGGTGGCCAGCGTCAGGTCCTTGGCCCCGAGCGCGATGATGAAGTCGCTGCTGGTGCTCTTGATCCGGTTCACCGACGCGGTGAATGGACCGGCCGCCAGCGCGTCGAGCACGGTGTCCCGCGGCACGCCGAGGGCCTCAGCCAGCGCGAGCAACTCGCCCACGAGCGTGACCCCGGCCAGCGCGGCGCTGATGAGGACGATCTTGCGTGCGGCGCCGGATCCGGCCGTGCCGCAGCGGACGACCGTGCCGAAGATGGCGAGCACCTGCTCGACCCGGTCGACGTCGCCGCCCGCCAGGACCGTGAGCTCCCCGCTGCGGGCCGGGCCCACGCTGCCCATGACCGGCGCGTCGGCGAAACCGGTCCCGTCCGGCAGCTGGTCCCTGGCCGCCAGCGCCGCCTTCGGCCCAACGGTCGACATCTCCACCAGGCAGGCCGCCGGCGAGATGGCGCCGGCGATGCCGTCGGGCCCGGTCATCACGGCTTCCAGTGCCGCCGGGCCGGCCAGCATGGTGATCACGATCTCGGCCTCGCGTGCCGCCTCGGCGGGCGTCCGCGCGGCCCGCGCCCCCTCGGCCACCAGCGGCTGCGTCCGCTCCGGCGTCCGGTTCCAGACGATCAGGTCATGACCGGCTGACCGGACGCGCCCGGCCATCAGCGTGCCCATCCGGCCGAGCCCGAGGAAGGCGATCGCGGCCATGGATCCTCCATTCCGGTATGTCGCGTGGCGCCCCGAGCCGGGCGCTGATCTGCCCGGCGGCGTGGCGCACCACCTCGGCTATGGCGGGGATGCTCGCCTCGTCGATCCGTGAGTCGGGCCCGGAGACGCTGATGCTCGCCACCACCGTCCCGGTCTTGTCGAAAACGGGGGCGGCGACGCAGCACAGGTGCGGCTCGAGCTCCTGGCGGTCCACCGCGTAGCCCCGCTCACGCACCTGCGCGAGGTGGCGCTTGAGCTCACCGGTGCCGGTGATCGTCCGGTCCGTCCTGGCCTCCAGGCGGGACTGTGGATAGCGGGCGCCGATCTCGGCCGCGGGCAGCCCGGCCAGCAGCGCCTTGCCCATCGAGCTGCAGTGCGCCGGCGAGCGCTTGCCCACCCAGGAGTGCATCCGGACGGTCTGCCAGCCGTCGACGACCTCGATCGTGACCGCCTCGGTGCCCTCCAGCACGGCCAGGTGCCCCGTCTCGCCCAGCTTCTGGACGAGGTCCTGCAGGTAGGGCAGGGCGGCCCGGCGCACGTCGCCCTCGGCGGCGACCAGCTCGCCGAGCGCGGCGAGCCGGCCGGACAGGCGGTACCGCCCCGGCTCCCCCGCCGGTTCCAGGTACCCGGCCACCGCCAGCGTGGCCGCGAGCCGCGAGGTGGTGGACCGGTGCAGGGCGAGCTCCTGCGCCATCTCCCCGATGCCGATCTCCGGCCGGTCGCGGGCGAACATGTCCAGGATCGCCAGGCCGTGCAGGAGGGAACCGATCAGCCCCTTCGCCGGATCCGTCGCCATGCACGTCAGCGTACGGTCCCCGCGGCGTGCAGCCCGGCGCGGTATCCCATCGTCATGCCCACGGCGAGCGTCGCGCCGGGGCCCGGATACCCGTCGGCGGTCCAGAATGCCGCGGCGTTGCCCGCCGCGTACAGGCCGGGGACCGGGGCGCCGGCCGGGTCGAGCACCGCACCGTCGGCGTCGGTGACCGGGCCGCCCTTGGTGCCGATGGTGCCGGCCAGGACCTCGATCGCGTAGTAGGGCGCCTCGTCGATCGGGCCGAGGCCCGGGTTCGGACGGGCGGCCGGGTCGCCGCAGAAGCGCTCGTAGGCGCCTTCGCCGCGCCCGAAGTCCCGGTCGGTCCCGTCCGCGCACGCGTCGTTCCAGCGGCGGACGGTGTCCGCCAGGGCCTCCGGGGGGACGCCGATCCTGCCCGCCAGCGCGGCCAGCGAGCCGCCGCAGGCGACCCAGCCGGGCACCGGCCCGTGCTGTGGGACGCCCGGCATCGGGTAGCGCGCCCGGTAGGCCTCATCGAAGATCAGGTGAACGGGCCCGTCCTGGCGGTGCAGCGCCTTGCCGATCTCGTTGTAGGGCTGCGCCTCGTCCGCGAACCGCCGGCCCGTTGCGTTGACCATGATCTGCCGCGGCAGACCGCGCTCCCGGATGAGGGACCGGTAGAACTGCTGGCCCAGCAGCCTCTCGCCGGGGATCGCCAGCATCGGCATCCACCAGCCCTCGCCCATGTTGTCGGTGCCCGCCCCGGCGCTCTCGGCGATCCGGAACCCGTCGCCGGTGTTGGTGGGCGGCGCCCCGCTGGCCCGCTGCGCCGCCGGCTGGTACCGGGCGCGCAGCTCGGTGTCCCAGTCGAAGCCGCCGGTGGCGAGTATCACCGCCGCCGCGCCGATCGTGCTCACCCCTCCCGCGTGCCAGACGACCGCTGACCCGGGCCGGGCCCCGGTCAGCCGGGCGCCGGTCACCACCCGGACGCCCGCGTTGACCGCGCCGTCGAGCAGCCCGGCGACCAGCGCCACCCCACCGGTCCTGACGCCGTTCCGCTCCCGCTCGTGCAGCAGTTCCCAGTCGAACCGGTCCGGGTAGCGCCAGCTCTCCCAGTCCGCGAAGGACATCGGCAGGTAGCCCGGCGGGACCAGGATGTCCGCCGCCAGCGGGGTGAGCTTGGCGGTGTCGATGGGCCCGGTGTCCAGGGCCCGGCCCCCGGTGGTCGCTCCGGGCCGGGACGGGTCGTAGTCCGGGTAGCGGGGGCAGGCGACGAACCGGTGCGCGCTGTGCCGCTCGACGAAGAGCGCCATCTCGGGCGCGGTGCGCAGGAACGCCTCGGTCATGTGGCGGTACTGGCCGCTGAAGACGCCGTCCAGGTAGGCCGCCGCGGCGGCCGGCGTGTCCCCGTCCTGGAGGTGGTTTCCCGGCACCCAGACCCGGCCCCCGGACAGCGCGCTGGTGCCGCCGAGCCGCTCGCCGCGCTCCACCAGCAGCACGCTGGCGCCCGACACCGCGGCGGCCAGCGCGGCGGTGAGCCCGGCCGCGCCGCTGCCGGCCACCACGACGTCGGCCCCGGCCGGCATCATGGCGCCCACCCCGCCATAGCCAGCGTCGCCAGGTCGGCCGGCAGCCGCGGCTCCGGGTCCGCGCCGTCCACCAGCTCGTACACCGTGGGCCCGGCGAAGCCGACCTCCGCGAGGGCGCGCGCGAACCCGGCGAAGTCGACCTCGCCGGTGCCGGCCGAGGTGTGCGCCCACTTGCTCTGCCAGGTGTCGCTGACGTGCGCGAGCGCGAGGTGCTCCCCCGCCCGCCGCACCCCCTCGGCCGGGTCCTCGATCGCCAGCGCGTTGGCCACGTCGTAGGTGATGCGCAGCCGTGGGGAGCGCCAGCGCTCCACGATCTCGACCAGGTCGCCGGACCGGCCGAGGTATCCGTAGGGGCTGTTCTCCAGGGCGATGGTGACGCCGAGCTCCTCGGCCCGGGCCACCAGAGCGGCCAGCCCCCGGTCGAGCACCGCCTGCGCGACGTCGCCTGGGGCCGGCGCCAGGGCATGCCGGCGCCCGGGGATCACCACCACGAAGCGCGCGCCCAGGTCGGCGGCGAGCTCGATGTTGGCGAGGAGCTGCCGCTCGCTGATCTCGCGGATCTCCGGGTTGGTGCTGACCAGGTTGATGTCGGTGAAGCTCGGATTGACCGACACCACCTGCAGGCCCAGGCCGGCCAGCGTCCGCCTGAGCTCCAGGCGCTCGTAGGGCCCGAACCCGGGGCAGAACAGGTGCGGCGGCGCGGTGGTGAGCTCCAGCGACCGGAACCCTTGCCGGGCCAGCGCGCGTAACGCGTCGGTCAGCGGCGCCAGGTGCAGCCAGCCGAAGCTGCACCCCGACAGCGGCAGGGCCGGCCGGCCCTGCGCGGGCTCGGTCATCCGCCCTCCCGCAGGTTCAGCACGATGATGCGCGGGTCGGTCATGTCCTGCACCGCGTATCGCGGCCCCTCCAGCCCGTAGCCGCTGTTCTTGACCCCGCCGTAGGGCATGGCGTCGGCGTGGTAGCTGGAGGTGTCGTTGATCATCACGCCGCCGACGTGCAGCCGGCGCGCGGCGTGGAACGCCGCGTCCAGGTCGCGGGTGAACACCCCCGCCTGGAGCCCGTAGTCGCCCGCGTTGATCTCGTCGATGGCCTCGCCGAGACCGCCGACGGAGACCAGCGCGACGGCCGGCGCGAAGATCTCGCCGGTCATGATCCGGCTGTGGCGGGGCGGGTCGCGCAGCAGCGTGGGCGCCAGCACCGGCCCGTCGCGCTCGCCGCCGGCCAGCACCGTCGCGCCTCCCGCCACCGCCTGCCGGATCCAGCCGTGCGCGCGCTCCGCCTCGGCCGGGTCTATCAGCGGACCGACCCCGACGTCGGGGCCCCACGGATCCCCGGCCCGGAGCTGGGCCACCCGCTTGGCCAGCAGCCCGGCCAGGTCGCCGGCGATCGCCTCGTCAGCGATCAGGCGCTGCACGCTGGTGCACACCTGCCCCGCCTTGCGGTACCCGGCCCGGCTGACCAGGTCCACGACCAGGTCCAGGTCGGCGTCGGCGGCCACGATCGAGGCACTGTTGGAGCCGAGCTCGAGGTGGGTCTTGGCGATCCCGGAGTTCTGCTTGACCGCCAGTCCCACCGCGGTCGAGCCGGTGAAGGTGAAGAAACGGACCCGCCGGTCGGCCACCAGCGCGGCGCCGACCGTCTCGCCGGGCCCGCAGACCAGCTGCAGGAAGCCCGCCGGCAGGCCCGCGTCGAGCAGGATCTGGGCCAGCGCGACCGAGCACAGCGGGGTCTGCCGGGCGGGCTTGAGCACCACCGCGT
>Ga0335077_10009733_pt1 | contig 11946 bp, 13 predicted proteins | sample Lox_Sample_31_FD_207151 | JGI IMG/M metagenome (GOLD analysis project Ga0335077, IMG submission 207151) | Soil microbial communities from Loxahatchee National Wildlife Refuge, Florida, United States - Lox_Sample_3.1 | ecosystem: Environmental > Terrestrial > Soil > Wetlands | place: USA...
CCGTACGGGTGGACTATCTGGACACCGGCGAATGGCTTTTCATTCAGGGATCGGAGCTTCTGAAAGTGCCCACCGCCAACGGGGACGATCCCTTTATGTTAGAACGCATGCTTTTTCTTAGAAGGCTGTTTTGCGGAGGAGATTACTGGGAGAGAAAGCTTCCGGTAAATCGTCCAGGGTCTCCACTGCTCGGTATGTTGAATATTGGGTATCTCGCCGCTCAGTCAGCCGGTGCTTCTGAAAAGTTTGCCGCCTCCCTCGGTGATCTTGCCGGTAACTTTGCAGGTTTGCGCTTCTATCGCACTCCCGCACCGCTCCCCCGGTTCTTCCTGGCTCGCCGCCTGCACATTTCCCGTGGAGCCGCGGACACTTTCTCTTACCTGTCCCGCCCCGATTTCAGACCTGCCGATGAAGCCGTCGTCGAAGGACCGGATTTGCAGCCCGTCCAGGCTCTCAGTGACGGCTCCGTGAGTGTGGACCTTTATTCGCCGAATCGCGTCGAACTCGACGTCGTGGCTGCCGGCCCGGCCTTTCTGGCCACGTCAGAGGTTCTTTATCCGGGTTGGAGCGTCGCGGTCAACGGCGAACCTGGGCGGTTCTATATGACTAACGGAGCCTTTCGCGGCGTCATGCTCGCTCCCGGCGCCAATCACATCACCATGACCTACTGGCCTGAGAATTTTTTGGTCTGGACCGCCATCAGCATCGTCGGCCTGTTCGCGGCTCTGGCAGGTCTCATGTTCGGAAAGCCCGCCCGCAGATTCACCGAAGCTCCCTCCATCTGATACCTTGTATAACTTGACGCCTGGCCCGCGCCGATCATGACCGTCCGCCCGCCCACGCGCCTTTCATGAAACAGCTCGTCTACGTTCTGTTGGGATGGGGGTTAACCGCCACGTCTTGCTGGTGTGCCGGTCTGCTGCTCTTGCGCCGCCTGTCGGTTCCCCTCTACCGGCAGGAAGAGAAGCCGCTGGCTTTCGTCGTGGGTTCCGCCTGCATGAGCACCGCCGTTTTTTTCCTGGCGGCTCTACACCTGGTCTACAAAGGCGTATTCCTGGCGCTCGCCGTGCTGCTTGTCGCCGCCGCCCTTCAACAGCGCGTTTGGCGGCCTCGCGGGGAATCTCTGCCGGCCCTTCCCGCCGTATGGCGCTTGCTGTTTCTCGAGGTTTACCTGCCGTTCGCGGCATTGTATTTTATTTACGCTCTCGCACCCGAAGCCAGCCCCGATGGCAGCACTTATCATTTGGGCCTGGTGGCGCGTTATGCCCGCGAGCATGGATTCCCCGCCATTACCACCAATTTCTATGCCAGTTTGTCCCAAGGAATGGAGATGCTTTTCCTCTCCGCCTTTCTGTTCGGACGCCATTCCGCGGCGGCGCTGGTTCACTGCACCTTCCTGCTCGTGCTGCCGCTGGTCGTCTTGAATTACGGCAGGCGCATCGGCATGCCGCTCGTGGGAGCCGCCGGCGGCCTTCTCATCTTTCTTGCCCCAATTGCCGGTATTTCCGGTACATCCGCCTATAACGACGTCGCGGTCACCAACGCCGCATTCAGCTTGTTTGTTCTGCTCCAGATCTGGGCGGCACTACGTCACACCGCGCTACTTGTGCTGATTGGCCTCGTGGCCGGATTCGCTTTCGATCTCAAGTACACCGCCTTCGTTGCCGTTCCTTACGCCCTGGCGTTTATTGCTTACAAGTGCTGGCGGTCGAGCGTGCCTGTCCTTCGCCCCGTGCTGCTCACCACGTCCGCCGCCGCCGTCCTGGTGCTGCCCACGCTGGTCAAGAACTCCATTGTGGTTCACAATCCGGTTGCCCCATTTTTCAACCGCCTCTTCCCGAATCCCAATGTGCATGTGGCGTTCGAGGATCAGTATCGCGAGCAGATGCGCGCTTACGACATCCATAGCGCCTGGGAGATTCCGTGGCAGCTTACGGTGAGTGGCGAAAAACTCCAGGGTCTGCTGGGACCGGTATTTCTGCTGACGCCCCTGGCCCTGCTTGCCCTTCGCTATCCGGCTGGCCGCCAGTTACTGCTGGCCGCGCTTGCATTCTCCCTTCCCTACCCCTCGAACATTGGTGCGCGCTTTTTTCTGCCCTGCGCGGCTTTCCTCGCTCCGGCGCTGGCACTCGGGCTCTGTAACTGGACCGTTCCTCCGATTCTGCTGGTCTTGCTCCATGCATGGCTTTCTTGGCCCGCCAACGTAAGCGCCTACTGTCACCAGTACGCCTTTCGGCTGGCCGACGCCCCGGTTCGAGCGGCCTTCCGTCTGGAACCGGAAGACGAATACTTGGTTCGCCATCTGCCCGGTTACGCCGTCGCCCGCAGAGTTGAGAAAGAAACTCCCCCCGGCAGCCGGATCTTTTCCTTCGACAATCCTCCGGAAGCCTACTGCGCCCGTGAGTTCCTCATCTCTTTCCAGGCCGCACTGAACGAGCGCCTGCGTTATACTCTCTACGCAGCTTTTGATCCCAATCTCCAGCCCTTGAAGATCCTCACTTTTCGTCTTCCGCCCGCTCGCTTCCGGCGTCTTCGTGTGGTTCAGACGGCGTCAGGACGGCCGGATATTCCGGGCATCAGCGAAATCGAAATTTTCGGTCCGCAAGGACGGTTGCCGCGCACATCCGCCTGGCGCATTCGCGCTCATCCGTTTCCCTGGGATGCCGGCCTGGCTTTCGACGATAATCCCGCCACTCAGTGGAAGGCCTGGGAGCCCATGAAGTCCGGCATGTTCGTCGAGCTCGATCTAGGTTCCGAGGAATCCATCACCTCTGTGCAACTCGACGTTACGCCGGATCAAGGCAACATCCACTGGCAACTCGAAGGCGAAACGCCGACTGGCCGCTGGACCGTGCTGAATGCTACCCCCCAGTCCTCCGCCCTCCCGAAGATGGACCTCCGCAAGGCCGCCATTCAGGAATTGAAACGCAATGGTATCCGCTACATTCTCGTCCCTGACGGCGAATTCGCTGCTGCTGATTTTCGCGACAACACGCCGCTCTGGGGCATCCATCTGCTCGCTGAGACCGGCGGCAATCGCCTGTACCAGGCCGAGTGAGCGTTGACTCTGGCACACCTCTTGAGCTCAGAAAACACATCTGGCCGAATTTCCGCTGCGCCGTATCGCCCACCACTACACCGCCCGCTCCCTCAAAAGGCCATCCCGCTTTAAGCCCTGGGTTGGCAACCGGCATGCACTGAAAAAGCCGGAACCCAACAAGGAGGCCAGCATGCCAGCAAGAAACCTGATGGAATTCCTCGACGCTAACCACGTCAAGTACACCACCATCACGCATTCCACAGCCTACACGTCCCAGGAAATCGCCGCGATCACCCACATTCGAGGCCAGGAGTTGGCTAAGACGGTGATTGTAAAGGTCGATGGCCGGATGGCGATGGCGGTTCTTCCTGCGGCCTATCAGGTTAACCTTTCAGCCTTGAGAGCGGTAGTGGGAGCCGACAGCCTTAGCCTCGCAACCGAAGCCGAGTTTCGCGGATTATTTCCAGAGTGCGAAACCGGAGCCATGCCTCCCTTCGGCAACATCTACGGAATGCCGGTATTTGTCGAGGAGAGTCTGACCCGGGACCGCGAGATTGCCTTCAACGCAGGCACTCACAAAGAGCTTATCCAGCTTGCCTACGAAGACTTTGCGCGCTTGGTCCACCCCAAGATTCTGAGATTCTCATCGGTCAGAGCGGCCTGAAGCCATCTCTTTTGGCGACTCGCACACCTGAACAGGTGCCGTGACTCTCAGGAGAAAAACATCATGTTGCCGGTCCATGAGCTGTCGGCCGCGAGGCTCGTTTGGAATGACCTCAAATCGCTTTGCGCTTCTCCATCTCCGTGCATCACCATCACCCTGCCTGCGTACCACCAGGGTGCTCAAACCCTGCCCTACATAACTCACCTGAAACAGGCCTTGCGCGGCGTCCAGTTGGAACTTTTCAACCAGACCTTCTTCGATCAGGCTGAACGGCTCATGGAGCCTCTCCGCGGATTGATCGGGTCTCCGGAGATGCACCGCAGCGGCCGCGACATGGTAATCTTCCGGTCGCCCGCCGTATTGTTGCGGTTCGATCTTCCCGCTCCTGTCCAATTCCGTTCGGTGGTGGGCCGCTACTTCCACGTCGCGCCCTTTCTCCATCAACTCTCCGCGGAGCGGGAGTTTTACATCCTGGAGCTGAACCAGAAACATCTTCGCCTGCTGCACTGCCTGGACGGAGCGTGCGCCGATGTCCCGCTCCCGTCCTCTTTGCCCGGGAATGTGGAACAGGACGGCGCCTTCGATGTCCCCGATCATACGCTGCGGAATCGCTCCTCCGCAGGCGTCTCCAGCGGTGCCATGTCCGCTGTTTCGTTCGGCACCGGATCGGAGCGGGAGAAGAGTGGGGAACGCCTGCACCACTTCTTCAAATCTGTGGACGACGGCCTCAGCGCCTTCCTGAAAGGCCAACCGCTGCTGCTGTCGGGCGCCAGGCACGAGGTGGCCATCTACCGCCGCGCCGCCACTTATTCCGGCCTGCTTGAGAGCGACCTGGAGAAAGACCTCCACAGCTTGGCGCTGGACGAAGTGGCGCGCATCGCTCAACAGCGCCTGCAGCATCTGTCCCGCACGCAAGCCGTTCACCAGCTTCAGCAGCTTCGCGAACTGGCTGGCTCCGGCCGGATTGCAACCGGCGTCCGGCACGTCCTGAAAGCTGCTTCGGAGGGCAGAGTGGCCAAGCTCATCCTCGCCGAAGAAGCTGAGTTCGCAGCCACGCGCGAGGCGCTCGAGTCGGACAGTCCGGAAGATCTGCTGAACGCCGCGGCCGTTCTCGCCATTCGTCACGGCGGCGATGTATTCACCCTCCCGGCTCCTTCCATGGGTGCCGAAGCCCCGATTGCAGCCATGCTGCGCTACTGAGCGCTAAGCTTCGCGTTTCAGCTTTTGAGTAGTATTCCGCAGGTTTGGCTGCGCCAATCCGCGCATTGGGCGGCGGCTTTCGTCCATCCTGTTCTTGGCGCGATACTTGTACTCCTCCGCCGGTGGAAGGCCGCTTGCACTTCTTACTGACAAAACAAGGCTAAAAGGCGGCTCCGATGCTGGAAGTACGGAGAATCCTCTTCCCGGTGGACTTCTCGGAACGGTGCTCCGCCGCTGCATCTCATGTCGCAGCCATGGCGAGGCATTTCCACGCCAAGGTCACCCTGCTGCATGTCATCCGCACTCCGCGCTTCTGGCGAGGCGATCTGACTTCCCAGGAGCTGGAAGCGCTCATCGACATACCGCAACTCATCAGAGAACGGCAAGTCACGCTGAACGCCTGGCTCCGGAATGAATTTGAAGATGTCGCCGACATCGAGCGAATCGTCAGCCACGGAGAACCGGCCCGCGTCATTACAGAGCACGCCCGCAACGAGCGGTCGCACCTGATCATGATGCCGACCCACGGGTACGGGCCGTTTCGCCGCCTGTTGTTGGGTTCGACCACCGCCAAGGTGTTGCACGACGCCGAGTGCCCGGTCTGGACCGATGTGCACGATGAGATTTCGTTTGCCCGGCTGGGTTGCCAGTCGGTGATCTGCGCCGTGGATCTGCGGGAAGAAATGGTATCCGCCATCCAGTGGGCAGCCGCCTACGCGGCGTCTTGTCGCGCCGGACTGGCCTTAATGCACGCCATCCCAGCCCTTGCCGGTCCCGCCCGGCCCAGCGAAATTCGTTTCCGAAACTATCTGATGGAGAGCGCGCGCGCATACATTGCGGATCTGCAGCAGCGGGCAGGGACTTCGGCGCAAGTCTGCATCCAGGGTGGCCGGATCGCGCCGGCGGTTCGCACCGTCGCCCTCGAAAGCGCCGCGGAGCTGGTGGTCATCGGCCAGGGTTGTATCCATGAAACACTCGGCCGTCTGCGCTCGAATGCCTACGCCATCATCCGCGAGTCGCCCTGCCCGGTGGTGCGTGTGTGAGCGTGGGGGTGAGAGGTGCTTGAGAGATCGTTCGTAGAGAGGAGAAATCGATGAAGACCGCGATCGCCGGCGGTTTCATGTTGTGCACATTGCTTCCCATAAGCGTTCTCATTTCTGAGGAGAAATCAGAATCGCCTCAAACCGGCGCCCGCGTCCAGGGAGCGTCCTTGTACCAGGCGCATTGTGCCGTCTGCCACGGCCGGGATGCCAAGGGCGACGGCCCCATGGCCAAGTCGCTGAAGGTCAGCCCGCCGGATTTGACGCGCATCGCCGCGCGCAACAGCTCTCACTTTCCCCTCGCCCGCGTGCAGAAGATTATCGCCGGCGAAGTTCCCATCCCGGCCGGGCACGGAACACGGGAGATGCCGGTCTGGGGTCCGGTCTTCTCGCAGATCGTCTGGGACCAGGACCTGGGCCAGATTCGCGTATACAACCTCGCCAGGTACATCGAGCTGAAGCAGGCGAAGTGAATGGAGGGAGGATGACTGCCATGTCTCTCAATTGGGTGTTTGCCGCGTACGCTTGCGCGGCAGGTCTTTCGGTTGCGCTCCTCTATTTTTTGCGCGCACAGGCCTGGTACTGGCATGCCCTCAGTATCGGCCTGGCCCTGGCGCTCGGGTTGACCCCCATGCCTTCGGAATGGAGCAATCCACGCACGGACCTCATGATCGGTTCGGCGTTCTTGTTCCTGCTGGTCTGGGGAGCGGCGGCGCCGCTGTTCCGCTCGCACCGCGCCATGCATCCCAAAACCAGTTGGCAACGATAAGGAGGTGGTGACCATGTTCCACACTCTCAGCGAACAAATGAAACGCGACCAGCAGGCCTCACGGTCGTTCGTGGAACGGTCGCTCGAATGGGCCGGCGTCCTGGCGGTCGCCATTGCGCTTTTCGCTATTCTCTATTTCGTGATCCTGTTCACGCAATAGTCGCCAGGCTGGAACTTAAGCGCGCGGGACATCGTATGCTTAAGCGAGGCTTGCTGTGAGCATTGACAACTTCGTAGAAGAGATCCAGGTCCTGGGACGAGACCTGGTGGACAGAGTGAAAGCGCTGATTCACGAAGGCAACGTGAATCGCGTCATCATCAAGGACGAAAAGGGCAATACCTACCTTGAAATTCCCGTTAACGTCGCCGCCATCGGGGTGATCGCCGTCCCGGTCCTGGCTGCGGTAGGCGCTATCTCCGCCCTCGTGGCGAAATTCAAAATCGTCGTCGAGCGGTCCGAGCCTAAGCCGAAAGCGGAGTAGCCGATAACCGGACCGCGGCCAAAAGGAGCGGTTGTCCACCGATTTTCACCGGCAGGCCACTCCGAGTCTCTTCACTCACCCTAGCTCGCCGATGTGTTCGCGGCGCCCAGCCGGCTGTTGGCGGTAATCCAGATGCCCGAAAGGCTCCCGCCCGAATTCACGAATAACGCGGCCGTGGCGAGACACACAAACGCCACCAATAAGGTGTACTCAATCAGATCCTGGCCCTGTTCATCCTGCAAGAAGCGCTTCAGCATTTTGGTTCCTCCGTATTCTGTTTGTTCCGTTCGTGCCCCGTTTGGCTGCCGGTGGCTTGGGTAAGTCTCGGGAGCGGCAACGCGCTCCTCAATTCCGAACGGACAAGCTCTCCACTCATGGTGATCTATCATCCGCTATGCGTCAATGCTGACGTGGGTTTACTAACTGACGTCTGCAATCTTTGGATGCGCAGATTGCTCCGCCTGCTTATATGGGACTTTCGTCCCGCAAAATAATAACTAAAGTTAAGCTTGACAGAAGCTATCAACCTACTGGAAATATACTTTAGAGTAGTACTAAGCCCCGCAGACCGGGGCCATGGAGCAGTTACCGATGGATCTGTCATTCCTGTCCCGCTTTAAGGTACGTCACGACCTGCCTTCAGAACGCGCCGTGGCGGCGACTACCGGCAGGTTGGACGAGCGGCTCTACATGCGGTCGCCCATCGCCTCGCCCGTCATCGTGTCCTGGCAGGACTCCCGCGGGCAGACCCGCTACGCCGAGGCCCGCGGCGTGAACATGAGCAGCGCCGGGGCCCTCGTCCGCGCCCCGCAACCCATTCCCGTCGGTTCTCCCGTGTACATGGAGTCCAGGCAGATGCGTCTGATGGCCAATGCCGTCGTACGCCACTGCACTGAGCGGAAATCGAAGTTCTTCATTGGCCTGGAATTTCGCGGTTCCCTGACCCGCTCTCTTTAGCGCCCAGACGCACCAACGGCTCCGGCGGGCCTTGAAGAGCCCGGCACGGAGCCGTCAAAACCACCCGCGAGTGTCTTACTTCGAGAGCCGCACCACGATCTGCGTCGCGATCTGGTTGAACGCCGCGCACAGTTCGCCGGCATCCGGAGCATCTACGAAGAAGCCCCTGGTCTGACCGGGGTTTTGTGCCGCCCACATGGTCCTCGTCGTCGAATCCGGGTCGTTCTCCATCGACGGATCGTTCGCCAGTTTGCGCAGCAGCAGCGTGTCCGGCGGGTCTGTGGGGGCATTGCCCTCGAGCGCGATCGTATAGATGGAGGGCTTCAGTGTCGCATCCGTACGAATGGTGGTCCCTTGGTTGTCCACTGCGTTCGAACCAGCATCCTCCACCCAGCTGGGAATGGTGATGCTCGTCAGTTTGGTCGTTAGGTCAGTGCTGTTGTACGGTGAGTTTGGATTGTTCGCACTATAGGGCCCGGTCGTGGAATTCCCGTAGATGTCGGTGGCGGGCATTTGGGTAAGGTCTTGATTGCCAGTGCTCAAGTCAGACAACATCGCGCAGTGAGAACTGGCGGCGTCCGGGGTCACCGCATCAGAGTTGTAGGCAGCGTTGGGCGCAGTCCAAAGCATCAGACCCGCCGTCGTGCCCGCTACGCCCACAGGTAACGGGCCGCCGTTCCACTGGGCATACACGCCTCTCAGGGGGTTGGGGCTGGGGGCGTTGTTTTTACAGGCACCCTTCTTATAGTTCGTATAGTCGCCTGTAAATCCGTTGGGCCGTCCGTCCGTCATCAGAACGATGACATTGGCCCTGGTGGTGGCATTGACCGCCTGGATTTTTACATAAGCTTGATGCATGGCTTCGGCCATGTTGGTGTTCCCATTGCAACTGATTTGGTTAATCAGCGAAGCCACCGTGTTGCCGTTCGCGTCCGGCGTCCCGAAGCTCGTCGTGGGAGCAAAGGTGTACGCCGAAGATCCAAAAATCACCAGCCCCACCATGTCACGGCCCTGCGCAAAATTGGTCACGAACTGCGCGGCATCCGTCTTCATGATGGCGCACGCCGTCGTGCTCTGGAACGTGTTCAGCATCGAATAAGACCGGTCTAGAACCAGCATGACCAGCGCGTCACGCCGGCCCGCCTGCGAAGTGGCGGCCACCACGGCCGTGTTCTGTCCCAGCATTCGCAGGAAGTAAAGCGGGGCTACTACGCTGGCGGTAATCGACACCGTGCGGTAGTTCGCAACCGTGGTGTCATCCACCGAAGGCGTCGGAAAGTTGACGCTAATGGTTCCCCAGAAGTTGGAAGGATAGTTGGCGTTGAAATATTTCGTCGCGGCCGCCTGAGCATTGGACTTTTGCGTGGGGCCGTCCGCGCCCGTTCCCAATGCACGAGCGCCCGCCAGTGCCGCCGCATCCACACTCTGATACAGCTTGCCGCGGATCATATACAGAATCCCGACATCGAATGCCAGCCCGACCAGGGGAAGCGCAATCATCATGGTCAGTACCGTCATGATGACGGCTATTCCTCGTTCACGCTTATTTCTTTTTTGAGCTCTCACTTTTCCCTCCGAATGTTCTTAAAAAATTGCGAACTGATACGAAGCCAGTCCGCTGTATAGCCCCGGAACCGCCAGGTCCGGTGCCTTGAAATAACTCTCCGTTAGATAGGAGATGTCACCGTCGTTCAGCGTCATCAGGTTGCTGAAGTTGTCCGCCCGGGCCGTGGTATCTCCCGAGTAGTTGGTTACGTCGCCGTTGGCGGTAATGGTTCCTGGCGCTCCGTACGGTGTCGTGTAATTCGTGTTGTTCCCCACCACAATTCGCCGCATCACGACAATATGACCGGAATTGTTACAAGAGCAGGTTGCCGCAACTTTGGTGAACGTGGACATTACCACCACGCCATAACCTGTGCTCCCGCCCGTGACGTTTCCCGAGTTGGCCACAATATTGAGTCCGTTGGCCAGTTTTCCCGAGAGCAGATTCTGATTCGCCTGCGTGGAAAAATCCACCCCGCGCGAATACATGTGGCCCACATCGCGCGTAAACTGCACCACCTCAACGGAGCGCAGCACCGCGAAACCGTAGGTGAAGATGCCGACAAGCAGCGGCACCAAAAACATGGAGGACACCAGGATGAATTCGATCATCGAGGATCCGCGTTCGTCTCGGTTGTGTGCGGTTCGCATGGGATATCTCTCCATTCGCGTTACGGACAAGTGGGCGGAGTGGGATTCACCGCTGAGGGGCATCCCGTGGATGGACACGGTTCCATGATGTCCGACGCCTGCACGTTAATCGACACCGGCGCCCCGCTCTTGAAGATGGCGCCCAGCGGAGTGTATTGGTACCCCTGCACCGCGACGTTCAGGACGCTCCCGTTTGTCGGCGTTGTGGTCGCCCCGCCGTACGGGTCGTAATAAGTGACCGTTACCTGGCACCCGGCGTTGGAAATGAATCCACCGGCATTTTGCTGCACGATCTTGTTGATGGAATCGCTCAGATAGGTGTCGCCGGTCAATAGCTGTTCCGTAACCCCAAACCGGACTCCTTGCCGCACCGCTTCCTGCAAAGTGACCTTGATGAACAGGGAGAGCGAAATGTCCAGTAACAGAAAGATCAGGGCGAACATGATCGTGGTAATCAGCCCGGCCTCGATGGTCTCGCTGCCTCTCTGCCGTCGCCGTCTGTTGGAGATTGGAATTGCGCGTTTCAACATGTCTTGCCTCGTCCACAGCTAAGACGACTCAGAAACGCCTTTTACTTAGTGGGTAAAATTTTTTGTTGAGAGCGCCGTATTGTCTGTAACTTACCGGGCCGCGATCAAAGGATCGGCGCCGGCGCCGCTCTACAAATAACTTTCGGCTTAGTTAACCTTCGATAGCACAGCGTGCGCTTCCCGGGAAACTTCTACGCGGTGCCGCCTGGGGTCTGCGCAGCATCGGTCAAATCCCCTCAGCCCCGGGCCGCCCTGGTGTCTCCGTCCGGTGTTTTTACAAATCTTTTACAAGATCTTTGCGATGGTCCGCCGTTCTTCCCCGCGTTTTATCGCAGGAGAAGAATGAAGCCCTGAGTTGAAGCTTCACCGGAGGATTCATCATGACCACGCCATACAACGTAATTGACCATGCCACGGCCCTTCATTCGCGAACAAGCCGCGCGTCTGCGCCACATTCCAGGCCCGCCGAAGGTGAATACGTGCTCGCCACCGGAGTAGCGGCTGTCCGCCGCCTTCTCGTGCTGCATGACATCTACTCATCGGCGGGCAGGCGAGTCCTGCTGCAAGCGGGTCTGAAACCGGGGATGCACATTGCCGATTTCGGCTGCGGTGTTGGCGCCGTCACCCGTATGCTCGCCGAAATGGTCGGCCCGTCGGGAAGAGTTTTGGGAGTCGATGCGAACGCCGCGCAACTCGAACAAGCGCGTCATCTTTGCAACAGCGGAGATGTCTCGAATGTCTCGTTCTTGACAGCGGACGCTTGTGCCACTGGGCTGCCGCGTGAATCGTTCGATTTGGTCTACTGCCGGTTCTTGTTGCTGCACCTTCCTGACCCGGCGGCTTGCCTTCGTGAGATGCGCGGCGTTTTGAAACCGGGCGGCCTCCTGGTGGTTGAGGACGGCGATCTCGCTACCGCCGCCAGCCATCCCCCAACGGCTTTCGATGCCTTTGCCTGGCTCTTCACAGGTCTCGGATCTACGCGCGGCCTCAATTACTCAGTGGCCAATAATCTCTACCACCTGGTCAAGACCGTGGGCTTTTCCGATCCTGAAATCGAAATCCACCAAC
>Ga0335077_10009734_pt1 | contig 11945 bp, 10 predicted proteins | sample Lox_Sample_31_FD_207151 | JGI IMG/M metagenome (GOLD analysis project Ga0335077, IMG submission 207151) | Soil microbial communities from Loxahatchee National Wildlife Refuge, Florida, United States - Lox_Sample_3.1 | ecosystem: Environmental > Terrestrial > Soil > Wetlands | place: USA...
GCCAGCCGGGCCACCGTCTCGGGCAGCATGTCCACGGCGGTGCGCCCCGGCACGTTGTAGGCCACCACCGGGAAGCCGACCGCGTCCCAGATGGCCATGTAGTGCCGGTAGAGCCCCTCCGCGGTCGGCTTGTTGTAGTAGGGGGTGACGACCAGGGCGGCGTCCGCCTTGAGCTCGCGGGCCATCTTCACGCCCTCGATGGCCTCGGCGGTGGAGTTGGAGCCGGCGCCAGCGATGACCTGGGCCCGGCCACGCGCCGCCTCCACCACGGTGCGGATCACGTCGACCCGCTCCTTGGCGGTGAGGGTGGCGCCCTCGCCGGTCGTTCCGCAGGGCACGATCCCGTCCGTGCCCTCGAGGATCTGCCACTCGGTGAGCTCGCGCAGCGCCCGGAGGTCGGGCTTGCCGTCCTTGAGCGGCGTGACGATGGCGACCATTGAGCCCTGCAGCTTCATGGCGGTCCTCCGGGTTGGACGCTCGACTCTAGCCCATCCGACGGCGCCCCGTGAACCGGCGCTCCGGGGGGCGCGCCTTCTCGCCCCGGACGAGGTCCGGCCAGGTCTCCCGCTTGCGGGCCAGCCGGGCCGCGTCCCCCTCCACCAGCACCTCGGCCGCGCGCGGCCGGGAGTTGTAGTTGGAGGCCATGGCGAAGCCGTAGGCCCCGGCGGAGCGCACGCAGAGCAGGTCGTCCCGCTCGGGGAGGGGCATCCTCCGCCCCTGCGCCAGGAAGTCCGACGACTCGCACACCGGGCCCACCACGTCGAGGACCGCCTGCTCGCGCCCGGCCGGGTCCCCGACGGGCTCGATGTCGTGGTGGGCGCCGTAGAGGCTCGGGCGGACGAGGTCGTTCATGGCGGCGTCCACCACCGCGAAGCGCTTCCTCCCGCTCGTCTTCAGGTAGAGGACGCGGGTGACGAGCACGCCGGCGTTCCCCACCAGCACCCTGCCGGGCTCCAGGATCACCTCCCCCTCGAACCCCCGCAGCGCCCGCTTCACCGCCGCCCCGTACTCGTCCGGGTGGGGCGGGGCCTCGTCCCGGTACTGGATGCCGAGCCCGCCGCCGATGTCGAGGTGGCGGAAGCGAAGGCCTTGGCGGGAGAGCTCGCCCATGAGCGCCCGGACGCGGGCGATGGCGTCGAGGAACGGCTCCACGGTGGTGATCTGCGATCCGATGTGGCAGGCGACCCCGCGGACCTCGAGCGCCGGATCCCTGGCCGCGAGCGGGAAGAGGCGGCGCGCGTCCTCGACCGACACCCCGAACTTCGACTTCTTCAGCCCGGTGGCGATGTACGGGTGGGTGCGGGGGTCCACGTCCGGGTTCACGCGCAGCGCGACGGGGGCCCGCACCCCCAGCCGGCGGGCCACCACCGAGACGCGCCCCAGCTCTGGCCCGCTCTCCACGTTGAGGCAGCGGACGCGCTGCGCCAGGGCGAAGGCGATCTCCTCGTCGCGCTTGCCGACCCCGCTGTAGACCACCTTGCGCGGGTCGCCGCCGGCCTTCAGCACTCGGTAGAGCTCGCCCCCGGAGACGATGTCGAACCCGGCACCGAGCCGGGCGAGGAGGTTCAGGACCGCCAGGTTGGAGTTCGCCTTGATGGCGTAGCAGACGAGGTGGTCGAGGCCGGAGAGCGAGCGGTCGAGGACCCGCCAGTGCCTGCGCAGGGTGGCGGTGGAGTAGACGTAGAGGGGCGTCCCGTAGGCCCGGGCGAGATCGGCGAGGGGGATCCTCTCCGCGCAGAGAACGCCACCGCGGCGCTGGAAGTGGTTCATCGGTCGCAGGGTCCTCCGTCCCGGGCGGCGTCGCACGGGCTCCCGCCGTCGGGAGCCCCGGGACCCGCGTCGGAGGCGGTCCCCGCGCCCTCCGCCCGCGGCGGCCGGGGCGGGGCCTTCACCCCGCAGGCGGCGGCCGCCAGGGCCAGCGCGAGGAGGAGGGCCCGCCTCACCGGGAAAGCTCCCTCTCCCAGCGCGCGATCTGGCGGGCCACCTGGCGCGGCCCGGGGGCGCCCGGGAGCTCGCGCCTTCGCAGGCTCCGCCCGGGGTCGAAGCAGCGCGCCACGTCTCGCCCGAAGGCGGGGTGGAACGCCTTCCACTCCCGAACGGTCAGGCTCGAGAGCGCCCTCCCCTCCCGGCCGGCGAAGGCGGCGGCGGCGCCCACCGCCTCGTGCGCCTCCCGGAAGGGCACGCCGCGGCCCACCAGGTGCTCGGCGACGTCGGTGGCGAGAGACTCCCCGCCGCCGAGCGCCTCGCCCATCCGCCGGGCGTCGAAGCGCGCCGTCTCGAGGGCGCCGGCGAGCGCCAAGAGCGTCTCCTCGAGCGCCCGCGGCGCGCCCAGCAGCGGCCGCTTGTCCTCCTGCAGGTCGCGGTTGTAGCTGAGCGGCAGGCTCTTCAGGACCGCCAGCATCGACACCAGGTCTCCGAGGGCGCGCCCGGCCCGGCCGCGGGCCAGCTCCGCCACGTCCGGATTCTTCTTCTGCGGCATGAGCGAGCTGCCGGTGGCGAAGGAGTCGTCGAGTTCCATGAACCCGAACTCCTTCGTGGTCCAGAGCACCACCTCTTCGCCCAGCCGCGACAGGTGGACGGCGGCGAGCGCGCAGTCGAAGACGAGTTCCACCGCGCTGTCGCGGTCGCTCACCGCATCGAGCGAGTTCGCGGTCACGCCCGAGAGGCCGAGCTCCCGCGCCGTCCTGGCCCGGTCGAGCGGCAGCGTGGTCCCGGCGAGCGCCCCGGACCCGAGCGGCGAGACCGCCGCGCGGCGCGCCGTCTCGCCCAGCCGCTGCCGGTCCCGACCCAGCATCTCCAGGTAGGCGAGCAGGTGGTGCGCGAGCGACACCGGCTGGGCCCGCTGCAGGTGCGTGTAGCCCGGCATGAGGGTGTCGCGGTGGCGCTTCGCCTGGGCGAGGAGGGCGCGCATGAGGGCGCGCAGGGCGAGGTCGCAGCGCCGGCACGCCTCGACGATGAAGAGCCGCTCGTCGAGCGCCACCTGATCGTTGCGGCTGCGCCCGGCGTGGAGGTAGCCGGCGTCGCGGCCCACGATCTCCCCCAGGCGGCGCTCCACATGGGTGTGGACGTCCTCCAGCCTCGGATCGGGCCGGATCTTGCCCGCCGCGAACTCCCTGCGGACCTGCTCCAGACCGCGCCGGATTCTCCGGGCGGCGGCCGCGGGTACGATCCCCTGGGCGGCGAGCATGGAGACGTGGGCCTGGCTGCCGCGGATGTCCTCGGCGAAGAGGGCGCCGTCGTCCTGGATGGAAACGGACATCCGCACCAGGCGCGGGTCGGCCTCCCCGGCGAGCGCGGCGCGGGAGATGGGCTTTGCCTTCCTTGGCTTCTTCATCGGGGCGGGCGAGGCTACCACGCCCGGCGCCGCCGTTGTACGGCCGGCGCAAGGGGTCCACACGCCGCTAGTAGACGATTCCCACTCCGGCGTGGAGGTACTGCGCGATCCCAGAGGGGGTGTTGACGGTCGTCACTCCGCTCACCGTGCTGTTCACGTTGAGCGCGGAGAGGGCCTTCAGTAGCCCGTAGCTCAGGAAGAAGACGAAGCCGTCGTCGGAGTGATACTTCACTCCGAGGTCCACCTCCACCCCGAGCGGCCGGTTCGTCATCGACGGGGTGGCGTAGGCGTCGAACGCCTGCGAGTAGACGACCTGGGCCCAGGTGTTGAGCCCCTCCAGGATGTCCCAGCGGAAGGTGGGCTTCGCGTACCAGCCGTTCGTCACCGTTCCGATGAGCTCGTGCCAGAGGATGAGATCGACCTGGTAGGCCGGGTTGAACCGGTAGTTGTTGAGGCTCCCCGAACCGGTGGCCGGGTACTGCTGGCCGTCGAAGGTGCCAGGGGTGGTGGTGCACACCGGGTAGGGGACGTGGGTGTAGTCGCAGCTCCGCCCCGGGTAGACGCCCATGCCGGGCCCGGCGCCGGCGGTGGCGGCGCCGAACTCGGCCCCCACCGTGACCTTGCCCGCCTCCCCCAGCTTGTCCTTGAAGCGCAGGGCGGCGCCTCCCTGGCGAATGTTCACCGGTCCCACCGGGTTGGCGGGATCGAAGGAGACGTTGCCGATGCTGCCGAAGATCCCGATCGCCTCGGCCTCGAGCTCGAGCTTCTTCGTGGTCAGGCGCCCGAACAGGTCGAGCGTCCCGGCGTTGGCGCTGCGCGACACCTGGGCGACGTTGTCCGGCAGCGGCGCCTGGAAGGAGAGGGAGGTGAGCCCGACCGACTGCGTCTTGTAGCTGAAGAGCAGCCCGTAGTTGATGCTGGCGAGCCCCTTCTCCAGCTTGCGCTTCTGCTGGTCGGGCGTGTCCTCGCGCACCACCCGGATGCCGATGGAACCCACGTCGTCGGCGTCGGAGAAGTTCATCGGCTGGCCGATACCAGTGGGGTTGGCGTTGTAGACGAGCCCCGCGCTGTACCAGTCGTAGAAGGGGATGATGGTGATTCCGCCCAGGACCATGCCGATGGGGATGGCGAACTGGATGCGGTCGACGTTGTCGCCGTAGTCGTTGTCGATGTCGTTGCCGGCGTTCTCGTAGATGCCCATGCCCCACTGGGCGGGCATCCGCCCGAAGGAGAGGAGCCCCACGGGCGTCTGCACCTCGCCCCAGATGCGCTGGACGTCGACCGAGTTCGAGAACCAGTTCCCGGTGCTCGGCGGGACCTGGCCGTTCGAGAGGTACTCGAGGTTGTTGTAGTTCGGCCCGACCGGGGTGGAGCCGAGCACCACGTTGTTGAGGAAGTCGATGGTGGAGCGAATGCGCACCTGCTCGGAGACGTTGAAGGTCGAGTCCACCCGCAAACGCATGTTGCCGCTCGTCTGCGTGCCGTTGTGGTCGATGTTGGTGGCGCGCCCGAGCCACAGGTACCAGCCCGAGGGGTCGGCTGGCAGGCCCAGGTTCATGTTGCTGAAGAGGTCCCAGCGGAAGCGGAAGTAGCCGTTGAGCTCGAGGAACTGGAGCTTCTTCTTCTCCTCTTGCTCGCCCATGAACTCGGCCGCCGACTGGGCCCCCTGGATCTCGGCCCGGACCTCGTCGCGCAGCTGCTCCTTCACCTTGGCGACCTCCCGCTGCACCGCCTCCTGGACCTGCCGGTCGATCTCCGACTGGCCCGGGGAAGGGAGCGCGAGGGGAGCCGTGCCCTCCGCAGGCGCCTTCGCCGGATCCGCAGGGGCGGCGGCCGGGGGAGTCTGCGCCTCGGCCACGCCCAGCCACAAGCGGACGGAGAGAGCGAGAAGAAGGGGGCGCGTCATGGTGCCCTCACTAATCATGCGGCTCGTTCCGCGGTCAAGGAATCTCGGGCCCCTGCCGCAGCTCCACCAGCACTCCGCGACTGCCCTTCGGGTGAACGAAGGCGACCCGGGCTCCTCCGGCCCCGGGGCGCGGCTTCTCGTCGAGGAGCGGCGCTCCCTGAGCCCGCAGCGCCGCCATCGCCTTCTCGATGTCGGGCACCTCGAGACAGACGTGGTGCAGCCCCTCGCCCCGCTTCTCGATGGCCTTCGCCATGGGGCTGTCCGGGCCGCTCGGGGAGACGAGCTCGATGCGCCCCGCCCCGTGCCCGAAGATGGCCACCCGCACCTTCTCCGTCGGCACCTCCTCCACCTCGGCGAGTTCCAGCCCGTACACGTCCCGGTAGAGGCGGATGGCCGCCTCCAGATCGGAGACGAGGATGGCCACGTGATCGAGACCCTTCATGCTTCCTCCGCGGGTGTGAGGAGGCCGCATCAAAGACGGGCCGTCCGGTGGAGTCAACCGGGTCCTCGCTGCCTCCCCGCGCTCACAGGGCGCGCGGCTCGGCCTTGCTCACCCGGAGCGACCCGATGAGCCCGACCGCGTCCACCTTGGCACCCCGGCCCAGAGTGACGTGGGTGGCGTCGGCCACGTCCTGGCCGAAGGTCGGGTCGACCGGGATCCACTCGTCGCCGACGTTCACCTCGGCCCAGGCGTGCCAGTAGAGCCCGGCTCCGCCCTCGCCGTAGTTCGCGTAGACGAGCCCGTAGACCTCGCGGGCAGGGATTCCGGCCGCGCGCGCCAGGGCGACGAAAAGCAGGGCGTGCTCGGTGCAGTCCCCCTTGCCGGTTCTCAGGACCTCGCTCGCCCGGTCGCGGCTCTGGCCGTAGACCTTCTCCAGCCGCCGGTTCACCTCCCTCGACAGCTTGCGCGCCGCTGCCCACCGCCCCTGGGTCTTCCCGGCCACGCGATCGGCGAGTGCGCGCAGGTCGGGGTGGTCCCAGTCGACCTCGGGAGTCGCCTCCAGGTCCTCGCCGCCGCTCGGGTCCGGCCGGAGCCTCGGCACATCCTTCGCCGGGTCGTCGGCCGCCGGCCGGCGCGCGGTGACAGTGAGGAGCGTCTCCCCGGCCCCGCCGGGGGCGACCACCTGGCGCTCGTCCTTGCCGTGGAAGCTCGCCGGCAGCCCTTGGAAGGTGTAGGTGATCGACATGGGCACCCCGCGCGGCAACGGGCCCGGGAGCGCCACGCGGGAGAGGTTGAAGAGGTCGACCACGTCGGTGCGGCGAGCGGTCTCCTCCGGCTCGGCCTTCGCCACCAGCGCGTCCCCGTAACGGAACTCGAGGGTGCGGCCGTCGTCGGCGACGAAGACTTTGGCCGTGATGCGATCGCCGTCCTCGAGCTCTTCCACCACCGAGACCGGAACCGCCACGCCGGCGCCGCCGAGGACGGCGCGCTCCAGGTAGCGGTCGAGCACCTTCTTCTCGCGCAGCTGCTCGATCTCGAACTGGGTGCCGGCCACCGATCCGCAGCGGGCGGCGGCCAGGCGGGCCGCGTCGGCCTGCTCGGCGGTCTCCCCCGGGAGCTTCACCTCCCTCTTCTGCGTTCCGTCCTCGGCCACGAGCGTGAGCGCACAGGTCGTAGGGCCGCACTCGAGGGTCGCCTTGCGGTTGCCGCCGTCGCCGGTCCGCTCGCTCCGGTAGGAGAGCAGCCGCCCGCGCGGCGCCGCCTCGTACACCTTCTCGTCGACCTGGCCGCGGCGGACCGACCCCGGTCCCACCTTGGCCTCGACGACCATCTCCTGGCGGGCGACGAGGACCTCCCTCCCGTTTCGCACCTGCTTCCCCACCTCGGTGCGAAGCCAGCCCGCCTTCCGGTTGACGAGGTAGAGGCCGAACCACTCCACCCCCGGCGGCCGCTTCACCGCCAGGACGGAGAGGTCCGGCCGACAGACGGGGCCGCTCGCCGCCGCCTTCGGGGCCGGCCGGGCGGCGGAAGGGTCGGCGGGCGCCGGCGGGGGGGCGAGGAGGAAGGCGGCGAGGAGGAAGGCGGGGACGCTCATCGTGCGGGGGCTCCTTCGGGTCCTCGGGTTCTAACAGAAACTGGCGTTCTGCTCGCGGCCGGTCTCTGATCCGTCGCGATGAGCGTCGTCTGGGTGCTGCTCCTCGCCACCTCGGTGGCCATCGCCGCCGCCAAGGGGCGCGTCGGCGCCCTCCCCGCGGCCATCGCCGAGTCCGCCGGTGCCGCGGTCACCCTCTCCCTCGCGCTCGTGGGGGTGCTCACCCTCTGGCTCGGCCTCATGAAGGTGGCCGAGCAGGCCGGGCTCGTCCGCGCGCTGGGCCGCGCCGCCCGGCCGATCCTGCGCCGCCTCTTCCCCGAGGTCCCGGCGGACTCGCCGGCCCTCGGGGCCATGGTGATGAACATCGCCGCCAACATGCTGGGGCTCGGGAACGCCGCCACTCCCTTCGGCCTGAAGGCCATGGAGGAGCTCGAGAGGGCAAATCCCCACCCCGGGACCGCCACCGACGCCCAGGCGCTGTTCTGCGCTTTGAACACCGCGAGCCTCCAGATCGTTCCGGCGACCGTCATCGCCCTGAGGGCCGCTGCCGGCGCCCGGCAGCCGGCGGACGTCCTCGGGGCCACGCTGCTCGCCTCCGCCTGCGCCACCGCGACGGCGATCGTGTCGGCGATCCTCTTGCGGCGCCTCTACCCGGCGCCCCGGGCCGCGCCGGCGAGCGAGGAGGAGCCCGGTGCTTAGGGCGGCGCTCGAGGCCCTCTCCACATGGACCGTCCCCCTCGTGGTGGCGGGCATTCCCCTCTACGCCCTCTCCCGCAAGGTGAAGGTGTACCCCGCCTTCCTGGAGGGGGCGAAGGAGGGCTTCCAGGTCGCCGTCCGGATCATCCCGGCCGTGGTGGCGGTATTCGTGGCGCTGGGGATGCTGCGGGCCTCCGGGGGGATGGAGGCGATCGCCGCTTTGCTCTCGCCCCTCACCGGCTGGCTCGGCATCCCCCCGAGCGTGCTCCCGGTGGCGCTCGTCCGCCCCCTCTCGGGCGGGGCCGCGCTCGGGGTGTTGGGCGACGTCCTGCGCAGCGAGGGGCCGGACAGCCGGGCCGGGGTTCTCGCCTCGGTGATGGCGGGCTCCACCGAGACCACCTTCTACGTGCTGGCGGTCTACTTCGGGGCGGTGGGGGTCTCGCGCTACCGCCAGGCGCTCCCCGCCGGGCTCCTCGCCGACCTGGCCGGGGTGGCGGCCTCGGTGGTGGTGGTGAGGGCGCTCTTCGGGTAGTCCTCCTCGCGGCAGCGGATCACCTCGCTCGGACCCGGCCAGGCGCATCCTCGAGGTCGCGGAGAGCCAGCGCAGCCGCTCCACCGTTCCGGCGATCCGCCTCGCCCGCTCGGAGCTCGGAGAGCCCGAGTGCAGCGCGACTTGGACCCCCTTCCCGCCGCCTTGCGGAGGGGGCGAAGGACAGGGAATCCCGCCCCGGCGGGGTCGCCATGAGCGCGGGACGGCAGACGCTTCCTCACCCCCTGCGGACGACGCAGCGGGAAGGGAGCTGTCAGGGAGGGATGCCGACCTCGACGAGCGTCGGGTCGAGGAGCTTCACCAGGTCGGCGGGGGCGATCCCGAGGAGGAAGCCGCGCGACCCTCCGTTGACGAGGATCCGGGGAAGGTCGAGGACCGTGCGCTCTAGGTAGACGGGCATCCTCCGGCGGGTGCCGAACGGGCTCGTGCCGCCCACCTGGTAGCCGCTGTGCCGGTTCGCCACCTCGGGCTTGCACATCTCCACCGCGCGCACGCCCAGCTGGCGGGCGAGCGACTTCGTCGAGACTTCGCGGTCGCCGTGCATGAGCACCAGGAAGGGGGACCCCTTGTCGTCGGCCATGACGAGCGTCTTCACCACTGCGTGCTCGTCCACCCCGAGCTCCCGCGCGGAGACGGCCGTGCCGCCGCGGTCCTCGTAGCGGTAGAGGTGCTCGGTGTAGGCGACGCCGCTCTCCCGGAGGAGGCGCGTCGCCGGGGTCGAGGGTGCCTTTCCCAAGGGGACGAAAGGATAGCGCACCCCGGCCCGGGCTGGCCTCGTTCGCGCACGCGGCGGGCGACGGCCCGCGTCCCTTCGTCTAGCATGCCCTTCGAAGCGGGCGTCCTCGGGAGGGGAGGTGGCGGCCTTGCGCTGGTTCGTGCGCGGCGACGTGGACGGGTTCTTCGGCCTCGCCCTCGACAACCTGGTCCAGCTCCTCGTCATCGACGCCCTCTGCCGGCAGGTGCTCGGATTTCCCGACCCGCTCCTGCGCGGGGTCGTCCTCCCCGGAGCCGCCACCTCGGTGCTGGCGGGAAACCTTTTCTACGCCTGGCAGGCGAGGCGGCTCGCCCGCCGGACGGGGCGCTCCGGGGTCACCGCCCTGCCCTTCGGCATCAACACCGTTTCCCTCTTCGCCTTCGTCTTCCTGGTGATGCTGCCCGCCAAGCTGGCGGCACAGGCCGCGGGCGCCCCCGATCCGGTCCGGGTGGCGTGGCAGGCCGGGCTGGTCGCCTGCCTGGGCTCTGGGCTCATCGAGTTCCTCGGCGCCTTCGTGGCCGAGCGGGTCCGGCGCGCCACGCCCCGGGCCGCGCTGCTCTCCACCCTGGCCGGGATCGCGCTCGGGTTCATCTCGCTCGGCTTCCTGTTCCGCGCCTTCGCGCGCCCGGTGGTCGGCTTCTCCACCCTGGGAGTGGTGCTCCTCTGTTACTTCGGGAGGGTGCGATTCCGCGGTCGCCTCCCCGGTGGCCTGGTGGCGGTAGGGCTCGGGACCCTGCTCGCCTGGGTGACCGGCATCGCCCCGGTGGGCGAGCGCCCGGCCTCGGGCGCCTGGTCCCTGCCGGCTCCCGCGCTCGGCGCCCTCTGGGAGGCACTCCGAGGCGGCACCCTGAAGGCCTACCTCCCGGTGATCCTGCCCATGGGGCTCTTCAACGTGGTCGGGTCGCTGCAGAACGTCGAGTCGGCGGAGGCGGCAGGAGACGCCTACCCGGCCTTGCCGTCACTCGCCGCCAATGGGTTCGGCACTCTCGTCGCCGCGGCGCTCGGGTCCTGCTTCCCCACCACCATCTACATCGGCCACCCGGGCTGGAAGGCCCTCGGTGCGCGCTCCGGATACTCGATCCTGAACGGGGCCTTCGTCGCCGGGGTGGCGCTCACCGGGACGCTCGGGTTCATCACCTGGGCGGTGCCCGTCGACGCCGGCCTGGCCATCGTCGTCTGGATCGGGGTCATCATCAGCGCCCAGGCGTTCCAGGCGACGCCCCGGGAGCACGCCCCCGCCGTGGTGATGGGACTGCTGCCCGCCATCGCCGCCTGGGGAGTGATGATGGCGAAGTCGGGCCTGCACGCCGCCGGGGTCGGGGTTCCCGGGGGGACTCCGCTCTCGCCGGCGATCCTGGACGCGTTCCTGCGCTCGGACGTGTGGATGGCGGGGGGCCTCGCGCTCGACCAGGGGTTCATCTTCACCGCCATGATCCTGTCGGCGGCGACCGTGGAGATCGTGGAGCGCCGCTTCGCCCGCGCCGCCGCCTGGTGCGCGCTCGGCGCGGTCCTCTCCGCCGCCGGCCTCGTGCACTCCTGGGCGCTCTCGCCCGAGGACGTGGTGATGAGGCTCGCCCCGGCCTGGCCCTACGTCGCCGGGTGGGCATTCATGGCGGCGCTGCTCCTCGTCGCGCCACTCGTCACCGAGCCGGACGATCAGGTCCACCCGTGACGATCAGCGCTCTCCCACCGGGGCGAAGAACGAGACACCGCGCACGTTCTCCTGCACCTTGAGCGGGTGCTGGATGGGCGGGAAGGCGCGCTGCTCGCAGTCGGTGCGCTCGCAGAGCCGGCAGGTGAGCCCGACCGGGACCACCGCCTCGCGCGAGTCGAGGTCCACCCCGTCGGCGTAGACGAGCTTGCGGGCGTGGCTCACCTCGCAACCGATGGCGACGGCGAGGAGCGTGCGCGGGGCGTGGTAGCCGCCACCCTCCTTCTGGACGGTGCGGGCGACCCAGAAGTAGCTCGTGCCGTCCGGCATCTGCGAGAGCTGGGTGCGGAACATGCCGGGGGTGAGGAAGCACTGGAACAGAGTCCAGCGCGGGCAGGCGCCGCTGAAGCGGGCGAAGCGCAGGCCCGAGGCGGAGAAGCGCTTGGAGATGTTCCCGGCGAGGTCCACCCGGACGAAGTGGAAGGGCACGCCCTCGGCGCCGGGGCGCCGCAGCGCCGTGAGGCGGTGGCAGACCTGCTCGAAGCTCGTCCGGAAGCGGTGCCCGAGGAGGTCGATGTCGTAGCGCTCCTGGCGCGCCGCCTCCGCGAACGGGGCGTAGGGCATGAGCACCGCGGAGGCGAAGTAGTTGGCGAGCACCACCCGGGTGAGCGCCCGGGCGGAGTCGCTCGTGAGCTGGGGGTCGCTGGCGTAGCGGTCGAGCGCCGCCGCCTGCCTCTCGAGCCCGATCTGGTAGGCGAGCTGGAAGTTGCGCGAGCCGCGGCGCAGCACCTCGGAGAGGTGGAGGATGCGCTTCTCCGGGTCGAAGCGGCGCACCGCGTCCCCCATGTCGGCGGGGCGCTGCATCTGGACCTGGATGCCGTGATCCCTCTCCAGCCGGTGCTCGAGACGCTGCTGCATGTCGTCGCCGCCGAGCTGAGCCTCCCGCCAGAGCGCCTCCGCCCCCTCCTCCATCTCCGGGAAGTGGTTCATGTGGCGCTGGACGAGGTCCGACACCTCCTCG
>Ga0335077_10009735_pt1 | contig 11945 bp, 9 predicted proteins | sample Lox_Sample_31_FD_207151 | JGI IMG/M metagenome (GOLD analysis project Ga0335077, IMG submission 207151) | Soil microbial communities from Loxahatchee National Wildlife Refuge, Florida, United States - Lox_Sample_3.1 | ecosystem: Environmental > Terrestrial > Soil > Wetlands | place: USA: Florida...
CCCCGCGCCTCCCGGACTGCGCCGCTGAGCCGCCGAAGCGGCTTTTATCCGCCGCTTCGGTCGAGACGGCGATGACCGGGGAGCCCGACGGACCGCCGGCCGCCTCGCCGCAGGAGCGGGAGCGGCGGGTCGCGGAGTTCTGGCGACGCGAGGGGGTCGCCGAGCGGGCGGTCGCGGGGGTCGCCGACGGACCGGTGTTCCGGTTCAGCGAGGGGCCGCCGACGGCGAACGGGCCCCCCCACCTCGGCCACCTGATCGCGCGCGTCCTCAAGGACGTCCAGCTCCGTTACCGGCGGCAGCGCGGCTATCGCATCCTCAGCCCGAAGGCCGGCTGGGACTGCCACGGCCTCGCGGTCGAGATCGAGATCGAGAAGCGGCTGGGGGTCCGCTCGCGCCAGGAGATCGACGCCTACGGGGTCGAGCGGTTCTGCGCGGCGTGCCGCGCCGACACCCTCCGGGTCGCGGCGGTCTGGGAGGAGATGAGCTCGCGGATCGGCTACTGGCTCGACTACGAGCACCCCTACCGCACGATGGACGCCCCGTACATCGAGAGCGTCTGGTGGTCGCTCCGCCAGCTGTTCGACCGCGGCCTCCTCGAGAAGGGCCACTACGTCCTCCCGTACTGCCCCCGGTGCGAGACGACGCTCAGCTCGCACGAGGTCGCCCAGGGCTATCACGAGACGACCGACCCGTCCGTGACGGTCCGCTTTCCCCTGGACGGGAGCGACGGGCGCCGCTCGCTGCTCGTCTGGACGACGACCCCGTGGACGCTTCCGGCGAACCTCTTGGTCGCGGTCCGGGCCGACCTCGACTACGCGGTCGTCCGGCTCGCCGACGGCACCGAGGTCGTGGTCGCGGAGGGGGCGCGCGCGCGGTTCGTCCCCGCCGACGCGCCGGTCGTGGAGCGGGCGCGCGGGGCCGCGTGGGTCGGACGCTCCTACCGTCCCCCGTTCGACGCGCTCGCGCCGGCCCCCGGCCGCTTCCGCGTCGTCGCCGACGACTTCGTGACCGCGGACGAGGGGACCGGGTTCGTCCACCTCGCCCCGAGCTTCGGCCCGGACGACTACCGCGTCGGCGCGCGGGAGGGGGTCGGGGTCTTCGACCCGCTGGACGGCCGGGGACGGTTCACCGCGCAGGTCCCCCTGGTCGCCGGGAAGTCGTTCAAGGCGGCGGACCCGATCCTCACGCGGGAGCTCGAGGCGCGGGGCCTGCTCTACCGGTCCGAGTCGCTCCGCCACACCTACCCGTTCTGCTGGCGGTGCGACTCCGCGCTCCTCTACCGCGCGATCGACTCCTGGTTCGTGCGCACGTCGCGGGTCAGCCGCCGGCTGGTCGAGGCGAACGCGACCGTGACGTGGGTCCCCGCCCACCTGCGCGAGGGACGGTTCGGGAACTTCCTCGGTGAGGCGAAGGACTGGGCGCTCTCCCGCGCCCGGTACTGGGGGACGCCGCTGCCGATCTGGCTCTGCCCGCAGGGACACGCGACGTGCATCGGGAGCTTCGCGGAGCTCGCCGAGCGGAGCGGGACGGAGCTCCCCCGGCCGTTCGACCCGCATCGCGTCGAGGTCGACCGCCTGAGGGTCCGATGCGCGCGCTGCGACGCTCCGGCCGTGCGCGAGCCGTACACGATCGACGCCTGGTACGACAGCGGCTCGGCACCGTTCGCCGCCTTCCACTACCCGTTCGAGCCGGGGCCGTTCGAGCCGGCGGAGCCGCTCGACTACATCTCCGAGGGGGTCGACCAGACGCGCGGGTGGTACTACACGCTCCTCGTCCTCGCGGTGACGTTGTTCGACCGGCCGGCCTACCGCTCCTGCCTGACGAGCGGGCTCGTCCTGGACGACTCCGGACGCAAGATGTCGAAGTCGAAGGGGAACGCGCTCGAGCCGATGGGCTTCCTCGAGGAGCTCGGCGCCGACGCCGCGCGCTGGGGGTTCCTCACGCTCGACTTCACCGAGGAGATGCGGGTCGTCCCCGCGGAGTTCGCCCGCGCGGCCCACCGCACGGTCGGCACGCTCGGGCACGTGGTCGAGTTCCACCTCTCCAACGCCGCCGAGGACCGTCTCGCGCCCCAGCTCACCCGTCCGGAGCCGAACGGCGTGCTCGACCGGTGGCTCCTCTCCCGGCTCGAGGGGACCCGCGCGAGCGTCGAGCGGGCGCTCGACGCGTTCGACCCCCGGCCGGCGTCGGCCGCGGTCCGTGCGTTCGTCGACGACCTCTCGACCTGGTACCTGCGCCGTTCCCGGCCCCGCTTCTGGGGGGAGGAGGGGCCGGACGCCCGTCGGGCGGCGCATGCGACCCTCTCCTACGCCCTGCTCGGCCTCGCCCGGACGATCGCCCCGCTCGTCCCCTACGCCGCCGAGCGGACGTACCAGGAGGTCGGGGGCGGGGCGTACGCGCCGGGCGCCCCGTCGGTCCACCTCGCCGGCTGGCCCGGCCCGCTCGCGGAGCGGGACGAGCCCCTCGAGGCCGCGATGGAGCGGCTTCGCTCCACGGTGGAGGTCGGCCGCGCCCTGCGGCAGGACGCCGGCGTGAAGTCCCGGATCCCGCTCGAGGAGCTCCGGCTGTACGGCCCGCTCGCCGACGTCGCCCCGGCGCTCGGCGCGGAGGCCGACCGTCTCCTCGCCGCGGAGCTCAACGTGCGCCGGGTCGCGCGCCTTACGGCCGGGGAGATGCCCGACGCGTCGGCGTGGGTCGTCCACGAGGAGCACGGGGCCCCCCTCGCCGCGTTGCCCCGGCGCCCGACCCCCGAGCTGCTCGAGGAGGGATGGTACCGGGAGCTCGCGCGACGGCTGCAGCAGCGCCGCAAGGAACTGGGGCTCCGCTACGGCGAGCCCGTGCGGCTGGTCGTGAGCGCGGACGGTCCGCTGCGGAAGGCGATCGAGGCGCGCCGGGAGATCCTCGCACGCGAGCTGCTCGCCGACCCTCTCGAGGTCGTGGCGACCCCCCTCGGGGACGGCCCCGACGTGCGCACCTGGGAGTTCGAAGGGGTCCGCTGCGCCGCCGCCCTCACGCGACGGGCCGCCGCCGCGCCCGGTCCGTAGGGGACCGTTCTAGCGGACCGGACCGAGCACGGCCCGCACGACCGCTCCGCCCGGGGAGCTCTCGCGGAAGACCTCCGCCCCGAACCGGTAGACCGTCACGTCCTCCTCCCGCCAGGCCCCGGGAGGAAGACCGGCCTTCTCGCACGCCCCGTCCAGGAACGCCGCGGCGTCCCAGCCCTGCTCGGGCGCGACCTGCGGGAGCAGCAGCCCCCGGCGACGACCCCGCTCGACCTCGAGGCCGTCGACGCCGACGCGCACGCTGCCCGGCAGGTCGGCGCGCGCGACCGGCTCGGCCGGCGTGAGGAGCGAGACCTCGACCGTCAGCCCGGGGAGCTCGGCGGCGGTGATCGGCGGGAAGCGGGGGTCGCCGAGGGCGGCGGAGAGCGCCGCCTCCCCCAGCCCCTCCCCGAGCGGAAGGACGGCCCGGGGAAAGCCGACGCAGCCGCGCAGGCGGTGGCCGATGTGGCGGTACCAGCTGACGAAGACGCCGGTCGGCCGGGAGAACGGGGCCGGGAGCCTCGCCGGGAGCGCACCGGCGTCCCGGGAACCGAGGGCGCGGGCGACCGACGCGCGCGCGAGGCGCACGGCGAGCGCGCCGTCGTCGTCCGAGAATGCCGTCGGCGCGGAGGGCGCCCCGTCCACGACCTGTACCGGGCCGGCGGACGTTTTATAGCGAACGGCCGTCGGCGCCGACCCGATGCCGTTCCCCGAGGCCGTTGAGCGGCTGCTCAACAAGAAGATCTGCATGAACTGCTCGGCGAGGAACCCTCCCCGGGCGGTCCAGTGCCGCCGCTGCGGCTACAAGGGGCTCCGCGTCAAGTCGCGCGAGCGCTCGGGCAAGACCCAGTAGCGCCCTACGGGGGGACGGACGGCCCCTCGCCCCGGGCGAACGGGACCGGCGAGCCGTGATGGACCTCGCGGGCGAGGGCGAGGCGCTTGGTCGCCAGGAAGACGAGGTTGCGGATCCCGTCGCGCCCGCTCTGCAGCTTGGGGGGCGTCGCGCGCTCGCCGTAGGCGATCGGCACCTCGACGAACCGCAGGCCCCGGACGATCGCCTCGAGCTTCAGCTCCTCGCTGAACGCCATCCCGTCGGAGGTGAGGTGGACCTTCTCGAGGACGTCCCGGCGGAACACCCAGTAGCCGCTCTGGCTGTCGACGAGCCGCCGGCCGGGGACGGCGGCGAGGTAGCGATGGTAGGCGATGCCGAGGAACAGGTTCAGGACGCCGTTGCCGATCCGGTGCTCGGTCGTCATCGAGCGGCGGGTGATGCCGCTCATGCGGTCGCCGCTGAGGAAGTCGATCCGTTCGTCCAGGAGCCGCCGCACCGCCCCCGGGATCGTCTCGACCGGGTACGTACCGTCCCCGTCGGAGGTCGCGATCACCTCGCCCTGCGCGGCGCGGAAGCCGGTCTTGTAGGCCCGCCCGTAGCCGCGCCGGCGCTCGGTGAGGACCCGGGCCCCCTCCGCCTCGGCGATCGCCGCGGTCCGGTCGGTCGACGCGCCGTCGACGACCAGCGTCTCCCACGCGAGCGGCCGGTCGCTCAGGAACGTGCGGTTCGCCGCGTCCGCCGCCGCGTGGAACGAGCGGAGGACCTCCCCGACCGAGCGCTCCTCGTTCAGGGTCGGCACGACGAACGACGCGCGCATCCGTGGAAGGGCCGGAACGCGACGGTCCCTTAAGGCCGCCCGACGGCTTTCCGACCCCGTGGCGCCCGCCTCCGGTGCGGTTCGGGGACGCCGATGGGGATCGTTCCCGACGACCGCCGACATCGGCCTCTGGGCGACCGGGCCGACGGCCTCGGCGCTCCTCGAGGGGCTCGGCCACGCGCTCTACGCCCTGCTCGCCGAGCCGCGTTCCGTGCGGCCCCGCGAGGAGCGGGTCGTCGAGGTCACGGGGCGGGACCCGGCCGAGGTGACGGTCGCCTTCCTCGGCGAGCTGCTCGTCCTCGCCGAGAGCGAGGGGTTCCTCGGACGGTCGATCGACGTCCGCACCTCCGGCCGCCCCGTCACCTCGGTCCGCGCGCGCATCGCCGGGGAGCGCTACGACCCGGCGCGGCACGTCGGGCGCACCGAGGTGAAGGCGGTGACCTACCACGACCTCCTCTTCGACCCGGTCGCGGGCCGGGCGCGCGTGATCGTCGACCTGTAGCGGGGCCGGGGCTACGGCATCCGCGCGACGATCTCCGCGAGGGCCGAGCCGGCGGGCGGGGACCGGCCGTGACGCCGCAGGATCCGCTCGAGCGCGGCGAACGTGACCAGAAGGTCCGGCCAGTCGGCGATCCCCATGTGGCCGAGCCGGAAGATCTTGCCGGTGAGCGCGCCCTGGCCGCCCTGGACGAGGATGTTGTACTCCCGCTCGAGGACCTTGCGGAGCTGCGGGTCGCCGAGCCCGTCCGGGTTCTTGAGCGCCGTGACCGTGTCGGAGGCGAAGCGCCGGTCCGGGAACAGCTCGAGCCCGAGCGCGTCGGCGGCGGCGCGCGCCCCCTCGGCGAGGCGGTGCGTCCGCTCGAGGCGCCGCTCGAGCCCCTCCTCGCGGAGCAGGACGAGCGCCTCCCGCAGGGCGAGGAACAGGGGGACCGCGGGGGTCCACGGGGTGTCGTTCTTCTCGAGCGAGCTCAGGTGGACCCCGAGGTCGAGGTAGTACGTTCCGGGGTGGAGCGCGGCGACGGCGCGGTCGGAGAGGTGGACGAGGGCGAGGCCCGCCGGCGCAGCGAGCCCCTTCTGGCTCCCCGCGACGACGGCGTCGATCCCCCAGGCGTCGATCGCCATCGGGACGCCGGCGACGGCGCTGATGCCGTCGACGAGGAACAGCGCCCCGGACCGCCGCACCGCCGGGGCGATCGCGGCGAGGTCGTTGACGAGCCCGACGCTCGTCTCGTTGTGGACGACGCAGACCGCGCGGACGTCCCCGGCCTCGATCGCGGCCTGGGCCTCCTCGACCGGCAGCCCCTTTCCCCACGGTGCGCGGACGGTCGTGACGTCCGACGCGTACCGGCGAACGATCGCGTCGGAGCGGTCCCCGAAGTTGCCGTTCGCGACGACGACGGTGCGGCCGTCCTTGGGGAGGAGCGAGCTGTAGACCGCCTCGAGGCCGGCGGTCCCGCTGCCGCTGAGGACGAGCTGGCGGCCCTTCGCCCCGAAGGCGACCGGCAGCAGCTCGCGGATCTCCTGCACGACCCCGTGGAAGTAGTCCCCGCGGTGGTTGAGCGACGGGGTCGCCATCGCGCGGAGCACGCGCGGATGGATCCGCACCGGCCCGGCGATCAGGAACGTGGTCGTCTCGGGGTCGAACGTCATCCGGCCCCCGCGGCCGGCGGCTCCGCCCGCGCGAGCGGGGGGAGGGCGGCGAGCACCTCCGCGACCACCCCCGCACCGGCGCGCCGCTGCGCCTCCTCGGTCGACGCCCCGAGGTGGGGGGTCGCGAGGACCCGCGGCTCCTCGAGGAGCTCGCGACGGGTCGGCGGCTCGACCTCGAAGACGTCCAGCGCCGCCCCGGCGAGCTGGCCGCTCCGGATCGCCTCGAGGAGTGCCGCCTCGTCCACGAGGGGGCCCCGGGCGACGTTGACGAGGTAGGCGCCGTGCCGCATCCGTGCGAACGCCGCCGCGTCCAGCAGGTGGCGGTTCTCGGGGGTGAGCGACGCGTGCACGCTGACGAGGTCGGAGTCGGCGAGCAGGCGCTCGAGCGACCGGAGCTCGGTCCGGTCGCCGGTCGAGGCGACGAACGGGTCGAAGGCGACGGTCCGGACCCCGAACGGCTCGAGGCGCCGCGCGACCTCGCGGGCGATGCGCCCGTAGCCGACGAAGCCGACGGTCCGGCCCGCGAGCTCGTGACCGTGGACTCCCTTCTCCCACCGTCCCGCCCGCATCCCGGTCAGGCTCGGGAACAGGTCCCGGACGAGGAGCAGGCAGAGCGCGACGGTCAGCTCCGCGACGCTCGTCGTCGCCGCCTGCGGGACGTTCACCACGCGGATCCCCCGCCCCGAGGCCGCGCCGACGTCGACGTTGTCGAGGCCGACGCCGGCCCGCGCGACGAGCCGGAGCTGCGGCGCCCCCGCGAGCAGCGCCGCCGTGACCTTCGTCCGGCTGCGCACGATCAGCCCCCAGGCGTCGTGCAGCCGGGCCGGCAGCTCGGCCGGGGTCGCGCTCGCGTCCAGGACGCGGCACGGGCCGTTGCGCAGCGCCGCGAGCGCCTCCGCGTCGATCGGATCGGCGACGACGACCAGCGGCAGCTCGGCCATCGGCGCGCCGAGCGGGCCTCCGCTCAAAAGGCCTTTGCGGCCGGAGCGGCCGCCGAGCGGGACTTCGGCACCGCGGTCTTCTCGAGCGCCGCGCGGACGATCGCCTCGCCGCGGATCCCGCGGATCCACGGCTCCGGCTTCACGAGGACGCGGTGCGCGAGCGCCGGCTCGGCGAGCGCCTTCACGTCGTCCGGGACGACGTAGTCGCGCCCGGCGAGCAGCGCGCGGGCCCGGGCGAGCTTCTGCAGCGCGAGCGAGCCCCGCGGGGAGGCCCCGACCTCGCTCCGCGGGTCGTCGCGCGTCGCCCGGACGAGGTCGACGATGTAACCGGCGATCGACGTGTCGATCTCGATCCCCTCGACGGCGAGCTGGAGGTTGCGGAACGTCGGGAGGTCGATCACCTTGGGGGCGTCGATCCGATCGTCCTTGCGGGCGCGCCGGCGCGCGAGGATCGCGCGCTCCTCCTCGAGGTCGGGGTAGCCGACCCGCAGCCGCAGCAGGAACCGGTCGACCTGGGCCTCGGGGAGCGGGTACGTCCCCTCCAGCTCGAGGGGGTTCTCGGTCGCGAGGACCAGGAACGGCCGCGGGAGCCCGTAGGTCGTCCGCTCGCTCGTCACCTGGTACTCCTGCATCGCCTCGAGGAGCGCGGACTGCACCTTCGGCGGGGCCCGGTTGATCTCGTCGGCGAGCAGGACGTTCGTGAACAGCGGCCCGGGCCGGAAGCTGAACGCCCCCTTCGTCGCGTCCAGGATCTCGCTGCCGGTGATGTCGTGCGGCAGCAGGTCGGCGGTGAACTGGATCCGCTGGAAGCCGAGGCCGAGCGCGAGCGCGAACGACCGGGCCATCAGCGTCTTGCCGAGGCCCGGGAGGTCCTCGATGAGCAGGTGGCCGTCCGCGACGAGCCCGGTGAGGACCGTCTCGACGGCCTGCGTGCGCCCGACGACCGCGGTGCGGACCGACTGGCGGACCTTCTCGGCGACCGCCTTCGCCTCGTCGGAGTTCATCGCGCGCTCCGGGCCCCGGGACGACGGCCGCTCATAACGCGGTCGGCCGACCGCGGCCGCTCTGCCCCGGCCGTAACGATCCGCGTCACGGTAGGCGACTGCCCTCTCGGCGGTCTGACCCCGGCCGGGGTTTCGGACACCGGGGTTGTCCTCGCGTCACGCTCGGCGGACGACCCGTCCGCATAGAGTCGGGAGGGACCCTTCGTCGGTACCCGGGCGGCGGCGTTGGCCGCGCCGGGGAACGGACGGCGCCGCGGCTCCTAAGCATTTGGCCCCGTCCGGGTGACGAGCGCCTGGGGGCGCCCGAGCAGGATCGCGAGCAGCAGGATCGCGGCGGTGAGCAGGCCGGCGGCGACACCGATCTCCGCCGAGCCGGTCGGCAGCGAGAGGCTGATCGCCCAGGCGAGGCCGACCGCGAGGGCGGCGAGCGCGATCGTCGGCGCCGCGCGCCGCCCCCCGCCCGAGGCCCGGGCCGGATCGTCCGCGAGCCAGAGGAGGAACGACAGTCCGGTCAGCCCGCCGAACAGCTCGGCGGCGTCGACCGGAGGGGCCGTCAGCGCGAGGACGGCGATCGCGAGGAGCGCCGGGGCGACCGAGAAGGCGGTCCTCCAGCCCCCCCGGGTCGCCCGCTGGCCCCGCCAGACGGACGACACGACCACCCCCCCGATCCCGACGGCCGGCCCGGCGAACCCCGGCAGTCCGCCGACCAGACCGAACAGCCCGGCGGCGAAGGCGAACAGGGCGGTCGTCGCGAACCCTCCCCCGCGCTCGGAGCGCTCCGAGGGGGCGCTCACGAGACCCTCCGGTAGGCGGGCCGGCGCAGGACCCTCGCGAGCGGCTCGAGCGTCCAGTAGTCGTCCCAGTCGACGACCGGCCCGTGGACCCAGAGGTCGGCGAGGCGGACCCGGCGCTCGAGCCGCTCGAGGCGGACCGCGATCGGCTCGTCGGCCGGGTCGAGCCCGCCGGTCCGCTCGCGCATCGGCAGCGGCGACGGGCTGAGCAGGACCACCGGGAATCCCTGGCGCCGGATGTACGGGAGCAGGTCGAAGCCCGGGTCGCCGGCCCAGCTCGAGACGACGAGGACGGTGACCCCCGGACGGTAGAACCGCCGCAGGCCGAGGGCGCACCGCTCCGCTGGTCCGGCGACCTCCGCGCGCCGGGACGCGAGGATCGCGCGGAGCAGGCGCACCCGATGGACCCTACCGGTCGAAAGGGGGACCGCCTCGACGAACTCGCCGAACGACGCGAAGCCGATGCGGACCTTGTTGCGCAGGAACGCCTCCGCGATCCCGTAGACCGCGGCGCGGGCGACGCCCAGGATCCGCTCGTCGAACTCCGGCCCGAACTCGCTCGGGCGGACATCCAGGACGACGACGAGGTCGCCGGTGCGCTCGAGCTGGTAGTCGTTCGCGAGCAGCCGCCCGGCCCGCGCGCTCGCCCGCCAGTTGATCCTCCGCGGCGGCTCGCCCGGCATCGCGACCCGGAGCCCGAAGAACTCGCCGCTCGCCCCGATCGTCCTCGACCGGCTCTCCCCTGGGGCCGGTATCGTCCGCTGCAGGCGCAGCGACGCCGAGCGCTGCAGGCCGGGAGGATACCGCTCGAGCCGAAGGTCCGGCCGCGCCCCTTCGAGGGTCCGCTCGGTGAGCCCGAGCGGGTCGCGCAGGACGACCCGGGGCGCCGGCACCGTGAGGATCGAGGGCTCGTGGAGCCGCCAGCGGAGGGTGAAGCGGACCTCGGTAGGACCCCGGGCGTAGCGGATCGGCGCGAGCTCGGTCACCCCGTCGACCGCGGGCATGACGACGCCAACGTCGCGGGACGCTCCCCCGAACCGTCCGCGCAGGACGCCGGTGACGACGACCTCGGAGCTGAGCCCCCCGGACTGCCAGGAGAGGTCGACCTCGGCGAGGCCGCCCGGCACGCGAAGGCCGGCGAGCACCGGCGCGAGCAGGAACGGGAGGCCGGCGAACAGCGGGACCGGGTTCCGGACCGCGACGGAGAGGACGGCGAGTCCGGCGCCGAAGCCGAGGAGCAGGTAGGTCCGGGGCGTCCAGCGGACCGGCTCGGGCGTCGGCTCGGGGACCGGCTCGTCCAGGTTCACGACCGCCTCTCGAGATCGTCGAGCCGCGCGGCGAGGTAGCGTCGGAACGCCTCCGGCGGCTGACGGACGAGCGCGGTGATCTCGGGGCCGGTCCGGGCGGGCAGGTCCGGCCGGTCGATCCGGCGCTCGAGGAGGTCGAGCGTCAGGACGATGTCCTCACGGCCCGGTTCGCCGCCCGCGAACGCCTCGCGGACGCTCCCGACGTGGACCGGCGGGGCGTAGACGCGGCGGGCCCGCTCGGTGCGGCGCTGGCGGAGCGGCTCGATGAACGCGAGCGCGGCGGCGATCACCGCGACGGTCGCCGCCGGGACGGCGACCGAGTAGCGGGGCCCGGCGACGAACGTGACGACCAGGGCGACCCCGGCGACGAGCGGCCACCACCAGCCGATCGGCGCCTTCACTGCGGGGCCCCGCCCGCGACCAGGTCGTGCTCGACCGCCTGCATCGTCTGGACGTAGCGCTGCGCGTCGGCGTCGCCGAGCGCGTGGTTCGAGTAGCAGGCCTCCTCGAACATCCGCGTCACCATCTGCGACCGCTCCGAGGAGACGTGGAGGCGGCTGAGGACGGTCCGCTCGATCTCGGCCGGCGTCGCGCTCGCGAGCCCGTGGACCCCGGGCCCGATCCCGTCGAGCAGTCGGCCGTACAGCCGGACGATCGTCTCCCGCGGGCTCTCGCCGGCCTCGATCGCGACCCGGGCGTCCCGGAACGCGAGACGGACCGCGCCGACGCCGGGGAGCCCGACCCCCGCTCCGCCGCCCCGCGGCCGATCGAGCAGACGCGACAGCACGCCAGGAACCGAGACGAGCGCGACCGTCGCCGAGAGGACCGCCGCGATCCCGAGGAAGACCCAGTTGGAGATGCTCACGCGGACGCCGCCGGTCGACCGGGCCCCCGAGACGCCCCGGCTCGAACTGTTGTTGCCGTGGCCGTGACCGGGCCCGGTCGAATTGTTCCCGGTCCCGTTGCCGCTCCCGTTCCCGCCGGTCGCGTTGCCGCTGCCGTTACGGGTGGTGTTGTTGCCGGTGCCCCCGCCCCCGCCTTTCCCTCCGCCTTTCCCCCCGCCCCCGCCGCCGCCCCCGGTGGCGTTCGAGCTGTTCCCTCCCCCGCCTCCGCCGTGGTGGGAACCGGTGGTGTTGTTGGCGGAGCTGCCCGAGGTTCCCCCCCCGCCGTCGCTGTTCGGCCCGAGCGAGAGCTCGGTGCTGTGGTTCCAGCCCTCGTGCAGGATCGCCGCGGAGAGCAGCAGCACGACCCCGACCGCGAGCAGGACGCTGACCGCGACCCGGATCGCCACCGAGACCCGGGTCATCAGGACCCACCGGACGACGTAGGCGAGGAGCCCGACCAAGAGCGGGCCGAAGAACAGCGCCCCCCACATCGGCGCCGAGAGCGAGACGTTCGCCTCGGCCGAGACGTGCTGGTCGATGATCGGGGCCGGACCGACCAGGACCGTCGAGCCGAGCCCTACGAGGACGACGACCAGGACGAGGATCCCGACGCCGACGCTCGACAGCTTGAACCGACCCGACCGCGCCATGGTCCGACGGACATCCGGGCAAGGGGAG
>Ga0335077_10009736_pt1 | contig 11944 bp, 3 predicted proteins | sample Lox_Sample_31_FD_207151 | JGI IMG/M metagenome (GOLD analysis project Ga0335077, IMG submission 207151) | Soil microbial communities from Loxahatchee National Wildlife Refuge, Florida, United States - Lox_Sample_3.1 | ecosystem: Environmental > Terrestrial > Soil > Wetlands | place: USA: Florida...
CGACTGACTTTGCGCTGCAAGAAATTTCAGCGTGGCCAACCCGTTTCGAAACACCAAAACAAAAAAAATCATCTCTGGATGATCCCGTTTTCTTCCGAATTGCGCCTTTCTGAATAGACGCCACTTTTTTGAGCAGGACTGGCGGCCTTATTCAGTTCCAGGGGAGGTGCTGATATGCAGGTCCGCGGGCTGGCTACGCCTCAACCCATCACTAGCCGCTTCATAGTTACTCTTGCCGTCCTAACAATCTTGTTTTCATTCTCGACGGGCGCGGTTGCGCAGTCAGAAATACAAGCTGCCACTGTTCACGCCAAGCTTAACCCCCAGGAATCCACGTTCGCCGCCAGAAGGCCAGTAGCGGTCATCGCCGGTAAAGCGGTTTACGAGGACGAACTACTCCCGCTCCTGGAGGAACAAATTCAACAGCTTCGCAGTGAAGAGTACGAAATTAAGAGCCGGGCGCTGGATAAGCTGATCGAACAGAAACTTCTGGACGCCGCTGCAAGCCGCAAGGGAGTAACAACTGACAAACTGATCGAACAAGAAATTTCGTCAAAGGTTCCCGATCCAAGCGATTCCGAAATTGAGGCCTTTTATTTGGGCCAGCGGGAACGCCGGCCGCTCGAAGAAGTGAAGCCACGCCTGCGCGAGGCGCTAAAGCAGGCAAAGCTGGAGCAGGTGCGCGATGCCTATATGGACCGTCTCCGGCGGGAAGCAAACGTCGCCATCCTCTTGTCCCCGCCCAAAGTGGAGGTTGGATACGATCCGTCGCGCGTCCGCGGCAATGCCGACGCACCGGTCACGATCATAGAATTTTCGGACTTCGAGTGTCCTTTCTGCCGAGGCTCGGAGCAAACCGTAAGGACCGTCCTCGCCAAATATGGCGACAAAGTAAAACTGGCATACCGGGATTTTCCTCTGCGCCAGCTTCATGCCCATGCTTTTGCGGCCGCCGAAGCATCCCATTGTGCGAGCGAACAGGGCAAGTTCTGGGAATACCACGATCTTTTGTTGTCCAGCCCTGGCAAGCTTGATGCCGCCGGCTTACTCGATCACGCCCGGACCCTCAGGCTGAACGAAGCACAATTCCTCTCCTGTTTGAACACGGAAAAATTCAAGTCTGCGGTCGAAGCTGACATCAGGGCCGGCGCCAACGCACGAGTCAGCGGCACTCCCGCATTTTTTATCAATGGAGTCTTTCTGACCGGCGCCCAGCCGCCGTCGGTGTTTGAGAAAGCGATCGATTCAGAATTGGCGAGGTTGAGTGCAAGGGCAAACGCTGCGATTTACTCAGACCAGACGGGCGGTGCCGCAGAGACATCGGCTTTGGTTGTGAGACCGAAAAAATGAAAGGAAATCGGAACATTACGGGGAATTGCCTGCCGGCAATCGAAACCGCAATTGGTCCCTTCTCATTGCGTCGCGCGATTTCGCCAGCCGGAAGGATAGTCGGTGCCGGGATCTTGATGCTCTTGGCTTTCGTCACCGGCGCCGCTGCCGACAACGACGCGAACAATCCTGTCGTATTTCAGACGCAGATTTTTGTACGCGCGAGAGGTAACAAGCCGACCAGCTACACAGCGAATTTTCAGGTGCGCGGCTGGGTGATTGCGCCGTTCACCATGCATGTTGTGAACGGGGACCCGATCGGGCGTGAACGAGTTACTTCGGCGACGGTTCTGCTAAATGGCACTCAGGTTCTGGGTTCCTCCGATGTCGCGCAGGGCGTGGGCGAATTGGATGTTCCCGTTTCTCCGATTGTAGGCAACAACACGATTCAAGTGACCGTTGATGGCGCACCCGGTGCGGAGCTCTCAATCACGATCTGGGGAACGAATTCCGACAATGTGTCGCCGCAAGTCACGATCGTGACTCCAGCCGCGGGCAGTTATCTGAACACCGCTACTCCGACCATTGAGATCACCTATTCCAAGGCGCCCGGCTTCAACGATGACCGCCACTCCGACTGCGATGAGACCACGCTGAAAGTGACTATCGACGGCGTTGACCGTACCAGGCTGTTTACCATCCGGTCGGGCGATGCGACCGCCACCATTCCGCCCAGCCTTGCACTTGCGCCGGGGCCGCACACGATTGTGGCGACACTTTTTAATCTCGCGCGAAATCAGGGGACTGCGACTTCGCAGTTCACGGTTGACCTAGCTCCTCCGGCGATTCAGATCGTGCAGCCCGCACTGGGAGCGTACCTGAATAATCCGACTCCGACGATCACGGTGCAGTATTCGGATAACGATGCGATCAATTTATCGACGTTGAAGGTGCTGGTGAACGGCACGGATTTGTCTTCGCTGTTTCAAAAAACACAAACCGGAGCGACGGCAACTTTGCCCGCAAGCAGTCCCCTGCCGCAGGGCGCAAATAAGATCGTCGCGCAGATTAAGGACCTCGCCGGGAATCAGGCAAGCGCCTCGGCGTCGTTCAACATCGATACCACACCGCCGGTTATTTCTTTTTCGCAACCCACCGCCAATTCGTACTTAGGCGCTTCCAGCACGCAGGTCGTGGTCCAATACTCCGACGATCAGGCGATCGATACCTCCAAGCTCAGCGTCACGCTCGACGGCGTGCCACTGGCTATGACCGCATCGCCAGCGAGTGCGACAACGGTCGCGTCCGGAATTGGCAATGGTGGGCACATACTCGCCGCTTCAATCAAAGACCTCGCCGGAAACGTCGGCACTGCGCAAATCAGCTTCAATGTGGATACGACTGTTCCCACCATTCACATAACCCAGCCAGCGCCCAATGCAATCCTGAGCACGCACATCCCGCAAGTGCTGATCAGCTATTCGGATGTGACCGGATTGAACCTGAACACGCTGAAAGTTTATGTGAATGGCGCCGATGCAACGAGTTTGTTTACTGCAAACTCAAGCAACGCGAGCGGGCAATTAACTGCTGCGTTCAATCTCCCCGACGGTCAAAACACGATCAGCGCGAACATTACCAATCTTGCGGGCACAGCCGGTACGGCATCTTCCTCGTTCCTTGTGGATACCACGCCGCCGGCAATCTCATTTCAATCGCCGCCTTCAAAAACCAACAGCAACGCGCCGGCAGTGACGATCTCCTATTCGGATGCGACTGCCGGGGTGGATCCCAACACGCTCGTGGTCACATTGGATGGCGCGAATATTACGAACCTTATCGCGCCGGGCGCGAGTTCCGCGACTGGCATTCTGCAAATGAATCCTCCGTTGAGTGATGGTACCCACATCCTCACGGCCGCGGTGCAGGACCGCGCCGGCAATCAGTCGGTGACGACATCTTTGTCGTTCGTGGTAGATACGACACCGCCTTCGGTGAATTTCGCAACGCCGCTCGACAATTCCTTCATCAACAACCCAACTCCGAGTGTTAGCTTGCAGTACTCGGATGGAACTGGCACGGGTGTTGATCCGTCTTCGGTCAGAATCTATCTGCAGCAAGGCACAAATCCCGCAACCGATGTTACGTCCTATTTCCAAATCGGTGCGCAACAAGCAACCGGCGCGGTCCCGAATACCGCTTCCTTAGCGGATGGAACCTATGTCCTGAGCGCCACTTTGAGCGATTTGGTCGGAAATCCCGCCAATGCTCATGCCACGTTTGTCGTAGATACAGTACCGCCCACCGCAATCATTCAAACACCAGCCGCAAACGGCATCCTGAACACCGCTGCAGTATCGGTGACGCTGTTGTATCAAGACGACCGCAGCGGCGTGGACACTTCGAAGCTCATCCTGACCGTTGACGGCATCAATGAAACCGCGGCTTTAACGTTGAGCCCGACGCAGGCCACCGGCACACTACCTGTGCTTCAGGATGGCAATCACACCATACAGCTCACGGTTTTCGATCGCTCGGGAAATTCCAGCACTGTAGTTTCGCAGACATTCGAAACCGATACGACTGCGCCGACGATCAGCGCTTCCGCTCTGCCCCCTCCCAATACAGCCGGTTGGAACAACACCAACGTGACCGTTGCGTTCACTTGTAGTGATGCTTTATCTGGAGTAGCGACCTGCCCGCCTTCGCAGACGGTAACAACGGAGGGAGCGAATCAGGTTGTTTCAGGCACGGCCACTGACAATGCCGGAAACAGCACTGCCGGGAGCGTCACGCTCAATATTGATAAGACTCCGCCAACAATCACCGCGACCACATCGCCCTTGCCCAATGGGTCGGGCGTGTACACGTCGAATGTCACAGTTACATTTACTTGCACTGACACCACTTCAGGCATAGCCAATTGCCCGCCGCCGCAGGTGGTTCCTGCTTCCGGTGGAAATCAAATCATCGGGGGAACCGCGACTGACAACGCGGGAAATAGCTCGACCACGAGCGTGTCGCTCACGTTTGTTACCAGTAATCCTCCGGCGATCACTGCAGCAGTGGCACCGCCGCCAAATGCTGCCGGCTGGAACAACTCGCCCGTCACCATCACGTTTACTTGCTCCGGCGGCAATGGTGGCATCAGGTCATGCTCGCCACCGATCACTGTGAGCACGGAAGGCGGGAATCAAGTTGTAACCGGAACCGCGGTGGATCAGTCGGGGCAGAGCGCCACTACCACGGCGACGCTAAACATCGATCTCAGTCCGCCGACGATAACTGCAACCGCGAGTCCCGCGCCGAACGGGGCCGGTTGGAACAATTCAAATGTCACGCTAAGTTTCCAGTGCAAAGACAGCGTCAGCGGTATTTCAAGTTGTCCTCCATCGATAACGGTCAATACCGAGGGGCTCAACAACGTGCAATCTCAGCCGGCGACCGACCTTGCCGGTAACACCGCAACCACTTCGCTGCTCGTGAGACTTGATAAAACGCCGCCCACCGTGGCAATTACCTCGCCGTCCTCGGGAAATGTTTATTCCACGCAAACTCCGGTCTCGGGATCGGCGACCGACACAGGTTCCGGTATAGCCAGCGTTTCCTGCAATGGTGCTGCGGCACAACTCAGTGGCTCGAGCTTTAGTTGCAACGAATCGCTCAGTACCGGCGCTGACACCCTCTCCGTGACAGCGACGGATTCGGCGGGCAACACGGGTTCGGCCAGCGCCAACGTGACGCTGGTTCCGGCGCCGGTTGTGAGTATCACTTCGCCGGCGAACCTGAGCTACACAAACATGACTCCCGTCACCGTTCAGGGAACCGTTGACAATCCCGCGGACACGGTGACGATCAATGGCATCGCTGCCTATCCAAGCGGCGGCAAATTCACTGCGACTGTCCCACTGGTCGAAGGACTCAACACGCTCAGCGTGGTGGCGACGAACGCTGGAGGCAACCAGGGCACCGCGAGCGTGAACATAACTCTCGATACGACGCCGCCACACTTGACCATCGATACTCCTGCGAATAACTCGGTCACAACCAGCGCCTCGGTTTCTGTGACCGGAATCGTCAATGACGTTGTTCCCGGCACGGTGAATGACTCGAACGCGCAAGTGACGGTCAATGGAACTGCGGCTCAGGTTGCCAATCGTAGCTACTCGATCGCCAGTGTGCCGCTGGCGTTGGGGGCAAACACGATTCAAGCTGTCGCGCGCGACCAGGCCGGTAACGCAACTACCACCAACATTACCGTCACTCGCGTATCTCCGGCACAGCCGCCTGCGCCTGCCATCGGGCAAGCAGCCGTGGCCGATTCACTCACCATCATTTCCGGAAATAACCAGTCGGCAACTATTGCGACGCAGCTCCCTTCGCCGCTGGTGGTCGCCTTGACCGACACTTCCGGTAATCCAGTCGCCAACCAGCCGGTCGTATTCAAAGTCACTGGAAATGACGGTATCGTAACCGGCGGCAGTGCGAGCGGCGCAGCCATAACAGTCAACACCGACTCGAACGGTCACGCGCAAGTTTCATGGACTCTTGGTCACCGTTCTGGTGTGGGTGTTAACACCGTGGAAGCTTCTTCAGCGGTTTCGTTCGTCGTCGCGGACTTCACGGCCGCGGGAATACCGGGAGGCGCCGCGCAGATCGTGGTCGATTCCGGCGACAACCAAGCAGGCATTGGCGGACAGGCACTGACATTCCCACTGGGAGTCGTGGTTACCGATTCCGGTTATAACCGCATCGCCGGCGTGCCGGTCACTTTCACGGTCGTCTCCGGAGGAGGCAGCTTCAACGGGAACCCGACTCAGACGGTTACAACTGACACCGACGGCCGCGCGCTCGCGACTCTGATACTCGGCTCAGCAACGGATACAGAACCGACGAGCAATGTTGTCGCGGCCAGCTTTCCCGGAAACACTAGCTCCGCTGCGGCGTTCACCGCGACTGCGCTCCTCGCCGGAGATCCAACGAAAACCACGATCAGCGGAGATGTGCTGGACAACACGAACAATCCCATACCCGGCGTAACCATGCGCCTCTACCAGACCAATCAAGGCAGCAACAACAACCAGCCACTGCAGATCGGCACGCCAGTGCAGACCGACACGCAAGGTCATTTCGTAATCACAAACGCGCCCTACGGCTACTTCAAGCTGATGGCTGACGGCACCACTGCGGGTGGCGGAACAGTTTCATATCCGACGCTCGAATACGACATCGTTACGATCGCCGGCCAGGACAACAACGTCGGCACGCCAATCTATCTGCCCGTCCTGGATACGGTGAACAAGCTTTGCGTCGATGCGACGCACGGCGGAACGCTGACTTTGCCTGCGGTGCCTGGATACTCATTGACGGTCGCGCCGGGATCGGCCACGTTCCCCGGAGGCTCGCGCCAGGGATGCGTCTCCGTCTCGATCGTTCACGGCGATAAAGTGCCGATGGCTCCGGGCTTCGGCCAGCAGCCTCGATTCATCGTGTCGATCCAACCTGCGGGCACGACATTCAATCCTCCCGCGGCGATGACGTTGCCCAACGTCGACGGTCTCGCGCCGCGCGCAAAAACCGAAATGTATTCCTACGATCACGATCTGAGCATGTTCGTGGCGATCGGCACGGCCACGGTGAGCGACGACGGATCGGTGATCGCGTCCGATCCAGGTGTCGGAGTGCTCAAAGCGGGCTGGCACTGCGGAGGCGATCCGAATGCGGCGGGATCGGGTGGCAGCTGCGGTGACTGCGCTGTGTGCAACGGGACGCAATGCGTTCCGACACAACAGAGCCAGACTTATAACGTGCCTTGCACCAATTTGACCAAGAGCACGTTGGGTGAAGCTTATACCGGAAACGGAACGGAAGACAGCCCTCAATTGCCTGCTGACATGGTAATCGGGCAATACACGGCAATCCAGGTGGGTTCCCAAGGGGCAAGTGTTCCAGTTGCGATTACAGAAGACTGTTTTGGCACATGCGACGGCAAAGGCAATTGCGGCCCCGACGCATACGGCTTTGACACTGCGTGGGTACAGAGCGCTCTCTCTGCGGCCCTCGAAAAAATCTTCGATAACACGCAAAACGCGTGTCTTCCGCTAGATCTGAGGCTGGCGGCTCAGATAGCGCTTGCGAACGAGGGAGTCGTTATCGACTGCGATTCCCATGCCCAAACCGGGGATTGTGCCCATAGTAGCGTAGGCTCCAATGTGCTTACGCTCAACACCAAGCTGACCTACAAGGCATCATGCAGCGACGGCGTGGGTGGCGCGTCCACAGTGCTTCATGAGTTGCTCCATGGTGTCGGGGGTGATCCGGGTCCGCCCGCCCACAATGCTGCTGGCCAGGTCCCGATCGATTGTAGAGACAGAGTGTACGGATGCCAGGAGCAGTGCTTCTCGGGCAGCACGCAGGGCTACATCAACAACGCTCAGGGTGCACAGGGTGGTAACACGGCGGCTTGCAATCTGACGCCGGAGCAACAACAGCAGCAGATGCTGGGCTGCGATCCCTGCACGAATGTCACCTACACAGATGATCAGGGCCAACAGCATACCGTGCAGGACTGTCCGTCGAATGTGATGAACCTGCCCGGCATCTGTCTAGGAAATAACTGCCCGCACTAGAGAAGAGAACAGAGTATTGCGAAATGGCTGTCTTGGATTCACTGGAGCACGAGGATTTTGGATGAAGCGCGAAGGAAAAGTCATAACCGGTGCGGGTCGGGCGTCTTTCCGGGGGAATCGCAGAGCAGCGTTGTCGCGGTCATTCGTCCGGCTGATCGTCCTCTTGGTGGCCCATTCCCTTTCGCTCTCCCTTGCGTGGGGACAAGCCGAACGGGGTGGCGCCGGTTACGAGCCGACTGGACCGGGGCCGGGTCCTGTTATACCAGTTTCGCCAGGCCCTCCGGTGTTGGATGAGAGCTGTGTTGTTAGCGTACTCAATCGGACGGTACAGGTGAACCATGATGGCACCTGGATTCTCCCAACCATACCCGCGAACTTCGGTCCAGTTCGCGCACGTGCAACCTGCGTCCGCAATGGCGTTACAAGCTTCGGCCAATCGGATCTATTCACTCTCGGAGCCAACCAATCGGTCACGCTGCCGGCGATTACTCTGGGAAATACCACCCCCATTCCTACCGGAATCTCCCTCAACACGACGACAACCATGCTGACGCAGCCCGGCCAGACAACGCAGCTTACAACTATGGCCACTTACTCCGACGGCAGCACGCAAAACATCTCCGCGTCGAGCAGTGGAACGCAGTATCGCACCAGCAATGCGGCAATCGCGGCCATAAGTTCCGAGGGCATCGTAACCGCAGTGAGCAGCGGCACCGTCCTTATTCAAGCGCTCAATGAAGGTGCGCAGGGCATACTGAATATTCAGGTAGTAATAGCTGGCGCCAATAACGGCGGAATTCCGAACACCTGGATACTTACCAATTTCTGTCCCAACTTCTCGGAAGGAACTCCTTGCCCTCAGCTTACTGACGCAGCATTTCCTTCAGAAGATCCGGACCATGACGGCCTCACCAATCTTCAGGAATTCCAACTCGGCACCGATCCCAATAATCCCGATACCGATGGTGATGGCCTGACTGACGGACAGGAAGTTCTGGTTTACCACACCAATCCATTACTCTTCTCGACTGACGGCACTGGCATTCCCGATGGAATCGAAGTGCAGACCGGCACGCTTGGCGGTACGCTCGCGGCCAAGCTGTCGAAATCACTACAGTCGCTCGAAATTAAACCCGCCACGTTCCTGTTGGCGGTAAATTCGCTGAGCCAGCAAGCTTCTCAACAGCTCGACATAATTGGCCATTTGATCGATGGCAAGACCACAATCGATTTGACCTCAACTCAAGACGGTACGAGTTATTCCTCCAGCGATCTCACCATCTGCAACTTCGGCTCTCCAGATGGAAATGTTTTTGCCGGAAACGCAGGCACATGCACGATTACCGTAACCAATAATGGTTTCACTGCGACCGCCACCGGCAACGTAACTGGCTTCAGTCCCACAGCGCTTGGATCACTCGCCATCCCTGGTTTCGCCAACGGAGTGGCAGTGAACGGTAACTACGTTTATGTCGCCGCGGGATCGGCTGGGCTTCAGGTGGTGAACGTCACCAACCGCACCGCGCCGGCGATTGTCGCCTCGCTTGCTCTTGCTGGCAATTCCAATAGCGTGAGAGTAGTTGGTAACTATGCATTCGTGGCGGCGGGGACGGCCGGCCTTGAAGTTATCGATATTACCAACCCGCTTTCACCAGCGCTTCGCGCAACCCTCAAGACTTCCGGCACGGCACTTGATCTAACCATCCAGGGAGACGTCGCGTACGTCGCCAACAGTACCGGACTCTTCCTGGCCAACATCAGCACTCCTTCCGTACCCACGCAACTCTCGTCGCTGCCGCTCACTGGTCTCATTCGCGGTGTCAGTGTTGATCCGCAGCGGGGGATTGCCGTGGTGGCCGCGGACACGAGCGGTATCTATGTCGTCGACGTCTCGAACCTAAGTGCTCCCGCTCTCCTGGGGCAGCTCTCCACGATTGATGCGCACCAGGTGGCAATCAAGGGCAACTACGCGTTCACAGCGGATTATCAGAATCTTTCCACCGGCGCACCCTATCAGAACAGCGTTGCGTCTATCGATATTTCTAATCCCGCTTCGCCGACTCTAGTCTCGGCGATTACGAATAAGACTCTGGGTGGCGTCCTGAACGATATCGTACTTTCCGGCAATCTGGCGCTCGGCGCTTGCGTGTCTTTTGCACCCGACGGCGTTCCAATCACTGACATCACGGATCCAACCAACCTGCTCTCGCGTGCCATTCTGCGCTTTTCGCCAGGCAGTGATTACGGAATGGGCATCGCGGTCGACGGTTCATACGTCTATTTCGTGGCAGACAGCACAACCTTCAACAGATTTGGCTCTTCAGGCAACAGCCGTCTCTATATTGGCCAATATCAAGTTCAGCAAGACACATTCGGCATTCCGCCAACGGCAACCATCGTTTCACCCACGTCGGCAAGCACGGTGGTACAAAGCGAAACCATCGCCATCACCGTGGACGCAACCGACGACGTGGCTGTCGCCGGCGTCAACCTGTTAGTAAACGGGCAGCCGGTGTTGACCGATAGTGTCTCCCCGTATGTCTTCTATTACACGGTCCCAGCAACCGCTTCAACGTTAACGCTGAGCGCTACCGCCATCGATTACGGCGGCAATGTTGGAACCGCCCCCAGCGTAGTGCTGAATGTAATTCCGGATCCTGGAACAAGTGTAACCGGACGCGTGCTTGATGGAGACGCGAACCCGCTGTCCGGTTTTATTGCCCAAGTTATAGGACACTCCTCGATTACCGCAGCTGACGGAACCTTCTCGATTCCCAATGTCCCGACCGTTTCAGTCGGAGTCAATGGAATTACTGTGCAAACTCTTGGCGTAGACAACGGAGTCGTTCGGTCCGGAACATCAGCGACCGTACCGGCTGTTATCGGTGGTACCACGAACGTAGGCGATATCGTAACTGTTGCCCGGCCGCTGATTATGACTTCTAGCGCAGGAAGTGCGGTAACTGCGATAGATACATCTCAAAATCCGCCAACGACGAGTGCGACAGTCGGTACACCGGGAGCGAACGCGGAACAGGTCTCTATCACTCCGGATGGCACCAAGGCATTCGTCTCGATTAACGGTAATGGATCGCCTATCAGAGTTTTTGATATGACGAAAAACCCGCCGGCTTACGTAACCGACATCAGCCGTCCCGGAGTAATCTCAAGCACGATCACCAACACCGTCTCAAGCGACGGACGGTTTTTGCTGGCGGTGTGGAACGGAGATGTTCTTACCAGTATTGATACAACCACCTTCAAAGTCATTAGCAGCTACACCTTTCCCTCTGGAGGCGATGGCGATCAAGTCGCAGTCACGCCTGATGGCACCACCGTAATTCTCCCTGATAGCAGTGCTAACGTCTTCCGCATCATCTCAATGTCTCCGATTGGAACTCTTACCGATACCGGAAAAACAATTCCATATAACTTCGCGTTTTGGACTCCCAATCTCGCAATCGCGCCGAACGGCCACTTTGCTCTGATCGCCAATCCAAGCGCGAACTATATTTCGATTCTAAGAATCGACTCGCAGCATAACGTTACCCTCAGCAGCACCAGGATTCCGGTTTCCAGTTGGCCCTGGGGAATAGATTTCACCTTCGATGGCTCTAAAGCCTACGTTACTGTTGCGGGATCAGAAACGCCCCCCAAAGGAGCATCGGGTATGGTCGCGGTGCTCAGCATCGATGCTAACGACAACGTTACCGACAGCGGCACTCGGATAACGATTCCGAACGGAATACCCTTGGCTCCTGGCTATAACGGAGGCGCCCCCGACATTGCGATCGCCGCGGACGGACGCGCGTATATCGGGAATAATGCAGCCAGCATCACCATGGTGGACACGAAAACCGACACGATCCTGGGGATCATCGCGGTTCCTAATCCCTCAGCCGTCGGCGTACCCAAATGAGAATTTCGTTGGCATCTTTCGCCCCCGTCACTGGCATTTTCTTTTTGCTGGCGCTGCCACTGCTGGC
>Ga0335077_10009740_pt1 | contig 11943 bp, 9 predicted proteins | sample Lox_Sample_31_FD_207151 | JGI IMG/M metagenome (GOLD analysis project Ga0335077, IMG submission 207151) | Soil microbial communities from Loxahatchee National Wildlife Refuge, Florida, United States - Lox_Sample_3.1 | ecosystem: Environmental > Terrestrial > Soil > Wetlands | place: USA: Florida...
CCGGCGCTCCCGTTCCCATGAGCGATCTGGGATTACTCTACGTTTCCAACTGGGCCACGCCCGAGGACGCCGGATACTTCGCCAAGACGTACAGCCTGTGGCTACCCAAGAAGTACAAGTCGGTCAGCCCGGTGGCGGAACAGAAAGGACGCGCGTGGAATACCGAGCAAGGACCGGTCTCGATTGAAGTCTCCGGCAAACGGGTGGTGGTGATGGAAGGCTTCGATGCCGCCACGGCTTCAGCGCTGCGAGCCAAGCTTTTGACTTCGTCGCCGCCGGCTTCAGCGCGGATGCCAGTCCGACGCCATGACCTGGCGGCGCCGGTGTGGGCGACCCTGGGAATTCTGCATTAGCAGATTTGAAGGGGCGCGGCTTCAGCCGCGCCGAACCAAACTAAAATTGTTTCATGCGGCACGGCTGAAAGCCGTGCCCCTTCACCTGGAACCGACGATGTGGAAGCTCGAACGCGTTCCTGAACCTGAAGTAATGGACGAATCCTGCGAGGTCGAGGCCTACGCCTCGGCGGCGGCGCAGACGTATCTCGAAAAGATTGACCGCACCTTCGTCACCCATGTCGCGCGCCTGTTTCCCGAGGGCGATCCGCGCCTGGTGCGCGGCCTGGCGCTCGACGTCGGCTGCGGCCCGGGACAGATTCCCATCATGATGGCCGCGCGCTGGCCCGGGCTGCGCATCACCGGCCTGGACGCCGCTCCTGCCATGATCGAGCAGGCGCGCAAGGACGCCGCCGGCGCCGGCGTGGCCATCAGCTTCCAGGTACTCCGTCTCGGGCCGCACGGCGAAGCCCGCCTGCCTTTTGACGATGCCTCGTTCGACCTGGTGTGCTCGAACTCCGTCCTGCACCACGTGGCCGATCCGGTTGCGTTCTTCGGGGAGATGGCGCGCGTGGCCAAGCCCGAAGGTGCGGTGCTCATTCGCGATCTGCGGCGGCCCTCGGCGCTTTCGCACCGGCTGCACGTGCGCTGGTTTGGGCGGAAGTATTCTGGAGAGATGCGACGCTTGTATGAAGCCTCGGTACACGCCGCTTACACGCCCGGCGAACTGCGCGATCTGCTGACCGAATCCCGCCTCAACGACGGCCGCTCGCGGGTCTTCCGCTTCCGGCTCACCCACCTCGGAGTCGAGCGCAAGCCCGCATAGCGCCGCTTTATATCCGCACAGTGGTGCCGTCGAACTTAGTGAACGTCAGCCCTTGGAAGCTTTCGTTGTAGCAGGGCCGCTGGTCTCGCAGCACGCTGATGGCAACCGCTTCGCCCAGGGTGAGCGAATCCTGGTAGTCGGAGCGCCAGTGCACGGCCGCGTGGTTCCGCCCAAGAGCGATGTTGGCTGCGATTTTGTTGAGCTCTCCGCCGACGGTGATCTGCCCGGCATCGGCGCCGCTGTAGGGCAACAGCGAAAGCCCGTCCTCGCTGGCCACCACCGGATTGGGAATCACCCAACTGTCGTCGAAGAACGCCTTCACGATGGTCGCGCACGCCCCGGCGACGGTGCCATGCCCCTGCCCGTAACTTGGGTGCTGGGGGCAGCCCTCGGGGAAAGCGTGCGGCATCAGGTAGGAGCCGGTATTGGCGAATACGCTGGCTACCGCTTGCGAGTTGAGCACATCCGGATGCAGGGGATACGAGGCCTGCTTGGTCTTCGTGAAGTGCACCAGGCCGCCGAACGCCTCCGGCCGCAGGCAGCGGTGCACGAACCACTTCTGGAACCACACCGCCTTCAGCGCGCGGGTGGAGACTTCGGAGAGCAGGGCCTTGACGTGCGGCGAACCGAAGGTCCCGAATCCCGTCTGCGTGCGCGAAGAACTGTAGGGATTTCCCGGATTGAAGGGAGCATGGTTGTCGATCAGCCAGATGCACGCGTTCAGATAGGCCTCAAACAGGACGTCGATGTGCACATACGCCGCCAGGTCGCGGCCGTTGCGGATGTGGCGCGGCGTGGGGTCAATGCGCTGCGGCTGCGAGGGCGGGTAGCCATTCTGCACCGCCAGCCATGAGGCTGGATCGGTCATGTAATCAGCCCCGCCTGCACTCAGCGGCAAATAGGTGTTCATGCGTTGCTCGACTGGAATGGCGCCGTAGGTGAGGGGCTGCAGCAGATATTGCGAGACATAAGGGCCGATCAGGTCGCCAGCGGTGAATCCGCGGAAGAGCGTGCGCGGAGTGACGCGGCCATTTTCGCGCGGCCCGCGAAAATCTCGGAGCTGCGAAAGCTCTGCCGCAGCCGTCGCGGCCATGGGGTTGCTGGCGTATTGCGTGAAGTTCAGGTCCCGCAGGAGCGCCATCCAGTAATCTTCCACTGCTTCGCCGGCGCGCCGCGCGCTGGCCAGCGCGGGCGGGGGTCCCTGCACGAATTGATGGGAATCGAGGCCCTCCATGTCAAAGGCCAGCCCGGCCTGCGGGTTCACCAGCGGAGTGCCGCCGCCGATGATGATGGCTTCAAAATCCTGCGGCGCGCCGGAATTGATGGCCGCCAGCAGGCTGTTATAGGCGGCCGGGCTGACCTCGCCGATGCTGTTATGCGGCAGGCCCTTGGAGTAGTTTCCGATCCGGCTCGGATAGCGCTGTTCGTCGCCGTTGCTGGGATGGGGAGGATAGCCGGCGCTGCGGTCCTGAAAGGCCGCATTGGCGCGCAGGAAGAACGCCCGAGTCGCCCGGCTCGAGGGCTCCGGTTCCTGCGCCTGCGCCGGTTCCGCGCCGCCGACCGAAGAAACAGCCAGCGCTTGCGCGGCCCACATCCCGGCGGCTGCCCCGCCTATCTTCTTCAGAAATCCCCGGCGATTGGGGAGAACGTGACTTTGCACCGACTGGCTGCTGCAATCCGTTGGTGCAGCGCAATGATCGTGTTGAGGGGCGAGGAAGCGTTCCGGCACACAGTCTCCTTGGGCGGGGGCAACCCGGGCCGCAGTCGTCTTTCTCGTTTAGGGGGAGAGCAGTGCTGAACGAAAGGCGTTGGCCAGAGATTATGTCGGATGGCGACAGTGGTCAAGAACTATTAGCAGGGAATCAGGCCAGTGCCGCGTGAGATTTCGGTCTAGAAACGAAAAACAGCCAAAAGGGCGCCATCTTTAAGCCTATGCCGTGGCCGCCGCCGGTACTGCTCCCGTGGGCTTTATGTTGTGGTTCATGCGGAAAAAGTTCGTTGGGTCGTACTTATTTTTCAGCGCCACCAGCCGGTCATAATTCGGGCCGTAAGCGGCCTGCGCCACGGCGTCGCCTTCGTCGGAAACGTAATTTACGTAGGAACCCTCGATGAGATAGGGACGCACGGACTCCCAGCATGCGCGCGTCCACTGGATGTTCCGCTCCGTGTCCGCCGGGTCGGCCCAGCCCGACCAGGCAAACAGGTTCCAGGCATGCTGCCGATGCGGAAAGGCCGTTTCGCTGACTCCTACGCGGCTCACCGCTCCGTGCCAGTGCTCGAAGAATGGCGCGAACGTATAGGGCGAGGGGCTTTTGCCCGCCCACTCGCAAATCGTCGCAATGGCATCATCGCTCAGCTCGCGCAGAAAGTTAGACTTCACATAGGTATAGCGGCCGGGCGGGAAATAAGGCTCGAACATGCTCTGCAACTGCACATAACCCATCCGGCTGAACATATCCGCCAGCGGCTGTCCGAACTTGCGTAGGGGTGCAAGAAGCTTTTCGCCTTCCGCCAAAGACGCGCCGCAATAGCAGCCGGCCACAGCGAACACGGAAACTCCGTCCAGAGTAGTAAAGGCGCCGCCTTGGATCACGAGTTCGTCGGGCAGCGTCTGCGCGAAATCGCGGCAGAAATGCATGACCTCTTTGGCTTTGTTGGGCGGGTAGAACACGGCCCCGCCCACTACCGGACCGACCTCGTGCAGCCGGTACTCGAGCGACGTGACCACGCCCAGATTTCCGCTGCTGCCGCGCACGCCCCAGAAAAGGTCAGGGTTCTGCTGCGCGCTGGCGGTGAGCAGACGGCCGTCGGCGGTGACGATATCCACGCTGAGCAGATTGTCGAGCGCCAGCCCGTACTTCCCCATCAAGTGGCCGAAGCCGCCGCCCAGCGTGAGGCCGGAGATGCCCGTGGTCGGAGCCACGCCGAGAGTGGTGGCCAGGCCAAATGCCTGGGTCTCGCGATCGAACTCGCCCAGCATGATTCCAGGTTCCGCGCGTGCAATTCGCCGCACGGGATCGACGCGCATGCCCTTCATCCCGGAAAGATTGATCATCAGCCCGCCTTCGCAGACCGACTTGCCGGCCACGCTGTGTCCGCCGCCGCGCACCGAAACCAGCAGGCCGTGCTCGCGGGCGAAGTTGACGCACGTGACGACGTCGGCGGCGCCGGCGCAGCGCGCCACGATGGCCGGCCGGCGGTCGATCATCACGTTGTAGATGCTGCGGGCGGCGTCATAGCCGGCATCGCCGGGGCAGAAGGACGGCCCTCGCAGAGACTCGCGGAATTTCTGCACGGCAGATTGGGCGATCATCACAGGACCTCTTCAACGTTGAGAGTGGGCGGATTGTACTGCGAGGAGCCATGCCGCGAAAGGTCGTTCGGTATAATCGCCAGTTGCGGCCCCTAAGGAGCGCGTTTGGCGCAAGCAGAGATCGGCATTATCGGCGGCAGCGGCTTGTACTCCATGCCCGGGCTCACCGATACCCGATCCTTCCCTCTTGATACTCCCTTTGGCCCCCCTTCGGAGGCGTATGTTCTCGGCACGCTCGAGGGCCGGCGCGTGGCCTTCCTCGCGCGCCACGGAGTCGGACATCGCCTCATGCCGAGTGAGCTGAACTTCCGCGCCAACATCTACGGATTCAAGCAGCTCGGTGTGGAGCGTATCGTGTCAATCTCCGCCGTCGGATCGCTCAAAGAAGAGCACCGGCCCCTCGACTTCATCATTCCTGACCAGTTCTTCGACCGCACCTCGAAGCGCGTCTCGACCTTCTTCGGCGATGGCATCGTGGCTCACATCGCTTTTGCCGATCCGGTTTGTTCCGAAGTCTCGGCCGTGCTCGAGGCTGCCTGCCGCAAAGCCGGAGTGAACGTCAAGCGCGGTGGGACGTACGTCTGCATGGAAGGGCCGCAGTTTTCTACCAAGGCGGAATCGAATGTCTATCGCAGTTGGGGCGCGGACATCATCGGCATGACCAACCTGCAGGAAGCCAAGCTGGCGCGCGAAGCCGAGCTCTGCTACGCGACGGTCGCCATGGTTACGGACTATGACTGCTGGCATCCGGCACACGAATCGGTCACCATCGAGCAGGTGGTCGCCAATCTGCAGAAGAACGCGGAAAACGCAGCCAAGGTGGTGCGCAACGCCGTCGCTGGAATACCCAAGGCGCGAGGCTGCAGATGCGGTCAGGCGCTCGCCACCGCCATTCTCACCGACCGCGACAAGATTCCGCCGCATACTCGCCAGAAACTGAGCCTGCTGCTCGGCAAATACCTCGACAAACCGAAGGGGGCTTAGAGATGGCGCTTCTGGTTGTCGGTTCGATGGCGTTCGACAGCATCAAGACTCCGCGCGGCCGCGCGGACCGCATCCTCGGCGGCTCGGCCACCTACTTCTCGCTTGCCGCCAGCTACTTCACCGAAGTGCGCCCGGTGGCCGTGGTGGGCGACGACTTTACCGCCGAGCACGAAACCGTGCTCAAGCGCCGCGCCATCCCCACCGACGGCATCGAGCACACGCCGGGCAAGACTTTCTTCTGGTCGGGCGAGTACGGCGACAACTTCAACGAGGCCAAGACCCTCACCACCGAGCTGAACGTTTTCGAGAATTTCCACCCCCAGATTCCCAAGAGATTTCTTGATACCGAGTTTCTCTTCCTCGCCAACATCGATCCCCTGCTGCAAGCCGGGGTGCGGCGGCAGATGCCCAACACGCGGCTGGTGGGCGGCGACACCATGAACTACTGGATCAACCGCAAGCCGCAGGACCTGGCCGAGACGCTGAAGCTCATCGATGTGCTGCTGATCAACGATACCGAGACCAAGATGCTGGCCGGCGACTCCAGCTTGCCCCGCGCCGCCGCCAAAGTGCTGGCGCGCGGCCCGCGCGGACTGGTGGTGAAGCACGGCGAATACGGCGCCACCATCTTCTTCCGCGAAGGCGCATTCGGCATAGGCACGCATCCATTTCGCGCGCCTGCCCTGCCCATCGAGGAAGTGCGGGATCCCACCGGCGCCGGCGATTCCTTCGCCGGAGGCTTCATGGGATACATCGCTTCGCAGGGCGAACTGAACCGCGAGGTGCTCAAGCGTGCCATGTTCTATGGCGGCGTGATGGGATCGTTCGCCGTCGAATGCTTCGGGCCCGAACGCCTGACCAGCCTGACCCGCGAGGAGATCGACGCTCGCTTCCAGATCTTCCGCGAGCTGACGCACCTGGATGGTGCGGGCAGGTAATGCTGACCCTGTAGAGACGCAGCTTGCTGCGTCTCCTGAGACGTTGCAAGTTCCACGCGAGACGTTGCCAGCAACGTCTCTACAAATTTCGGGCGCAACCGGCATGAATACGCCTCGCGAGCGGACGGCCCACGAATCCCTGCACGTGGCCGTGCTGGCCGCCGCGGTCTCCGTTATCTTCTTCTGCAATTTCTACACTCACGGCGCGATCCTGCTTTACGGCGATGCGGTGGCGCACATCCACATCGCGCGCCGCGTCTTCGATTCCATCACGCCTGGCCCGCTGCGACTGGGGACGGTGTGGCTGCCGCTGCCGCACATCCTGATGATCCCGTTTCTGATTTCCGATTGGATGTGGCGCACCGGCGTGGGCGGCTCCGTGGTTTCGATGATCGCTTATGTGGCTGGAACCGTGGGCGTGTTTCGCCTGGTGAGGGTGCGGGCTTCGAGCTCGGCAGCATGGCTGGCGGCGGCGGTCTACGCGCTCAATCCCAACCTCATCTACGTGCAAGCCACGGCGTTGACGGAATCGCTCTACCTGGCGCTGTTTATCTGGGCCGTAGTTTTTCTGGACGATGCGGTGAGGCCGAGCGAAGCGGAGGGCGATCCACTTCTCCCACCCTTGGCAAGTTCGGCCAAGGGTGGGGCACCCGGGACCTCTGGTGGGGCACCCAGGCCGGAAGAGATTTCGCAGCGCGTTGGATCGCTCGAGCGCGCCGCCATGCTGCTCGCCGCCGCCATGCTGACGCGGTACGACGGATGGTGGCTGGCAGGTTGTACACTCGCGGCCGCTTTCCTGCTGCTGACGTTTCTGGCAGTGAAGCGCCCTGGCGCGGCACGCAAACTTTTCTCCGGACTGCAGTATCGCCCCATGCGCCGGGGGCTGCGTAATGCCGTGCTGCTGCTGGCAGCCGTTCCAACCTTGTGGCTCGCCTACAACCATCGCGAGTACGGCAATTGGCTGGAGTTCGCCAACGGGCCGTACTCTGCCCGCGCCATCGAGCAGCGGACGGCGCCGCCCTCCTGGCGCCATCCCGGCGAGCACAGCCCGCGCGTGGCCGCGCAGTATTTTCTGAAATCCGCGGAATTGAACCTGGGCTCCGGACGCTGGCAATGGCCCCTGTTCATAGCCGCGGTCATAGGCCTGATGATATCTGCCGGCGCCGCACGGCGGTTCGCAGTGTGGTGGCTGCTGTGGCTTCCGCTGCCGTTCTATGCGCTCTCCATCGCCTATGGCAGCGTGCCGCTGTACGTTCCTGTCTGGTGGCCGCTGGCTTCGTACAACGTGCGCTACGGACTCGAATTGCTGCCCGCCGTCGCCGTGTTTGCCGCGGTCACCTTCGCGGCACTGCGTCGCGCTAGTACGCGATCGGCATGGCGCGTGGCAATCGCGGCGGCCGCCATTGCCGCGCTCGCGGGAAGCTATATCTCGGCGTGGCGAAGCACGCCGGTCGCGATGCAGGAGGCGATCACCAACTCGCGCACCCGCATCCCTTACGAGCGCGAACTGGCCCGGGCCCTGAATCGCCTTCCCCGCTCCGCACGCCTGCTCATGTACACCGGCGCACACGCCGCAGCGCTGCAGATGGCCGGCATCCATCTGAAGCGCGTAGTCAACGAGAGCAACCATCCGCAATGGGAGCAGGCGCTGCACGATCCCGCCGCGCACGCGGATTACGTTGTCGCCGCCGATGAAGACCCGGTAGCCCAATCCGCCACGCGCCATCGCGACGCGCTCCTTCCGGTCGCTATCGTCGAAAGCTCAGGCCAGCCCCGCACCACGATATACAAGGCACGAGCGGCTACGCGCCCCTGAGTTCGCAGGGTACAATCCTGAGGAAGATGACGGCGGTTCCCTTCGTGAAGGCCGCGGCCTGCGGCAACGATTTCCTGCTGATCGACGGCAGACATGCTCCGCGCGATCTCGCCGCATTCACCCGTCGCATCTGCCACCGTCATAACGGCGTCGGCGCCGACGGGGTGGAGTGGATCTTCCCGGCTCCGGATGCCGACGTGCGCGCCCGCTTGCTCAATGCCGATGGCTCCGAGGCGGAAATTTCCGGCAACGGCACGCGCTGCATCGCCGCCTGGTGGGCCTCAGAACACGACCAACAGAAGATTGTGGTCCGCACCGGCGCCGGCCTGAAGACCTGTACGCTGCTCGAGCGCCGCGGCAGCGAGTTTGAGTTCGAGACCGACATGGGAGAACCGCAAGTCGGCGATGAATTCTCCATCAAGCTGGCGTTTCGCGAGGTACGCGGCGTGCCGGTGTCCGTCGGCAATCCGCACTTCGTGGTTTTTGTCGATGAATTCGCTCCCGGCTGGCAGGCCGAGGCGGCCGAAATCGGCAAGCATCATGACTTCAAGTATGGGATTAATGTTGAGCTGGTTCGCCATTGCGGTCACAATGAAATCGACGTGCGTTTTTTCGAGCGTGGCGTGGGCGAGACCACTTCCTCGGGAACCGGCTCCTGCGCCGCCGCCGTGGCCTCGGTCTTCAGCCGGAGGGCCGCGTCACCGGTGTTGGTCCAGGCTCCGGGCGGAGCGCAGACCGTCCGCTGGAATGGCACGGTATTTCTGCGCGGGCCGGCGCAACTCGTCGGTCGCGGCGAGTTTTTCGTTTAAGATGGCAATACCTCGCGTGAAACCTGACACTGGAAAAGTGAGGCGCCTCATTCCGCCGGCCCTGCACCCTGGCGATGCGATCGGTGTCATCGCGCCGGCCAGCGGCTTCAACCGCGAGCGTTTTCTCGCCGGATGCGAGCGCCTGCGCCAGATGGGATACCGGCCGATCTATTTCGACTCCATCTTCGACCGCGATATTTACTTTGCCGGCTCGGCCGCGCGCCGCGCCCGCGAACTGGAAGAGATGTTCGAGCGCGACGATATTCGGGCAGTGCTGTGCGCGCGCGGCGGCTACGGCTGCAACTACCTGCTCGAAACAGTTGATATCTCGAAGATCGCTGCCCATCCCAAAATTTTCGTGGGCTGCAGTGACATCACGACTTTGCTCACCTGGTTCCTCGATTCCGCCGGCATGGTCACGTTCCATGGCCCGATGGTGGAAAAAGCTTTTGCCTCGCCGGATGGCGTGGATCTCGCCTCGTGGACTGCGGCAACGGCTTCGTCGGAGCCATGGCACATCACCGGTGACCTGGAGCCTCTGGTGCGCGGCGCGGCCGAAGGCATCCTGTATGGCGGGTGTCTCTCCCTGCTGGTGGAATCGCTGGGCACACCGTATGAGATTCGCACCGCGGGCACGATCCTGTTCCTCGAAGACGTCAACGCCAAGCCTTACCAGGTGGATCGCATGCTCATGCACCTGAAGCTGGCGGGGAAGCTGGAAGGCGTGCGTGGCATCATCTTCGGCGAGATGCTCGATTGCCGCCAGTCGGCCGACCAGCCCTACACGCTGCAGGAGGTGATCACGCGCGTGGTCGGCGACCTCGGCGTTCCGGTGGCATTCGGCCTGCGCTCGGGACACGTCACGCATGAAAACATCACTCTGCCACTGGGCGTCCGCGCGGCGCTGCGAGTGGAGCAGACGGTTCGTCTGGATATCCTTGAGCCGGCGGTTGCCGCCAGCGCCGCGGCTTACGATTCACGGATTGCAACTCACGATTGAGAAACCATGCCAGAACAACAGCACGTACACCTGATCGGCGTTTGCGGCACCGCGATGGCCTCGCTCGCGGCAATGATGAAGCAGCGCGGCTTCCGCGTGACCGGCTCCGACGCCGCCGCGTATCCTCCCATGTCGGATTTCCTGGCCGCGCACAGCATCCCGGTCGTCGAGCCCTATTCCGAGGCCAATCTCAAGCCGCGTCCCGATATGGTGATCGTGGGCAACGCCATCTCCCGCGGCAATCCCGAGCTGGAGCACGTGCTCGACCAGCGCATTCTCATGCGCTCCCTGCCGCAGGTGCTGCAGGAATATTTCCTGCGCGGACGCGAGCCCATCGTGGTGGCGGGAACGCACGGCAAGACCACCACCACCTCGATGCTGGCGTGGATCTTCGAAACCGCCGGCCTCAAGCCCTCATTCCTGATCGGCGGCATCGCGGAGAACTTTAACTCCAGCTTTGCCGTCCGCCAGGGCAAGCACTTCATCGTCGAGGGCGATGAGTACGACACTGCGTTTTTCGACAAGGGTCCGAAGTTCCTGCACTACATGCCGGATGCCGTGGTGCTGACCTCCGTGGAATTCGACCACGCCGATATCTATCCCGATCTCGATGCCGTAAAAACCGCGTTCCAGCGGCTGGTGAACCTGATTCCGCGACGCGGGGTGCTGGTAGCTTGGGATGCCAGCCTCAATATCGACGACTGCATCGGCCGCGCCTACAGCCGCGTGGAGCGCTACGGATTCAGCGACAATGCCGACTGGCAGATTCGCGAAATGCGCTTCGAGCCCGGACGCACCACCTGGGCTGTCTTCCGCAAGGGTGAGCGCTGGGCTGATTTCGAGTTCGCGCTTGCGGGCGATTACAACGTGCTCAATGCTACCGCGGCGGCGGCGATGGCCTCCGGGTACGGCATCGCTCCCGAAACCATCTACTCGGCGCTCCTGACCTTCAAGAGCGTGAAGCGGCGCCTCGAAGTCAAGGCCGAGGTCAACGGGATTACGATCATCGACGATTTCGCCCACCATCCCACGGCCATTGCCGGTACGCTGCGCGCCTTGCGCACGGTGTATCCCGGACGGCGACTGTGGGCAATCTTCGAGCCGCGCTCCAATACGCTGCGCCGCAAAGTCTTCGAGGGTGACCTGATCAAGAGTCTGGCGCAGGCCGACCAGGTGGTGCTGGCCAGCGTCTATCGCGCCGACGCCATCCCGGAAGCCCAGCGCCTGTCTGTGGGCGCGGTGGTTGAGGGCCTGCTGCGCGCCGGCAAACCCGCGCGTGAACTGGCCGACGCCGATGCCATTGTGGCCGGCATCGCCCCGGAACTGCGCTCCGGCGACGTGGTCGCCATCCTTTCCAACGGTGGTTTTGGCGGCATTTACGATAAGCTGCCCCAGCGCTTGAACTCCCGAAGCGAGGTTTCATCGCGCGCCTGATGCGCAAGCTGCTTCTCATTGCGGTGCTGCTGGCCGCCGCCATCCCGGCGCGGGCGGCAACGCCCATCGAGTACACGGTGAAGCTCGCGGAAGCGCGCCGCCATCTGGTGCACGTCGGCATCCACCTGCCCGAAGGCGCGGCCGAGCGCGATCTCCAACTCCCCGTGTGGAATGCTCTTTATCAGGTTCGCGACTTCGCGCAATACGTGGTGAGCGTGAGCTGCCATGCTTCCGAGGGCCCCGCGCTCGCGGTGCGCAAGCTCGACAAAACCACCTGGCGCATCTCCGGAGCGCAGAAGGGCGCGGATTTCGAATATGACATCGTCGCCAATCTGCCCGGGCCGTTCGGCGCGCAATACACTCCGGAGCATGCCTTCTTCAATCTTGCCGAGATCCTGATGTATGCGGTTGACGCCCGCGCCGCTCCCGTGCGCATCACCTTTACCGGCTTGCCCAACTATTGGGTCCTCGCCACTCCCATGGAACCGGTG
>Ga0335077_10009741_pt1 | contig 11942 bp, 11 predicted proteins | sample Lox_Sample_31_FD_207151 | JGI IMG/M metagenome (GOLD analysis project Ga0335077, IMG submission 207151) | Soil microbial communities from Loxahatchee National Wildlife Refuge, Florida, United States - Lox_Sample_3.1 | ecosystem: Environmental > Terrestrial > Soil > Wetlands | place: USA...
GCGGTTTCGGGAAGATTCGCGAGATCTGCAGTTTCCACATCGACCGCAGGCGGGCCCTGCTCTATCGTGCTTTTGGGATATGAATGCGCCACTTCGCGATAGGCCAGCGCGATCATGAACCACATAACCAGCGAGATAGCGATCAGCTTCAGCAAAGATCTCCATCCGGAGATCGTGTTCAGTCCTTCTCCGAACTCACGCACGCGACGATCAACAACATGCGCAAGCCGCACGGAGAATTTCACCGTCAGGTTGTGTAGAAAGCTTGCCACCTGGTGACCGCGTATCCGCACCAGAAATGCGATAAAGCTTGCGGCGGCAACCAGCCCGCAAAGAGCGATTGCGGCTAAGCGAAACTTGTGCAGATACGGGTTGACACGGATTGCCGCGGAAAAGAAGACGTCGATAGTCATCAGCACCGTAAAGGCGCCCACATCGAAGATGCGCTCGACCGTCCATACTCCAACTTGTGAGGCGAACTGCAAATTTTCCTTGCGCGCGATCAGATATGGCCGAATGAATTCGCCGGGCCGGCCGAGCAGCGCCAGCCCGGTGAAACCGATAAATGTGGGCGGGACGAGCTTCCAGGTGGAAGTCTTGCAGACTGGCTCGAGAAATACCTTCCAACGGAGCGCTCGTAAGAAATAGGTAAGGTAGATGAGAGCAATCGCGGCGGCAATGTGGAGCAGATCGACCCGGCTGGCACTGAAGAATCTGGCCCAATCGAACTTGCGCCAGTGCTCCACCTGCAAATAGACGAGCACAGCAAGTATGGCTACTACGACGGTGGTAGTCAGGAAGCGTCGTTTGCTCATCGGCGCGTAGTTCCGCTCATGGGCACTCCTTTGCCAACTTATACGGGACGGTGAATTGGGTCAATTCGGATGCGGATTCGCTCAGCGAGATGCGGTCTCGGGACCGTTGGGAATTGAGTTCACGGCTGCGGTTCTGGTCGAGCGAGCTTTTTCTGGCTTGTGGGAAGCTTGCAAGGTGTGCCGTGCAGAGGCTTTGCTTTTGTGCGCCAGCGCGGGATTTTCGGCAAGCTTCTTCCGATTAAAGTCGCGGATGATGTTGGCTACGTAGGCGCGAGTCTCAGTATAAGGAGGCACGCCGCGATATTGGTCCACACGTTTAGGCCCGGCATTGTAAGCGGCCAATGCCTTTGGCACGTCGTAATTGTATTTTTCCAACAACTCGCGAAGGTACTTCGTTCCGCCTTCCACGTTCGAATTGGGATCGAACGAGTTCTTGACGCCCAGTTGCGAAGCCGTCTGCGGCATGAGCTGCATCAGCCCCTGAGCGCCTTTTTTCGAAACCGCACGGCTGTTGAACCCGCTCTCTGCGCGAATTACGCTGTTGATGAAATCGGGATCGATCTGGTGCCGCTGGCCCGCGCCGTTTACCATCAAATTCAGGGTTTGGCGGTCGACGGGCGCTGAAGTCGTTTGAACCTGCCGGGACGGATTCGCTGCCTCTGCGGGAACAGTTGCGTGCGGCGCAGGGACAAAGTGGGAAGCAGCCGGCGTGGGGTCCGATTCAAAATGGTCGATCTGGCTTGTCGGAATTTCGATGTATCCGCTGGAAGAGTCGCTCAGATATAGCCGCGTGATCGAGCCCAGAACCTCACGCCGCACGTGACGGATGGAGTTGCCATTGCGCAGTACGGCCAGGTCGTCGGCGCGGGATAACGTCGCCGCCAGAAGGACCAAGAAACAAAATTGAAGCGTGTATCGCACAGTATAAAAGCAGATTCCTCAGCGCTGAGGCGCCTCGGAATGACAATTCTTCTAATGCGTCTTTAAGGAGAGTTCATCCCGTTCCAGCACTTGCTCAATGGCCATGGCAACGCCATTTTCATCATTGCACTGGGTGACCGGCCAGCCTCGCGCCTTCAATTCAGCACAGGCATTCCCCATAATAAACGGCATACCGGCAAAGGCAAGCATCTCCAGGTCATTAAAATTGTCGCCAATGGCCATGACCTGCTCGCGGGGGATGCCTCGATAATTGGCCCATCTTTCGAGCGCATGACCTTTGGAGCAATCACGATTCAGAATGTCAACAATGCAAAGATCACGCAACGGATATTCCGTGCGCAGGATTGTTATTCGACTTGTCAGATCGCTCGATTCAAGCTTCGCCAAAGCTGCCTGCGTTAGCGCGATTGGCCCGCAGAACATGGCTTGGACAGGATCAGCAATCAGCGCATTTTCCAGCGGAACCACAAAGTCGATGAACTCCAAATTCTTCTCGAGCCAGCGCTGAATGCTGCTGGTGAGTTCATCCATGCGCTCCAGAACCAGCGCGCCTTTCGCCTCTTTATCGAAAGTCACAACGGTGTTGCCGCGAAATTCACTCATAAACCCGCAGAGCTTGCGGCAGGTTTCAACCGGCAGCAGGTCGCGATGAAAGGTTTCCCCGGACAGAGATCGCGTGATCGCACCATTAGAGCTGATGAGCCACAGATCAAATTCAAGTTGTTGAGCGATTGGCAGAGCAAATGTGTGCCGGCGGCCGGTGACAAGGACGACCTCGATCCCTGACTGCCGCGCGTGGCGCAGAGCCTCTAAATCTCGCTCCGAGACGTGAAATTGAGAGTTGAGAAGCGTGCCATCGATATCGACGGCAAGAAGACGGACGGGGAGAGTCACTGGCTGCATTCTAACATTCAGAAAGTGGCTAGTTGTCAGTGGCTAGTGGTCAGTAGTCACTAGCGGGACTTCATTGTTATGCCAAAGCACGCGCCGGAGAGGCGCGTCAGCCAGAGGTTCGCGGGTGTCGACTTATCGCCGAACCCTGGCCACTAGCCACTAGTCACTGGCCACTTGCTACCCATCACGAACCACGAACCACTGATTCTCTGCTATATTTCGCTCACGCATGGGTTTTCTCTACTTTTTCCTGTTCCCGTGGAATTTCATTCTGCAGGGAATCGCGATCGTTCATTTCATTCGCCGCCGGCCGGATACATATTGGCTCTGGATCATCATCCTTGGAGGCTGGATCGGCGCGCTGATTTACATTTTTGCTGAAATGCTGCCGGATGCTGGACTGCTTCGGCAATCGTTCAAGACCTTTCCGCGGCGACGCAGAATCCGCGAGCTCGAAGCGACGATTCTCGATAATCCCTCGGCTGGCAATTACGAGGAACTCGCCGATCTTTATCTCGATGAAAAGAAGTTTGCAAGGGCGCGCGAGTGTTACAACAAGTCAATTTCCGCGCGGACCGATTCGCTTGATCCGTTCTATCGTCGCGGAATTGCGGAGGTGGAACTTGGCGATTTCACCGCTGCGGTCCCCGACCTCGAGCGCGTAGTCGAGAAAGATCCTGGCTACGATTTTCACCGCGCAATCGGATTGCTGGCCCATGCCTGTGCGGAAACCGGCAGGCCGGAACAAGCCAATACGCTATTTCGCCAGGCAACGCAAATCTCGACGCTCTCTGAAACTTATTTGAATTACGCGAAGTTCCTGGCGTCGCAGGGGCGAAATGCGGAAGCGCGTGAATGGACGCAACGTATTCTGGCGAAAAAACCCACGCTACCCGGATATCTGCGCCGCCGGGAAAGGCCCTGGTTCAGAAGAGCCAAAGGCTTGTTGAAGCAATTACCTGCATAACCACACGGGAGCTAAAGTAAATCCAGCGCGGAGCGATTTTCTCGCGCCACCTGTTTCATTGTGCAGTGCTCGGGATTTTTGTCGGGCCGCCAGCGCAGGAATTTTGTTCCGTGACGAAAACGCCCGCCGGCGAAGTGGTCGAATTGCACTTCGACCACAAGCTTGGGTACGAGGGGTTTCCATTCCATGGAGCGTTTGGTGCTCCAGCGGCTCAGGCCTCCGGGCGCTTTGCCGGTGAATCCTGGCGCCTCGATCATGCTCTCAAGCTTTTTTGTGAGTGCCGGACGTTCCTCAGCTTTGATCGATGATGTGAATCCAACATGATCGAGTTGGCCTTCATCGTTGTAGAGTCCCAGCAGCAGTGACCCGACCAGCGGCTTCTTTTCGAGGTAGCGAAATCCTCCGACGACGCAATCCGCCGTGCGCTGACGTTTGATTTTTTCCATTCCGGTTCGCGTGCCAGATTGATAAGGCAAGTCGCGGCGTTTCGCCACCACGCCATCGAGCGCGACCCCCATGTGGAACCACTTGCGCGCGATTGCCAGATCTTCGGTCGTGGGCGAAAGACGAATGGTTTTATTTCCTTTCAAGTATCGCTTTGCAAATTGCTCAAGATTCTCCCGCCGGTCTTCAAGAGAAGACTTCACGAGAGACCGTCCGGAGTCATCGACCAGAAGATCGAAGATGATGTAGGTGGAAGGCGTTTCATTACTCAATTTCTGGACGCGGCTTGCAGCGGGATGAATTCGCATCAGCAAATGATCGAAGGACAACGAGCCGTCAATTGGAATGACGATCTCACCATCGAGCACGAATTGTTCCGAAGCAAGCTCATTAAGCGCACCCACGAGCTCAGGGAAATATCGCGTCAGGGGCTTGCCGCCTTTCGACATCAGTTCAATTTTTTTGTGATCACGAAAGCTGAGGCAGCGAAAGCCATCCCATTTAGGCTCATACTGCCACTCCGCGCCAACGGGCAATTCGCTCGCGGGCTGCGCTTCCATGGGCGGGTACTTCTTGCTAAGGGGTAAAGCCATTCGGATTCCTTGCAACTCCGGATAGGATGCTCATGCTTCATACTTCGTTAGTACGATTCACGTGACCACGGCATGAGTGCTCCGCCCGATCAGCGCAACCAGCCGTCCTGATAAACTTTTTGCGTGTCCAAAGTCACTCATCTTGAGTGCACAAAGTGCGGCGCGCAGCTAACAGCCGATGTACCCCAGAACGTATGTGGAAAAGACGGCGGCGTTCTTTTCGCGCGCTACGATCTTAGCTCGATTAAGGCGACATTTAGACCGGAAGCCCTTCGCGGTCGGGTAGCGACCCTCTGGCGGTATCGCGAGGTTCTGCCCGAGGTCGAGCCGGTTTCACTGGGCGAGGGTTTTACGCCACTACTTCCCAGCCGCGAATTCTCTAATGTGTGGATCAAGGATGAAGGCCTGAATCCCACCGGCTCGTTCAAGGCGCGCGGCGTTTCGGCCGCGATCAGCGTCGCCCGATCTCTGGGAATAAAGAAGGTCGCTATGCCTTCCGCGGGAAATGCCGGAAGCGCGCTGGCGGCGTACGCGGCGGCGGCAAAGATTGAAGCGCACATTTTCATGCCTCGCGATGTGCCTCTTGCCAACCGGGTGGAATGCGAAGTCTATGGAGCGAACGTCACGTTGGTCGATGGGCTAATCAGCGATTGCGCGCGCATCGTGAGCGAACGTAAAGAAGCGGAAGGATGGTTCGATCTTTCCACATTGAAGGAGCCGTATCGAGTCGAGGGAAAGAAAACGATGGCTTACGAGCTTTTCGAGCAGCTCGGCGGCGAGCTTCCCGATGCGGTGATTTTTCCAAGCGGCGGCGGAGTGGGGGTGATCGGAATGTGGAAGGCGTTCGATGAAATGGAACAACTCGGCTGGACCACTGGCAAAAGGCGACCGCGCATGATTGCCGCCCAGGCTGCAGGGTGCGCGCCGATCGTGAAGGCTTGGGAAGAGCACGAAAGCTACGCGGAAATGTGGAAAGACGGCTCGACAATCGCCGCCGGACTTCGCGTCCCCAAACCGTATGGAGACTATCTGGTGCTCGATATTCTTAAGTGCAGCGAAGGTACCGCCGTCGCAGTCGGCGACGACGATATTAAGGATGCGGTCCGGCGCTGGGGCAAACGGGAGGGAATTTTTGCCGCGCCGGAAGGAGCGGCGAGCCTGGAGGCATATCGCAAGCTTCGAACCTCGGAATTTCTTTCAGAGAACGACAGAGTCGTTCTGTTCAACACCGGAATAGGGTTGAAATATCTTGACGTCCTGCAGGAACAAGAGATTCCGGCATCCCGGCAGATCGGCGGAATAATCGGGCCTTATTGACACCGGTCGCCTGCGACTTCATACCCTGACGCAGTCCGCTACATGAATCCGAGCCATCGGTGCTACATTTTCTTTAGAAGAAGTCACTCACGATCATGGAATACCGGCTGATCCTGATCAACCTGCTTGTGAAGCTCGGCGTGGCTGCCGCCCTCGCTGCCGCGCTGGTGCGCTCGATTGAGTTCAAGTCATTGTTATTTCGCGAAAACCGGTCAATCAAGGACCGCCTGTATCTTGCCTTGTGGCTGGCCATTTCGGAATGGGTCGGATTCCATCTTGCGCTCGGCATCTGGGTCAGGTTTGGCGCGGAGAGCACCTTCGCCGGCGATCTCTCCTTCGAGGCCACAGTTTTGCTGGGCGTGATTGCCGGGCGTTTTGCCGGTGTCACCGGCGGGGTGCTTCTCGCTTTATTTAATGGCGCCTGGGTGATGGTTCCGGTGAATGTAGTCGTCGGCCTTGTTTCCGGGCAGCTACGCGAATTCGCACCCAATCGCGAAGAAGTGTGGCGGTTTTCTCCTTTTAATTACCTCAGCATTTTTCGCTGGATGCGGCGTGGCGAAACCCGGCCGAGCTTCTCCGATTGGCAAATGATGTTTCTGTTCGCCATTATCGCGCTGCGCTTTCTGCGAAATGCCGCATTGCACTGGCTGCCCGGTTACACCTATGCTCCGCACCCACTGTGGGTGGACGTATTGATTTACGCAACTTCCGTCATCGTGATCGTGATTGAGCTGAAGATCTGGAACGGCGTGCGTCTGCAGATCAAATTGGAAGAACAGGAGCAGATGCTGCTCACCGCACGCATGGCGGCGCTGCAAAACCAGATCAATCCGCATTTTCTGTTTAACACGTTGAATTCAGTTTCGTCGCTGGTACGCGTGAATCCTGATACCGCGCGCGAATTGATCATCAAACTGGCTACGATTTTGCGACGGCTTCTGCACAGTAGTGACGCCTTCGTTGCCCTGCAGGAAGAAATTGATTTCATTGATAACTATCTAGACATTGAAGTGGTCCGTTTCGGCGCCGACAAGCTGAGAGTTGTCAAGGAACTCGATCCTGATTCGCTCGATGTGATGGTGCCGAGCATGTTGCTGCAGCCGCTGGTCGAAAATTCCATCAAGCACGGACTCTCGTCGAAAATCGACGGAGGCAGTATTTATTTGCGCAGCAAACTTTCCGATTCACACGTGACCATCGAAGTCGAGGATGATGGCGTGGGCATGGGGTCCGCGTACTTCCTTGAGCCTCCCAGCGGTTTTGGCGAAGGTGGAATTGGAATGGCGAACGTGGCGGAGAGGCTTAAAGTCCTGTACGGAGAAAGCGCACGCATGACGGTTGACAGCCCAAATGGGAAGGGAACGCTAGTGCGCTTGCGACTGCCGATTCTCCCGGGAGATTCTAAGCTCGCAGTCGTTTATGAGGAACGTTCCAGCACGCGTCGATAGAACTCTTCATACTGCGGAATAATCTTTGTTGTGCAGAAACGCGCACGCGCTGCCTCGCGACACTGTTTTCCCACCGCGCGAAGCCTACTTTCATCTCTGAGAATTTCAATTGCATAACGCGCCATCGTGTCCACGTCGCCGACTTCGGCGAGGAATCCGCTCTTTTCGTGTTCTACCACCTCGGGCACGCCGCCGACGCGCGTGACGATGGGAACAACCTCGGAGGCCATGGCTTCGAGCGCCACCAGGCCAAAAGATTCGAGCTGACTTGGCAGCAGCAGAACGTCCGAAATTGCCAGCGTTTCGTAAACCTGTTCGCGCTTACCGAGAAAAATCACGTCGTCGTGGATCCCTTTCTGCACCGCAAGCCACTCCGCTGGAGATCGATCCGGGCCGTCTCCCATCAGTAAGAGTTTCGAAGGGATCTGTTTCCTCACGCGATCAAAAATTTCGATCACATCTGTAACCCGCTTCACTGGACGAAAGTTCGAAATGTGAATCAGAATGCGCTCGCCATTCGGCGCATATTCCGCGCGCCGCTCGGAGGCGTTTTTTTCTCGACAGTACACATCGCAATTCACGAAGTTGTAAATCACTTGAATATTGTTCTTGATATCGAACTCGCGCAAGGTTCGCTCACGCAGATATTCTGAAATCGCGGTTACTCCGTCGCTCTGCTCGATGGAAAAACGCGTGATCGGCAAATAAGAACGGTCCTGACCGACGAGCGTGATGTCGGTTCCGTGCAGAGTAGTTACGAACGGCAGCTTGCGACGCTTCGGCCCGGCGGCCAGCATTTGCCGCGCGAGCATCGCGCTTACGGAATGCGGGATCGCGTAGTGCACGTGCAGTAAATCAAGCTCATACAGTTCAGAAACTTCCGCCATACGCGTGGCAAGCGCTAAATCGTAAGGAGGGTAGTCGAACAGCGGATAACGTGAGACTTCGACTTCGTGGTAATGAATGTTAGCTGCGGGCCGGTTCAGGCGAATGGGCTGGGCGTAAGAGATGAAATGAACTTCGTGTCCCCGCTGGGCCAGTTCCAGGCCGAGTTCGGTAGCGACTACGCCGCTGCCGCCATACGTTGGGTAGCCAGTGATGGCGATCTTCAGCTTATCGCGCATGTCCCATTCGATGGGGAAAGCGGAGCAAGGATTCGGATTTTAAGTGGCAGCAGAGCTTAGGCGCCTTCGGTCGCAGCCTTGGAGAAGCCTTTGTCGATTTTCTCCAGGTACTCTTGCAGGCGTAGCTGGATATCGTTCTCAAGCGCGGTGAATTCAATTCCCATGCCCACGCCCGGGTCGCTGGTACGCACAACCGCACTGGTCTTGATCTTGTCCGAATCGAGCCAGAAGGTAATGATGATATCGGTCTCAATACTCAAAGGAGAGAAAGTTTCTACGTAGCACCCGCGTCCCCCGATATCGGTCGCGCTGCACTGCATGTGCGGGCGGCGGGTATCTTCAAAACTGATCACCATCGGGAAATTCACTTTGTGGCGAATAAAACGCCGCTTTTCCGATCCCACTTTGACCAGCTTGCGTTTGTTTTCCTTCGTAATGTCGCCCCAGGGAGTGGTCTGGTCCGGAAGGATCTGGACTCCAGCTTTGTTTGTGCGCGGTATACTCGACGGGTTTGACCAAACGACTTTGAAGCGCGCCTTTTTCTCGGCGTATTGAATGCCGATTATGTCGCCGATCTTAAGGCAGTGATGCAAATTCGTGAGCTGTGCACCGTCATTGCTCAGACTGCCTGCCAACGCGCTTTGAAAAAAAGGTTTGCCGTCCGCATCCATTCCCCAGATGCGAACAGGGATATCGGCTGGAACTCGTGTTTCCGGTCGCTTTTCCATGAATCGAGCATCATCTTAGCTTGCGAGCGAATCGACCCGAAAGTAACCGTTAGTCACAAGCTCGTACTCGAAGGTGCTACGACTTGTGGGGTTGGTGCGGCGGATTGCGCGAAATCGCGGTAGGAAACCAGCTCAATCTGCTCCCGGCGGAGCATTTCTTTCGTTTCATCGGAAGTGAGAATCTGCAGCTCCTTTTCGCGCGAGGCGCGCAAACGTGTCTTGATCCTGGCGAGGTCGGCGTCGTTGTATCCTGGGTGGCTTACAAACTCCCAGGTGCCCTCAGGAAGGTTTTCGATGAGCGCACGAAAAGTTGAAATGGTCAGACCGCCGGTTGCGATGATGCCGATGCAGCCATTAGGGGTGAGCACGCCGGCGTCGTCCAGCGCCTGGCGAAAGTTTTTTTGAAATGAGCGCAGAATGCCGAACTGGAAACGTCGCTTCCAGTTGCGGGCGCTTGCAAACAGCAGTGGCTCGAATGGATTCCGCACGGCGCGGATGCCGCATTTTTTGGCTGCGCGCATCATGGGGCGAAAGACCGCAGGAAATATGTGCGTGTGCTTGTGCGAATCAAGATGCGTAACCTGAATACCTGCGGATTGTAGTTTCTGGATCTGCGCGGTGATCTCAGCTTCGATCTGATCTTCGTCGAGACGGCGGCCAGCGGCGCGGCAGGCAAAACTTACGATGCTCTCGCGAAAACTTGGCGTGCCGGAGTTGGAGACCGCCAAAGTCGAAACCTGCGCTAAATCCAGTAAGGGCGATGCATCCACCAGCAGCGTGTGGCAGCCGATGCTGAGCCTCGGAGTTTGTTTCGCCAATGCGACGGCACCTTCGAATGCAGCTCCGCCCGCCATGAGCGTAGAAGAGGTGACAATGCCATGCTGGTGCGCTTCGATAATGCCGCGGTTCACGCCTCGCGTTAGGCCGAAGTCGTCTGCATTCACAATGAGCCGGCGCATCGGTTCGAGTCTAGCAGGCGAGATTAATAGAGGGAGCGTTGCTCAGAAATCTGCTCTACAAGATCGGGAGCGCGGCCGCTTTCCATGACCTTCGTAATCCCGCTCCCGAGATTTTCGTAGCTGGGGTATCGGCCTCGTGGCTATGTTTCTGGGGATCGCCTTCACGTGGGGATGACGGCGAACCTGTACCATCATGCTTCGCAATGTATGTTGCTGTTTAATGTTGGCGGTATGCTCTTCAATCTGCTCGCCGGTCGCCGTTGCCCAGCATAGCGATCCGCGCGAAACCAAGTTACTCGTGCTTGAGCGCATGTGGAATGAAGCGCAGGTCAACCGCGATGCGGCCGCGCTCGACGCCTTAGTGGACAGCCGATTCGTCAACACCGAGTGGGATGGAGGGGTCAGCGACAAGCAGCATTTCCTGGCTGACATTAAAGACCCGTTGTTCAAGCCGTCCCTGGTCACCATTCAAGACGTCAAAATGAATTTCTTCGGAACTACTGCCGTCGTTACCGGCACCTATCACACGCAAGGCACCTACAAGGGCAAAGCCTACGACCATGTCGGGCGCTTCACCGACACATGGGTGCAGGATGGCGACAAATGGCTATGCGTCGCCAGCCACACCAGCCTGATAAAGAAGTAGCCGGTAGCGCCTCTCGAATTGCTTTCTTAAACCTGCAGGTTCAGATCACGCGTGGTGATTTAGAATCGTTAAGTCCCAAGCGGGCGGTTAGCTCAGCTGGTTAGAGCGCCTGCCTTACAAGCAGGAGGCCGCAGGTTCGAGTCCTGCACTGCCCACCAATTCTCCGAGGTCCCTCGGCTTCGCTCGGGATTTCGGCAGCGGGCTCAGACGCCCGCTAATCGCCTCAAGTTCGAGTCCTGCACTGCCCACCAATCTTCGAGGTCCCTCTGCTGCGCTCGGGATTTCTACACCCCGACGAGTCAACCCCGCGCTCGCCGGGGACCCCGTTCGGCAGCGGGCTCGGACTTTAGCCTGCCCTGAGAAGCTGCGTAGATTCCAAGGTTCTTTGTAATGTGGCATCTCTCATGCGAGAATTCGGGCCACCTAGGGAGGGGCACATGAAATCGCATAGGGTTGCGTTCGTAGCATGTATTTGTGCAGGTATCGTCGTTGCGAATGGATTTGCGGAGCAGATGTCGCGCGCGAAGTCGCCGGATAAAGCCTATTGCCAAAAAATCTGGGACGGCTGGTCGACGCTCGATCCTTCGAATGTTGCGAAATTGTACGCTTCAGGTACACACACGTTCTTCGATATTGCGCCGCTGAGGTACGCGAGCTGGGGCGAATACGAGAAAGGCGTGCGCCAGGAATTGGCTGACTACAAGAGCGCGAAGTTCACGATGAATGATGACGCGATGCTTCATCCCGCAGGCAGCTATGTTTGGGGCACGGCCACGGTCAAGTACGAGATGACGCACAAAAATGGAAAAGTCGACAGCGGCGACATGAGATGGACGGTGGTTTTCGAGAAGCAGGATGGAAGATGGCTGATCGTGCACGAACACGTGTCAGTTCCCATGCAGTGAGCTAATAGGCGCGAATAAAGAAGTAGGTTGTCATTCCGGAGCCGACTGCGATCACAAACCATCGCACCCAGAGTTTCGGCAAGCGCAGCGAATAGTGCGCGCCGAAGTAGCCGCCGAGCGCAGCTCCGCAGATCATGACCAGCGCCTGCGGCCAGTACAC
>Ga0335077_10009744_pt1 | contig 11941 bp, 10 predicted proteins | sample Lox_Sample_31_FD_207151 | JGI IMG/M metagenome (GOLD analysis project Ga0335077, IMG submission 207151) | Soil microbial communities from Loxahatchee National Wildlife Refuge, Florida, United States - Lox_Sample_3.1 | ecosystem: Environmental > Terrestrial > Soil > Wetlands | place: USA...
TACGGGCGGAATCGGCACGACTAAAAGTCGTGCCCTGACGCGAATCGTTGGCAACGCGAAAGCGCGATCCTCCCGGCTGAAATCTTACTTAGTCGAAACGAACGGACAGAACTTGCCCGAGTATCGCAATCCACAACAGGAATCTGGCGGCGGCGGGGGCTCAAGCCGCATGACGCTGGTGCTGGCCGTTACCTTCGGCCTCATCCTGCTAGGCCAATTCCTGCTCCTCAAGAACAAGCCGAAGCCGGCGCCGAACCAAGCTACCCAACCTGCTGCCGCGCAAAGCGAACCTGCCGCCGCGCAAAGCTCGACGACCGAGTCGCCGAAGCCAGGCACTCCGCCGGAGAAGGCCTCGCAAAAAGCGGCGACTACCAAGAAGGCTGCCGCTGAGAAGGCCGCAGCCACCACGCCCATCGAGCACAAGGTCGCGCCCGGCGAAGTGGAAACGGTGGTGGAAAACGATCTCTACCGCATCGTCTTCACCAATAAAGGCGGGCAGGCAAAGTCGTGGGTGCTGAAGAAGTTCAAGGACGAGAAGGGCCAGCCCCTCGACCTGGTCAACTCGTCGGATACGCAGTACGGATTTCCTCTCGGCCTGTTCACCTACGATGACAAGCTGCGCGATCAGCTCAACTCCGCGCTGTACGTGGCCAGCGGGCAGGGCAACATCACCGCTCCCGGCGAGCTGACCTACGAATACTCCGAAAACGGTCTGACGGTTCGCAAGACTTTCCGTTTTGCCGACACCTACGTTCTGGGGGTCGAAGTTTCGGTCACGCAGAACGGCAAAGCGGTCGAGGCTTATCCGGCGTGGCCGGCGGGATTCGGCGACCAGATAACCGGTCCGGCCTATGCGGCTTCGCGCGTGGAGTACGAGGCCGAAGGCAAGGTTTCGCGGCTCGAAGCGAAGAAGATCAGCGGCGGCAACACTTATCGTGGACCCCTGAGCTGGGCCGGCGTGCAGGACCAGTACTTTGCCGCGATTTTCCTGCCGGATCTGCCGCGCGATGCCGCGATGGTCACGCTGCATCACCAGATCACCGTCCCCAAAGATCCGGCGAAGCCCGACCCGAACAGCGTCAACACCTATCAGGTGCTGGGCGCAGCCGTGGGCGACGCAAATGGCACGACCAACGAGCGGCTGTTCGTGGGACCCAAGAGCGTTGACGTCCTGGAATCGGTTCAGGCGCGGACCGACGACGGCAAGCCCGGCGGGCCGGATCTGCGGCACGTGGTCGACTTCGGCTACTTCAGTTTCTTCGCGCGGCCCTTGTTCCAGTGGCTCAAGTGGACCTACAACCACATGGTCCACAACTGGGGATGGTCGATCATCATCCTGACGGTCATCATCAACATCGCGCTGCTGCCGCTGCGCATTACCAGCCAGAAGTCGGCGCTGAAGATGCAAAAGCTGCAGCCGCAGATGAAGGCCATCCAGGAGAGATACAAGAAGCTTCCCATGCGCGATCCGCGGCGCGCGGAGATGAACGCCGAGATTTCAGCGCTGTACAAGAAAGAAGGCGTGAATCCCGCCGGCGGATGCTTGCCGCTGCTGATCCAGTTGCCCTTCCTGTGGGCGTTCTATTCCATGCTCGGCAATGCGATCGAGTTGCGGCATGCGCAGTTCTTTTGGATCCACGACCTGTCCTCGCCCGACAAGTTGTATATCCTGCCGGTGCTGATCGTCTTCAGCACGTTCTACATGCAGAAGCTCACGCCCAGCGCCGGAATGGATCCCGCACAGCAGCGGATGATGACGTTGATGATGCCGGTCATGCTGGGCTTCTTCAGCTGGTCGCTGCCCTCAGGACTGAGCCTGTACTGGACGATGGGCAACGTAATTGCGATCATTCAGCAATCCATCATGAATCGCACCGGGCTGGGGAAAGAAATGCGCGCGGAGATGGAGAAGCGCGCGCGGAAGAGCAAGAAGTAGACCTACACCATGCCAATCCAGGACAAAGTCGCTGCCGCTCGTAAAATCTCCGAACTGCTGAACGGGATGATCAAGTACGGCGACTTCCGCCTGAAGTACAAGATCATCGTCGATCCGCCTGCGACCGACGAAGGCGATCCCGAAGTGCCGAAAATCCTGGTCGAACTCAGCGGCGCCGACAGCTCGCTGCTGCTGGAGCGTGGCGCCGAACTGCTGCGCGCCTTCGAGCATGTTGCGCTCGAGATGCTCCGCCTCACGCCTGACGAGCACGACCTCGTGCTGTTTGATTGCCAGAGCTTCCGCTCGGCTCGCAAGAAAGAGCTGCGCCTGGCCTCGGAAGTGGCAGCCGAGCAGGTTCGCCGCACCGGCATGCCGTATGCCTTCGCCCCCATGGCGTCACGCGAGCGCCGCATCGTGCACCTGGCGCTCCGCAACCATACCGATCTGCGGACCGAAAGCGCCGGCGAGGCCCTGCAACGCTATGTGGTGGTCTATCCCAATGACTACAGCGGCAAGCCTCCTGCGCCGTCCGTGAGCCGCCGACGCTAGAGCTGTTGCAGAGCCCATGCTTGCAGGCGGCTAGCTCTTTTGTCGCGAGCCCACCGATTGCGCCAACCGCCCTCGCACTACTCTCATCCGACAAGAGGCATGCCGATTTTCGACAGCCGGACGGCGCGTGCGCTGGCCACCGTAGTCGTGTTCGTGGTCGTCGGCTGGTTCGTTTATGAAGTGCGCAGCACCCTGATCGTCCTTCTGTTCTCCATCTTTTTCGCCTACCTGTTGGAGCCGCTGGTGCTGCGCATCGAGCACTCGCGCATGGGGCGAAATTCCCGCGGGCTTGCGATCCTGGAAACCTATCTGCTCTGCGGCGGTGCGCTGGCGCTGGTACTGCTGGCGATTGGTCCACGGGTGGCCGATGACGCGCGCAAGCTGATTCAGTCAATGCCATCGCTGCTCGATCGTGTTGCCAGCGGAAAAATCGTATGGCAATTCGGCTCCCGGCATGGATGGAGCTATGAAACGCAGCTCCGCATCGAGCACTTCATCGCCAGCCACAGTTATGTACTGGAGAATTTCACCAGCCGCGTCGGGGCCGGCGTAGCCAACGTTTTGAAGAACCTTCTCTGGTTTGTGCTGGTCCCCATCCTTGCCATCTTCTTCCTCAAGGAGGGACGCCGTTTCGCGCAGGACGCCATCGCAAACCTGCATCACGAGAGCCAGCGCCGTTTTCTGCGCCGGGTTGCGCAGGATCTCGACGAGATGCTGGCCTCCTTCATCGGAGCCCAGCTCCTGCTCTCCGGCATCGCTACCGTGGTGTACACCAGTTTCTTCTGGCTCATGCACCTGCCCTATGGACTGGTGCTCGGCGTGATGGCCGGTATGTTGGAGTTCATCCCCGTGGTCGGACCGCTCACCGGAGCAGCGCTGGTGCTCAGCGTAGGCTTTCTGGTCGCCTACCCTCATATTCTGTGGGTCGCGCTATTTCTCGGGATATGGCGCCTGGTGCAGGACTATCTCATCGTGCCGCGCGTCATGGGCAACAAAGTCAAGCTGCATCCGCTGGCTGCAATTATTGCTGCCTTGATGGGCAACGAGATCGGCGGGGTGATCGGAGTTTACTTATCGATTCCGGTCGCGGCCACCCTGCGCATTCTGTGGGTGCGCTGGCAGCACTCGCGACTGCGACAGGAAACATTGGCTGAACGCAAGGAACGGCCCATCGCGGTGTAGAAGTTTCGGAAAACCTTAACCACCGATTGGCACGGATTTTCACGGATCAGCTCCAAGCATTTTGAGCCCTGAGGCCTGATCCGGGTTGACTCCGTGTGAATCCGTGGTTGAAGTTGCTTTTATTCTCCCGCGACGGTCATGCCTTCAATCCGCAATGTGGGACAGGCGATGGCGCCGCGGAACTCCAGGTCGCTGCCGATCTCACTGACGTTGAACAGCATGTCTTTGAGATTACCGGCAACCGTGATCTCCTCAACCGGGAAAGTCAGCTCGCCATTTTCGATCCACAGGCCGGTCGCGCCGCGCGAGAAATCTCCCGTAACCAGGTTGACGCCGTGGCCCAGGAACTCGGTTACGAACAGCCCCTGCTTGATGTCGGCGATGATCTCCTGCATGCTCTTCGCTCCAGGCCGGAGGAAGAAGTTTCCCGGGCCAATTCCGGGCGTGCCGGCCAGCCCGCGCGCGGCGTTGCCCGTCGTCTTCAGGCCGAGCTTCTTCGCGGTATAAGTGTTCAATAAGTACGACTTCAGCGTGCCGTTTTCGATCACGATGGTGCGACGGCTGATGACGCCTTCACTATCAAACGGACTGGTGCCGAAGAGTCCCGGGATCGTGCCGTCGTCCATGACGTGGATGTTGTCGCCCGCGATCTTCTGGTTGAGCTTGCCGGTAAGAAAGGATGCCCCACGGTAAACCGAGTCACCGTTGACCGCCTCGAAAATATGCCCCAGCAGCGCCGCCGACACGGTGTTCTCAAACACGATCGGCACTTTCGCGGTCTTCACCTTCCGTGCTCCCAAGCGGCGTAGGGTGCGCTTGGCGGCAATCGCTCCTACTTCTTCCGGCGACTGCAGTTTCTTCAGCGAGTGGGAGACCGAGTACCAATAGTCGCGCTGCATGGCTGAGCCTTCCACCTGCGCGATGGGCACAGCTACGACCGAGCAGGACGAGCGGCGATTCTCGCCGACAAAGCCCAGGGAGTTGGCGAGGACCTTATGTCCCACAGCCGCACCGAACGAACCGCCGTCCGAGTTCACCATGCGGGGGTCGGCGTCGAGGGCAGCCTTTTCCGCCCGCCGCGCGTAGGCGATGCGGTCTTCCGTCGCGAGCGAGTACACATCGTCGGAGTAAAGCTGCAGGTCGCCTTCGAGGCCGCCCAGTTCGCCGGGCTCCGGCAATCCCGCCAGGGGATCGGCACTGGTAACCCGCGCCAGGGAAATCGCCGACTCCACCATCTTCTTGATGCCCTCTGGAGTGAGGTCGCTGGAGTAGGTGCTGGCGGAACTCTGTCCGACAAAGACGCGAATACCGACCGCTTTCGAGCCCGCGTCTTTCAGCGTCTCAACTTGGCCGAGTCGCACAGTAGTGGAGAACTCGCTGCCTTCCGTCGCAACGGCTTCCGCCGCGCTGGCGCCGTCGCGCATCGCGAGCTGGACCGCCTCGACGGCGATTTCCTTTAAATCGATGTCAGCGACTGCTAGTGATCCGGTAGAACTGCTCATTTTTTATTGCCTCTGTAATCGCTGCGCATGTTCTCCGACATTGTGAGATGTTATCTGATCTGCTACTACTCCCACGCTGTCAGGGCGGTTTCCCGGGGGTTGGCCGGTCCGACGTTGTGGAAGATTTGTGGAAATCCTCCGAACGCGATCACTGTAGGACAGTTGTCCTACAGTAACCCTCGGCGTATCAACGACTCAGGCGTTTGTTGCGAAATCGTGAATCCGAGCAAAACCTGTGGATTACCCGCGGGGCTCTGAACCCGCTCAGGCGCCGGTACCGCCGACCGTCAAACGATCAACCTTCAATGTAGGAATACCTACTCCCACAGGGACGGACTGCCCATCTTTGCCGCAGGTGCCCACGCCTTCGTCGAGCTGAAGGTCGTTGCCCACCATGGAAACTTTCGTCAGCACGTCGGGCCCGTTGCCGATCAAGGTCGCATTCTTCAGCGGCGAGGTCACTTTGCCATCTTCGATCAGGTAGGCCTCGGAGGCTGAGAACACGAACTTGCCATTCGTGATGTCGACCTGGCCGCCGCCGAAGTTCACCGCATAAATGCCGTACTTCACGGAACGCAGGATATCTTCCGGCGAGTCCTGGCCAGCGAGCATGTAGGTGTTGGTCATGCGCGGCATTGGAATATGCTGATAGCTCTCGCGACGTCCGTTGCCGGTGTTGGGCAGGTTCATCAGCCGCGACGACAACTTGTCGGTCAAATAGCCCTTGAGAATTCCCTTCTCGATGAGAACCGTGCTGTTGGTGCCGTGGCCTTCATCATCCACGTTCAGAGAGCCGCGGCGTCCGGGCATGGTGCCGTCGTCGATGACGGTGCATTTGTCGCTGGCAACGCGACGCCCCATCATCTCCGAGAAGGCCGAAGTCTTCTTGCGATTGAAGTCCGCTTCCAGCCCGTGGCCAATCGCCTCGTGCAGCAACACCCCGGGCCATCCCGGACCGAGCACCACTTCCATCTCGCCGGCCGGCGCCTCGCGTGCATCGAGCTGAATGATCGCCTGACGCGCGGCTTCGACAGCGAAAAGCTCCGGCGGTCTTTCGGTTTGGAAATATTCGATGCCCACGCGGCCGCCACCGCCACCGGTTCCTCGCGCCGAGCCTTGCTGCGATTTTGCGATGCAGAAAACGTTGAGCCGCGCCAACGGCTGCGAGTCTTCCGCAAAGCTGCCGTCCGAGCCGATAACGAGAATCCGGCGCAGCTCATCCAGATAGCTCACCCGAACTTCGTGGATGCGAGAGTCGTACGCGCGCGCAGCCTTGTCGGCACGCTGCACCAGGTCAACCTTGGCCAGCACTTCCGCCTCGACTGACGGCAGCGGCACGGGATACAAATTGTGCGAAGGCTTGTCCGTCAGCCCCACGATCGGCTGCTTGGCCGGGCCGCTCGCGATCAGCGCCGCCGTGCGGGCCGCTTGCACAATCCGCTCCGACGAGAGGTCATCCGTGTAGGCATAGCCCGTGCGCTCGCCGGCAATCACGCGAACGCCGCAACCCACCGAAATGCCCTGCGAGGCCGACTTCACCATGCTCTCGTCGAGCGAAACCGAGGTCGAGGTCTGATATTCGAAATAGAGATCGGCGTAATCACCGCCCGCCGACAGCGCGGTCGAGAGATAGCGCTCGACATCGGCCTGAGCCAGGCCATAACGATCGAAGAAGAACTTTTTATCCATAGGAATAAGGATTGGATGTGCTGGCGTACTGGGCCGACGCAGGGCGTCGCCCGCTGCTAGTTCAATTATCACACGCTTCTGTGCCCTCGGTTGCAGCGGCTAAAAGGTTTAATTAGTTAACCTTGGCTGAGATTTTTTGCCATGCAAAGCGTGATCCTGACTGCGGAGGCCCTGGCGGGCGTTCTCGAAGCTTTTCTGCTGGAGGCGCCGCACGCCATTTTGTTGGAGAACGGCGAGCCGCTGTTCGACTTTCAAAGCGCCCGGTACTCGGTTTCCGGCGAGGGAAAGTGCGTGCTGCACGTCTGGTCGGAGGAGCGCAATATCGTACGCCGGGTGCTGGACCTGGAAGCCACGCCGCGAGTGTTACGCCTGACGGCGTTGCGCTTCGGACGGTCGAAGCCGGAGACGATCGAAATCTGTGCCGACGCCGGCCACCGAAGCGCCAGCGCGCAACGGGCGTCGCGCCTGGAATATCAGCGCCTGCTGACCCGCTTGCTTGAGCGGGAATATCCCGGCGCGAGGATCGAATCTCTCAGCAGCAAGCCTGATCTGGAACACTCGTTCAGTCCCATCTACACCCGCGCGGTGGTTCGCACAGGGCAGTCGGCATTCGCCGTCCTCGGGGTGAACGAGGCCGAATCGCAAGCCTCAATTGATGCCGCGCTCACCTTCGGCATGCTTTGGATGGACCGCCAGCGTCAGCATCAGGCGGGCAGGTACCACATTGAGGGACTGAAGCTGTTCGTTCCTCACGGGCAGGGCGAGATCGCCAGCCAGCGCATGGCGCATCTTGACGCGGCGGCGGCGAAGTGGCAGCTCCTCCAGGTGGCAGAAGGGGCCGAAAGCTGCGAGGAAGTGGATGTTCGCGACCATGGCAATCTGGCGACGCGCCTGGTTCGCGCGGTCGACCGGCGCGCGGCACACGAGCGGTTCGCTGATTCTATCGCCCGCGTTCGAACTCACGTGCCGGACGCGAATGTAAGCGTCGACTCAGCATCGGAGATCGTCTTCCGCCTCTACGGGCTGGAGTTTGCCCGGGCCCGCATGGCGCCAGCAGCCGATTCGTTTCGCAATATCGAAACCATCGTGTTTGGCATGGGTCCGGCGGAGTACACGCTCGACGCTTCGAACGAAGAACTGTTCCGGGATATTATCGAGCGCCTTACCGCGCGCCGCCATCCTGCGGGATCGCATGGTGATCTGCTGTATCGGCTCTGCCCCGAGCGCTGGCTGGAATCGCTCATCACGCGCGACGTGCGGTCCATCGATGAGCGCCTCGATGGCCGTTACGTTTACTCGCAGGTGCCGGCGTTTACCGCTTCCGACCGGGCCATGCTCGACGTGCTAACGGCCACGATCGATGGCAGGCTCGCGATCCTCGAACTTAAGGCCGATGACGATATTCATTTGGCGCTGCAAGGTCTGGATTATTGGGCGCGAGTCCGCTGGCATCAGCAGAACGGCGGCTTCGTGCGCAACGGTTACTTTGCCGGATGTGAAATCTCCTCTGCGCCTCCGCTGCTTTATCTGGTGACCCCGGTCCTGCGCACCCATCCTGCGACCAGCGTCCTGCTGAAGTACCTCTCCCCGGAGATCGATTGGCAATTGGTACAACTGGACGAGCACTGGCGCGCGGGAATACGGGTGGTGAATCGTCAAAGGGCAAAAAAGCTATGAACCACGGATTTACACAGATCAACACGGATGCAAAACCAGCCACGGATTGCACGGATGCCACGGATTAGAGGAGATCACAATTGCAGCTTAGAACGAATAGGCTGAAGCACGCAGACATTACCGATGCCATCATTCGACGCTTCTATGACGTATACAACGAGCTTGGCTACGGCTTTCTCGAATCGGTTTACCGCGAAGCTATGATCATCGCCCTCCGCACTGCCGGGCACAGTGTCGAGCGAGAGAAAACGGTAGAGGTGAGATTTCGAGGATGTCGCATAGGAGTTTTCCGAACTGATCTCGTCGTTGCCGACAAAGTGATCGTCGAGCTGAAATCGAGTCGTTGCCTCGATCAAGCTCATGAGGCGCAGCTGTTGAATTACCTAAAGGCAACGGAGTTCGAGGTGGGTTTGCTGCTGAATTTTGGGCATCGCGCTCAATTTCGGCGGATGCTCCTGGACAAGAGCTTCAAGGAGCGACACTGGGACGCTTTGCCTGAACCTCCAACCACAACAAACATACAAATTGATCCGTGACATCCGTGTAATCCGTGGCTGTTTTTCTCTCCCTATTATCGTATTCCCGCCTCGCCGGCGCGGAAGCGCCAGTACTCGCCTGCGGTCTCGCTCAGGTCGCCAGCCGCGTGTTCTCCGCGAAAGACACGTGACACACCGCGCACCACGCGCCGCATAGGCAGTTCGCCTGTGCTACTGTCGGCGAGAAAAAGCTCACCCGTCTTCATCGAGCGGTAGTACCAGCGCTTAAGGATGGCGAGGTGCTCCATCCACTCCAGCGCACTGTGAGGCTTACATTGTGGTACCTGGGCCAGCGCGTCGAGTATTCGCGCCTCCATCGACAGCGGCTTGGCCCGCAGATGGTCGGCTTCCGCCTGTGCTCCTACATTGAAGGACACAGGATCGCAAATCATTCCCCGCTCTATCTTGAGTAGCGCCACGGATTCCGACTCGGCGGAAGGCTGAATCATGAGGCCGTTCAGTTCGTCGAGCCGACGCACGATATCGGGCAACTTCGCCGTGGCCGCTTTCACCTTGTCCAAGCGAGTATGCAGCGCGGCAGCAGCTTCGAAGTCGAGATTGGCCGACGCCTCATCCCGGATGCGTTCGATTTCGCGAACCAGCGACTGCCCTCCGGATTGCAGAAATTGCTGCACATGGCCGACCTCCGCCGCATATTCCTCGTCGCTGCAGCCTTTGAAGCAGGGCGCCAGGCACATCTTCATCTCGGAGTAGATACATCCGGGAAACGCCGGATCGGGATGAAGATCGTCGGTGCAGCGGCGCATCTTGAACAGGTCGAGCGAGTCGTTGGCGAACTTCTCGGCCGCAACACGCGAGGGGAACGGGCCGTAGTACTCGGCATTGCCTTTCAAGCTGGCAATGCGTGTCGTGACCGTCGCGCGCGGATACGGATTGTCGAGAATGAGTTTGACCAGTGGCGCGAAGCGCAACCGTAAGCGGTTCTCGTAAGTCTTGGGAAATTCCTGCCTGAGCGTCTTATATAGAAGATACGAGGCCTCGAAGTCCGACCCAGTAGGAGTCCATTCGACCGAGCGCACCCGGTCGCGCAGGTTCAGCTTGCGGGTTGAGCCGTCGGCCGCGCCGAGCAGACGATGCAAGCGGCGACGCAGGTTGGCTGTCTTGCCGGCGTAGGGCTCAGCGCCAGCTTCGCCGCGCAGGACGAAGACAGCCGAGTTTGCCGGAGCAGCGGAAAACAGCTCGGAATCGCGTTCGGGCGCGAACCCAAAGACTTGGGACAGCACGTGTCGATTCTAAAAGAAAGGCAAGAGCAGCCGCGGGTGAACAAGGATCGAAAAAAGCAACCACGGATTTACACGGATGAACACGGATCGGATTATGGTCTCTGCTCAATGAAATATTTCAGACATCCGCGAGATCCGCGTAATCTGCGGTTGCAGGCTTTGAAACGTCGTGCCTGCGTCGTCCGTCAGTCCAAACCTCCCTGCTCGATGACCACGTTCTCTCGCACGATGAGCCGGTGAGCGGCCATCTCGCGCAGCTTGGGAAGGACACGGCTCACGTGTTCATCCGTATCGACAAAGGTCACAACGATGGGGAGATTGCCCCCGGCCTCGACCAGATGGGCGGTGCTCACGCGGTTGCGCCCCTGAAATCCCGCGAGCGAGTGGAAGGCCACGGCGCCGGCGACGTTTGCCTCGCGAAGATACTTCAGCACCTCGAGATGCAGCGGGCGATGATGCCACGTGTCGCCTTCGCAGAGATACATGGTGACCTGAACTGCCATCGCGGCTGTCATTTTATATCCACCTCGCAAGGGCCGCTCCCGCCGCGACCGAGGCCAGGCACAAGAGGTTGCTCCCCACAACGTTCATGGTTACCTGCAGCCACTGTCCTTGTTCCATCAGGGCGAAGGATTCAAACGCGTAGCTGGAGAAGGTGGTGTACGACCCGCAGAAACCTACGGCCACGAGCAATCGCCAGCGCTCGACCACGAAGATGCGTTCGGTCGCGAGAATCAGAAAGAAGCCCAGCAGAAGGCTACCGGTGACATTAATCAGGAGAGTCCCATAGGGGAAGGCGCTGAAGGCCAGTTTCGCGACGTAGTTGCTGAGCAGGTAACGGGCGCAGGCGCCGAGCACGGCTCCCACAGAGATATACAGCAGTTTCTCGAGCAAGCGAGTCTCCTACACAGAATTGGTAGGAGTTATCAGCCGGAGGCGGTTATGGCGAACTCCATCGCCGTCCTCCTTATTAAATCAAAAGAACCGCCGTTCGGCACGCATAAATATGAACCTCGACCGGGGGCACCAGCGTCTCATCTTCTGAAGCATTTCTGGCACGAGGAGGAACCCATGGCCCTTCAGGCGGAAGTCAAGTCGCTGCTGTCGCGTCCTAACTTCGCCCACCTTGCGAGCGTGTTGGCTGACGGTTCGCCGAATGTCACGCCGGTGTGGGTCGGCCTGGAAGGCGATCGCATTCTGATCGGCACGGGCGAGGGCAGTCTGAAAGTGCGAAACCTGCGCCGTGATCCCCGCCTTGCGCTCTCCATCGTCGACTTCCACGATCCCTACGAGGAAGCTCAGATACGCGGACGCGTGGTCGAATTTCGCGATGATTCAAATTTCGAGATGAAGGACAGGATCTCGCAGAAGTACATCAGCGCCCCATTTCCTATGCGCGATCTACCCGGAAGTGTCACGCTGGTGATCGAGGTGGAGAAGGCGCGCTATACCAAGCTTCCTCTGAAGCACACCCCTCCAAAGGATGCTGGGTCAGTTTGAATAATGAGGCCCCGGCAAAGCCCTCAGCGTGAGGCGCTCAACAGGATGACTTTCCTGCCCGTAAACAGCGGCGAGGGCCGGAAGCTCCTCCAACTTCCGGCCCTCGCTCCTCCACATGCCTACGCA
>Ga0335077_10009746_pt1 | contig 11938 bp, 12 predicted proteins | sample Lox_Sample_31_FD_207151 | JGI IMG/M metagenome (GOLD analysis project Ga0335077, IMG submission 207151) | Soil microbial communities from Loxahatchee National Wildlife Refuge, Florida, United States - Lox_Sample_3.1 | ecosystem: Environmental > Terrestrial > Soil > Wetlands | place: USA...
TTCGGGGCGCAGCAGACGATTGCCAACGGAGTGCTCATGCCGATCTGCGACACGACGACGCAGACGTGCAATTACGACCTCACGATCACAATGGGGCCCGCAGCGAGCGACGTGATCGTGGATGTGAGCGGGTACCTGGCGACCCCTCCCTGATCGGAGCCGCGCGTAGCCTGTCGCCGGCCGTTGACCGCGATTCGTCCGCGGCCGGCGGTCATCCATGCATGAACGCGTTCAGCTCCGGCGTGCTCAGCGTACGGTCCAGATATCCGAATGTGCCGCTGTCCTTCGCCTCGCGAGCAGCGTCGAGCAGGCCGCTCATCGCCGCGCGATAGAGCGAGGTCGCGAGGCTGATGCGCCTGACGCCCGCAGCCGCCAGCTCGGCCACCGTGAAGGACTTGCCCTTGATGCCGACCATGAAGTTGAACGGCTTCGATACCGCGGCGCAAACGGTGCGGACCGCATTCAGGTCGGGCAAGCCAGGCGCGAACAGCACGTCGGCGCCCGCCTTCTCGAAGGCCTGCAGGCGGCGGATCGTGTCGTCGAGATCGGGGTTGCCGCGCAGGAAGTTCTCCGCGCGCGCCGTCAGGGTGAAGGGGAAGGGAAGCGCGCGCGCCGCTTGCACGGCCGCCGCCACGCGTTCGGTCGCGTGGGCGATGTCGTAGAGAGGCCGCGCCCGGTCGCCGGTCGCATCCTCGATCGAGCCCCCGACCAGTCCGACCGCGGCGGCAAGGCGAATCGTCTCGGCGGCGGCTGCCGGCGCGTCGCCGAAGCCTTTCTCCAAGTCGGCCGAGACAGGAAGCTCGGTCGCGTCCACGATGGCGCGGGCGTGGGACAACGCCTCGTCGCGGGTCACCGCTCCATCGCGCCGTCCCAGGATGCCGGCGGACGCGCCGCTCGACGTCGCCAGCGCCTGAAATCCGAGGCTGGCGAGAACGCGCGCCGAGCCGGCATCCCAGGGATTCGGAATCACGAAGACACCGGGGCCTTCGTGAAGAGCGCGAAATCGAGCCGCCTTGTCGGTCTGGCTTGCCGTCATGGGATTCCTCGTGCCGGGAGGCGTCGGCGGCGCGAGGCCGCCGTCCGCCGATTACGCTCGGGCGGCAGCCGGCGCGGCCTCGCGCAGGGACTCGTCCCAGGGTCCGGGGAACCGACCCTTCCGTCCTTGAATCGAGAAGGGCTTGTCCTGATGCCACTGGTCGCGCGGTAGCTCGAAGTACACCTCGAGCCCGTTCCCGTCGGGATCGGAGAAGTAGACGCCGATCGAGACGGAGTGGTCCGAGACGCGGGTCGGTACGCCCTTGTTTTCGAGCCTCTGGTACATCTCCTTCAGGTCGTCGAGGGTCGCCATTCTCCAAGCGACGTGATTCAGGCCGACCTGTCCCTTTTCCTGCAAGGGAGCGTCCTCACCCACCTCGAACAGCGCGATGTCGTGCGCATGGTCCGGGTCACACGAGAGAAAGGCCGCGCGCATCCGGTCCGTTCCCGGGAAATTGAAGATGTCCTGCGTGTGGAGCCCGAGAACGTCGGTGTACCAGCGGTACGCGTCGCCAGCGTTTCGAACGAAGATGTTGACGTGATCGAGCGCGACGGGTTTGCAGGCCATGTCAGGACCTCCTCTGGCCAGGATTCGAATGGGCCAAAGTATAGCCCACGGCGCTCGCACGGGCGAGCGAAAACTCGGTATAGTAGGCTCTCGCCGACGCTGATCATGAAGATCGACATCTTTCCCCACATCCTGCCGCGGAGGTACTTCGAGCGCATGCTCCGGGTGGCGCCGGCCGGCCTGGCGCTGCAGAAGCGGATGGCGGGCATTCCCGCACTGGTGGATGTCGACCTGCGATTTGGCATGATGGACCGCCACCCGGGTTACGTGCAGGTCCTGACGCTCGCGAGCCCGCCCCTCGAGGTAGTGGGGGGGCCCGACGCGAGCCCGGATCTCGCGCGGCTCGCCAACGACGAGATGGCCGCCCTCGTGGCCAGACACCCGGACCGCTTTCCGGGCTTCGTTGCGTCGCTGCCGATGAACAATCCGGACGCGAGCCTCATCGAGATCGATCGCGCGATCGATGAGCTCGGCGCGACGGGCGTGCAGATCTTCACCAACGTCAATGGCCGGCCGCTGGACTTGCCCGAGTACCGGCCCATCTTCGCGCGTCTGGCCGAGCGGCATCTACCCGTGTGGTTGCATCCGGCGCGCCCGGCGAGCGTCTCCGACTACGCCGGGGAGCCACGGTCCAAGTACGACCTGTGGTGGGCCTTCGGCTGGCCGTACGAGACCAGCGTCGCGATGGGCCGCCTGGTCTTCTCGGGTCTCTTCGACCGCCATCCCGATCTGATCGTCATCACCCACCACATGGGGGCGATGATCCCGTTCTGCGCGGGCCGGATCGGCGGAGGCCTCGATCAGCTCGGGAGCCGGAGCGACGATCCCGAGGATGCCGCCGCCCTCGGGCGCTTGCGCAAGCGCCCCATCGACTATTTCAAGATGTTCTATGGCGATACGGCGCTCTTCGGCGCGTGGCACGCGATGGAATCCGGCCTCCACTTCTTCGGCGCGGACCACGTGCTCTTCGGCACCGATTTCCCGTTCGACCCGGAACAGGGCCCGGGATTCATCCGCGACACCATCGAGGCCATGGACCGCATGCGGGCCAGTCCCGAGGACAAGGTCCGGATCTATGAAGGCAACGCCCGCCGCCTGCTGCGGCTTCGCGTGAGGGCGTGAGATCGCGTGGAGTAGACGCGACCGCACGGACGGGGTCGCCCCACAGGAGGACATGACATGCCCGCTCGGACCGGTGCCGAGTATCTGAACGGACTTCGCGGAGCCCGGGAAGTGTGGTTCGAGGGCGCACGCATCGGCGACGTGACCCAGCACCCGATCCTCGGACGCACCGCCCGGACGCTCGCCGAGCTCTACGACCTGCAATCGACGCACGAGTATCCTGACCGCCTGACCTATCCTTCGCCGAGCACGGGCCAGCCGGTCAGCCTGGCGTTCATCCAGCCGAAGACGACCGACGACCTCGTCCGTCGCCGCGTCATGTTCAAGACGTGGGCCGACCAGCACGGCGGCCTGATGGGCCGGACGCCGGACTACCTCAACGCGATCCTGGCCGGCCTGGCCTCCGCGCGCGCGTACTTCGAGAAGAACGGACCCGAGTACGGCGCGCGCATCGTTGCCTACTACGAGCTCTGCCGGGAGACCGATCTCTGCGCGACCCATACCTTCGTGGATCCTCAGGTCAACCGGGCGCGCACCATGAGTCAGCAGGCGGATCCCGACGTGCCGCTGCACATCGTCGGCGAGAGCCGCGAGGGCCTCGTGGTGAACGGCGCGCGCATGCTGGCCACCCTGGCCCCGTATGCCGACGAGCTGATGGTGTTCCCGTCGCCCTCGCGCACGCATCCCTCGGACGCGAGCCGCTATGCGTTCGCCTTCGCCGTGCCGATGTCGATCCCGGGGCTCTCGTTCATCTGCCGCGAGAGCTTCGACCGGGGCGGGCCCCCGGCCGACTCTCCGCTGGCCGCGCGCTTCGAGGAAATGGATGCGGTCGCGGTGTTCAAGGACGTCGTGGTGCCGTGGGAGCGCGTGTTCCTGAAGGGCGACAGCGCGCTCGCCAACGGCCTGTTCCGCTTCACCAACGCGTTCATGCACGGCATCCACCAGTTCGTCACCAAGAACCTGGCCAAGGCCGAGCTCGTGTTGGGCGTGGCGAGCCTGGTGGCCGAGGCGATCGGGCGCACCGAGCTGCCGTTCTACCAGCAGCTCCTCGGCGAGGTCGTGGACGTGGTGGAGACGCTCCGGGCCTATCTCCGCGCCGCGGAGGCGGACGCCGTCACGGACCAGTACGGCGACCTCGTGCCGAACCCGGACATCATCTCGACCGCTCGCAACTACTTCCCGCGCGTGTACCCGCGCCTGATCGAGATCGTCCAGCTCATCGGCTCGGGCGGGCTCATGGCCACCCCGACCGAGCGCGACCTGGCGACACCAGAGATCGCTGCCGACATCGAGCGGTACTACCAGGCGGCCACGCTGATGGGCAAGGACCGCGTGCGGCTCTTCCGCCTGGCGTGGGACCTGGCGTGCAGCTCGTTCGCCGGTCGCCAGGTGCTCTACGAGCGCTTCTTCGCGGGCGATCTCAACGTGCTGATGGCCGGTCGCTTCACGTCGTACGATCGCACGGCCGCGGTCGAGCGGGTGAAGGCGCTCCTGGCGAGGTCGCTCCCGCCGTCGTCGACGGAGCGATGAGCCGCGCGTCGGGCCGTCGCGGCACAGCACCTCGGCAGCGAAGCGCTCGGTGGACGCTTCGGCGAGAACCGCGTGGCGGCGTTCGAAGTACAATGGGCGCCGCGTCGAGCGAAAGGAGGATGGTGCCGTGGCCAAGATACCGAGTGCCCTGCACGAGCACATCAACACCGCGTTCCCGGCCCACGTGTGTCTCGTCGGGACCGTGCTTCCCAGCGGTTTCGCCCAGGTGAGCCCGCGCGGGAGCACCATGGTGTTCGATGACGAGCACCTGGCCCTCTGGGAGCGTGGCAAGGGCTCGACGAACGAGAATCTCCGCGACGGCACCAAGGTCACCGTGTTCCTGCGAAAGCCCGCGCTCCGTGAGTCCGGCCTCCTGCCCAAGGGCGGCATCGCGCGCTTCTACGGCATCGCCGAGATCAAGAAGTCGGGGCCGGCGTATGAGGAGGTCTGGCGACGCCTCGTCCAGGCGGAGAAGGACCGCGACCCGGAGAAAAAGGGCTATGCGGTGCTCATCCGCCTGGAGCGCGCCGAGGACCTGGATGGCAAGCCGCTGGCGCTCGACTGACAGGAGGGCGGTCATGGAGCTGGGCGTCTTTCACGAGTGTCATCGCCCCCGGAGCTACAGCGAGACCGACGCGTTCGACGAGGTCTTCGCCCACGCGGCGGCCGCGGAGCGCTACGGATTCGACGCCATCTGGCTGGCCGAGATCCACTTCAGCCCGACGCGGTCCGTGCTCGCCGCACCACTGGTCATCGCCGCGGCCCTGGCGGCCCGCACCACACGCCTCAAGATCGGCACGGCCGTGCACGTCCTGCCGCTGTCGAACCCGCTCCGGACCGCCGAGGAAGCGGCCACGGTGGATCACATCAGTCACGGCCGCTTCGAGTTCGGCATCGGACGGAGCGGGATCCCGACCTCCTACGAGCGCTTCGGTGTGCCGTACGGGGAGAGCCGCGACCGGATGCTCGAGCACCTCGACATCATCCTCAGAGCCTGGACCGAGGACACCTTCTCGTTCACGGGCACGTATTTCTCGTACGAGAACGTCAAGCTCATTCCCAAGCCGTACCAGAAGCCGCACCCGCCCATTCGCGTGGCCGTCAACAGTCCCGACACCTTCGCGCTGGCCGGCCAGAAGGGGTGGCCCATCTTCGTGGCCGTCCGCCTCGGCTCGCTGGAGGAGCTGATCGAGCCGCTCGGCGAATACCGGGCGGCCTGGCGGGAGGCCGGGCACCCGGGGGAAGGCAGCGTGGCGCTCCGGATGCCGATCTTCGTGGCGCCGACGGAGGAGGACGCGCTCACGATTCCCCGCGACAGCACGATGGAATTCTACCGGTACCTGGGCGGACGCCTGGTCGATTCGGCCTCACGCGCGGGCGCGCGGGCCATCGAGGCGCGCGCGGAGCGGGGCGAGCGCCTCGGGGCCATCACGTACGAGGAGGCGCAGCGCGACAAGCTGGCCTACGGTACCCCCGAGATGGTGATCGATCGCCTGCAGCAACTGCGCGAGTCGCTCCACCTCTCGGGCATCCTGGCGGAGATGAACTGCGGTCACCAGGTTCCCAACCAGCACATCCTGGCGTCCATGCGGCTCTTCATGGAGAAGGTGGCGCCGGCGTTGCGCTGACGTGGAGGTGTCATCGATGACGCAATACCTCTTCCGGAACATCCAGCTCCTCGACCCGGCCCAGGATCGCCTGCTCGGCGGCCACGAGGTGCTCGTCGAGGGGCAAGTCATTCGTGAGGTCTCGGATCGACCGATCCGAGCCGTGGGAGCGACGGTGATCGACGGCGGGGGCCGCACGCTGATGCCCGGCCTCATCGACTGCCACGTGCACGTGTACCTGAGCGAGGTGAACATCCGGAACCTGGAGCACATCCCGCTCACGCTCATGACGGCGCGCGCCGCCGGCCTGATGCGCGGGATGCTCGAGCGGGGTTTCACCACGGTACGTGACACCGGCGGTGCGGACTGGGGCATCAAGGCGGCCGTGGAGGGCGGCCTCTTGCCCGGGCCGCGCCTGTTCATCTCCGGGCGAGCCATCGGGCCGACCGGAGGGCACAGCGATCCCCGCCGCCGGACGGACGGCGAGCCCCCGTGCCGCTGCTGCAACGCGATGGCGTTCACGCTCGCGCTGGCCGACGGGGCCGACGAGGTCCGCCGCGCCGCCCGCGAGCAGATGCGTCAGGGCGCCGACCAGATCAAGATCATGATGTCGGGCGGCGTGGCGTCTCCCTACGATCCCCTCGACAGCCTGCAGTACAGCTCGGGAGAGGTGGGCGCCGCGGTCGAAGAGGCGCAGGCCTTCGGGCGGTACGTCTGCGCGCATGCCTACACGCCGGAGGCGATCACGCGCGCCATGCACGGCGGGGTGCGCACCATCGAGCACGGCAATCTGATCGATGAGCCCGCCGCGCGGCTGATGGCCGAGAAGCGCGCCCTGCTGGTCGCCAACCTCGTGACCTACTACGTGATGAAAGAGCGCGCGGCGCAGTTCGGCATGACAGCCGAGATGCTGGCCAAGAACGATCTGGTGCTGGAGCATGGCTATCGGTCGCTCGAGATCTGCCGGCGGGTCGGCGTGCCGGTGGCGTACGGCAGCGACCTGCTCGGGCAGCTGCAGGGGGAGCAGAGCCGCGAGTTCCTCATCAGGGGCGAAGTGATGAAGCCGCTCGAGGTGATCCAGTCCGCCACCACCATTGCGGCGCGGGTGCTGCGCCAGGAAGGGAAGCTGGGCGTGGTCGCGCCGGGAGCGTATGCGGATCTGCTCGTGGTAGACGGCAACCCGCTCGGCGACCTCGGCCTGTTCCAGGACCAGGGCGCGCACCTCGCGGCCATCATGCAGGAGGGGCGCTTCTACAAGAATCAGCTGGGCTGAGCGCCACCGTCCGGCGGGCCGAGGTCGCTAGCGGAACCGCTCGTCGACCGGCACGCGATAGGCGTCTGCGAGCGCGTTAGTCTCGGACGCCATCCCCACCACGGCCATCAGCTCGCCGAGCATTGCTTCGCTCATGCCGGCCCGCCGGGCGCTCGCGGTGTGGGAGTACGTGCAGTACTCGCAGCTGTGCGCCGCGCTCACGGCGAGGTACACCATCTCCTTGGTGAGCGGATCGAGGGCGCCGGGCGCCATCACCGCCTTCAGGGTCTCCCACGTCCGGATGAGCGTGGGGGGATGATTGGCGAGCGCCTTCCAGAAGTTGTTGATCCAGTCGATCTTCCGCGTGCGCATGATGTCGTCGAACACCGCACGCACCTCGGGCGGCGCGTCGTCGTACTCCACGGGCTTGACCGTGGCCATCGTCACTCCTCCTTCGACCGGCAACGTGGGCTTCCTGATCGTGAACTGGCGGATGTGACCATCGCGCGACGAGCAGAGATGCCGGCGCGACGGCCCGTCGATTGACCGCCGGCTCGGGCCGGTGGTAGCGTGGGCCATGGCCACCGCTGCCGAGCCGACTCCCAATCTCTACACGGTGGCCAACCTCGTCTACGCCCTGCACAGCCTGAGCATCCTGATCGGCGTGGCGACGGCCGCGACGATCGTCGGCGCGTTCGTGTTCGGGCTGCCGTCCATCGTCGCGGTGATCATCAACTACGTGAAGCGCGCCGAAGCCCGCGGCACCTTCCTCGAATCGCACTTCCGATGGCAGATCCGGACGTTCTGGTTCGCCGCGCTGTGGTGCCTCGTCGGCGGCGTGGTGTTCATCACGATCCTGGGCATTCCGATCGCGCTCGCCGTCTGGTTCGCCACGGGCTTGTGGGCGATCTACCGGATCGTCCGCGGCTGGCTCGCGCTCCGCGATCGCCGCCCGCTGACCCTCGGGTGACGCGTCGGCGCGCGCCGAGGTTTCCGGGCGGGCGTCCGTACCGCCGCCGCGTCCGCTACCGCTCCTTGAGCGCCATGTCGTAGGCCCGGATCAGCTCGTCGGAACGCGCCTTCCACTGGAGCCGCTTGTTGGCCCCGTAGATGTCGATCTGCTGGTACAGCGGCACGGCCGGGACCTCCTCGATCCAGAGCTTGTTGATCCGGTGGTACTCGGCGAGGCGCTTCTTCTCGTCCATCTGTGACTGCGCCTGCTCCACCATCCCGTTGAAGTCCTCGTTGTACCAGTTGACGAAGATGTTCGGCGCCTTGAAGAGCGGCACGTAGATCGCCTCGGCATCCATCGTGGGATGGCCCCAGCCGATGAGCCACACCGGACCGGCCTTGTGCACGTAGACCATGTTGTTCAGATAGGAGACGAACTCGTGCGTCCGGAGCGTCGTCTTGATCCCGGCCTGATTGAGCTGGCCGGCCACGGCCTCGGCCACCTCCTTGTCTCGCACGTACCGTCCCTGGGGGCCGTTGAGCACGATCTCGATGCCGTTCGGGAAGCCGGCCTCGGTCAGCAGCTTCTTGCTCCTGGCGACATCCTGCTTGATGGGCTTGAGGGTGGGATCGAAACCGAAGTGCATGCTCGTCAGCATGGTCGCGACGCGCACGGCCTTGCCGTCCATCACGCCCTTGATGATGGCGTCGGCGTCGATGGCGTAGGCGATCGCCTGGCGCACGCGCTTGTCGGCGGTGGGCCCGTTGTACGGACCGATCGGCTTGTGATTCGCGTCCATCTGATGGGTGTAGATCATGAGCTGGATCGTCCGGATCGACGGCGCCGTGCTCAGGAAGATCCGCGGGTGCTTCTCGATGATCGGGGCCAGATTGGGCGGGATGTTCACCGCGACGTCGATCTCGCCGTTCTGAAGGGCCGCGACGCGCACCGCGTCGTCGGGGATGGGCTTGAACACGACGGTCTTGATCTTCGGTGCTCCGCCCCAGTAGCTCCCGAACGCCTCCATCACGATTTCCTCGTCCTTCGTCCATCGGAGGAACCGATACGGACCCGTGCCGAGGGGATTCTTGGAGATCTGGGCGGGGTCCTTGCCGGCGTATTCCTTGGGCGGGTACATCGCCGCCTGGCGCAGGGCGATGTGGCTGACGAACACGGGCCAGGGCTTCTTGGTGTGGATCTTCACCGTGTACGCGTCCACGATTTCCACGTGATCGATGAGCTGAAACGACGTCGAGCCGCGGAGCTTGTTGGCCGGGTTGACGAGCCGCTCGATGCTGAACTTGACTGACTCCGCGTTGAAATCCTCGCCGTTGTGGAACTTGACGCCCTTGCGGAGCTTGAACTCCCACACGGTCGGGGCCACGAGCTTGGGCATCTCCGCGGCGAGCGCCGGGACCAGCTTGAGGCTCTGATCGCGCTCGATCAGCGACTCGAAGATCTGGGCGCCGACGTTCGAGGCCGGCTGTTCTTGCTGGTGCATCATGTCGAGCGTGGTCGGGTCAACCCCCTGCGCGATGACCACCTTGCCCGCTGGGGCGGCGCCGGCGCCGAGCGGGTAGAGAACGATCGACAGGATGATGACCGCAAGTGTCCAGTGACTCATCAGTGGCCTCCCGGCAAGACGAGGGCAGGACGCCTCGTCCATGTTGAGTGACCGCTACTGTATGGGCCACCACACGATGAGTCAAGGTGTCCGGCCCCCTGAGTCACGATCCGCTCCAGACAGGGCGAGGCCGACCGCTGGCATAATGCCCGCCATGGACGCGTTCCTGACGACTGCCGGTCTCATCTCCCTCGTCACGCTCACCGCGATGGAGATCGTCCTCGGCATCGACAACGTGGTGTTCATCGCCATCCTCGTCGGTCGCCTGCCCGAGCGGCAGCAGAGCCTCGCCCGCCGACTCGGGCTCATCCTGGCGCTCGCCATGCGCATCGGCCTCCTGTTCGCGATCACGTGGATCATGGGCCTCACCCGGCCACTCTTCGACATCCTGGGCCGCGGCGTGTCCGGACGAGACCTCATCTTGTTGGCCGGCGGCCTCTTCCTCATCTTCAAGGCCACCTGGGAGATCTACGACAAGCTGGAGGCGGTGCACACGGAGCGCCCTTCGATCCATCGGGGTGCGTTCGTGTCGACCCTCGTCCAGATCATCCTGCTCGACATCGTGTTCTCGCTGGACTCGGTGATCACCGCGGTGGGCATGGCCAACCAACTGTCGATCATGATCGCGGCCATGGTGCTCGCCATGCTGGTGATGCTGTGGTCGGCGGGGCCAGTGAGCGTCTTCGTGGAGCATCGCCCGAGCGTGAAGATCCTGGCGCTGGCGTTTCTCCTGCTGATCGGGGTCATGCTGGTGGCGGAAGGCATGGGCACTCACGTGGACAAGGGGTACATCTACTTCGCCATGGCCTTTTCGCTATTCATCGAGATGCTCAACCTCCGGTACCGGAAGAAGCGCCAGCCGGTCTCCCTCCATCGCCGGTTCGAGGAGGCTGACTGACAACAAGGCCGGGCCGGCGCGAACGCGGCGGGTCAGTCGCGCAAGTGGCCTTCGAGGATGCGGGCGAACTCGGCCGGTACGACGAGGCCATCCATCAGCTCGCTCGATTCCGTGAAATACGGACGGCCCAGCGTGGTGCCATCGGCAAGCCAGATCGTGAGCCAGTAGCGCGGCTCACCGAACGCGTGCGCGCGCGGCGGGCGTAGCTGGCCCCGAAGGGTCATGTCGACGAGCGCGTCCATGTCCGGCCCCGTGATCCGGACGGGTTGGCGCGGCATCGCAGGCGAGGGCTCGCCGCGCTGGACGTCGATGGCGCGCACCTTGCCGCGGATGTCGAAGAGCTCGCTTCCGACTTTCGCGCGCGGATTGCGCCAGACCTGATAGAGGAAGATGCGCTCGTTGACCACGGCGGCCAGCCGAAACTCCGTCCGATAGCCCCGCACGGCATACACGCGCGTGCCGGTCGGCATGAACGCCGCGGCCGCGTCGCGCCCGAACGAGCAACCCACCCGGTCCTCGGCGTACGAGCACTCGACGATCGCGAACTCGATGCCGAGATCGTCACGGGTGAGCGCGCGTCCCGGCTCCTCGGCCCAGCGGATGTAGTCGATGCCGTCGAAGGTGACGAAGTCGAACACGGTCTGGGCTGCGGCGCCAGTCGCGGCGAGCGACAAGCCCAGGACGGCGAGGAGTCGGCCGATCAACGCGCGCATGCCAGGAGCGGCCGGTCCTGGCCCGCCGGGAGCGTTCTCCGAGCGGCGATCCGATGCGGGCCGATGGGCGGCATTCTAGATCAACACCAGCGGCATTCTCGAACGTTGACATTGCATGGGCGGTTGTCTTACGTTTGCCGCTACGGCTGTGAGCGAGAGGAGGCCCACAATGGGCGTCAGAGCGTTACTGTCGAGCATTGTTGCGCTGGCATTGTTCGCTGGACCTTCGCAGGCCGCCATTCTCTTCACCGATCTCGGGACGGACCCCCCACCTGCGACGATCGGCTCTGTGCCCGTGACGCCCTTCGACCTCGCGCCGCAGGCGGCAATTCCGGACGGTACCATTGTGTTCGCGATTCCTGGCGACCCCTTCGGGGGGCCGGTGGCCGTTTCGCTCGATGCCTTGAGATTGACCGTCCCGGACTCGTGGTTGACCTGGAGCCACGGCTACGTGGGCCCGGTCTTTGCCTTCCCTGACAACGTCACGTTGTTGCTCCCGTTCCCCACGAGGGCCTTCTACGTCTATGTGGAGCCAAATTTCCAGGACGTCTTCACTGTGTCCGCGACGGCAAACGACGGGACCACGTCAGGTCCAATCGACGTCAACGGGGATACGGGAGCCAATGGATTCGGCTTC
>Ga0335077_10009748_pt1 | contig 11936 bp, 11 predicted proteins | sample Lox_Sample_31_FD_207151 | JGI IMG/M metagenome (GOLD analysis project Ga0335077, IMG submission 207151) | Soil microbial communities from Loxahatchee National Wildlife Refuge, Florida, United States - Lox_Sample_3.1 | ecosystem: Environmental > Terrestrial > Soil > Wetlands | place: USA...
TGACGACGCCAGCCTTCGTCGCCGCGAACCCGGACGTGGTGGGCTCCTGGTTCCTCCGGAGCGATCACGCGCGGCCGCTCGCGGCCCTCAGCCAGCTCTGCGCCGTCATGGGCCACCACGCCTCCCCCCGCTTGAAGCAGATCACCTGCCCCACGCTGGTCCTCTCCGGCGATCAGGATCGGCTCGTGCCAGTCCAGAACGCGTACGTGCTCGCCGGACTCATCCCGAACGCGAAGCTGGTCATCCTCCAGGGCGCCGGCCACGTCTTCCCCCTGGAGCAAGGGGATCAAACGGCGCGGGCGCTGATGGAGCACTTCCTCGCGCCGGATTTGGCTTGACCCGAGCCACCGGCTAGCGAGCCCGAGGAACACGCGCCGTGGGAGCCTTCACGCCTTTCTTGAGCTTCCCCTGGTTTCGTGGACACCTGAGGAGAGGTGTACATGTCCACGGTGGCGAGGCGAGCACGGCGGAAGTTCAGCCCGGAGTTCAAGGCTGAGGCCGTCAAGCTCACACTTCGAAGGTCGGCCCGACGTGCCGCGGGCGGTAAGCAAGGAACGCCAGACCCTCCGGCTCAGGTGCGATCGACCGAGAGAGCGAAGCGGCACCGCTCCCGCTCACGGGCGATCGCGTCGGCCCGACCGGCGTCGTCGCGCGGCTCCAGCCAGAGCGCCATCTCGTCCGCCTCCCACAGATAGGGCTTGCCGTCCAGGAGCACCTGGCCGTGCGAGACGGCCTCCGCGGCCTCCAAGAGTGGAACCCCGCTCAGGTCGCGGACCAGAGCCTCGAACCGGCCCTGCCGGCCCGGGTCGATGAACGCAAGCTCGCCCCGCGCCTTAAAGGCCATTTGGTAGTGGGCGGGGCGGATGACCACCGCCGCACAATCCAACCTTCGCGCCATGAGCGCCAGCATCTCGCTGAGCTCGCGCGAGAGGCCCAGCCCGGGGACCTCCTGGCCAGGGAGCTGCGGACGGGCAGGACTGAAGTGCGCGATGGGATTCCGCATCGTGAGCCAGTGCACGTACAGGACCTTCTCGCCGGCAAGGGGCAGGAGCTCGACGACCAGCTCGACGAGTAGGTGCTCCTTCCCCTTCGCCTGGCCGAAGAGGCGCAGGCGGTCCCCCAGGCCGGGGCTGTCGATGACGATTCGGAACCACCCATAGCCAAGGCGGCGCAGGAAGGGGAGCGCGCCGAACCGGATCAGCGCGTGCTCGACGCCGGCCGGCGTGTAGTAACCGAGGAAGAGGCGGAGCCCGGTACGCTGCGAGGCGAGCCCGAGCGTGTCCTCGACGTCGGCGTTGGTGATCTCGGTCTCGGAGATGTCGTCCGGCCTGAGCTCGCGCGAGATGCGGGCGAAGCGGGCGGTGAGCGGGTCGTACCCCCGCGGGATCGGTCGCGTCGATCTGGAGGCGAGCACCATGCCGGTGCCCGCCAGCACCCGCCACGAGTCGAGGTGATAGCCGCCGGCGGGGACCCACACCGATGGGACACCTTCCAGCGCGCGCGCCACCTCGAGGTCGCGGCGGCGGGCGCCCTCCAGCGTGAGCCCGAGCCGTCCAGAGCGGTCGCCTCCCAGCACGTCGCCTCCTGCCAGCACGAACGCGAGCGTCGGCTTGGGCATGCGCCCCAGCAGCGTGGTCAAGCTTGCGAGGTAGAGCTCGTCACCGGCTCCCTCGGGGAGCACCGTCTCGTCGATGCCCGGAACTGGCTCCCGGTCGGATCCGGAGATTGACCCGATCCAGGTCCCCGCGTCCTCGCGGAGGCAGGCGGCCAGCCCGTCCGGCGGGTGCGCGGCAAGATCGAGCACCACCACGCGGCTGTCGAAACCCTCGGCGCGCAACGCGGCGAGCGCGACCGCGACATCGTTGACGGGGCAGAAGCGGCCCGCCGCGTCGCGCGCCGCGTGGTGGAACCCGCCGAGCAGATTGAGCGTCGGACCACGGCGCTGCAGTGCCAGGCGAGATGCTGCCAGGGTCCCCCCGCAGGCGAGACGGACCGTGCTCAGGATTTCGTCGATCCCGATCCCGGATGGGTCGGCGGCGAAGATGCCGGCCAGCGTGGTTGCGCTCTCCAGGGACTCGAGCAGCTCGACGGTGTGGACGCGGTGGAGTTCGTCGTACGAGATTGCCACTGGCTCGTGCACGTCGGCCGGGCGTATCGCGCGGCTCTCCACGAGCCACCAGAGCGCACGGTCGGCGCGCCGCGACTGTACGCCGAGCGAGACGTCGGTCCCGCTCAGCGGCAGTCGATATGCCGGCGAATACCAAACCGGCAGCTCGCGCCGAGCGAGCCGGTCCAGGAGCCGACCGAGCATCGCGACGGCCATCCCACCAGGCTACGCTCCAGGCTGTGCGGCGCAAGTGGAAGCGCCCGGGCGGAGGTCCACCCTGCACCAGCACTTGCAGCTCGACGCTCGGAGGTTCATGAGGTCGGCCATGGGCGAGGACCACCTGGCGCTCATGATCCGCGACAGCATCCGGGCCCACGGCCCGAAGAGCGCTATGCGCTACAAGGACGGCGGCGCGTGGCGGTCGATCAGCTACGCCGAGGTGGGCGAGAGGATCCAGGCGGTGGCGAAGGCGTTGCTGGAGTCCGGCATCCATCAAGGGGACACGGTCGGGATCTTCGCCCGGAACGCGCCGGCGTGGCTCATCGCTGACTTCGGCATCCTGAGCGCGAAGGCCACGTCGGTCCCCATCTACGCCACGAACACCGCCAAGCAGGCGGAGTACATCGCGAGCGACGCCGGGCTGAAGCTCGTCTTCGTTGGCGACCAGGTTCAATACGACAAGGTCATGTCCTTCAAGGCCAGGACCCCACAGCTGCAGAGGGTGGTCGCCTTCGACCGGACCACGAGGCTCTCCGGAGAGGGCTCCATCTCCTTCGACGACTTCCTCCGCATCGGCGCCGCCTCGACCCGCGACGCCGAGCTCGAGCGAGGCCTCGCCTCGGCGACCAGCGACGATGTCGCCACAGTCATCTACACCTCGGGGACGACGGGCGATCCGAAGGGCGCCGTGCTGACTCACGCCAACTTCTTCCATCAGTTCCGGGCGGTCGACGAGCGGTTCGTGGTGGGCGCAACGGACAGGAGCATGTGCTTCCTCCCCCTGAGCCACGCGTACGAGCGACTCTGGTCCTACTATGTGTTCCGGCGGGGCGCGGAGAACGCCTTCCTGGCGGATCCGAAGGACGTCGTCACCTACATGGCCGAGGTGAGGCCGACCGCGATGGTGAGCGTCCCCCGCCTCTACGAGAAGATCTGCGCCACCGTCCAGGAACGCGCCGGAACGGCGTCCGGGGCGAGGCATGCACTCTTCGAGTGGGCAATGCGCGTCGGCAGCCGGTACCAGCACCGCAAGAAGGAGAAGCGGCCCATAGGCCCGGTGCTCGCGCTGCAGCACCGGATTGCCGACACGCTGGTGCTCTCGAAGATCCGGAACGTCGTGGGGGGCGAGAAGAACTTCTTCTCCTGCGGGGGGGCCCCACTCTCGAAGGAGGTGGAGGAGTTCTTCTTCGCCGCCGGCCTCCTCATCTGTCAGGGCTATGGGCTGACCGAGACCTCGCCGATGCTGACCTGCAACGCGCCTGGCGCGTTCAAGTTCGGAACCGTCGGCCGCCCGGTGCTCGGCTGCGAGATCAAGATCGCGCCGAGCGGGGAGATCGTCGCCCGCGGCGGCAACGTCATGAAGGGCTATTACGGAAAGCCGGCCGAGACGGCGGCGGCCTTCGAGGACGGGTGGTTCAAGACCGGGGACGTGGGAGTGATGGATGAGGAGGGGTTCCTCCACATCACCGACCGCATCAAGGACCTTATCATCACCTCGGGGGGCAAGAACATCGCTCCCCAGCACATCGAGTCACTGTTCGGCACCGACCCGTTCGTCGAGCAGCTCGCGGTCCTCGGCGACAAGCGCAATTACGTGAGCGCCCTCGTCGTTCCGGCGTTCCCCGCGCTGGAGCAGTACGCCCGAGAGAACGGCATCCGCTTCACCTCGCGGGAGGATCTCGTGGCGCGACCGGAGATCGTCGCCTTCTACGAGCAGCGCATCCGGAACGTGAACGAGAGCCTCGCCAGCTACGAGCAGATCAAGCGGTTCACGCTCGTGCCTCAGGAGTTCACGCAGGAGGGGGGCGAGCTGACCCCCACCCTGAAGATGAAGCGCCGCTTCGTGGAGCAGAAGTACCAGTCCCTGATCGAGGCGATGTACGCGGCCCCGCGGGCACCCGCAGCGCAGACCCGCGGCGCCTGAGCGGCTCGGGCGCCCCCGCCACGCCGTGCCCGGTGCCGCTCGCGAGAAGCACATCCCGTCCTGCGCACGCACCTGGCGAACAGCGCGGACGGCACGCGTCACCGAGCCGCGTCAACCCCGAGCTTGCGGCCGAACCGCCGGAACCAGCGGGAGAAGGTCAAGCTGGTGTGGCATGTGACGCCGGGCCATCCCGTGGAGATCCTCGTCAACCTCGCCGAGCAGGAAGGCATCGAATGCATCGTCCTCGGAGGTCTCGGACACTCAAGCATCCTCCGGGGGCACCGCGCGGAGCTTGCTCAGCCCGACAGGCCCGCCAGCCACCGGGCGAAGGTCAGCCATCCCGTGGTGCCTGAGACGACGAGCCGGAGCGGCTGGGAGATCACCACCCAAAGTCCGGCCCAGAGCGTGGCGCGATGGAGGCGTCGCCGGCTGACCACGTCCCAGGCGACGATCGGGAGCAGGAACAGGTCGGTGAGCCCAAAGAACGCCGGTGGCCCGCCCCGGAAGATGGCGGGAAAGCGCGCGAGCGCGGCGGCGATGATCGCGATGGACCCGATCAGCATCAGCCGCTTGTGGGCCTGCTGGTTCCGGCGGAGCGCAAATCCTGTCCCGATGATGGAGGAGAAGACCACCATGTCGAAGAAGGGGATGGCCATGAACTGAAGCGGAGGCACCGGGACTCCGGTGAAGCCTCCCGGGCGACGGCCGGAGATCACCGCCGCGGTGATTCCGAGGACGACCATCACGGTGGCGAGCACGCCTCCGAGGACGCCGAGGCTCCGGTGGAGGGCGACCCGGCGCTGCGCGACGAGGGCAGCCTGGACCGCGAGCAGGACGTACCAGCCGAAGAAGACGAGCCCGTGGACAGCGAAGAACGGCTCGGCGGGCACGCGCACTTCCGGGAACCAGCGGTGCAGGAAGAAGGTGCGGGAGAATCCCGAACAGACCACGACGAGAAGCGCGAACGACATACCGCCGAAGAACGCATGCTCCGCGGAGATCCGCGGTCGCGCGGCGACGTGGGTGACCGTCATCGCTCCTCCCTCCGGCCTGCTGTCTGGGAAGCCCCGCTAGAAGCCGAACTGTCGAGTACAACGAGCCTGTCCGCAAGATGGTCGACCCGCGAGGTGGGGCGACGATGGGGGGCTGGGCATCTTCACCCCCTTCCCTTCGGGTCGGAAACCCGATGCCGCTCGCCCTGCCGGACAGAGCACGGGCAGCGCTCCTCCGGGCCAAGCCTACGCCCTCTGCCACATCGAGCCTCCTTCCAGACACTCTTCCCGGCTCCCCTGGGGGGCTCGATTGACCGAGAGACCGCCGACGGCTAACCGCGACGCTCTTCGTGGGATCCCATCGTCTGTCCCCACAGAACCAGGCGCACCTCAAGGAGCGAGTGAGCTCCTACGAGGAGTTGCAGACTCTGATCTTTGCGTTCCGTCAAGAGGCGCCGTGGTCACTCGAGGACGCAGCGCGGCGGTTGCATCTTGGGGACCCGGCGCTCGCGGAGGCCGTGGAGGGCCTTTCGAAAGCGGGGCTCCTCGCGGCCATCCCTGACGAAGAATCCGGTCCCCGCCGATTCGTGTACTGTCCGGCCGCGCCGGAGCTGGCCGAGCTGTGTGAGCGCATCGCGGAGGCGCTGGACCACGATCCTCTTCACGTCTTCGACCTCATGAACAAGCATGCACTGGAGCGAATGCGAACCTCGGCGGCACGCGCGTTCGCCGGTTCCTTCGTGCTGAGGAGAAAGAAGAAGGATGGCTGAAGCCGTTTACCTTCTCTGCGCCGCGACCAGCGTCCTATGCGCGGTGCTTCTGTACCGGGGCTACCGGAGCTCGCGGACGCGGCTCTTGTTCTGGAGCAGCCTCTGTTTTGGTGGGCTCGCGTTGAACAACGTTCTCTTGTTCCTCGATCTGGTGGTGGTCCCAACGGTGGACCTGTCGCTTATGCGCACCTCGGTCGCCGCGCTGGCCATGCTCATCCTCTGTCTGGGACTGGTCTGGGAGTCGCGCTGATGCACCTGCTGGCTCTTCTCCAGGGCTTTCTGATCGCCTGCTGCTGGGTGGCGGGGCTCTTCTTTCTTCGCTTCTTCCGCTCGACGCAGGATCGGCTGTTCGTCTTCTTTGCCGCGGGTTTCTGGGTATTCTCGCTAAACTGGCTCGCGGTAGCCCTGCTGGGCGAACCTCCGGAGTCCCGCCATCTTCCGTACTTGATACGCCTACTCGCCTTTACGCTCATCCTGGCCGGCATCTACGACAAGAACCGCCGCGAGCAGCGTGGGCGTCCGGGTGCGGCCTCACCTGCTCGTCGCGACCTGAGCGCCTAGTCTGCTCCATTCCCCCTTTGGCCTTCCTCTGAGCTCCTGGCCGTTGGTATACCAACGATCGGAACTGATTGGTACACCAACGACCACTCCGTCTTTCCGTTCTCCGAGCAGCACACTGCTCGGCTCACGTCACAAGAGAGAGGACGAACCATGGGCATTCCGCTTCGCCTGACACCGGGTGTGCTGCTGTTTGCAGCGGCCTGCGCTCACGAGCAGCAGTCAGTGACTCCAGCCTCTCCTCCCCCCGTCGTCGCGGAGGCGCCGCCGCCTCAGCCGGCCCCCGCCCCCAAGGCGACCGATGACGACCTGACTCTCATGGTCTCGCAGCCCATCTCGCACTTCGATTTCGATAAGGCTGTGCTGACCCTCGAAGACCGGGGAAAGCTCCAGGCGCTGGCAAAGGCTCTCAAGGCCAATGCCTCGGCGCGGATCCAGATCGCCGGGAACTGTGATGAGCGAGGTACGGAGGAATACAACCTCCAGCTAGGGCAGAAGCGAGCCGCGGTCGCCAAGAGTTATCTAACAAAGCTGGGCATCGATCCCGCCCGCTTGGACACGATCAGCTACGGGAAGGATCGGCCTCTCGATTCGGGGCACACGGAACAGGCATGGGCTGCCAACCGTCGAGACGACGCAACGCGGTTGCCGGACCTGAGCACACACTAGCGGGACGACAGCGCTAGTTGGACCGGGCCGGCGCAGCGTTCGCCGGCCCTCCGCGAGACGGGCTCGGCGCACTCGGCCCGGGCGCTCCCACGATTGGTTGCGGCGGATGCGGACTCAGTACGTCGACGAGAGCAATGTTCGTATCGCCGCTCGACGGTCCGAGCCGACTTGCGAGCTCCAGCGCCGTCTGCGCCAAGTCCTGGACCTTCGACGCTCGCTGGTCGAGGTCACGTTGCAACTGAGCCGCCGCGTCAAACTCGGCTCGGGTCGGGACCGAAGTGAGCTCATGAGCGCGGAGCGCAAAGGTGGTGGTGCTCTGCTTGCGAAACGCGTCGAGGAGTCGAGGAAGGAGCGCCTGGACCTCCGGCTCGAGCGTCTCGCGTTCGTAGGTCTTCAGCCCGCGGCGATTGCCGAACCAGACTCGACCCATCGCGCCGAAGCCGGCTGTCGTGGCGGATGGTGAGTCTTCGAGGACCAAGACCGGCACGGTTCTCGTAGGGAACTCGGAGGAGAACAGCTCGTAGAAGAGTACGCCATCGTCTCGTGCCCTGACTCCAGCCACCAGACTCCCGAACGGAAAGTAGGGGTCGAGCGTCGTCCGCACTGCGGTCAGGAGCTCCGTCCGTCGGATACTGTCCAGACCGCCCTGGCCGTCATCACGCGGCGAATCCCGCTTGAGCGTCGTCAGCAACGACGTCAGTTGATCGACGCCCACGACGACATTCAGGGCGCTCCCTTGCGTGTAACCTGCGTGATAGACCCCGACCAGCTCGAACTCGCCGCTCTTGCACGAAACGGCAAGGACCGGTGAACCGGAATTGCCCTGGGAGAGAAGGGCGTCGATGACGAAGTCATCGTGATTCCAGTCCTTGAAGCCGTCGTGATCATGCTCGGACACGACCTTTCCCACGTTGGTCGCACTGAACACTCCGAGCGGGAATCCACGGACGTCGACCACGTTCCGGACCCGAAGTCCGTCGCTATGTCCGATCTTCCAGGGAAGGACCGGGAGGGTCTTGGGTGACCGAAGAATGGAGATGTCCAATGCCGGGTCACTGACCACTCGAGTCAGCGGCAAGTCGTCGGCCGAGTAGTTGTCTGACTCGCTGTCCACGATTCGCAGCGCATCCGAGACGCGCTTGCATCCGGACGGGATGCCATCCACTCGATGGTCCTCGTCGGTCACGGCCGGCCACTCGGCGACGTGCTGATTGGTGACGAGCAGCGTCCCCTGGTCTTCACGCCGCAGGCCGAAAGCGGTGCCGTGCGCGGTCGCGGTCCGGCGCTTTCTCCGGAGCTGACCGTCCGGGCCGTAGCTCGGGCATTCGTAGGTAGCCGTGGTCCGGACGCAGAAGGTGTAGGCATCCTGCTGCTGTTCCGCACGGCGCGCCGAGGCGGACAGGGCAGTGAGCTCGTCGGCGTACTCGCCGAGACAGAACGAGAAGCCAGAGCGATCCGCAACGACAGGAATGGGACCGTCGGAGCTCGCGAGAGCGGGGAGGCCGAGGAGCACGACGGGCAGACCCGCGCGTAGAAGAAGTTTCACCGGAGGCACCCTTTCAAACCGGCCAGCTCGAGCACCCTTCCCGGGCCACAGCCAGCTATCCACCGGGTTCGGGAGCCATCACGGGCGCCGCGACATGCGAGCCAGCTTTCGAGCGACGCCGGTCGAGCCGCTCGTCCCGTCTCCGGAGAAGGTCGTAGAGAGGCGGGCTCCTCAGAAACTCGGTCAGGACGTAAGCGGCGCCCGAACCGGCGAGCATGGGGAGCAGGAGTGGGAAGGCCCCGGTCATCTCCAGGAGAAGGACAACGCCGGTCAGGGGCGATCGGACCGCACCGGTGAAGAACGCGGTGATGCTCACGACCACCACGGCGGAGGCCCCGGCGTCGACTCCCCAGACGTGGGCCAGCCGGACGGTGGCCAGGCCGAGCAACGCCCCGAGCGAGAGCATCGGGGCGAAGACTCCACCCGGACTCCCGGTCGCGTAGGAAAACATGCAGAGCGGCCATCGCAGGAGCGTCAGCGCGATGAGCCCGCCGGTGGTGAGCCCGAGCGGGAAGGCCACGGCCTGCACGGCGATGGGCTCACCGCCACCGAGCGCTCTCGGCCAGGAGATGGCAAGCACCCCGGCGACCGCGCCGACCGCTGCGCTGGCGAGAGGACGAAATTTCGGCGGGATGCCGTCGAAGAGCTTCAGAGCTCTCAGCGTCCCGATGTTGTAGGCCATCGCGAGAAGGCCGGCGGCCAGGCCGAGAAGCATGAATCCCGGGAGTGCTGTCAGTGGAACGTCGGAGAAGGAAGCAACCGCCAGCTCCGGGCGAGGTCCAGCCATCACCCGAGCGACTGCTGTGGCACAGACCGAGGCAGCGACAGTCGCTCCAAGGACCCGGGCGGAGAAGCGCCGGAGCAGCTCCTCGAGGACGAAGATGACACCGGCCAGAGGGGCATCGAATGCAGTGGCGAGACCTGCTCCCGCCCCGGCGGCGATCAGGGTCCAGGGCTCCGGGAGCAACCGGAACCGTTGCTGTCCTGCCAGCCGGTCACCCACGAGTCGCCCGACTGTCGCCCCCATCTGCACGGTCGGTCCCTCTCGCCCCAGGGCGAGCCCGGCGCCGATGCCGAGAACGCCGCCGAGGAACTTGACCGGGATGATGGGCAGACCCGGGGGGAGAACCCGGTTGCGCAGGACGGCCTCGACGTGGGGAATGCCGCTGCCGGCACTACTCGGGGCGAATCGTTGAGGAAGCCAAGCGGCGAACGCCGCAGCAGCCGAACAGAATACGACCGTCAGAACGGCGGTCCACGTCCCGTGTGAACCCGAGGTGACGTAGCTCTCGCGCAGCGCCTCCGCCCAGCGGAGGGCGAGCCGAAACGCTCCGCCCAGCAGTCCTGCCAGCACGCCGACCAGAGCGGCCGAGACCATCAGGGTCAGCCAGCTGCCCGGATTCCGGGGAAGGCGGTCCTCGTCGTCATCGACACCCCACCCCGGCGGTGAGTGCGCAGGCCCAGCACTCCTTTCTAGTTGCTTTCCGCTCACCAGGAGGACCCCTCGAGGCGCTCCAGTCGGACGGATTGCCGGAGCCGTTCGAGGACCTCTCTAACCGTCGTGATCTGCCCTGGAGCGAGGTGACCCAGCGAGCGAGAGATTGCCGCTTCCACCGTTCCCCGGTGCCGAGCATTGATCCGGGCTCCTCGCTCGGTCAGCGCGAGCAGCACCCGACGTGCGTCGCCGGGGTCACCACGCCGCTGGACGAGGCCCTTTCGGGTGAGCCTGAGGATCAGGCCAGTGACCGTGCTCCGATGAAGGTGCAAGGCGGAGGCAAGTGCGCTCGCGGGGAGTCGCGGCGACAGACCGATGATGCGCAAGGCAAGCCTCTGGGGGCCGGTCACTCCCAGCTGCCGCTGCATCCGCTTGGAGAGCGCGCGGAGCTCCTGATCGAGCGCCCAGAGATCTCCGAGGAATTCGAGCGTTTCCGCGGAACTCGCCCTGGGCCGGGGGCCGAGCACCCTGCTTCTGGAGGACCGTGAGAAAGCGAGCATCCAATGATACTAGAGCTGACAGTTGTTGGTGTACCAACTATCATGACAGGGTGGAAGCGGTGCAACACCGTTCTCTCGCTCCCCGGCGCAAATCGGTTCTGATCTGTGGGTCAGGCATCGCCGGTCCCACCCTTGCCTACTGGCTCGAGGAGCATGGCTTCGAGCCGACCCTGGTCGAACGCGCGCCTGCGCTCCGAACCAACGGGTACATGCTCGATTTCTGGGGGCTCGGATTCGACGTGGCCGAGCGGATGGGCGTTCTCAACACGATCCGCGAGCAGGGCTATCTGATCGACAGTCTTCGCTTCGTCGATTCTTCTGGCTCGACCCGTTCGGAGGTCAGTGCGTCGACCATCCGTCGCGCGCTGGAGGATCGGTTCGTGAGCATTCCCCGCGGCGAGCTCGCCCAGATCGTCTTCGAGCGGGCCCGCTCGAGAACCGAAACACTCTTCGATGACACCGTGGCCGACGTCCAGGAGGACGAAGGTGGCCTGAACGTTCGACTCACGCGCGGTGGAGAACGTCGCTTCGATCTCTTGGTCGGCGCCGATGGAATGCATTCCACCATCCGCGCGCTCGTTCTCGGGACCGACCACCGGTGGATCCGCTATCTCGGATACTGCGCCGCAGCGTTCACGACCTCCAGCTACTCGAGGTGTGACGAACGCGCGTACGTCAGCTACGCAGCGCCCGGACGTCAGATCAGCCGCTACGCACTTCGGGATGGAAAGACGGCATTCCTGCTCGTCTTTGCCGCGCCGGAGCCCCTCGCCGAGCATGGCGGCGAGCTCGAGACGGACAAGCGCCTCCTCGAAAACGCGTTCTCTCGCGCCTCCTGGATCGAGATCCCGGAAATCCTCGCACGCCTCCAGGAGACCAGCGAGCTGTACTACGACGGCGTCACACAGGTCGAGCTTCCCAGCTGGTCCCGAGGTCGAACCGCATTGCTCGGCGATGCGGCCTACTGTCCATCACTGCTGGCCGGGGAAGGCGCCGCCCTGGCGATGGCTGGCGCATATCTCCTCGCGGGAGAACTAGGCCGCGCGCAGGGCGACCACCGGGTTGCCTTCCCGCGCTACGAGCAGTTGTTTCGGCCCTTCATCGAGCGCAAGCAGAGAGCGGCACGCTCCTTCGCCTCGAGTTTTGCTCCCAGAAC
>Ga0335077_10009750_pt1 | contig 11935 bp, 5 predicted proteins | sample Lox_Sample_31_FD_207151 | JGI IMG/M metagenome (GOLD analysis project Ga0335077, IMG submission 207151) | Soil microbial communities from Loxahatchee National Wildlife Refuge, Florida, United States - Lox_Sample_3.1 | ecosystem: Environmental > Terrestrial > Soil > Wetlands | place: USA: Florida...
GGTTCGCCCGCCGATTGATTTTGGCGTGCTTCTGTTCGCGGTGGCACTGGCTTTCGTTGTGGCGGGGCTCGCCGGGGTTGCTCCCGCCATGCACTCGGCACGTAGCGATGTGAACGAAATGCTCAAGGAAGGCGGGAGGAGTGGAACGTCGAACACCCGCTCCCAACGCTTGCGCGGACTGCTCGTAACCTCGGAAGTCGCGCTTGCGGTAGTGGCAATCATCGGCGCGGGGCTGTTCGTCAAGAGCTTTCAGATGGCGCGGTCCATCCAACCCGGCTTCGATCCCCACCACGTTGCCATGGCCCAGATGAATCTTTCCGCCGCCGGCTACGACGCCGGCCAGGCCGATTCGTTCTGCCGCCGTCTGCGTGAGGCCATGGAGCGTCAGCCGGGAGTGACGGCCGTCAGCTATGGCGACTATGTGCCGCTGAGCATTTCCGGGGGTTCGTGGGAGGATCTGCAAATTCAAGGTTATGTCCCCGGGCCCAACGAAAACATGAAGCTCTACCGCAACCTGATTGCACCCGGCTACTTCGACCTGATGAAGATACCGTTGCTCGAAGGCCGGGACTTCAACCAGCAGGATGACAGAGACCATGCGCCGGTGATGATCGTGACCCGGGAATTCGCGCGTCATTTCATGCCGAATCAAGAGCCGGTGGGCCAAAAAGTGCAGGGCTGGGGTCGATGGTTCACGGTAGTCGGCGTGGTCGAAGACAGCAAAATCTTACGCGTCACGGAAAACACCGCGCCCTATTTCTATGTCCCCATTCGCCAGATCTACCGGCCGGAGATGGGCCTCAAGTTCCTGGTCCGCACTTCGGGCCCAGTCAACGATGCAGTGGCTGCGCTACGCCGCGAAGCCAACGCTATCGACCCCGTAGTGCCGGTGTTCAGCGCGATGGCTCTGGAGGAGTACATCGGAGCTTCGCTGTTTGTGCAAAGAATCGCGGCCAGCTTACTGGGCACGTTAGGTTCGGTCGCGCTGCTGCTGGCCGCCATCGGACTCTATGGCGTAATGGCTTACTCGGTGGCGCAACGCACCAACGAGATCGGCATCCGTGTGGCATTGGGTGCGCAACCGCTCGACGTAATGCGCATGATCCTTCGCGAGTGCATGGGGCTCGCCCTTCCCGGTCTGGTGGTGGGATCGCTTCTGGCGGTTGCGCTGGCACGCGTGATTTCCGCCTCGCTGGTGGAAGTCAGTCCGCGTGACCCGGCGATCTACGCCGCCGCAGCCGTTTTCACAATAGTGGTCACACTGTGCGCCGCCGCCAATCCCGCGTGCCGCGCGGCGAAGGTCGATCCCATGGTGGCGCTGAGGTACGAGTAAGGAGAAACGTAAAATGACGGGAACACTTCAGGATCTCCGGTACGCGACGCGCGGTCTGCGGAAAAGCCCCGGGTTCATTGCCGTTGCCGCGCTGACGCTGGCGCTCGGCATCGGGGCGAACGTGGCGGTGTTCAGTGTGATGAACGCCATCCTGCTCAACCCCAGTGGCATTCCGCATCCTGAAAGCGTGATCGCGCTGCGCGCCAAATACTCGTTGGCGGACCTCTCGAACATTAATATTTCGGCCCCGGATTTCGGTGACGCCGTAACCGGTAAAGATGTTGTGACTTCCGCCGCCGTGCTTCAGGCTGCGAACTTTAACTACAGCGGCAGTGGCACCACGCCGGAGAGGTTGGTTGGCGCGAATGTTTCCTGGCAGTGGTTCGACGTATTCTGGGCGAGCCCTTACCTGGGACGGGTGTTCCGTCCCGAGGAGGACCAGCCCAACGCCAATCATGAAGTCATTCTTTCTTACCACACATGGAAACGGCGATTCGGTGGCGACCCTGCCATCGTGGGAAAGAGTCTTCTGCTGAATCAGGAGTCGTATCAAGTGGTGGGCGTGATGCGTCCCGACTTCGATTGGCCCAACGGCACTGAGCTGTGGACGCCGATCGCGCTTCCGTCTGATCGCTACTTCGACCGCAACTACCGCTTCAACGAGAATCTTTTTGGGGTTGCTCGCTTGCGTCCCGGCGTGAGCGTCGAGCAAGCCAACGCGTTCCTCCGTCTGCGCACTGCGCAGGAAATTGCCGCGGAAGGCCCGACTGGCTATGCCCAGAGCGGCGGTTGGGGCATGTTTGCCATGCCGCTGGTCGAATTTGTTGCCGGCAACCTGCGCAAGCCACTTGCCATTTTGCTGGCGGCTGTGGCCACAGTTTTGCTCATCGCGTGCGCCAACATCGCGGGCCTGCTGCTGGCGCGGGCCACTGGCAGACAACACGAAGTTTCCATTCAGATTGCGCTCGGAGCAGGCAACGGACGGCTGATCCAGCAGGCGTTGCTGGAAAGCCTGGTGCTGGCAGTGGTGGGAGTTTTGTTCGGTTTGATCCTCGCTCACTTCGCAATTCCGCTATTGCTTCTGTTGGCTCCTGCAACTTTGGCAGGCAATCTTACCGTGCACATGGGCGGACCGGTGTTGCTGTTTGTTTCGTTCATCGGTGTTCTCTGCGGGCTGCTGTGCGGGACGGTGCCGGCCTGGCACATGACCCACAGCCGCTGGTTCCAGGTACTGCAAGAAGGCGGCCGCTCGGGCACTTCCGGCAAAGTGCGACAACGCCTGCGCTCGATTTTGGTGATTGGCGAGATCGGTCTGGCGATGTTGCTGCTCGTAGGTGCGGGATTGCTGGTTCGCAGCCTGGCACAGGTAGAGCGTTTGGACACTGGCTTCGAGCCGCATGGGCTCATGACGGCGGTATTCTCTCTTCCGCCCGCCTACAAGACCGACGAGCAGCAGGCAGCTTTTCTTACCGCAGCAGAACGGGAGTTGAACAGTATTCCAGGGGTGAGAGACGCCGCCCTTGCGGATGCTCTGCCATTTTCGACCAATGGGGGCCTGTCCTCCTTTAGCATAGAGGGGCGGGTCACGCCGCCGAACGATCCCGGTCCACACGGCAGCATTCGGCTTATTTCTCCCGATTACTTCTCCACCCTGCGTGTTCCGCTGCTGCGCGGCCGATTCTTCACGGCGGAAGACCGGGCGAAAACCGAACTCGTTGCCATAATCGATACCACGTTGGCCCATCAGTATTGGCCGAACGAAGATCCTCTCGGCCAGCACATCAATTTTGGCGGCAAATCTCCCTGGATGACGATCGTTGGAATCGTCGCTCACGCCAAAAGTTCATCGCTTGAGGCGGACGTCAAGGAAGGTTTTTACTTCCTTCCGTTGGCCCAGTCCCCGAACCAGGTCGGCGAAATCGTCGTTCGCACCGACAGCGCACATCCCGAGAACATGGCCGGCGCCATGCAGGCGGCGATCCATCGCGTGGATCCCAACCAGCCTCTTTATGACCTGAAGACCATGGAACAAAGGGTAGATGGTTCGCTGGTCGGCCGTCGTTTCCTGGTTGTCTTGCTTTCCATCTTTGCCGGACTCGCGTTGCTGTTGGCGGCGCTGGGTCTGTACGGAGTGATCAGCTATTCGGTGCGATTGCGAACCCGGGAGCTGGGAATTCGCGTGGCCCTGGGTGCGGAGCGGGGAGACGTCTTGCGCTTGATTCTCGGTCAAGGAGCGCGACTGGCGATCCTGGGCCTGCTGCTGGGGCTGATCTCGACGTTCGCCGCCGGACGTGCTTTGTCGAGTCTTCTCTATGGGGTGAGCTTGTTCAATCCACTCACTCTGCTATTGACGTCGTTATTGCTGCTGGCTACGGTGCTCATCGCCAGCTATCTGCCTGCGCGCTGGGCGACCAAAGTGCAACCGATGATGGCGTTACGTGATGAATAAGGGCATGCACTGAATGGAGAAGCTGATTCAGGACGTTCGTTACGGACTGCGCATGTTGCGGAAGTCGCCGGGTTTCGCCGTGGTGGCCATCCTTACGCTGGCCCTGGGGATCGGCGCGAATACCGCCATGTTCAGCGTGATCAACTCGGTGCTGCTGCACTCGCTGCCGTTTCGCGATCCCGACCGCATCATGGTGGTGTGGAAGACCATGTCGAATGGCCAGCCGAACGCTTTCTCCACACCCGCATTTCTGGAGATGCGGCAGCAGGGAGACATTCTGGCGCACATGGGCGTGTTCTCCGGAGTTAGCTACAACCTGGCGGGGAAAAACGTTCCGGAGCGAATCGCCGGCGGAAAAGTGAACTACGATCTCTTTCCGGTGTTGGGAGTGCAGCCGGCTCTCGGGCGCTCATTCTCGGCTGAAGAAGATCGCCCCGGTGCTGGCGGGTTCGTGATCCTGAGCCACGCGATGTGGCAGACACGGTTTGAATCGAGCGGCAGCGTCTTGGGAAGAGTCATCAACCTTGACGGCGCTCCCTACACCGTGGTCGGCGTGATGCCACGCGGTTTTCACGTGCTCACCGACCAGGAACTGTTTTGGGTCCCCTTGCAACTGGAGACCACGAACGCGCAGGCCTCCGCGCGCAACGTCCACTGGATGTTCGCCTTTACCCGGCTGGCCCCGGGAAGCACGCGGAAGCAGGCAGAAACCGTGCTGAGCGCGATTGCCGCGCGACTGAAGGAGCAAGACCCCAAGGGCGAGGGCGGTTTCGGCGTCACCCTCATGCCCATGAGTGTGTTCCTGAATGGCGACGTGAAGCCGGTCTTGTTGCTGCTGATGGGAGCGGTAGCATTTGTGCTGCTCATTGCCTGCTCCAACGTGGCTAATCTGTTGCTGGCACGCGGCACCATGCGCAAGCGCGAACTGTCGATTCGCACCGCACTGGGCGCAGGCCGCATCCGGGTGATTCTGCAACTGCTCACGGAGAGTGTATTGCTTTCAGGCTTGGGCGGAGCTTTGGGGTTGGCTCTTGCCTGGGCGGCCGTCAGAGTGCTGGTTGCAATTCATCCCGCTAGCATTCCGGCCGTGGACACGGTTGCTATTGACGCCGGTGTGCTTGCCTACACGGTTTTACTGTGCGGCGTAGTAGGCATTCTGTTTGGAGTAGTGCCCGCGCTCGAAGCCTCGCGTGTCAATGTCAGCGAGGCGCTGAAAGAGGGGTCGCGCGGCAGCAGTGGAGGTTTCGGGAAATCCCGCGTGGTGCTGGTGGTCACCGAAACCGCCCTGGCATCGATTCTTTTAATTGGAGCCGGGCTGTCTCTCAAGAGTCTGTGGCACGCGGAGAGCATTGAGCCGGGATTCAACCCTACCAACGAGTTGACCTTTCGCATCGCTTCGCCGGCGCAATACCAGGGCGAGCGCATCCCGCTTTTCTACCAGCAAGTCCTGGAGCGGGTGCGGGCATTGCCCGGGATTCAGTCTGCCGTACTGGCGAGAAATCTGCCCATGAGCGGTTCCGACCCATCGATGGCGATTTCCATCGAAGGTACGCCGCCGCCGCCGTCGCAGATTCCAATCGTCACGCGTTTCCGTGCCGTTGGCCCGGAATATTTCAGCGGCTTGCAGATCGCGCTCAAGAGTGGTCGCGAGTTCAACGATCACGATACCGCCGCCGCCCCGCGGGTCGCGGTGGTGAGTGAAAGCCTCGCCAAACTGTATTGGCCCAAGGAAGATGCAATCGGCAAGCGCCTCAAGCCTGAGGTCACCGGAGGTGAATGGTACACCGTCGTGGGAGTAGCCGCGGACGTCCGGCATTGGGCGGCTGATGTTACAGACGTCGAACCGACTGCCTATTACCCCTACGCCCAGGTGCCGGAGGCGTTCCTACCGCAGCTCGAAGGCACGATGAGCATCGCGGTGCGCAGCGCAAACAGCGCCGGCCTGCTCAGTTCGATCCGCGCGGCGGTTGCCGACGTGGACGCAGCCGTGCCGGTTTACGGCGTGAAAGGTATGGAAGAAATGGTTGCGGATTCCGGCTCGCTGCGGCGCTTCGACATGTGGTTGATCGGGACTTTTGCAACCCTGGCTTTGACCCTCGCGGCCGTCGGCATTTACGGAGTCATGGCCTACTCGGTCTCGCAGCGCACCCGGGAAATCGGAATCCGCATCGCACTCGGCGCGCAGCGACGCAATGTTTTGCGTCTCATCATGGGCCAGGGGGCCAAGCTGGCCTTGGCCGGCGTAGTCGTAGGGGTCGTCGGAGCTTTCGGCCTGACCCGCCTTATGGCAAGTCTGTTGTTCGACGTGAGCGCGCGAGACCTGGGCACGTTCTCACTGGTGCCTGTGGTCGTGCTGGCGCTGATTCTGGTGGGTTGTTACGTCCCGGCATATCGCGCCACCAAGCTCGATCCCTTGGACGCGTTGCGGGAAGAATAAGAGCGAAGCGGTTCTAAGAGTTCGTCGGAGCAAAACATGATTCAGCTGCGCAATATTGAGAGAACCTACAAAACCGGCGCTGGCGTTACTTATGTCCTCCGCCGCATCAACCTCGACATTCGCGAAGGCGAGTTCATCACTGTAATGGGCCCTTCCGGCTCGGGGAAGTCCACGCTCATGAGCATTCTCGGCATGCTCGATGACAGCTGGGCCGGCGAATATACCTTCCTGGAGCACGAGGTCCACAAACTCGACCGCAAAAAGCGCGCCGAGCTGAACCGCAAATACATTGGATTCGTCTTCCAGAGCTACCACTTGCTCGACAATCTGACGGTGTACGAGAACCTCGACGTTCCCTTGTCCTACCGCAACATTTCTCGCGGTCAGCGCGCCAGCATGGTCGCTGAAATTCTCGACCGCTTTCAGATTGTGGGCAAAAAGGACCTTTATCCCAGCCAGCTCTCCGGCGGACAGCAGCAGTTGGTGGGCGTCGCCCGGGCCGTGGTGGGCAATCCCAAACTGATTCTCGCCGACGAGCCCACTGGCAATCTGCACTCCAGCCAAGCCAAGGAAATCATGGACCTGTTCAAAAAACTGAACGATGCCGGAACCACCATCATTCAGGTCACCCATTCCGAAGTGAACGCGGCATACGGGCACCGCACAATTCAACTGTTCGACGGCTGGATCACCAGCGATCCGGCAAATCCGCAGGCAAAGATCCCGGCGGTGGCAACGCCATAAGCGAGACCTACATGGAGATCCTGCTTCAGGACGTTCGTTACGGACTGCGCATGCTGCGCAAAGCGCCGGCCTTTACGGCGGTGGTCGTGATCACGTTGGCTCTGGGCATCGGCGCCAACACCGCCTTATTTTCCGTAGTGGACGCCGTGCTGCTGCGGCCTCTGGCTTACCGAGAGCCTCAGCAACTGGTGTCGGTCAAAGCAGACGTCCCGGGGATCAACCTGACGGATCGAGGCATGTCCCAGCCCGAAATGGAGGATTTTCAAAAGCGCTCCGGAGTATTCAGCCAAATTTCAGCCGTCTGGCCCATCAACGCCAACATCACCGGACGGGAGAAACCGGAGCGCGTGGAAGCTAACGCGGTGAGCCCCAATTTTTTCACTCTGCTCGAAGCAAAGGCGGCGCTGGGGCGGGTTTTCAATGACGGCGATTATCGCCCCGGATTCATTGAAGGCGCGGTGATCAGCGACAGTCTGTGGCACAAGATGTTCGGGGCCGACCCCAGGGTGCTTGGGCAGGCCATCCGCCTGGACACCGATCTCTACACCATTATCGGAGTCATGCCTCCCGAATTTCGCCATCCCGGTCGCACACTGCGTCAAGACGTCGAGGTCTGGGTCGCGGCCGGTTATGCAGCGGATCCCTTTCCGCATCCCCCTCTGCGCACGCAGCGCTTCATTCCCGGGGCCATCGCTCGGCTCCAGCCCGGCCTGACGATCGCGCAGGCCCAGTCCCGGCTGGACGCTTTCACGGCGCAGTTGCGCCAGCAGTATCCGACGGATTACCCGGCGACGGCGGGCTGGCGTGTACGCCTGGTTCCGTTGCAGCAGGAAGTGGTGGGCGACGTCGGCTTGATGCTTTTCCTGCTGTTGGCGGCCGTCGGTGCGGTGCTGCTGATCGCCTGCGTCAATATCGCCAGCTTGTTGCTGGCGCGTTCCTCGGCGCGTCAGCGTGAAATTGCCATACGGCAGGCCTTGGGAGCAGGCGCTTGGAGACTCATCCGGCAATCTCTGACGGAGAGCGTGGTGCTTTCAATTTGCGGCGGACTGCTTGCCATACCGCTGACCTTCTGGCTGAAAAACATTTTGCTCACACTGGTTCCCTCCAGCCTTCCCCGGCTGTCGGAAGTGGCGGTCAATGGACGAACGCTTTTGTTTGTGATGGCAGTTTCCGTGGTTACCGGAGTGTTGTTTGGCTTGGCACCAGCTCTGCAAATGTCGCACTGGAGACTGACGGAAAAACTCAATCAGGGAGCGCGTGGCGTGGGTATTGCCTCCCGTCAGCATCGCTTTCTCAGCGCTTTGGTGGTGTCCGAGTTTGCGCTTTCTCTGGTGCTGATGGTCGGCGCCGGCCTGTTGCTGCGAAGTTTCTGGAAGGTGCTGGAAGTGGAACCCGGCTTCAATTCTGACAACCTGGTGACCGCGCAGTTCTGGCTCCCGGTGCCCAACGATCCCAAGAACAATCCTTATCCTACGCAGGAAAAACTGAATGTCTTCATGGGCGAAGTCTTGCGCCGTGTCGGCGCCTTGCCCGGAGTGAAGGAAGTAGCCATCGGCGGAGGTGTGACTCCGCTTTCGGCGCTGCTGCGAAACGCTGTCCCCTTCAATCTCGAAGGCCAGGCCGCTGCCCCGGGTGAAATGCCAACCGCAGAAGTCGGCGTAGCGACGTCCGATCTGTTTCATCTGCTCCAGACTCCGCTTATCCGCGGCCGTTTCTTCACTGACGCCGACGACGACAAGGGAGAGATGGTTGTTTTGATTGACCAGACTGCGGCGGAACGCTATTGGCCACACGAGGACCCGGTGGGGAAGCGAATTCAGCCGCAATTCGGTCGCGGGCTGCCGCTGCGGAGGATTATCGGCATCGTCGGACGGAGCCGCAGCGACGGGCTGGACGCTCCTTATGCGCCCCACCTGTTTGTGCCGGCGCGGCAGATTACCTTCAATTCCATGACTGTTTATGTGCGGGCTGCGGCGAGTCCCGAGGCCCTGCAGGAACCGATCCGTCACGCGGTCCAGGAGGTGGATCCCGACCTGCCGGTATTCGGGGTGCGCTCGGTGCGCAGCATCATCTCCGACTCGCTCGCCTCGCGCCGCTTCGCGATGCAGATTCTGGTCTTGTTTGCCGCCACGGCCATGCTGCTGGCGGCCATTGGGATCTATGGGGTGATGGCCTACTTCGTAAGCCAGCGCGTGCGCGAGATCGGTGTGCGCATGGCGCTGGGCGCGCAGCGCGGCGATGTCCTGAAACTCATCGTTTCGCAGGGAATGTTGCTGGCTTCGATCGGGGTGGTCCTCGGTCTGGCGGCTGCCTTGAGCTTGACCAGGTTGATCTCCGGTTTGCTGTTTGGTGTGAGCGCCACCGATCCGCTCACTCTCATCATTTTCGCCGGCTTGCTGGCCCTGGTGGCGCTTCTGGCGAACTACATTCCCGCCAGCCGAGCCGCGCGCATCGATCCCATGGTGGCGCTCAGATACGAGTGAAGCATATGGAGATTTTCTTGCAGGATATCCGTTACGGCCTGCGCATGTTGCGCAAAAGCCCGGGCTTTACCGCCGTGGCCGTGGTTACGCTCGCCCTGGGTATGGGAGCCACGACGGCGATTTTCAGCGTGGTTCGAGCCGTGCTCTTGAAAAGCCTGCCCTACCCCAACCCCGAGCAATTGATGGTGCTCGACGAAAACCAGCAGGCCAGCGGCCGGATGAGCGTAGGCTGGCCCAATTTTCTGGACTGGCAGGCACAAAGCCGCTCTTTCGAGGCGCTCGCCGCCTACCGCGATATTGACCGCAGCCTGACCGGCGTTGGTCAACCAGTCCAATTGCATGTGGCTGAGGTCTCCGCTCCATTTTTTCCCATTCTCAGGGTTACACCAGTCGTTGGGCGTGTATTTTCGGATGCGGAAGATAAGCCTGCTGCCAGTCCTACCGTGGTGCTGAGCTATGGGTTTTGGCGGAACAAGCTGGGAGGCGATTCCTCGGTGCTGGGCCGTACGCTTACGCTCTCCGGCGAATCGTTTACTGTGATCGGTGTTCTGCCGCCCGACTTCAACTACTTCCGGCAGCACATCGATCTCTACTTGCCGATTGGGCTCGAAGGAGCACGGACGGCCTGGCTCAACCGCGAAAACCACCCCGGTCTGCTGGTGGTGGGACGGCTTAAGAGCGGAGTATCCCGCGAAGCCGCGCAAACTGAGATGGACACCATCATGCGCCGGCTGGAGCAGCAATATCCAGCTTCTAATAGCGGTGAGCATGCCTCGGTTACGTCGCTCTTCGAGGGACAAGTCTCAGAGTGGCGCACGACCTTCTACACCCTCCTCGCTGCCGTGGCCTGCGTACTACTGATCGCCTGCGCGAACGTTGCGAATTTGCTTCTTGCCCGCACGGCCGCCAGAAAGAAGGAGTTCGCGGTGCGAGCCGCGGTAGGCGCGGGTGTTTGGCGCATTGCCCGGCAGATGCTAAGCGAAAGTACCCTGTTGGCTTGCCTGGGTGGCGCGTTGGGTCTTCTGCTCGCCCCCTTGGTGCTGGCTCCAATGCTGCGGCTGGCGCCGCAGAATATTCCACGTCTCAGTGACACAACCGTTGACCACAACGTGGCAATCTTTAGTCTATTGGTTTCCGTTCTGACGGGAATTCTGTTCGGAAGCGTCCCAGCGCTGAGTTCGGCGCACACCGACCCGAATGCGGCGTTGAAGGACAGCGCAGCCACAACCACCGTCGGTCGTTCACGACAAAGGTTTCGCTCAGGTCTGCTGGTTGCCGAGGTTGCGCTTGCGTTCATGCTGGTGGTGGTCTGCGGTCTCCTCGCCCGCAGCTTGGCCAACGCGCAACGCGTAGATCCGGGTTTCAACGCGGATCACGTCCTCGCCCTCGACGTTTCGGTTCCCGCCACACAATACCGCACGGGTGAACAACGGTACCAGTTCTTCGCGCAAACCTTGCAGCGCATTCGCGCCCTACCGGGCGTGAAGTCAGCCAGCGCGGTGATGTGCGGACCCCTGGTCGGGACGTGCTGGAACTCCGTTTACCTGGTTTCGGATCGGCCGGTTCCCAAGCAGAATGAGATTCCAATGTCCGTTTTTAACGTCGCTGACCCAGCTTACTTCCGGGTGATGAGCGTTCCATTGCTGGCCGGGCGGTGGTTTGCCGAGACGGACAATGCCAAGGCCCCGCCCGTCATCCTTATTAACCAGACCCTCGCTGACACGTGGTGGCCGCACGAGAGTCCGCTGGGCAAGCGCATCAAGCAGGGGTTTCCTCAGGATACCGATCCGTACCGCGAGATCATTGGCGTGGTCGGCGATATCAAGCAGGATGGGCCTGACGCGCCCCAGTTGCCGGAAGTCTTCGAGCCCATGGCGCAGACTCCTTATCAAGGCATGACCTTCGTCGTTCGCACCGAGGGCGATCCTCTCTCAATGGCGCCCACCGTCGAAAGCTGCATTCACTCGGTGGACCGGAATTTACCGCTCTCCGCCGTACAACCGATGACGAGATACCTCAGCGAATCTTTGGCCCGGCGCAGGTTTCTTACGCTTCTGCCGGAAATCTTCGGCGGGCTTGCAGTGTTTCTTGCGGCGCTTGGAATCTACGGGGTCATGGCGTATACGGTGGCGCAACGACGGCACGAAATCGGGATTCGTATGGCATTAGGCGCCAGCCGGCAGAGCGTCCTGACATTGATCGTTTCCCAAGGGATGCGGTTGGGCCTTTTGGGAGTAGCGATCGGTTTGGGCGGTGCCCTGGTGCTTACCCGCTGGATGGCAAGTCTTCTGTTCGGTGTGAGCAGCAAGGATCCAGCCACGTTTGTTTGTGTTTCTCTGCTGCTCTGCGTGGTGGCCTTGACCGCTTGCTATGTGCCGGCGCGGCGAGCCGCCAGGGTCGAACCCATGGTGGCGTTGAGATACGAGTGAGGCAATTATGGAGACTTTATTACAGGATGTTCGCTACGCCCTGCGCATGTTGCGCAAGAG